>Ga0157379_10002446_pt1 | contig 15551 bp, 13 predicted proteins | sample S25metaG_FD_121802 | JGI IMG/M metagenome (GOLD analysis project Ga0157379, IMG submission 121802) | Switchgrass rhizosphere microbial communities from Kellogg Biological Station, Michigan, USA - S2-5 metaG | ecosystem: Host-associated > Plants > Roots > Rhizosphere > Soil | place: USA... | reverse complement strand
TACTGGCAGTGCAAGCGCAAGCGTTGAATGAAATCGCTTCGACCCGCGATGCCTATCAAGGGTCCGTGCAAGCGTTGCAAGCCGTACTGCAGCAGAGTGAAGCCGCGGATGCATTGGTTCAGCAAGCGACCCTGTCACTATCGTTGGGGGATACCGATCAAATCGGTGTCATTACTGCCAAGATGAATAGCGATACCCAATCGTTGGCAGTGCTGGATGCCATCGAGCGCATGCAGCAGTCGCTTGGTCAGTTGGAAGATGCACTGCGCACGCCGCTTTCCGGTTCTGAACTTGCGTTGGGAAAATCTGTTTTGATCAATCCGGCAGATCGGCCGACGAAGTAATAATGCATATGAATACGCACGCTGTTCGCCGCCTGTTCTTAAGAAGCATTGTTTTCAGTGCGTTGCTGCTCGCTGTGCCTGTGCGTGCTGAAGTAGAACTCTCCGAGCAGGTACGCAGTAACTTCGGCATCAGCACGATTACCGCTTCTACTGTGCAACTCAATCGGCAATGGCAAGCTACTGCACAAGTAATCGATGGCCAGACGCTAGTGACGGGCCTTGCCGATCTGCGTGCCGCGCAGGCAACCGCGGATGCATCGAAAGCCGAGCTGCAGCGCCTTGAGCAGCTCTACAAGGCCGATACCAATGCCGCGCTTAAAAACGTTGAGGCCGCACGCGCGCAGGCAATCGGTGACAACGGCCGCGTGCAAACCTTGCAGGCGCAACTGATCAGTAGCTGGGGAGCGGGCATTGCGCGGATGAAGGCAAATGAACGCGAGCAACTTGCGCGAGGGTTGTTGGCTGGTACGTTGGTATTGGTACGCGCTGAATTGATCAATGCGCCGACTGCATTCACGGCATCGAGTATTCGTATGAAGCTGCTCAACGATGAGGCAACGCTGAATGGCAAATTAATAGGCGCGTTGCCGCAGACCAATGCACAGATGTTGGGAAAAAGTTATCTGCTCAGTACCCAACCCACCAAGGAGTTGGAGCTGCAAGCCGGACAAATGTTGTCAGTTGAATTGCAGGATGCGACGCGAACCACGTCGGGTATCAAGTTGCCGCGCGCAGCCGTGTTGCGTTGGCAAGGTAAACAGTGGGCGTACATTGAAACGGCTGCTGGACACTACGAGCGTGAAGCCTTAACCGTTTCGCAGTGGCTCGATGATGCGGTGCTGGTGTCGGCAGGCATCAAACCGGGTGACAAAGTTGTCGTAAGCGGTACGGGTTTGTTGTTGGGCGCCGAGCTCAAGCCGGCAAACAGCGACAAAGAAGAATAGCGCATGCTTGCCGCTGTCATTCGCAGTTCGCTGCGCCATCCTGTGCTGGTGGTGATCCTGGCGGCGTTGTTGTTGCTGTATGGCGCAACAAGTTTGCTGCGTGCCAAGTACGATGTGTTCCCCGAGTTCGTGCCGGCGCAGGCATCGTTGCAAACCGAAGCGCCAGGTTTGCTGGCTGAAGATGTAGAGCGATTGATTACTCAGCCCTTGGAAAACGCGATCAATGGCGGCGCCAATATCGCGCAGGTGCGTTCCAACTCCATTCAAGGTTTATCGGTCATCGATGTGACCTTCGATGCAGGCACCGATATCTTTCGCGATCGTCAATTGCTTGCTGAGCGCGTAGCGGAAGCAGCAGCATCGTTACCGGCTGGAACCGGCACGCCGACGTTGGGAGCGATGACTTCATCCACCATGGATTTGCTGAAGGTGGGTTTTACCAGCGATACGCTGAGTCCTGTTGAGCTGCGCACCCTGGTGGAGTGGACGATCAAGCCGCGTCTGTTGGCGGTGCCGGGGGTGGCGCGCGCCATTGTGTTCGGCGGTGGGCGTCGCGAAATTCAGATAGCAATCAAGCCCGATCGACTGACTGCATTGCATCTGGGCATTAATCAAGTACTGGCGGCGGCGAATGATGCCATCGGCGTACGCGGCTCCGGTTTTGTGGATACGCCGACCCAACGTTTGTTGATACGCGCAGCGACAGACAGCCACACACCGCAAAGTATCGCCGGCACTGTGGTCACTCAGCTGGAAGGCAGCAACATTACGTTGGGTGATGTTGCTGCAGTGAGTTACGCCATTGAGCCCAAGTTTGGCGATGCGCATGTGCAAGGTAAGCCGCAGGTATTGTTGTCTCTCGGCAGCCAGTATCTGTCCAACACGCTCGATGTCACCGAGCGCGTTGAAACTGTATTGACCGAGTTAAAACCGATGCTGCAGTCGCGCGGCATCACGATGTATGCATCATTGCATCGACCGGCAACCTTTATCGAGGTGGCATTGCAAGGCATGCGCGACGCGTTGTTGTATGGCGCCTTGCTGGTAATGCTGGTGCTGATCGTCTTCCTGCGCAATTGGCGCACGGCACTGATTTCCTTTGTCACCATTCCCTTGTCATTGTTGTTTGCAGTGCTGGTGATGCAGCGTATAGGTTGGACGATCAACACCATGACACTCAGCGGTCTGGCCGTTGCACTGGGTGTGGTGGTTGATGACGCGATCATCGATGTGGAAAACATTCTGCGACGCCTGCGTCTGGCAGCGCAGACCAGGGCGCTGACGCCGATCGATGCGATTATCCTCAACGCGTCTGTGGAAGTGCGACGCCCCATTGTATTGGCGACGTTCATTGTTGGTCTGGTGTTTGTGCCAATCCTGATGCTACCCGGTCTGCAAGGAAGTTTCTTTGCGCCGATGGCGACGGCTTTTTTGTTGGCAACTGCCGGCTCATTGATCGTTGCGCTGACGGTGACGCCCGCACTGTGTCTATTGTTGCTGCACGTGAGTGCGCGCGAACACGAGCCGCGCTGGTTGCGACGTTTGAAGCTGGTACAGCATTCGGTGTTAAAACGCACGCATGCAGCAGGGTCTGTATTGTTGGTGCTGTCGTTGCTGATAGGCATCGCTGCCTTGTGTTACGCCAATACCTTCGGCAAGGAATTGATGCCGATGTTTCGTGAAGGACATCTAGTGGTGCAATTATTCGGGCCCGCCGGCACGTCATTGGATGAAACCACGCGCGTCGGTGATCGTATTGCTGTGCAGGCATTGCAGATTCCCGGCGTGGCAACGGTGTCGCAACAGGCTGGTCGCGCCGAGGCAGGGGAAGATACTTGGGATCCAAGTCGTTCCGAATTTCATATCGAGTTGAGACCGGGTTTGACGGCGCATCAGGAGATCGAAATTCAAGACGCCATGCACAAAGTGCTGAACAGCTTTCCCGGTTTTGAATTTGAAGTGCTGACGTTTCTGGGTGATCGCATCAGCGAATCGATTTCTGGTGAGACAGCAGCCGTTAGCGTGAATGTCTATGGCACCGATCTCGATCAACTCGATGCAGCAGCCAATCAAGTCAAGGCTGCTTTGCAAACCATGCCCGATGCGGGCAGCGTGCAACTTGATACCGCATCCGAGTTGCCTACGGTGCAGGTCAGGTCTATTCCGTCACGATTGGCGGCATTTGGCTTGCGCAATATCGATGTGCTCGATGCCGTGCAAGTTGCTTACGCGGGGAACAAGATCGGTGAGGTATACGAAGGCAACCAGGCGTTAGCGGTGCGAGTCAGTCTCGGCGCACAGCAACCACGCGATCCTGAAGACATGGGCAAATTGATTTTGCACAACACAGTGGGTCGCGACATACCGTTGTCGGCGGTCGCTGAAATCGATCTCGCCTCCAGCCGTGGCGCCATCTCGCATCAAGGCGGTCAGCGTCGACAGGTAGTGAATTTGAATCCCACCAGCGATGTGGTTGGTTTCGTGACGCGCGCTCAGCAAGTGCTGACCGAGAAAGTAAGGTTGCCTGCAGGTGTGTACTACGAATTCGGCGGCGCTGCGGAGGCAGCGCGATCGGCCACGAGGCAGTTGCTGCTCAACAGCGGCTTTGCTGCGTTGTGCATCTTGCTGTTGTTGGCAGCGACATTTCGTTCGGCGCGCGCGGTGCTGTTGATATTGATCAATGCGCCATTCGCATTGCTGGGTGGCGTCATTGCGGTGGCGCTGACTTCAGCGTCATTGTCGTTGGGCGCGCTGGTCGGCTTCGTGACGTTGTTCGGCATCTCCGCACGCAACGCCATCATGCTCGTGGCGCACTACGATCATTTGCAGCAACAAGAGGGCAAGCAATGGTCATGGCAACTCTCGTTACGTGGTGCACGCGAGCGCACCACGCCCATCTTGATGACTGCGTTAGTCACCGCCCTGGGCTTGTTGCCGTTGGCATTGAGCAGCGGCGAAGCCGGCCGCGAAATCGAAGGACCGATGGCGGTGGTGATTCTCGGCGGATTGATCTCGTCGACGCTGTTGAATCTGTGGGTGTTGCCGATTATTGCGGCGAGGTATTTGCGGGCGCGTTGATGCAGTGTGTAGGTCGGGGTTTCAACCCGACATCTGATATTGCTGTCGGGTTAAAACCCAATGACACTTCCTTAAGCCGAAAGGCCCTCCGTTGTAGGTCGGGTTTTATACCCGACATTCCGAAGAAGTCGGGTATAAAACCCGACCTACAGGCGCACACGCGTGTGCGCCCACAGCTACTTCAAATCCGCCGGCACATGCGGCGCCAACACATCCAGCAACGCAGCATGTACTTTTGGCGCACCCACCACGATATGACCTTGGTGTTGATACTCACCACCGGTGAGGTCGCTGACCAGGCCACCGGCTTCGGTGATCATCAACATGCCGGCAGCGGTGTCCCACGGCGCGAGGCCTAATTCCCAGAAGCCGTCCATGCGACCGGCAGCGACGTAGGCTAGATCGAGCGCGGCGGAGCCGGCGCGACGCAGACCGGCGGCTTGTTGCGTGATGTCCTTGAACATGCCCATGTAGGCATCCAGCCATTTCATGTTGGCGCGATAGGGAAAGCCGGTGCCGATCAATGAACCTTCGAGCGTGGTTTGTTTGGTGACGCGAATGCGGCGGTCATCCAGTTTGGCGCCGTCGCCGCGTGCAGCGGTGAACAGCTCCTGGCGCAATGGATCGTAAATCACGCCGCATTCCATGACGCCGCGCTTTTTCAAGCCGATGGAGACGGCGAATTGTGGGAAGCCATGAATAAAGTTGGTGGTGCCGTCGAGTGGATCGATGATCCACACAAATTCATCGTCGCCCGCGGCATTCTTCAAACCGTTTTTGCTATCGGTGCGGCCGCTTTCTTCGGCGAGAATGCCGTGGTCGGGAAACGTGGTGCGGATGGTTTCAATGATTTCCGCTTCGGCGCGCAGGTCGACCTCGGTAACGAAATCGTTGGCGTCTTTGCGGCGGACTTCCAGTTGGTGCAGGCGGTTCATGCTGCGCAAAATCAAATCACCAGCGCGACGGGCGGCGCGAATACCAATGTTCAGCATGGGGTGTTGCATGTCATACCTCTGCGTGGACTGCGTGGAATTGTGCAGCCGGGGACCAACTGAAAGTAAAGAGCGCGGCAACCAGAATTGGAGAACATGGCGGCCGGAAAGGGCGGCTAGAATAGCAGCGGAATTTGGTTTGTCACGCTTGTTTTAACGTTTGAAAGTTTGAGCGCGTCACGCCCGCGACAGCGGGCATCCAGTCAATAAAGTGTCGCGAAGCGACTCATCTGGAACTGGATCCCCGCTTGCGCGGGGATGACGATTGCGAAACGCGGCCTTTCTATCTTATGACCGAACTCACTCTGCCCATTCGCATTGTTCTCATCGAAACCAGCCACCCGGGCAACATCGGCGCCGTGGCGCGCGCCATGAAGAACATGGGGCTGCGCGAACTACACCTGGTCAACCCGCGCGAGTTCCCGCATTCCGAAGCTATCGCGCGCGCATCCGGTGCAGATGATTTGCTTGATAGCGCCGTCCTACATACCAGCATGCAAGATGCGATTGCTGACTGTGGTCTGGTGATTGGCACTAGCGCACGTCAGCGACACATTCCGTTCGTGCCCATCGAACCGCGTGAATGTGCGCAGTTGGTGGTGAACAAGGCGCGCGACGGTAATCCCGTGGCGTTGGTGTTCGGCACTGAAAGAACCGGACTGACGAATAGCGAGCTGGCGTTGTGCGGTCATCTGGTCACTATTCCCACCAGCGATGTGTACAGTTCGTTGAACGTTGCCATGGCCGTGCAGATCATTGCATATGAAGTGCGCCTTGCTGCACGCGAAGCAATGCCTGTGCATCTACGTGAAGACCCATTGGCGTCGCAGGCGGACATGGAGCGCTTCTATGAGCATCTGCAAGCCGTGCTGGCGGGAACGAATTTTCGCGATCACACCAGCAGCGGTCATTTGATGTCGCGAGTGCGACGGTTATTCAATCGTGCGCTGGTGGATCAGAACGAGATGCGCATCTTGCGCGGCATTTTGACGGCGGTGCAGGAGAACATGAAATGATGAGGCGAATGAGTCTTGTAACCAAGGCCGAAATATTTCGGGACGCTTCGACGGGCTCCGCGACCGGACTGTGTCATCGGTCGTCCTGCCTACGTCCGGTCACTGAGCTTGTCGAAGTGTCTTCATTCTTACGCATTCGCATTCCACACCCATGAGCATCTATCTCGACTACGCCGCCAGCACGCCCATTGATCCGCGTGTGGCACAACGCATGATGGCTTGCATGACGCAGCCGATGTTGCAGGGTAATCCTTCGTCGTTAACGCATGACTACGGTCGCGGTGCGCGCGAAGTGATTGAACAGGCGCGGGTGCAGATCGCCAACGCCTTGGGCGCGCAACCGGCGAATATTGTGTTCACTTCCGGCGCAACGGAGTCCGACAATCTCGCGTTGTTCGGTGCGGCGCGGTTTTACAAAGACAAAGGCAATCACATCATCTCGTCGCGCACTGAGCACAAGGCAGTGCTCGAACCGCTTAAACGCCTGGAAAAACAGGGTTTCAAAGTCACGTATCTCAAGCCCGATGCCAGCGGCATCATTCAACCACAGCAAGTGATTGACGCGATGACGCCACAAACCATTTTGGTGTCGCTGATGCATGTGAATAACGAGATCGGCGTGGTGCAGGACATCGGCGCCATCGGTGCGATCTGTCGTGAGCGCGATGTGTTGTTTCATGTCGATGCGGCACAAAGCGCTGGGCGTATTGCCATCGATGTGCAAGCCATGCATATCGATTTACTGGCATGCACGGCGCACAAAATTTATGGTCCGAAAGGTGTGGGTGGGTTGTACGTTCGCCGTCAACCAGCGCTGGGGCTGGAGACGCAGATTGTCGGCGGCAGTCACGAGTTCGGTCTGCGTGCAGGTACACAAGCCACGCACCAGATTGCCGGTTTCGGCCTCGCCATGCAGTTGATGGTGGCGGAGCGCGATGAAGACAACGCACGCATTGCCAAGTTACGAGATCATTTGTGGAGCGGGTTACAGCAGCTCGGTGACGTTGAGCTTAATGGCGATGCCATGCAACGCGTCGCAGGCATCTTGAATGTGGCATTTCATGGTATCGAAGGCGAAAGCCTGATGTATGCGCTGAATGAACTGGCGATCTCCGCAGGCGCTGCGTGTTCTACTGGTTCGGATGACGCTTCTTACGTGCTGCGTGCCTTGGGCCGCAGCGATCAATTGGCGCAAAGCTCACTGCGTTTCAGTCTTGGTCGTTACAGCACCGAGGCCGACATCGATGCAGCGTTGCGATTGATACATCGCGAAGTTCCGCGTCTACGTGCGGTTGCGTCGAAGTAAGTAATGACAGAGATACTGAATCCAGCCGCAGAGTTCGAGTACAACCCGCGCGTGCGCGAGTTGTTTGCGAATCTTGATCATGCCGTAGGAGCGGTTCGCGAACCGACCGCTGAAATGGTTGTGCAAGAGGACAGTTCGCGAACCGCCCCCACGAAAGAGGGTGTATTAACTGCTGCTGTTGGTTCGCGCGAGCAGGGTGCCTATGTGCAATGGTTTATCGAAGTGCACAATGAGCGCGTAACAACCGCTAGATATCAAGCCTACGGTTGTCCCCATTTCCTCGCTGCCTGCGAAAACCTTGCGTGTTGGTTGGAAGGACGAGCGGTAAGCGAGTTAGCGCAATGGCGTTGGCGCGATGTGGAAATGGAGCTGGCAGTGCCTGCCAGCAAGCGTGCGCGTTTGTTGTTGTTGGATGAAGCGCTGGCGGTGTTGAGCCGGTGCTTCTAGTTAATAAAGCCTCTGTAACTCCGGGCAGGCGCATAGGTATGCCATTGGCACTACGATGTTTACTTGCTGGTATTCAACTGCACCGCTTCTTCCGCACAATCGCGCGTTGGCTTCAAGCCTTTGGCATGCGCCGCGGTGATTTCCGCTTTGGCCGCTTCCATATCGGCACGAAAGGTGGCGTCGGAGTGCAGCACCGCTACCATGCCGGTGGCGATGTAACGACCTTCCACCACATCGCTGCGCCAATGCACGTTGCATACGTTGCGGCTTTCGCCGAACGCGCGTCCTCGTGCAAGCAGGGCATTGGCGTGTTCTGGCGATAATTCGCTGAGCAGCAACGCCAGCGTCCAACCAAAGGCGCTGTGTCCGGATGGATACGAACCATTGTTCACCAGATATTTTTCATCGTCCGGTGTGCAAGTCGGTTCCTTGTTGACCATGAAGGGGCGAGGACGTTTGTAGTAATTCTTGGCGGCATTGGTGGAAGCGGAAGCGTCCGATGCGGCGCGTTGCAACAACACATAAAGACGCGGCGTGTCTTGTTGGGTGATCGGTGCGTTCAACGAGCAACTGAACGCGGCCGGCGCTTCGGGAAAACGATAGTTGGCGTCTTTAATGGCCAGTGCCCAACGCGGCGTGCCGCGCAAGGCAAGGCTATTACGCGCGACTTCTTCATCAACAGCAAACGCGGGCGAACCAGCGGCCGGCGGTAGCGGCAGCAAACTCAGGCTATCGGGTATGAGGTTGGCAGGCAAGTAACCGGCGATGAAACCCGTATTGGTCATCGGTGGTGACGCAACGGATTTATCCACGCTGCTGTTACTGGTGCAAGCGGTTAGCGTGGCAAGACAGGCTACTAGTGACAGGTAGTGCGAGACGCGAGCTGTCAGTTGCATCGTTTGATTTCCTTGCGTTCAGGAACACTGAGTTTTGAGCGATGCATGATGCAGCGAAGTACCGGCGCTCGCAATGCTAGTCCATAGCGGCAAACGAGAGCGACCGCCATGATCACTCTCGCAGGCATCGGGTACGCGATTATTTCTTGGGCTCTATCTGTCCCACATCATGCACCGCGCCGCGCGATGCATTGGTGGTCAATGCCGCATAAGCCTTGAGCGCCGGCGATACATTGCGTTGCCGATCCTGCGGCTTCCATGCATGAACACCTTTGGCGTTCATGGCGGCGCGACGTTGTTACCCATGTCTTACGACTATTTTGTTACCTATGTCTCCGGCTGGCGGTGATTTTATGGAATGCTGCCTTGCCAAGTTCGATAACTTGCATTTGACACCTTAATTGAGTCACCAGACGCAAGAACCCATCCCTCTTGGTGTCCGATTTCACCGTTACCGTTTGGAGAGATATCGAGCCGCATTGATTTCTCTTGTTGTGTAGTTGGGTTCTTGAGAGACACGAAAACCATGAGCGGTGCACCAGACTTGTTTTGAACCTGGAGAACCATGCCGGGACCAAGCAACGCATTCCTGAATTTAACTTCAATGGGCAAAGCCGGCAGGCTTTGCTCTTTGTATTCTCTGGACTGGGAGAACCAGAAGAGACCGCCAATCATGGCGATTAACGCCGCCCACGCGACTGGTGATGTTTTTCTTTTCTCTTTGGTTGGAGGTGATGCTGACTTGGCGGTCGGCGCACCACAACCAGGACACGAAGGCGCTTGATCCGATATTTCCTTTCCGCATTCGGTGCACTTAATGAGAGCCACTTGTTATCTCCTATGGTTGCTCTGACATCTAACGAGACTGTAGAAAAAGTCGGAAATTAGCGTGTTTTTCGGTCCAATGAGTTTTTCGATGAAATCGTCTATGCATTTTCGATTTCCTTCCTGTGTCACGCTTATCAATTGTGGCCGATTTTCTCGTTACAGCCGAAGGGCAATGACTACTTCTAAATTATCGTGCCCATATCGCTTTTTATCGGAAGCGATTCAGTGTGGGGACTTTTTCCACAGGCTCAACGCTGTGCGTAACACGCGAGCAAAGCGCGTAGCGATTTGCGGGTCGAGTGTGCGGAGCACACGATGTTGACGCACTTGTTGGGCGACATTAGCGACAACACCTATTCATTGCGGAAGCGGTCGTTTGGTAAGCGCTTCCGCCAGAAAACCCATGAGTCGAGCGTCATTGAGAGAGTTGGTGAGGGCGCCAATCTCTTCACTGAGCTTTTTGAGGTCTTCGACGTTTGGAATTGGATGCCACGTATGGTCGTTGCTTCGACGAAAAGTTTCACCATCGATTTCCTTTCCCCATACGCTGTGAATAAGGTCATTCCTTTTCTCACTGGCGCGTTTGCACTGCTCAATGATTGCTTGCAGTTTCAGCAGCGCAATGCCCTCACCAAGGCGTTGCCTAGCTAACGCTTTGATGCGGTCGCGAAGTTTAGCGGCTCCATCATATGCGGTTGCGTCGAGGGCCTCAGCAACCTCGAGCCCTGCCAAGGTTTTTATTGTCATTCGCAGAATATGGGTCAGATGTTCGTGACGCAAGCTAAGCTCGCCGTAGGCGGCAAGAAGTTCTTTGTCCTCGGGAACATGAAACACCATCATCTTTGCCACGGCCTTTCCCGATTCCTTCTCTTCGTTCATGGCGCCCAACGTCGTGTTAGGCATTTACTCGACCACGCTTGGCTGCTCTGTGACTGATATTAAAACGGATGTGTGGTGGTGCCCAGTGAAAGAATGAAACAGGCTGCCTGAAACGCGAATATGTTTCTCTGCATACTGGTTGAAGTTGATCTTACCAATAGGAACCAGCGTGACTTCTGTTTGACTACTTTCGGCTTCTTCGTAATTTTTACGATCTTTACTAACGCAAATAGGCTTATCTAGTTTCAACAGCGCTTGTGTTTCTTTTGAGTCGGTCTCGGGATTCTCCCCGTAATTAGGAGGCCCGAAAAAAGTTTGAAGAACCATTCTACCGGTTAAGATGATTCCGTCTTGGTTATATCGAAGACAATCTGGTTCTGCATAGGCGATCGATGCCAAAAATAAAATAGAAATCGAAAGTATGCTGTGCTTCATTTTATATGCCTAACAGGTAATGAACTGACGCTGACGCCCGGACATGCTTATTAGCGGGGACAGATTTTGGCGTCTGTAAGTTTTTGTTTTCATGCCGAGTCATTTCCGAGCTGTCTTTTTATTATGATCAATATACCGGACACCATTAAGGGTCGTCACGCTTCGTGGATGTCCGCTACTGCGATGAGCAGCATCTCTGCAGGAGGAACGGTTATTGGCCGATAGCGACGAACATTCAATTGCGCCATTTCCCGCTTGCGATACGTAGCTGGTTGTATATACAGTACCCGTCTCCCGGCCGAATATCCATCGGTCGACTCATTATCTGGGACTCACCTTGGGCCAGGACGCCCCGTACCTGGCCGGTTCCATGCGCGAGATTTCTCTACAACAGATTCCCTATCTTTGGCGTGCCGAAGCGTTAGCGGGCGCTGCGGCGCAGTGTGTATCGAGTGGTCATGCAGAACTGGATCGCGCATTGGGCGGCGGTTGGCCGGTGCCGGGGTTGCTGGAGTTGCTGTGCGATCAGTGTGGGATTGGTGAATTGCAGTTGTTGTTGCCGTTGATGCGGGCGCTATGTGGATCAACTGACCATGCGCAATCTCTCAAGCCGGTGCTATGGATTAACCCACCTTTCGAACCGCAGGCCGCGGCATTGGCGCAGCAGGGATTGGAGCCGACACAGCATTGGTTGATCAATCATCTCGATGCCACTAATGCGCTATGGACTGCAGAGCAATCGTTGCGTTCTGGCGCCTGTGTGCTGGTGTTGTCGTGGTTGCATGGCCTGACCATGCCCAATTTGCGACGCTTGAAGTTGGCGGCGTTGTCGGGTGCTTGCGTGGGTGTGTTGTTTCGTTCGCAACGCGAGGCCACGCAACCCACCGCGGCCAATTTGCGTCTGCAACTGGATGCGACACCTGAGGGTCTGCGCATCGAATTGTTGAAAGTGCAGGGCAGGCGCCATTGCACTGTGGTTTTGCCCCTGCAGGCGCAGCAATCGTATCTGTTGGATAAAGCGCCGGTTTATACAGCGCCAGTTACGAAGGTGTCGTGATGAGTTCATCTGCGCGCGTCACTATGCCATCGACAGTGATGCCGATAGCACCATCATTACCGGCAAGGCCGCCCATAGGCTTGCCCACAGAAACTTCCGGTGTTCCACCGATCACCACGCCGCCGCAAGCACGGCGTAAACGTAAGCAGGTCTGGCTGGCATTGCATTTTGCCGATTGGCCATTACATGTCGCGTTGCAGGGGATGCCGTTACCGCAGCGAGAAAAATTGACTACACAACCGCTAGCTGTGCTGGATCAAGATCGACAACGACATGTGCTCGCCGCCAATCGCATCGCTGTGCTGCAAGGCGTACGTCCCGGTCATACGCTGAATGCTGCATTGGCGTTGTGCTCGCAATTGCAGTTGTTATCCAGGGATATAACTAAAGAACACAAATTGCTCAATGAGCTTGCCGCGTGGGCGCTGCGCTTTACGCCGGTAGTGAATGTAGAAGCGCCGAATGAATTGTTGCTGGAAGTGCGCGGCAGTTTGCATTTATTTGGTGGCGCAGCGGCGTTGTTGCAAACGATTGAACGCGAGCTACGCTTGCAACAGCTTTCTGCACGCATGGCATTAAGTTCCACACCGCGTGCTTCGCTATGTCTGACACGTGCGCAACGCGCGGGTGACAATGCCATGCAGAGGGTGACGCCAACGCAGTTGAAAGCGACGTTATCTGCTTTATCACTGCGCTGTTTGCATTGGCCGGAGACGATCGAAACCAGGCTGGCGCGATTCGGCATTCTGCGGCTCGGTGAACTATGGCGTTTGCCGCGTGCCGATCTGGCACGACGTATTGGCGTGAAATATCTGCGCGAGCTGGATGCATTGCTGGGCAGGCATGTCGAACTGCGATCAGCGTACAAGATCACGCCGGTTTATCGCGATCGCATGCTGCTGGATTTTGAAATGAGCAGCACGCAGTTGCTGGAACAGGTGTTGTTGTCGGCGTTGCAACGATTGCAACAGTATTTGCGTGAACATGATTTAGCATTGAGTCGGGTGTCGATCGAACTGAAGCATCGCGAACTGGAATCGACACGTCTGACGATTGGTCTTGCCACACCCACTGCCGAGATGAAGCGCGTCGCCGGCTTGTTGCACGAGCGTTTGCAGCGACTGATCCTGCCCGAACCCGTGGTGGAAATAAAGTTGTGTGTCAAACAATTGCTCGCTGCGCAAGGACGCGTGGCCGATATGCTGGCCGGCATTACTCAGCAACGACCTGCACAATCGCAATTGGATCTGCTGGGCCGTTTGCTGGAGCGTTTGCAGATTCGTCTGGGAAAAGAGGCTATTCAGCGTCTGCGATTGCATGCCGATCATCGTCCCGAATATGCGCAATGCAAATCACCGGCAACGTTACAGAGCGAAGCATCCATTCATGAACACTTGCCTGCATGCATGAGCAGACCTCTGTGGTTGTTGGCAGAGCCGCAAGCATTGCCTGTTCACAGCAAATCACTTGGCGATCTGCAATTGATACAAGGTCCGGAACGAATCGAATCGGGTTGGTGGAATGATGCGCCGATCAAGCGTGATTACTACATTGCCAGAACTCAGCATCGATCCTGTTGGGTGTTCAAGGATTTGTTATCGCCATCGGGATGGTTTGTGCATGGATGGTTTGGGTGAGAAATGCTTTGTTTGTGCCTGTGAAATTATCAAGACGCTTCGACAAGCTCAGCGACCGGAAAAAAGCTTCGGTCGCTGAGCTTGTCGAAGCGTCTTAAGAATCGCCATTATGTACGCCGAACTCCATTGCTTAAGTAATTTCTCCTTCCTGCGTGGCGCCTCGCATCCAGAAGAACTGGTGCATCGTGCTGAAGAGTTGGGTTATCGCGCGCTGGCCATCACTGATGAATGTTCTGTTGCCGGCGTAGTTCGTGCACATGTCGAAGCCAAACAAGCGAATCTGCCGCTGATTATCGGTTCCGAGTTACATTGCCAGCAACAACTCAGTGTGGTGGTGCTGGCGCAATCGCGGCGCGGTTACGCAGCATTGAGTCAATTTATTACGCGCGCGCGCCGCGCCGCGCCGAAGGGTAGCTACTACCTTGAAGCGACAGCATTAGCGGGTGCATTGGATGAGTGTTGTTTGATCTGGTTGCCGCAGGACAATCCTGATCTTGAACAAGGCCGCTATCTGCAACAGCATTTTGCAGATCGAGTGTGGCTGGGCATCGAGTTGCATTGTCATGGGCGTGACCGGCAACGACTACAGCAATTGCTGGACATCGCTGCGGCATTACAGATGCCGGCAACTGCGTGCGGCGGCGCATTGATGCATGTGCGCGAACGCAAGGAGTTACACGATACGCTGACTGCGATTCGCTTGAATACGCCGGTGGCCGAGTGCGGTTATGCGTTGCAGACCAATGGTGAGAAGCATCTGCGTTCACTTGCGGCGTTGACCAAGTTATATCCACCTGAGTTGCTGGCGGAAACAGGGGTGATTGCGAAGCGCTGCAATTTCTCGCTGGATGAATTGCGCTATGAGTATCCACGCGAACTGGTGCCGCAAGACGAAACGCCCATATCGCATTTGACGAAGCTAACGTATCAAGGCGCGCATAAACACTGGCCCGATGGTATTCCTGAAAAAGTACAGAAGTTGCTGCGCAATGAGCTGCAATTAATCAGCGAGTTGAAATACGAATCTTTCTTTCTCACCGTGCATGATCTGGTGCGCGAAGCAAACCAGAGAAACATTCTTTGTCAGGGACGTGGTTCGGCTGCCAATTCTGCAGTGTGTTTTTGCCTAGGCGTTACCGCAGTCGATCCTGCGCGTCAGGAAGTATTGTTCGAACGGTTTATTTCCAAAGAACGCGGCGAGCCGCCCGATATCGATGTGGACTTCGAGCACGAACGCCGCGAAGAAATCATTCAATACATTTATACCAAGTACGGCAGACACCGCACGGGTCTGGCAGCAACGGTTATTGCCTATCGATGGCGTAGTGCCATGCGCGATGTCGGCAAAGCGCTGGGTCTGGATGTGCTACAGCTCGAACGTTTGATTCTGGCCTTGCGCCGCCGTCCTGAGGCGGGCGAACCACAAATGGCGCGATGGTTGCGTGAAGCTGGATTCGATCCGGACAGTGCCGTGATCAAACACCTACTGGCATTGGTGGACGAGTTGCAAGGTTTTCCCCGTCATCTATCGCAACACGTCGGTGGCTTTGTCATTGCGGAAGACAATCTCGATGCCTTGGTGCCCATTGAAAACGCCAGCATGCCGGAGCGTACCGTGATTCAGTGGGATAAGGATGACCTTGAATCATTGGGCTTGTTGAAAGTGGACGTGCTGGCGCTGGGCATGTTGAC
>Ga0157379_10002442_pt1 | contig 15559 bp, 17 predicted proteins | sample S25metaG_FD_121802 | JGI IMG/M metagenome (GOLD analysis project Ga0157379, IMG submission 121802) | Switchgrass rhizosphere microbial communities from Kellogg Biological Station, Michigan, USA - S2-5 metaG | ecosystem: Host-associated > Plants > Roots > Rhizosphere > Soil | place: USA... | reverse complement strand
CTCGAGCGTCTGCTGGTCCACGCCGTGGTGCGCATCCGCGCTCAGCGCGGCGCCCCGGCCGGCCTGCGAAGTACCGGCGGTTCGTGCCGACCGAAGGTGCGGAAATACCCTAGGGGGGTATAGTCGTTCGAGCGGACACGACCGTCCACACGGAGGAGACGACGATGGACGAGCAGGCCACCGCGGCGCACACCGCGGCCGGGCACGGCGAGCACACCGACCACGGCGGTCACGGGAGCCACGGCGACCACGCCGCCCTCTTCCGCACCCGCTTCCTCTGGACCCTGCTGCTCGCGCTGCCGGTCGTCGCGTTCAGCCCGATGTTCGCCGACCTCCTCGGGTACCCGCTCCCCGCGGGGACCGGCTGGATCTCCCCGCTGCTCGGCACGGTCGTCTTCGTCTGGGGCGGCGCGCCGTTCCTCACCGGCGCCTGGTCCGAGATCCGCTCCCGGCAGCCCGGGATGATGCTGCTGATCGCGCTCGCGATCACCGTCGCCTTCGTGGCGAGCGCACTCACGACGTTCGGCCTGCTGATGCTGGACTTCTGGTGGGAGCTCGCCCTGCTGGTCGTGATCATGCTGCTCGGGCACTGGCTCGAGATGCGCGCCCTCGGCCAGGCCTCCGGCGCCCTCGACGCGCTCGCCGCCCTGCTCCCCGACGAGGCCGAGCTCACCTCCGGCGAGACCGTCCCCCTCGCCCACCTGCGTCCCGACGACGTCGTGCTGGTCCGGTCCGGCGGCCGCGTCCCGGCAGACGGCATGGTCGTCGACGGCGCCGCAGCGGTCGACGAGTCGATGATCACCGGCGAGTCCCGCGCCGTGCCCCGGGGCCCGGGTGACCGGGTGGTCGCCGGCACCGTCGCCACGGACTCCGCGCTCCGGGTCCGGGTGGACCGGGTCGGCGAGGAGACCGCCCTGGCCGGCATCCAGCGGCTCGTCGCGCAGGCGCAGGGCTCGCACTCCCGCGCGCAGGCGCTCGCCGACCGGGCTGCGGCGCTGCTGTTCTGGTTCGCCCTCGGCGTCGGGGTGATCACGTTCGCGGTCTGGTCGATGGTCGGGACGCTGTCCGAGGCCGTCGAGCGCACCGTCACCGTGCTCGTGATCTCCTGCCCGCACGCCTTGGGCCTCGCGATCCCGCTGGTCATCGCGATCTCGACGGCCCGCGCGGCCCGCGCGGGGATCCTCGTGAAGGACCGGCTGGCCCTCGAGCGCATGCGCACCGTCGACGCCGTGCTGTTCGACAAGACCGGCACCCTCACCACGGGCACGCCCGAGGTCGTCGGGGTGACCGGCGCGGCGGACACGCTCGCCCTCGCCGCCGCGGCGGAGCGGGACAGCGAACACCCGCTGGCCCGCGCGATCGTCGCCGCCGCGGAGCTGGACCGGTCCACGCCGTATGCGGCGTCGGTCGGTCGGGACTTCCGCTCGCTCACCGGGCGTGGGGTGCGTGCCAGCGTGGACGGGCGCGAGGTCGGCGTGGGTGGTCCCGGGCTCGTCCGCGAGCTCGGGGTCCAGGTGCCCGACGACACGGCGGCGCGGGCGGCGGAGTGGTCCGCGCAGGGCAGCACGGTGCTCTACGTGCTGCGGGACGGCGAGGTGCTGGGCGCGCTCGCCCTCGCCGACACCGTCCGCGAGGAGTCCCGACAGGCGGTGTCCACGCTCAGAGCACGAAACGTGCGCACCGTGATGATCACCGGGGACGCCCGGCCCGTCGCCGAGGCGGTCGGCGCCCAGGTCGGCGTGGACGAGGTGGTCGCCGAGGTCCTCCCCCAGGACAAGGACTCCGCCGTCGCCGCGCTGCAGGCCCGCGGGCACACCGTCGCGATGGTCGGGGACGGCGTGAACGACGCCCCGGCGCTGGCCCGCGCGGACGTCGGGATCGCGATCGGCGCCGGCACCGACGTGGCGATCGAGTCCGCGGGCGTGGTGCTCGCCTCCAGCGACCCGCGCGCCGTGCTGTCGGTGATCACGTTGTCCCGCAGCGGGTACCGGAAGATGCTGCAGAACCTCTGGTGGGCGGCCGGGTACAACCTGGTCAGCGTGCCACTGGCCGCGGGGGTGCTCGCGGGCGTCGGGTTCGTGCTGCCGCCCGCGGTCGGCGCGATCCTGATGAGCCTCTCGACGATCGTCGTCGCGGCCAACGCGCAGCTCCTGCGCCGCCTGGACCTCACACCGTGACGGGCGCGTCCCACTCGATGTGATGGCGGTGCAGCCAGTCCGGCGACACCCCGCCCTTGCGGTCGACGTGGCGCAGCATCAGCGGCATGAGCGCGTCCCGGACGACTCGCCCCACCGGCCCGGCCGCCTTCTGGCTGCTGCCGCGCTTGCCCGCCTTGACCACGGCCTCGACGCGCTCGCGGCGCTGCGCCTCGAACGCGGCGAGGGCCTCGTCGACCGGTAGGTCCCGCAGGCACCTCGCCAGCACCACCGCGTCCTCGATCGCCATCGACGCCCCCTGCCCGGCGGCGGGCGAGGTCGCGTGCGCGGCGTCCCCGATGACGATCATGCGGTCGCGGTGCCAGGTCGGCACCCGCGGGATGTCGAAGGTCGCCCACCCGAACAGCGGACCCGGTGCGGCGCGGACGATGTCGCAGGCGGGCGACCGGTCCACGGCCAGCAGATCCAGCAGCCAGGAGCGCCAGTCCGCGTCCGTCATCGCGGACAGCACACCCGGCCCCGGCTCGTCCCGCCGCGGCGGGTTCGCGAACCAGGCCACTCCGCCGTCGGGCGTGGCGGACCAGCCGAAGAAGCAGCGCTTGCCGAACATCATCTGGAACTCGTCCGACGGCGTGGCGAGTGGGAAGTCCGGCACGTACCCGCCGACGTTGAGCACCGGGATGTACCGCACCGCGGGCGCCTTGGGATCGATGACCGTGCGCAGCCGCGAGCGGATCCCGTCGCACCCGACCAGCAGGTCCCCTTCGGCCGTGGTGCCGTCCGCGAACTCCGCGCGCACCCGGTCCCCGACCCGCGAGGCGCCCACCAGCCGCTTGCCGAACCGGATCTCCGCGCCCCGGGCGACCGCCTCGTCCCGCAGCGCGCGGTAGAGGTCACCGCGGGGCATCAGGTGGCTGACCGTCCCGTCCGGCAGCGGGTCCCCCATGCTCATCACGCCCAGCTCCCGGCCGGTCCCGGAGAAGAACCGCATCCGCCTGCTCGGGAACCCGAGCCCGGCGACGACGTGGTGCGCGTCCACCGCCCGCAGCGCGTCCATGCCGTTGACCTGCAGGGTGAGCCAGGAGCCGAGGTCGTCCGCGCCCGTCTCGCCGCCCTCGAACAGCTCGGCCTCGATCCCCGCCTTCCGCAGGGCCATCGCGAGTACCGGGCCCGCCACCCCCGCGCCGACCACCAGTGCCGTCGTCATCTCGTATCCTCACTCGGATCGCCAAGTATCTCGTCTGCACGAGTATCTTGGTGTTCCGAGATACTTGTCAAGGGGAGAGACATGGCCGACGTCCACGACGAGATCATGGAGTCACTGGTCCGGTTCATCGCGAGCGTCGTGCTGAACAACCACGCGGTGGCGCAGCGGATGGGCCTGGGCCCCACGGACTCCCAGTTCCTGACCCTGCTCGACGTCCACGGCGCGCTGACCCCCGGCAGGCTCGCCGAGCTCTCCGGCCTGACCTCCGGCACGGTCACCGGCGTGGTCGACCGGCTGGAGAAGGCGGGCTTCGTCCGCCGCGAGCGGGACCAGGCGGACCGCCGGAAGGTCCTCGTCCGGCGCAACGCCGAGACCGTGGCCACGCGCATGCACCCCGAGTACGCCGAGCACGGCGAGGCCGTGCAGGAGCTGCTGGCCCGGCGCAGTCCCGAGCAGCTACGGACGATCGCGGACTTCCTGCGCGACCTGCTCGGCTGAGTCCTCCACGGGCTCGCGCGGCAGCGGGATCTCCAGCTGCTCACCCCGAGGTTCCTCGGGGTGCCGGAAGTACGCGCGGACCCATCCGAGGCTGCGCCAGTAGCCGGGGACGTGCACGGGGACCACCTCCCACCCCAGTGCAGCACACGGGACCGACGGAACCGGGTGATCCGGGCGTGCACGGGGCCCGTCCGTCGGGAAGGCTGTGGGCGCAGTCGCCGAACGTCAGGAGGACCCATGCCCGAGTCCGCCCCCGAGGCCACCGCCGCCTGGTGGCGCGGCGCGGTGATCTACCAGGTCTACATCCGCAGCTTCGCCGACGGGGACGGGGACGGCGTCGGCGACATCGCAGGCCTGCGCTCCCGGCTCGGGCATCTCGCCGCACTGGGCGTCGACGCGTTGTGGATCACCCCCTGGTACCCGTCCCCGCTGGCGGACGCGGGCTACGACGTCGCCGACTACCGCGCGATAGAGCCCCGGTTCGGCACCCTCGCCGACGCCGAGGCGCTGGTCCGCGAGGCCCACGAGCGCGGGATCCGGGTGATCCTCGACCTCGTCCCGAACCACACGTCGTCCCAGCACGCGTGGTTCCAGGAGGCGCTGGCCGCGGGCCCCGGCTCGGCCGCGCGCGAGCGGTACGTCTTCCGGGACCAGCCGAACGACTGGCAGGCGATGTTCGGCGGCAGCGCCTGGACCCAGGTGCCGGACGGCCAGTGGTACCTGCACCTGTTCGACCCCGAGCAGCCGGACCTGAACTGGGAGAACCCGGAGGTCCGCGAGGACTTCCTCACCACCCTGCGGTTCTGGTTCGACCGCGGCGTGGACGGCTTCCGCATCGACGTCGCCAACTCTTTGATCAAGGAGCAGGGTCTGCCGGACGTCGGGGACAAGGGCCACCACGATCCCGGCCCGCACCCGCACTGGGACCGGGACGAGGTGCACGACATCTACCGGGACTGGCGCGCGCTCGCGGACACCTACGATCCGCCGCGGGTGTTCGTCGCCGAGGCGTGGGTGCCGGAGGCGGACCGCTTCGCCCGCTACCTGCGCCCGGACGAGCTGCACACGGCCTTCAACTTCGACTTCCTCAAGGCCCCGTGGCGGGCCCCCGCGCTGCGCGAGTCGGTGGAGCGGACGCTGCGGGAGCACGCCATGGTGGGGGCACCCGCGACCTGGGTGCTGTCCAACCACGACGTCGCGCGGCACGTGTCGCGGCTGGCCCGGGACCCCGGCGCGGACCTCGGGACGTCGTTGGACGCGCTGCTCGCCGAGCCCGCGGACCTCGAGGCGGGGCTGCGCCGGGCCCGCGCGGCGGCGCTGCTGATCTTCGCGCTGCCCGGCGGCGCGTACGTGTACCAGGGCGACGAGCTCGGGCTGCCCGAGGTCGAGGACCTTCCCGAGGCCTCGCTGGACGACCCGACGTGGCGCCGCTCGGGCCACACCCAGCGCGGGCGGGACGGGTGCCGGGTCCCGATGCCGTGGTCCGGGGACGCCCCGCCGTTCGGCTTCGGGCCGGGCACGGGGCAGCCGTGGCTGCCGCAGCCGGCGTGGTTCGCGCGGTTCACCGCGGAGCAGGCGGAGAAGGACCCGGACTCGATGCTGCACCTCTACCGGGAGGCGCTGCGCGTGCGCAAGGCCGAGCCCGCCCTCGGCGACGGACCCCTGACCTGGCTGGACGTCCCGCCGGGGGCCCTGGGCTTCGTCCGGGACCCGGACTTCGCCCTGATCCTCAACGTCGACGCGGAACCCTTCGCCCTCCCCGAGGGCGCCGAGATCCTGCTCACCAGCGCGCCCCTGACCCCCGACGGCCTCCTCCCGAAGGACACCGCGGCCTGGCTCCACTCCTGACCGTGGGCTCCCTGAGGGCCCGCGGTCGTCCGAGGCAGGGTGCGGTGTCCTCGCTCGGAGGCTGACGGTCGAGCAGCGGTCCGACGGTCAGAGGACCCCGCCCGGCTGCGGCGCGCTGAAGTCGACGACCTGTGCCCACCGGTCGGCCAGCTCGGCGACGCTCGGGGTGTGGTCGAACTCCGCCCCGGCGGCACGGAAGAGCTGGACCTGCTGGTAGCGGCCCATCCCGGCGATGAACGCGGCGCCGGTCTCCTCGACCTCGTCGGCGCAGAGGTGGGCGATGAGCGGCGCGACGAAGTCCGGCGGGAGCGCCTTGAGCTGCTCCTCGGTCATGATGTCCGCCGTCATCCGGGTGGCCGCGATCGGCGCGACGGCGTTCGCCTTGATCCCGTACTTCGCCCCCTCCAGCGCGAGGGTGTTGATCAGGCCGACCAGCCCGAGCTTGGCCGCGCCGTAGTTGGCCTGGCCGAAGTTCCCGTAGAGCCCCGACGTCGACGTGGCGACGACGATGCGGCCGTGCTGCTGCTCGCGCATGTGCGGCCAGGCGTTGTGAATCACGTTGTACGAGCCGTAGAGGTGGACCTGGAGCACGGCGTCCCAGTCCGCGTCCGTCATCTTGACGAAGCTCTTGTCCCGCAGGATGCCGGCGTTGGACACGATCCCGTCGACCCGCCCGAAGGCGTCCAGCGCGGTCTGCACGATCGCCGCGCCGCCCTCGGGGGTCGCCACGCTGTCGTGGTTGGCGACGGCCTCGCCGCCCGTCTCCTGGATCTCGGCGACGACCTTGCCCGCGGCCGACTCGTCGCTGCCGGTGCCGTCCCGGGACCCACCGAGGTCGTTCACGACGACGCGGGCGCCCTCGCGCGCCAGCAGGAGCGCGTACTCCCGACCCAGTCCGCCACCCGCGCCCGTCACGACGACGACCCTGCCCTCGACCCCGGCCATGTCCCGCTCCTCCTGAATAGGTTTCCTCATTGCCTATCACCGCATGATCGCCCACCGGAACCCCCGCCTCCGCCACGTGGGTGGGGCGGACAGCCCAAGCACAGGTCAGCGGCCTGTGTGAGCCCGCTCGCTAGTGCGGTGACCACGAACGTTCACCGCACTAGCGGTAGCGCGCCCGGTACCGCGCCCGCGTCCGCTCGCGTTCCGCCCGCGCCGCCTCGTCCCGGACGGCCTGGGCGTAGCCCGCGGGGTAGCCCGCGCGCCGCACCCGGTGGTCGACGGCGTCGTGCAGCAGGAAGATCGCGAACTGCGCCGACACGAGCCAGCCCAGCAGCAGCCCGCACAGCCGCACCCAGAGCGGACCGGGGACGAAGAGCACGATCGGCACCGAGACCAGCGCGAGCGGCAGCGCGGTCCGCACCAGGTGGCGGACCACCCAGGTCCGGCAGGTGGCGTCGTACAGCACCCAGTCCCGGTAGCGGGCCGGGAGCCGCCCGCCACACGCGTACCAGACCCACCACAGCGGACCCGGTCTCGTCACGAGACCAGCGTAGACACCGCGTTTCACAAGCACACCCACGGCGACGGATGATGACGGTGTGGCCGAGCTGAGCGTCGAGGAGCAGTCCGTCGTCGAGACGGTCCGGGAGTGGGTGGACCGCGAGGTCAAGCCCGTCGTCCGGGACCTGGAGCACCACGACACCTATCCCGAGAAGCTCATCGAGCAGATGAAGGAGCTGGGGATCTACGGCCTCGCCATCCCCGGACCGTGGGGCGAGGCCCCGGTGTCGATGCCCTGCTACGCCCTGGTCACCGCCGAGGTGGCCCGCGGCTGGATGAGCCTCGCCGGGGCGATGGGCGGACACACCGTCGTCGCGAAGCTGCTGCTGGCCTTCGGCACCCCGGAGCAGAAGGACCACTACCTGCCCCGCATGGCCACCGGCGAGCTGCGCGCCACCATGGCCCTCACCGAGCCCGGCGGCGGCTCGGACCTGCAGAACATGACCACCCAGGCCAGGCGTGACGGCGACGCGTACGTCGTCAACGGAGCCAAGACCTGGATCTCCAACGCCCGCCGCTCCGGCCTGATCGCGCTGCTCTGCAAGACCGACCCCACCGCCGAGCCCAGGCACAGGGGCATCTCCGTGCTGCTCGTCGAGCACGGCCCCGGCCTCACCGTCGGCAAGGACCTCGCGAAGCTCGGGTACAAGGGCGTCGAGGCCTGCGAGCTGGTCTTCGACGACATGCGCGTGCCCGCGGACGCCGTCCTCGGCGGCGAGCCCGGCAAGGGCTTCGGACAGATGATGAAGGGCCTCGAGACCGGGCGCATCCAGGTCGCCTCCCGCGCCCTCGGCGTCGGCCGCGCCGCCTTCGACGACGCCCTGCGCTACGCCCAGGACCGCCAGTCCTTCGGCAAGCCCATCTGGCGGCACCAGTCCATCGGCAACTACCTCGCCGAGATGGGCACCAAGCTCACCGCCGCCCGCCAGCTCATCCTGCACGCCGCCGAACGCCTCGACGCCGGACAGCGCGCCGACATGGAAGCCGGCATGGCCAAGCTCTTCGCCTCCGAGATCGCCATGGAGGTCGCGCTGAACGCCGTGCGCATCCACGGCGGCTACGGCTACTCCACCGAGTTCGACGTCGAGCGCTACTTCCGGGACGCCCCGCTGATGATCGTCGGCGAGGGCACCAACGAGATCCAGCGCAACGTCATCGCCGCCCAGCTCGTCAAGCGCGGTGGCCTCGACTGATGCACACCGCCCGCGGCGACACCCTCACCGCGCGCGAGCTGGAGGCGATCCTCGTGCTGCGGACCGCCGTGTTCGTCGTCGAGCAGGAGTGCCCGTACCAGGAGGTCGACGGCCGGGACACCGAGCCGGGCACCTGGCACGCCTGGCTGAGCGACGACGACGGTGTCGCCGCCTGCCTGCGCGTTCTGTCCGAACCCGACGGGCACCGCAGGATCGGCCGGGTCTGCACCGCGACGCGGGCCCGCCGCCGCGGCCTCGCCGCCCGGCTCGTGGAGGCCGCGCTCGCCGAGATCGGGGCGGCGCCGGCGGTGCTCGACGCCCAGTCGCACGCCACGGACCTCTACGCCCGCTTCGGGTTCGCCCCCGTGGGCCCCGAGTTCCTGGAGGACGGTATCCCCCACGTCACGATGCGCCGGCCGGGGCGGGGCGCGTGAGACCGGTCCCGCGGCGCGATCCGGAGGCGGGGCCGCGTGCGACGATCCCGGGGTGCCCATCCCCGACCGCGGCGGCAGGCCCGCGCTGACCAGCGCGCACGAGCTCGCCGCCATCGCCCAGGCGCTGTTCGTCGAGCGCGGGTTCCACGAGACCTCGGTGGACGACATCGCCGCGGCCGCCGGGGTCAGCAGGAGGACCTTCTTCCGCTACTTCTCCACCAAGACGGACGTGCTGTGGGTCGCGGCCCCCCGCGAGATCGACGTCTTCCGCGGTCTCCTGGCCGAGTCCCCGCCCGGCGAGCCGTGGGCGGACGGGCTGTGCCGGGCGGCGGCCCGGGCCCTGGCGTACCCACCGGAGGAGCGGCCCTGGATGCGGCAACGGGCCGAGCTCTTCCTCCAGGTCCCCGCGGTGCAGGAGAAGGCCGCACTGCGCTACGACAAGTGGCGCCACATCGCCACCGAGTTCGCCCGGGCCCGAGGTGTCGACGCGCTGAACGCCCTCGCCGCCGGGTACGCCACCCTCGCCGCCACCCTGGCCGCCCACGAGAACTGGCTGACCCACCCGGACGACGACCTCCCGGCCCTCCTCGAACGCTTCCTCCGCCTGCTGCTCCCCCCGACCTGACGGTCGGGCAGGCGAGCGCTCGAACGGCCCGGCCACCCGTGCGAGGTGGACGATCGCTACCCGGGTCCCCCGGCGAGCCTGCGCAGCACCACGGCCTCGGCGACGCCGCGGCGCAGAGCGACCGCCACGCCCGGTTCGGTGAGCGCGTCCGGCCAGGTCAGGGGACCCGTCGTCTGCAGGAGCGTGCTGACGCACTCCCGCAGGAGCGCGTGGTCCAGGTCACGGCGGGTCGCCCCGGCCTCGGCCAGCCCGGCCAGCAGTCCCGGGGCGATCACCCGGTCGGGGTCCAGCCTGTTCGCCGCGACGACCGCGCCCTCCGCACAGTCCTCCCGGATCTCCGGCCGGTCCGCGACGCCCGCGAGGTCGATGACCACGTCCGCGTCCCGTACCGCGGTCCGCAGCGGGAGCCACCGCTCGTCCTCGACGTTCCACAGCGCCACCTCGGTCAGCCCGCACTGGAACAGCACCGGGGTGAGGGCCGCGGCGTCTCGCGCGCCGACGACCAGGGTCCGCGCCCCCGTCGTCGGGCGGCGGATGCCGCGCAGGTGGCGGAGCGCGCCGACGCACAGACCGACCGACCGGGCCATCGCGCGCGTGACGATCGGGCCGGACGTGACGAGCCGCAGCCGCTCCCAGGCCTCCTGCGCCGCCACTCCCTCCGCCGCGACGTAGCCGACGGCCACCGTCCGGTACAGGAGGTCGGTGAGCCCGTCGACCGCGACCGGGACCAGGGACAGCTCGGACCGCATCAGCGGGGTGCGGTCGGAGTCGCTCACGACCGCGACGACGGAGGGCGCCACCATGGATTCAGCATATAAGAAAGTCTGCAAGTCAAGGACACGCGTCCGCGCCGCCGGAACACTAGGGACGGCGGAGGTCGTCGAGGAGCTCGACCTGGCCCGCCAGCACGCTCGTCAGGATCGACCTGGCCACGGCGAGCAGCTCGGCGACCTGCGGGTGGGCCAGCGAGTAGACGACCGACGACCCCTCCCGCTGGGCGGTCACCAGCCCCGCCCGGCGCAGGACGGCGAGCTGCTGGGAGAGCCCGGCCTGCTCGGTGTCGATCTCGCGCAACAGCTCCGACACCGCGTGCGGCCGGAGGGTGAGCAGCTCCAGCACCCGGATCCGCACCGGGTGGCCCAGCGTCTTGAAGAACTCGGCCTTGACCCGGTACAGCGGCCGCGCGGTGACCCCTCGCGGCGGCTCGGTCGCCTTGGCCGACGACGACTCGTCGGAAGGCCGTCCGGGCACGATCTCCTCCGCTCACAAGTGCACGCCGACGCCGCGGCCTGGCGAGGTTAACAGGCGTCGCCGAGTGGCCACCGTCTCGACGCCCGGACGGTGCGCAGCCCGCTCCGAGGTGTTTGAGTGATCGGGTGGGCAACGACGAGCTCCTGCGCCGCTACCAGGCCGGCGGCGGCACCCTCGCGGCGGCGAACGCCGAGGGCCTGGCCGTGCCTCCCTCCCTGGGGGTCGCGATCGTCACCTGCATGGACTCCCGCATCGACGTGTTCGCCCTGTTCGGCATGGCGCTCGGCGAGGCCCACGTGCTGCGGAACGCGGGCGGCGTGGTCACCGAGGACGTCATCCGCTCCCTGACCATCAGCCAACGGAAGCTGAACACCCGGGACGTGCTGCTCGTCCAGCACAGTGGCTGCGGTCTCGCCACCTTCACCGACGACGACTTCTCCGAGGACCTCGCGGACGAGACCGGCATCTGGCCGCCGTGGCGGACCCACGCCTTCCGCGATCCCGCGGTCAGCGTCGCCCGCGGCATCCGCAGGCTCCGCCACGATCCCTTCCTCCACCCCGAGACCCGGGTGCGCGGGTTCGTGCTGGACATCGAGACCTTCGTCCTCGACGAGGTGGAGGTCGACTGACGTCGCAGCGTTGCCCGGGTCACTCTCCGTCACCGACCGCGCCTTCGCGACGGAACGCCCTGCAGGGTTCCGTCCGTTCCCCTATGCGAACGCGACGCGTCCGATCCGCCGCACACCGCTCCCCCGAGGAGAAACACACACATCCTTCCGACGTTCCCTACCCGCCGGCGTCCTGCTCGCAGGCACCGCGGTCCTGAGCGCGGGCCAGCCGGCCTGGGCCGCCGAGCAGCCGCACGCCCACGGCTCCGACCAGACCTCCCCCACCGAGGGTGAGCACCGGGTCGGACCGCTGGGGCCGAACAGCCCCGGCGACCCGACCGCCGCCCCGGAGTACTTCGTCCAGCACTTCGACACCTGCGCAGGCCCGGACTACCTCGGCAAGTGGACGCAGGGCGGCCCCTCGCCGGAGGAGGCGGTCCCCGCGGCGCAGGAGAGCCTGCGCCGTTCGCTGGTGCCGACCGAACAGTCGCCCGCGGTGATCGGGGACCGACGCGTCGACCACCGCCCGGCACCCGCACCTCGAAGGCGCCGGTGCTCGCCCCCGCCGAGGTCAACGACGCGGTGCAGAACAGCTGGGAGACCGGCCCCGGCGCGGTCGCCGGAGCGGTTCTCGCACCGTTCCGCGGTGCGGGTTCGGGCCACGACGGCGCGCGGCACGACGGGCACGGGGACACCGGGCCGGAGTCGCCGGCGTCGCCGCTGGGCGGCCTCGGAGGCTGAGCACCGACCCGTCTCCGGGTGCCCCGCCGCACGCGACGACGGCGGCGGGGGCACCCCTCCCCTGCCATAGAGCCGCCCCGCCCCCCCCCGGAACCGGACCCCGGTCGACGGAGACGCCCGGTCCCGGTGAGCCTGCGGGCCGCGAGGCTCCGGGCGGCGCAGGCGGTCACCGCCGGGTAGCGGAGTCCGGCGCGAACGCGCGGAGGAAGGTGTCCACGGCGGCGCGGGCGATCTCCGCCCGCTCGGCGGCGGGGAGGTCCCGGGTGCCGAACCGCGTCCGGGCCTCGAGACCGCCGGTGAGCAGGCTCCCGAACTGCTCCGCCGCCAGGGCCGGGTCCTCGACGCGCAGCCGCCCGGCCACGGCGAGCGCGAGCAGCCGGTCCGCCAACGCCTGGTTCACCCGACTCGCGGCGCGGCCGAGGAAGACGTCGGCGAGGTCGGGGAACTGCACCACCTCGGCGGTGACGAGCCGCCAGAGCGCCCGGGAGTGCCCGTCGAGGAAGCACTCCAGCAGTTGCCCGGCGACCTCCTCGAGCGCCCGGGGCAGGTCCTCCCCCACCGTGAGCAGCCGCTCGACGACGGCGAGGTTGGCCTCCGCCGCCCGGTCCGCCTCGGCGGCGAGCGTCTCCCGCAGCAGCCGCTGCTTGTCCCCGAAGTGGCTGTAGACCGTGGCCTTCGCCACCCCGGCCTCGACCGCGATCACGTCGACGCCCGCCTGCGCGTAGCCCTCGCGGGCGAACACCGAGGCCGCGGCGTCCAGGATCGCCGCCCGCTTGTCGATGCGGCCACGGGGCGCGGAGTCGACGGACATACCGACACGCTACCGCGCCTTGACTTTCATACCCGTACTCCTGCTATATCAGACCTATGAGTCTAGTTAGCCAGACGAGTCGGTCCGATCGGCTCGAGCCCGCACTCCGCCGCACGATCGTCGTGGTCCTGCTCGGTGGGATCATGGGGATCCTTGACGGTTCGATGGTGCTGGTCGCGCTGCGGACCGTCGGCACGGACCTCGCCGCCGGCCCGGTGGCCGTGGGCTGGGTCGCGACGGCCTACCTGCTGGCGGTGACCGCGACGGTCCCGGTCGGTGTGTGGGCGGTGGCGCGCCTCGGCGGCAGGCGGCTGTGGGTCACCGGGCTGGTCGTGTTCGGCGTGGGCTCGGTCGGCGCCGCGCTGGCCCCGAGCCTCGGCGCCCTGGTCGGGCTGCGCGCGGTGCAGGGGATCGGGGCCGGGATCCTCGATCCCCTCATGCTCACCCTGCTGGCCCGCGCCGCCGGACCGGCCCGCGCGGGTCGGGTCATGGGGCTGATGGGCGTCGTCGGGTCCGCCGGGCCGGTGGTGGGACCGATCGTGGGCGGGGCGTTGCTGCAGGTCCTGGACTGGCGGTGGCTGTTCCTGGTCAACGTCCCGATCATCGTGACCGCGCTGGTCCTCGCGCTGCGCACGCTCCCCCGGGACGTCCCGACCGCCCGCCCCCCACGCCTCGACGTCCTCGGGGTCGCCCTGGTCGGACCCGGCGTCGCCGCCGCGGTGCTCGGGCTGTCCCGGATCGAGGCCGAGCACACCGTGGCGGCCTGGCCGGTGCTGCTGCCGCTCGGGCTCGCCGTGCTGCTGCTCGCCGGCTACACCGTGCACGCCCTGCGCCGCAGCGCGCCGCTCCTGGACCTGCGGCTGCTCAGCGAGCGCGGCGTCACCCCGAGTCTGCTCGCCGCAGGCACCAACGGCCTGGTCACGTTCGGGGCGCTGTTCCTGCTGCCGCTGGCCTACCAGCAGGGCTTCGGCCTCGACCCGGCCCGGTCCGGCCTGCTGCTCGCCCCGCTCGGCGCGGCGTCGATGATCGCCATGCCCCTGTCCGGGCGGTTGTCGGACCGGATCGGGTCTCGGCCCGTCGCGCTCGCGGGCGGAGTGGTCGCCCTGACCGGGACCGTGCTGCTCGCTCTCACCGCCGCCCTGCCCGCCACCGCCGTGGGCGGGCTGCTGCTCGGGCTCGGCCTGGGCGCGGTCGGCGCGCCCGCCATCGGATCGGTGTTCCGCACCGTGCCCGCCGCCGCCGCGGCCCAGGGCAGCGCGCTGCTTTACGTGGTCAACCAGCTCGGGGCGGCGCTGGGCATCGCGGCGGCGGCCCTCGTCGTCGCCGCTGGGGGAACGGGGTTCTGGCTGCTCACCGGCGGTGTGGTGGCCGGGTTGCTCGCCTGCTCCCGGCTCCCTCAGCCTGCCCCGACGCCCGCGGTGGCCCGAGGTTAGCGGTCGCGGTAGCGGCGAAGTGCCCGAAGGGCGTGGTCACCGAGGTCGCGTGCAGGATCGCGTGCACGATGGCGCGGGCGAAGATGTGCCCGGCGGAGCGGCAGGGTCACCGGGCACCCACCCGGGGACTCCGCGGACACGCCGGTGGCCAGGTCGGCGAGGACCCGCCCGATCGCCGGGGCGAACGTGAACCCGTGCCCGGACAACCCGGCCCCCACGGTCAACGGACCCTCGGTGACCAGCGCGAAGCCGGAGTCCGGGGTCGAGGTGTAGGCGCACTCGACCACATCAGCCGACGGCTGTTCGAATCCCGGCAGGTAGCGGGCCGCGTAGTTCAGCAACCGGGCGGGCGCCGCCGCGGTGTCCTGGTCCCTCCGCGGCCCGACGCCGTGGAACCCGACCTCGATCCGGCCGTCCGGCACCGGTACCCCGTAGACCGCGCGCGGCCACTCCGCACCGGTGTGGTGCAGGAAGGTCGGGCCGGCCGGGACGTAGGCGGCACGCGCCAGGTGGACCGTCCGCTCCCGGGTGACCCGCAGCGGCGGCAGCCCGAACCGCCCAGCCAGCAGCCCGACGGACTCGGCTCCGGCGGCGACCACCACGCGTCGGGCCCGGACGGGGCCCGCCGACGTGCGGACGTCCACCCGGTTGGGCCCGCGCACCCGCAGGTCCTCGACCGTCACGCGGTGCCGCACGACGGCGCCCTGCCCCACCGCGGCGGCGCCGAACGCGGCGACGGCGTGGTCCGCGTGCACCCGCCCGGTGCGGTCCGGCTGGTACAGCACCCGCCCCTCGAACAGCCGGCCCGGCCAGAGCCGCGCGGCCTCGTCCGCCTCCAACCACTCGTACCGGACCCCTTGTGCCGCAAGGCTCGCGGCGAGCGCCGCGGTCGCGTCGGGGTCGCCGTGGTCCGCCCCGCCGGCGATCGCGAGCAGCCCCGCGCCCGTCTCCCGCTCGAGCTCCCGCCAGCCCGTGAGCGCCTCGACCGCCAGCGCGACGTACCGCGGGTCCGTGGCGGTCTGTCGGTAGATCCGCGCGGAGCCGTGCGACGCCCCGCGGTCGTGCCCCGGGCCGAACCGCTCCAGCACCAGCACCTCGTGGCCGCGCCCGGCGAGCCGCCAGGCGGCGGCCGCGCCCGTCACACCCGCGCCCACCACCACGATCTCCACCTCCGCGGGCACGCTCGGGCGGGACGGACACGCTGCGGGCAGGGACATGGGACACCTCTCGGGCGGCTGGCGGGCGGAG
>Ga0157379_10002441_pt1 | contig 15565 bp, 12 predicted proteins | sample S25metaG_FD_121802 | JGI IMG/M metagenome (GOLD analysis project Ga0157379, IMG submission 121802) | Switchgrass rhizosphere microbial communities from Kellogg Biological Station, Michigan, USA - S2-5 metaG | ecosystem: Host-associated > Plants > Roots > Rhizosphere > Soil | place: USA... | reverse complement strand
CCAACGTTATACTCTCAAGACTTTCAGTCCCGCTGACGGTTGCATCAGCAGTTTCATACGATTGACCGCCAAGTTTCAAGCCTGCCGTGTCGTCCGCATGTGCAATAACGAGTCTTCTTCCAGTAGCGGTCTTCGGTCCATTCGACCCTAACGAGAATGTCAAGGTGACACTTGGACGTGTACCAGTGGAAGAAGAAAGCCAAGCATTAAGGTTTATGAACACTGCGCGGACAAGCTTGCTACCCTCGTAGATGGCATATCCCGAGACGTTGCTGTCAGATACTGTTACTTCGGAGATCTTGGCTGTCCCACTCTTTCCGATGGCACGTGCCACGAGGATGGCTGCATAGTATGCAGGCTGGACGTGAGGTGCTTGTGGTGGATTGAGGGTAGACCCATCCGTGATTGACCTATTTAAGGAAATAGGTTGGAACTGCCAGATAGGATTAATAATTTCGTATAAAATTAGAGCATCTTCAGCCGCGTACGAAGTTGTATTTATAGCCAATTCCTGTATTGAAATTAAGATAAGTTAGGGCGAGAAATAATCAGACGTACCTTCGTGGAAGAATGTCTCTCTCATCCCTAGCACCGCAGCTTGCAACGTATAGTCGATGACCCATAGAGCTGCCCCTGCAGTATTACTCACACCTGGTGCTCCATGACAGGCGATACTGTTCGTTTCACTAAAGATAATGGTTCAGACGAATTCTTATCAATGACAAATATGTAAATGACGTACCCAAGAACATAAGGCATACCCTTGCTCTTAACAACAGCGACATCGGCATTAAAAACAGTCAAATTACTCCTGATAGCGGTTTTGCTCATAAACGAGGATAAGGCAAAGTCACCACCAGAACAGAAAGCCCCCGAGTATCGATGTTGACTGATTCTAAAAATATATACTCAGAAACTTCGTCTCTGCGTTATAGATTAAATAATTACGTACTGTTTAATGACCTTTCCCGGAGCTGAGCTAAGAATACCAGCGTTGAAGATACCGGTTGGAGTAAACCCTTGGCCAGCAAAAGCTGCCCCTTGCAATCCTACACCTGAAGCTGCGAGTCCCGTAGCATTGACGACAGCTCCAGCAATATTCTCCCAGCTGAAAGGGAAGTTAATCAACCAAATCGATGGACGCTCAAAGGATCACTCACTCTGTGACGTATTGAGCCTGAGTCCAATTAGAAGGGCGTAAACCATTATTCTTGTAGAGATCCGCCTCGTTTCCTATCCAAGATATTAATGAATGAAACTGATATTTTTCACCAGTCTTACCGACTTCGATTAACTCCAGGGTAACTCCTGCAGTGTTGACGGCGCTCGTAGCAAAGGCTTTCAAGATACTCTTGGCCATGTTGACGGCATTAGTAGCATTATCAAGACCAAAATTGACACCCCATGTCATAATAGTGCCGGATGGAAGGAATTTTGACAATTGGTAATACCCATCGCCCACTGTAATTTGCGTAGCTTCGGGATATGGGGTAATAGAACTGAAAGGAGGAAACTGAGCTTGGATGACCTATGAAAGGAATGGCTGAGCAGACCCCAATTAGGGGAGAAAGGAAGAACGCACTGTTACTGTTGGAGACCAAGTGGTGTGATCTTCAGAATCAGCACCGACTCGAATCTTGGGAGGAGTTCCTGTTAGAGCTCCCAGGTTAGTTAATGCAGTGTGAGTGAATTCATTGCGGGCATTGGTCCCGACCCAGTCTAAGGATGGAAGTGAGGACGATTGAATGAATGATAGATAATAAGAAATACCTGGCCAGCGATCCTGCTCTACTGAAAATGACACGTGCGTTGAAGGAAGCTCTTGTGCAGTGGCTGGAGGAGCTGCTGGGATCGTAACAGTTGCAGCAGTAGCAACATGAGTCGCCCATATGCCTGTGACAAACAGGGCACTGTTAAAGGGGAGCTTCATTGCTAGAGTTAGCGTGAATGGTCCTTGAGGGGTTTAAAAACCTGGTTAGAGTCCATCCGAGCCTTCTTATATACTAAGAAGGCTTCATTTCAATGTCCATGTGAGGGCTAAAACTGAACTGAAACCGAAAATAGTTCGTATTACTCCAATGGTTTCATGAGTGAATATCTCCCTATTCAATCAGGTGCAGTAAGCCGCAGACATGGAGCAATGAAGGAAGTATGACCGTCCCACAAGGGATCGAAGCAAGGAAAAAACATGCCGAGAATTCTGGCAGATTTGGATGTCGCCCAAAAGCGCCGGGTTCAAGTCACCTGAGTAAATATCATGATCGTTGAAGCGGAGGATTGGCTTGACCTTTATGAAGGTTTCCCCCAGAGAAGTCCGCTTTTTTATAGTAGTAGCGTATAACTATTCGCCAGCCAGGTTTCGTGCATATGGTCTTGACAGCTTCTACGTACTGACATGAACACTGTTAACTATACCAGCTGTTCACTCTAACATACATCGGCTGAAAGAACCGGCTCTTATGGCACTCCAGCAGACTATGGAACACACTTCTTCCCATCGTCAAGTATTTTTATATATTCTCCCGCGTGACTGGGCGTCCGAAATGGAATGACTATCTAATGAGAAGAATTTTTTTTCCCGATCGTACAACGAATGCAAATATACAGAGCACCTCCGACGAATAAGTAAAGCATGTCCATCCATGCACGGCATGTTACTTAGTCATATTGAGCAACTGTTTGAAGCACATACGTGTCCAGAACAACTCGCAGAAGTTACGTGTTATGGAATTTAGACTGCGAAAATACTCGTGTCATAATACTCTCTGATAACATAGAAGTTCATCGGCATTGACATTGCCTCGAATATTTTTAGTTGAATCGAGTATATATTTTTATTCGCCAGAGGACCTCGTAGTTTGTCCTAATTGAATTAGCAAACAGAAACTAGATATCTCATCAAAGTCATTACAAAACCGAAATAGTTGCAGTATAGTAACGAGAATGATGATATACTGCAGAGAAATATAGGAAACCCAGCCCGTAGTCTTAGTAATGCTTCATAATAATCTACAAACACTGGCTGTACTGAAAATGTGACCAGAACATAATTAATATTCCACATTTCGAGAGAATAGCAATTTTTAACTCACGTAGGCGTTCGAGACTTGACAAGTATACGGGGCAGCACAGTGGGTCCAGAAAAGCCTAAATCAAACGACGACCATTAATTGAGAGTTCTTAAGCTACGTTCAATTAGCGTACCAATTCCATCGCACTGAGCGTAATGTGCGGCAGTTGCACCACCTTTTGTGGGTTGAGGAGCTGAAGTTACTGTGGATACACCTCCGGCCGTACCGGTGGGAGCTTGAGTGGAGGCCGGCGCCGAAACTGGGGGATCAGTCGAGGTTGACTCTTGGTATTCCTGGTGGCAGCTATCGGCCAAGGTGTTGCCGCAACGGAGGGACTGGGGAGATTATAAGCAGTGGGTCCGGGGATAACGTAAGTATTCAATTGCTGGTGGATATTGACGAGAATTCCGGTATCCTTAATAAACCATCGTGGCTATATGAAAACTATAGATAATGCAGAGTATTATTCACACCTGAGCACTGTACGCCCCCGGGAATTTGACAGTGGCAGGTGTGACAGTGCCGTTTCCACCGACCTTAAGCTGGAAACAAGACATGTAGAATCTGGACATTGGTTAGCATCTCATAATATTGTAATGAATTATACTATGCTTACTGTGCACCGCCAACACTGCTTGCAACATGCAAGGCGATGACCTCTGCGCGCAAAAGATAATTACCTGGGGAAATTCCTGCCGGAACCCTGATGTCAAAGTGACCACAGTTGTCATTGAGAATTTGAGTTCCCCAATAATCAGGGTTCATGGAGGCGAGACCAATCTGACCAACCTTGAACCAACCCGCAGATGAACCTACGGCGGTTGTAGCATCGTCGACCTTGGCCCTGAATATATCTAAATAAGTAAGATGACACCGGTAGAAATAGATACGCTTACATGTATACCTAGAAATGTTTAAGATCAGCAACTTCACGAGGCTGTAATTGGAGACAAACAATAACTGGGCCATAATGTTGGCCACCTATCGCCTCATTGCCGCATGACGCATGAACGGTCCCCGGACTGAAACGATCATGTCAAATTTATTATACGACATGGTTACTCAATACGCACTTGTTAGTGCATCTCAGCGGTGACGGTATCCCGAGCTAACCAATGATGAGTCGTCGGAAATAGAACATAGTTTAAACTCTAACATACGGTTCACTTCACATAACCCTGCAAGGTGACACTGGCCACAGGAGAGTTACTGGCTAACAATCTCACACAAGATTGTCCTTTGTCGACACCATTGACCCATAACTCTTGAAAGGTGGCATGGGCAGCAGCCGAAGCCACGAGGAGAGCAAAGATGCCCGCGTAAGCTAGCATTGGGTGAGATTCCTTTTACCGGATATCTATTAGTTAAAACAGAGAGCTCCAATTTATGTAGCTGGGCTCAGTGTTTTTACGTGGATATTTTTATGTGTTAGTTGCTTCATAGAGTTGTGAGAGACTCGGAAGAGTCATCGGAGTGAAATTGCCAAAATCCGTACTTGTTTCATCCGCCTCGATTCCATGGTATCCCATAATACGAGCGAAAAAAAATGCGAAGTTGTCCTTGTCATATACATTGAAACGGTTACGTTTCCGAAGAGAAAGAAATGGGGTGTAAGTGATAAATAGACTGCGAGGGAAAATTCAAGAAATTCGCTGGTAAACTGAAATAAAAACCCACCACGGACTGTACTCGATTCTAAGTATTTGCTTAACCAAAAGAAACCAACATGGTTAGGGTAGCGGAAGATCGTCGCAGTGACCCCGGCACAACTGTTGCCCGTAAGAAGATGCCAAGCTTTCGATAATACATTCGCGTCGGAATGGACTCCTTTTTAAGACGAAAACCGAGACAAATGCTGCAGCACGGAAGACACCTGTTGATTCAAACAATCTTGGGAAATCATTCCATGAGACCGGCAGAGTTGCCAATGGTATGTACCAAAGAGACCAAGGCAGTTCTGGGGGGTAAACGTTTTAGCAGCGAGAATATGGACGGATCAAATACCCAGGGCTGTTTATCGCTTCAGCTTTGGAAACCAACCGCAGGTAAAGAGTCAAACCGAGGGTGACTGTCAGACCGACCGTAAGTTTCCCGTTCTAGAGGATATTCCGCGTTTCCATGGTTGTGCATGAGTACCATGTGGATCTCGAAGACCTCGCTCTGGAGAACACCATTGTCGCACTCCACGGGCTAATGAAATCATCCAAGGTACCTGATATGGACCTAGGTTGCAATATCCAAAGTATGATGTGTGGATTCCACGGTTATCATTGGCTAATGTATCTTCGATAGATGTGGTAAACTAACTGGAATCGATTAAAAGTTGAGGACTAATCAGTTAACACTCACAAAAGTATAGGAAAATAATTTTAATGCGAATCTGGTTGGAACAAATTCAACCGCATCGAATCATTTAGGTGTGAGAATTCATTCAGCTCGGGCCTGATGCTGGATAGAAGAGAAAGGTGTTGACTAAGAGAGTAGTGTGTGGTCCCGTGGGTGTCTCTGGGTATCTATGGACGGTCCCCGAGCATATCGATGAATTTTTGAATAAGTCACCAAGTCTTTCTGGTGAATTCAAAGATCCCTCTACAATCTTGTACATTTCCTATTTTATGCCGCACAGGGTTTTCCCAATTGCCCTTTCGCTTCAGGTTTGCTGAAAAGTAGTTAGAGATATTCAAATGGCATCTAATAGCTCTGAAATAATTGGCGGCCAATATATGGGAACTTCTCGACGCATCGTATTTAATGTCAGGAACCGGTCGAGAGACCCTCACACGCTGTGTCATGGGCGGTGGACGACCCATCTCACCTACCCAACTCCCCCCCAGGCGAGAAACTATGCAGCTGTGTATTTCAGACAGATAAAACGGGTATAGGCTTTGGTTTGCACAGGTAAGCTTTAATGTTAACTATTTTCTTTTGTCGATTTTATTGTTAAACAAACAGGCATGCCTAGCCTCTTCCGAATTAGAGTATATGACAGTGGATCTGATTATTATATATTTTGGACTGACAATTTGATTTATTCAACATAAGTACGTACCGTCAATATTTTTATTTCATTCTCTTTATTTCGGCGATTCCGCGGGCTAGTCTAATAGCTCACCTTCCAATACCGGCTCCGTGAAGATGACTATGCCTTCCCTAACACCAGTGCTATATTGGGGGAGAAGAAGCCTTAAAATATGTGCTGCTACCATCAGACGATAAATTTTACACTATGCTTGGTGTGTATCGGATTGTGGGTCCTTATCGCCGATTTAAACAGGAACAGGAGACTCTCACTGTCGGGGAATGCGCTCCGTGGCTACTGTAAACGCTGCCTTGATTGGACAGCCGTGAAGTGTGGTACGCTTTCTTGGCGTGGGGGCATTAAAACATGAGCATCGAAAGCGATTAGCCACTTCCTGACTCCGAGCTGGTTGCTATAGCTTATAGAGTATCTCTTCTCATGTTAAGGATGAGTATAATATATTTCCTAATTTCAAAGAGCCCACTCCCTGATTTTTGTCTTTCCTATAGTGCTGTGTCTTTTTCTCGTTCTAACTTATCATCCGTCAATCCGCACACTTGCTGACATACTATATCCACATATTTCTTTTCTTCTCCACAAATATTGAGCCAATAAATTTAGCGTCACTTGGCATGGGGCAAAAGTTCCATCTAACTAATGAAAGGACAAAGTAAGTATCGCTTTTAATGTGTGAAATACACGAAGGGGGGGAGTTCCCCCTCATAGCTGGCTGTGACATAGTTATCAGGAGGTCTCTTGAATGTTTAAGGCCGAAACACTTGTTTAATCTTCAACATCCTGAATAGGAGCATCCTAGCGGAGAAGTAAAGAGCCAGTTGACGAGCGATTTGCATGAGAAGGCGATACACTAACTCCCATATAATCCCCCTTCAATCACGCTCTTTGTAAATCTGGCTCGTTCAGAACGAAAGATAGCGATCATGTGTCTCGTAAAGGCTCAAGTCCTGAAAGCTTCCATGTGCACATGACTGGCATGGAGCTTCTCGAGGACTGAAGCTTCTAATTTCCTGTAAACAAGTTACATGACAGAAGTCAGCCGCCAAGTAAAATGGAGATATGAAGCGCAAGGTTATGAGAGAAAGACGCGTTTTTGCTCTTAATATCACCGGAGAGAACAAATGTACGGAAATGGTTGCTTCTTGTGGCCAATAGATCTTTGTTCGAGAGATCCTCAGTCAATTCGAGCTTACACTTGGCGGATAAGCGGAGGTGGGATAAAGAAGTCGAAGACAAGGAAAAACTGCTCCAATCACAATTATACTATCTATCTCTGATTATTGACCTGCCAGAAGGCCTAGACTAGCCACGATATACGTTGGGGTTATTTCTTTTTTGATAATGACGACGCGGCTGTGAGTGCTGCACCGATAACAGAATTTTTTCAACTCCCAGTGGGATCTACCGAGTATTACGTAATACGTGCCAAGACTTGATTGAAAGTTCAATCAATTGTCGTTTTCAGGCTCGAAGTGCAGGAAGCAAGCATGTGTCTCGATATCCGTTTGATTCAAAGTATGTGTCTAACTCTTCAAGGCTCTTTTATTCTGACCGCAATTGCTGGTTTGAAACCTGAATTCTTTGGAAGATCGTGTCAGTTCCCATTATTTCGACATTCCTCCCACTTATCTCAGTCTCACTCCTAAAGAATCTCGCGCGTTATGGTGCATACCGCGTGGCAGACTTGCGATTTGAATCATGGCATTCATTCATCTGTCACACGAGACTATGTGGGAAAACCTGTGTTTTGCTAACGTATTGCTGCGTGGTACTCAGGTTCATCTGTCTACGAATTAGGCAAATATCGATAACAAATCTATTCAAGATATCTTTTATCCCGGAGGAGTGATACGAAGCACCGATGGCACACTTTTTGATACTCCTAAGGAACTCATAAAGACTTGGATTGCTTCCCGGAGAATTGGGTTTTGAGCTCCCTCCCCTTTCTCTCTCTCGTAGACGGTTTCTACCATGACGCGACAGGACGAGATGCTTGCCGCTGACGCCCGGGAAAATCTTCCCGTCGTCGAAGAATTCACAGACGAGAAAGATCTCAAGTATGCCTCTTCCGACGAGAAACACGACACCAGCAAACTGGAAGCCAGCATCCAACCAGTCTCTTTGGACCATGAAGATCGATTGTATGATGAACGGGGAAAGGAAAAGGTTCTCGAAACAGCTGAGGATTTTGCCACGGCCCTCGTCTCTTTGGATGATGATCCCACTATGCCTATCCATACGTTCAGAACCTGGTTTCTTGGTATGGGTCTCGCGGTATTCGGTTCTGTACTAGCAATGCTTTTCGTATGCTCAATCCTCTATATCATGCTCATAACCTAAAGATAAATTGTAGCAATTTCGTCCTCAAGTCATCGGTGTATCTGCTCTATTCCTGCAACTTATTGCCTATATGTTGGGGAAGGTTCTTGAAGTAGTGATTCCAAGTCCCGGAAGTCGCTACCATACCGGTAGTCGTCTCTGGAATTTCTTGAATCCTGGCCCCTTCAGTAAGTCAACCTTTCACAAGTCTATTGATGAATTACCTACTAACTGGAAATGTAGACATCAAGGAACATGTAGCATCCCAAATAATGGCTAATACGGCGTCTGTCGCGGCAACGGCTTGCTTCGTCTTCGCCGCTGACGACTTGTTTTATGGTATACAAGTCAATGTAAGCCTCTAATCCTATCCGATGTGGCTGCTAATGAACTTCCGCGCCAGCCAGGAAATGCAATCTTTACGCTACTCGCTTCGCAACTGATTGGCTATGGATTTGCGGGAATATTCCGTAAGTTTAAACTGAATTTACATCCCGATTCCTTATGAATGACTCCAATCAGGGTCCTTCCTCGTTTATCCTACTAGCATGCTGTATCCTCAAAATCTCATCTATGTCAATCTATTTGATGTTTTGCATCGTCAGAAAGGTTCTCTTCTCCAAGGCAAACGGTGAGGAAGATGATTCGAATTATATGCGCCCAGACAACGATTACCAATATCGCTATAGTTTGAGGTTCTTTTGGATCGTAACTGGTGCTGTGTAAGCACCACATCCTTTCTTAATTTTATTCGCTTCATTGAATTTATATTTAGATTTGTTTACGAGGTTAGTGGCTGATACTTAACTGTTTGTACCCAAATAACAATGAAATTTCCCTCTCCCTATAGTGGTTTCCTGAGGTTGGTCCAATTTTTTTTTTTTCGATTGCCTTATTGAACATTTCTGCCCTGCATAGTACATCGCGCCATTTTTGGGGTCAATTAACTTCGTCTGTGTGGCCGCACGCAACTCAGACTGGGTCACGTATATTTTCGGCGGAGCGAATGGTAATGAAGGGATGGGTCTACTCGGTTTCGGTCTTGATTGGGCTAGTGAGTACACTTCGATATAGAATTGCCCTTAAATTGATTACATGTCCATAGATATCACCAGTTCACCCTTTTATGTGCCTCTCGCCACCCAGGTTTCTCGTAAGTGATCTATGAACCCGTTGTCGTTGAATCGTCTTGACGCATTCCGCAGAATACATTGGATGGGCCATGAATTACGTGATCTTGCCTTTGGTCTACGCAAAGGACGTTTGGTACGATTCGGGCTGCCCGTCCACACCTACTGACTGATGGTTTAATGAAGGCACTCTAAGAGTTTTCCCTTCATCAGCCAGAACTTATTTTGTGAGAGTATTCTTCCTTCCTTGCATCATTGATCTAAATGAAGCATCCAGTCCAAAATGGCACAATTTACGACCAGAATTTGATCTTGAACCCGTAAGATGGTTTATCATTTACACTTCCCTTCTGTTTGCTAACCAATGATCCACAGGGATTTCTCTTTAAATAGGACCGCCTTTGAGATCTATGGACAGCCATGGCAAAGTGGTTCGACTGTTATCTTCCATCTTGGGGTCAGTCTTTCCATCGGTGCAACCTTCATTCATGTGGCTCTTTGGTAAGTTTCCTATAAATCGATCTTAAGATTCTCACTTTTCTCCACAGGTATGGGCAAGATGTGAGTTGACCAACCCATTCGTTGCGAATGACGATGCTCACTGATAAATATTCTAGATTTGGAGAGCGTTCAAGGACTAGTGAGTCACGAAGTTCTCTCTAAGTAGTATCTGTTTCTGACTGACGTCAATATGTAGTCTCAAAGGCACTCCCATTAAGGACCCTCATTATGAGAAGATGATGGTATGGGCTCGGCTCATAATTTTATCTCCTATGTATACTTAATTCCCAGGGTTTAGATTTATCCCGAAGGTGACTTATTCTGAAGTAATCCCTGCTGCAAGATAATTTCTGACATAGGAGCCCAGTTCCAATGTGGTGGTATGCTGCAATCACGGTTTCAGGTATGAATATTGCCGCCATTAATACATTTGAGACCATTTCATTTACTCCTTTTGACAGCCTTTATTGTCGCAAGTGGGTGATGATCCAGGATACCGTAATATAAACTCAACTTCTTCGAACAGTGACTTGTGCCTACACGGAACATTCGCAGTAGGTCCTCTTATCCTCATCTTTGGGTTTCATCTCAATAGGTATCCACAGATTGCCTTGGTGGGCTTTAATTGTGGCACTCTTCTTCGCAGTTCTCGTCCTTCCTTTCTATGGTGCCATGCTTGCCATTACTGCGTGAGTGATGCGACTCCTATCCCTTATGATTTTGTTTATGTTTCAATTTTGAAGTTGGGCTCCCGCGATATCCAATCTGTACCAGATGCTGGGCGCAGCAGTGATTCCTGGTTCCTCTCAAGCGAACATGGTGAGTCATGGAATAACAATTCGGATAAAAAGTGACATATAACGGGGGTTAGTATTTTGAACTGTACTCCTATCGTTCGTTGAGACAGGCCGCATTCATGTTATCCGACCTTAAGCTGGGTCAATACACTAAACGTACGTCAGCATCCCTAGTCTAAGGAAGAATATCAACTAATCATTCGATGAAAGTTCCCCCAAAGGTGAGACTTGCCTTCATACTTTGCAACTCTGATGTAAATATTGAATATTTGTAGGCTACTTTCATTGTACAGATTGCGGGAACTGTGGTTGGCGCTTTGATCAACTGTGAGCAACTGTGCTTCTATAAAGGAAATAGTTCTTATTACTTCATACAGACGTTATTATGCAAACCGTGGTTACTAACGAACGCGCCATATTGGTAAGTTTTATGGGGATCTCACTAGCTACCGTAATTGATTAACGGATATGAATCCTACAGTTGAGTAACGAAGGCACTCGTGTCTGGAGTGGTCAGCAGATCCAGAGCTTCAATGCCAACGGTAGGTGCTGGAGTAAGCTAGCCTACTGGCACAAATTAACCATGCGTAGCGATTACCTGGGGTGCACTTGGCAAGGAAATATGTACGTCTTGTGAGTATCTTTCTATATTTCAGGCTAATGCTCGTCTAGACGGCCCCAGTGGCCCGTATTTCATTGTCCCCATTGCCATCGTTATCGGATTGGCTTTACCGATCATCCCGTGGTACATCTATAAGAAAACAGGCTGGAAATGGCTCACATTTGTTAACACTCCCGTCCTTTCGTGTAAGTTATGACTCTAGTAGCTAGCCAGGTACTCTCTGACCTCAACTCCCATAGACAATATTGGCGATTTGGCTGGTGGCACCAACGGATATATCAACACCTGGATGGCGATCGGCTTAACATCCCATTTTTACATCCGTAAATATCGTGCGGGATGGTTCCGCAAATATAATGTACGCTCGCCATTCTTTGCTAGAATCCCGCTGACCCTTTATGTCGTGGAATCAGTACCTTTTTGGTGCTGCTATAGATGGCGGGGCTCAAATCTTTGTCTTTATATTTTCGGTGAGTTTTACGAAGTGATGAGTAGACGGAACAATCTGAATTCAACCCTATTAGTTTGCTCTGGCCGGTGCTGGAGGAGTTTCGGTTCCATTCCCTGAGTAAGCGGGCAGTCTTATTTAGCATTGCACGAGAAGGCTAACACGGCATTAGATGGGCACTTAATCCTAAAGGAAACTCTGTAAGTTTCTTTCTATCGGCAATCCAATATATCCCTAATCAGTGTGAAGGACTATTGCAAAGTCACCGGCAAATAAGTACCAGGTTGACCAGCACGGGTTGGGAAAAATTGTTTGTGTGTGGCGTGTAAGATAATGATAAGCGTTATGACTCCTAACCAGTCGATTATAAAGTGTATTTCACCTGATTTGAACCTTGAACGTTTCCTTGAAAGTCGAAACCCAATTGTATCTAGCATAAGAAGTTAAGCATCTACCGACATCTTCCATCTAGTACCTTCCGGCTAGATGTGGATTAGTGTCAAGACTTAATTTCCTCAGTGACAGCTCATTAAGTGGTTCCGTGGACCGTGGTAGACTTGAGCCAGCTAGGCCAGCTCGCCGACTTTTCAAGTTATAATGCATCAGCCAGGTTTTCACATGCAATCGATATATTTATTCAATCATAAGTAACGTTAATAGAATGAAAATTGAGCCAAGTTATGCTGCAAACCCGAGAGCAATCCTGCCTCCGAAACAAAGGGTGTAAAACAGCCACTTCAGTCTATAACATAAATCAACAATACGAATATTATCTTGATAAACGTATCTTCTACTCACCATTACTTATGCCTTGGAATATTCCACGGAACCGTTCGATTGATGATGTGATGAGGGTTGTGGTAACGAGTGTGCGCGATGTATTTCGCATCCCAGAGGTCTATGACTGACAATCGGAAGTGTGTAGAGCGATTCTGGAGCAACGGGATGTTATCCTACCTGCCCCAAAGGGTGGGGGAAAGACGCTTTCGTTTTATCTTCCTCTTCTGGTATTTTAGACCCAAAGAAAACTTACACCGAGGATGCCATCGGTCCCACAATACCAGTAGTGTCTCCCCTAACGGAGTCAATACAAGAACAGGTGAGATAAGAATGTGTCCCGATTGGGTTCCTCGAGGGTTCGACGTCATAGAATTCCGCTGCGTACTCACGTAGCATTCGCGAATACACCGCTGAGACTTGCCGACCCTTCGAAGATGCGTGTGCTTTGGAGAAATCCATACTGTTGTGTACCCACCCCCTTCAGTGACCTCAACGCCATACTAAGTCATCTCTTCTCGGTTTCTTCAGCCAGTTTCTCTTCCATCTCCTATCTCCTCTCGTTGAGATGACTTCTTTTTCCTCTTTTCTGCTCTGCTCTTCGCCATTAAACGTTGCCTCGAAGCCTCTCAGTTGGCCCGCAAGTTTGGTGCGAGCAGGTGAGTGCGTGTATTCGCGGATTTCGTACCACAAGGGCGGGCCTTGTTTATGTTTATGTTGTTCATCCAGGACTTCGCTTAGAGGACAGTGAAGAGCCATAAATTCTTCAGCAGGTGGGTTGCAGTGAGGCTGAGGAAGGGGAGGCTGGCGCTTGGATGGGGTTACCGGCGGCGCTGCTGCGTACCGACGTCGTTTGGGAGGTGTGGTATGCGGAGATGTTGGGGACACTCACTCTGACGGCGCTGAGCTAGAGCGGTGAGGAGTTGATGTAAGTGTTGGTGCTTGGACCCGCTCGTCGGATTGTGCGCTCCTCAAAGTCAGGGAACGGGTCTTAATGGCTATCTGGTAAGTCTGGAAAGTCTGTGAGGCCACTAGAAAGTTGGAGGGTATCCAGAGGATGATAACGCGGCTCCGGACGACTGGATGAAGGGAACATCACTGAGAAATCCAGAAGCAGAATTATAGGCGAGAAATATGTTATAGGATTCATGTTTATAAATAGAATGAGTTCGAGTGCTAGGACTAAGTTACTTAGTGGCCAGAGCTCAAGACGTGTTCGCGGGACACCAAGTCAAAAACGATATGGACGCTTGATACAGCGCCTAAGTTGTTCCAGTCCCGTGGGAGACAGGTTCGAGTATAGTTCCGCGGGCCAATGAAACCGTCCGCGGCACGTGCTCAACTTTCATTGTCGCCTCCATCTCCGAGTTACAACACTATGCCACCGGCCCGCAATAGTGGACAACCAAAATCTCCTGCGCGCGTTTCGAAATCTTCCAAGTTATTTGGTGGGCTTGGGGCTGAGGATAACCCCATAACACTGTCGTCTGACGAGGAATCGGTTCGCCATATTCCAATAATTTAGAGTGTTTTCTGACGCGTCTTTTGCAGTGTGCGAGACCATTCAAGACCCGGACGAACAAGTCGCCAATCTCTAATGCACGGAAATATGGTGCGATAAATATTTTGTAGTTGAACGAAGCTTATATTTGCCCAGAAAAGGAGATACAGACACTTGGGAAAAAGTTGGCAGACTCAGAGTCGAAGGTACGTCTTATGCTTGTGGATAGACTATACACGCTTAATTGAGATATCTCTATGGTAGATTCAGAAGATTACGAAGCAATTAGAAGACGAGCGAGCCAAGAATGGAGCTGAGCTCCAGAGGATGAAGGCTACGATTACAGAGGTTCGTTCATCCTTTCTTTGCTATACATTGACTTGATAGTTGGTATGTATAGATTGAGAGGGAGAATAAGACATTGGTTGAGAAAAATACTATACTATCAGTATGTTCACTTATTCGACCATCCTTTCTCTGACCTTATTTTGTATCATTTAAAGAAGACTCCCAAGCAAATAATGGACCAGGTATGCCACTTATAAACATAGTCTCCCTCTAAATATCAAATTTATCTACAGACGTTGAAAAAACTGGACGATTCCATCTGTTGTTCCATCTGCCAATTAACCATGTGGCATCCCTGGACGTAAGTCCCTCAGTTTATAATCAGTTTTCTACAACGTTCAATTTTGCGTGCCATAGGATTCGGGACTGTGGGCATACGTATTGTGAAACTTGCCTCGTCAACTGGTTCATCACCTGCGAAAACCCACCCATCAACAGTGAGCCTACATGCCCTGAATGCAAAGTAGTCGTGGAGCCTCCAGGTCCTGTGAAAGCGTGGATGATAAAAGACGTAGTCCGTGACATTGCTAATGCAACAGACCCTGGAGCACGGAGTCCACCTCCTGCCGGTACGGTGTTTGGACCATGGTATAGATTTTTCGGGGAATGAGGATGGGGTAGCTTTTTACTACTGCCAGTCGTGTAGTTGATCTTTCCTTTTCTGTTTTATTCTCGTCCCATTCATATCTCACAATTTACTCAGCACATCAATTTCTTTCAACACATTACAATACTATAAAATCTTTTTGTCCTATTTATCCCCGGGTTACATGCTTCAAGGTGTAACCAACCCCTGATATCCGATGAAAAGGCATGGTATATATTGCGCACTTCAGCTGTGAACCAAAATAAAAACAAATAAAAGAGAGATTGGAGTGGATAAATCCATGAAACTGAGATAAAAGTTCTCAGATGTCAGAGACCAAAACAAATCTACTCCTTTCCATCCCAGCAATGGTTGGTGAAGCAAGTCTTGCAGACACCTTCACGAGTATAACCCTGTCGAGTACGGGT
>Ga0157379_10002440_pt1 | contig 15566 bp, 15 predicted proteins | sample S25metaG_FD_121802 | JGI IMG/M metagenome (GOLD analysis project Ga0157379, IMG submission 121802) | Switchgrass rhizosphere microbial communities from Kellogg Biological Station, Michigan, USA - S2-5 metaG | ecosystem: Host-associated > Plants > Roots > Rhizosphere > Soil | place: USA... | reverse complement strand
CCGCGACGGCCTGACGCACGAAGCTCTGCGCGGTGCGGAAGTCCATCTTGTCGATGACCTGCGCCACGACGTTGCCCTTGCGAGCAATCGCGCCGATGACACCGATCTTGCCGGCCTTGCCGCCGACGCCGAGGCGCTTGGAGCGATGCTTGTTGCGTTCCTTGCCACCGATGTAGGTTTCGTCGATCTCGACGGTGCCCGAGACCTTGAAGGCGTCGCCACGCATCGCCGCGCGCCAGCGGTGGCACATGTACCAGCTAGTCCGCCAGTCCGACCCGGAATCCTCGCCGAAGATCACCCGATGCACCTGGAGCGCGGGAATGCCTTTCTTCGCGGTCAGCATCAGGTAGCCGACCTTGAACCAGAGCTTCAGGGGAATCTTGGTGTCCTGAAAGATGGTCCCGGTCAGGACCGAGAAGCGGTAGCCGTTCCGCTTGCCGCAATCGGCGTTCTTGCAGACCCAGTGGTAGGGCCTGGCAGCGAGCTTGTAGACCCGTTCCGTGCGCTCGCAGCGGGGGCAGGCAACCTTGCCGGGCCAGCGCTTGGCGACAATGTAGTCCTTGCACGCCTCATCGGTGGGGAACTGCCGATCGAACGCATCCATGGTCTGCATGCATGAAGACTAGCCCTTTCGATGGCGGGTGTCAATACCAACAGAATAGCCACCAGGGGGGCAACTGTGCTGTGCTTGGCACCAGGCCGTCTCAGTCCTGCCTATCCTCCTATGTTGCCTTGGGATTCTGCTCGGGACGGTTTTGGCCTGGGGGCGGCGCGCGGAAGCTCTGTCAACGAAGCTCGTTTCCCTCGTCGCAGAATACGAAGTCCTTGCTCATAGACTCGTAGAAGGCGCACCAGATGTCGCCAGCGCTCCCCAGGATGTCCGTGTATCGGATCTCGCCCCCGACGTAGAGGCGCGCCCTGTGAGCCAGAATGTCGTCGCGTTGGATGGACGAGAAGACGAAACGTTACCCCAATCTATTTATGACGCCAACAACACTTTGTAGCCCTCGGTTTGTTTCCGTGCAACAATGACGGCAGTGTCCAAAACTCGCACAGGAACGCCTCGGATCGGCCGGCCGCCTGCCGGCATTCGGCCGGGCGAGAAGGTCCGGGAGTATCCACGCTTTACGGTTCGTCTGCCCAAGGATGTCCGCGCCGAGCTCGAGGCCGCGGCTGGGGCCCTCAAGCGGCCTGCTTGGCGCGTAGTCATCGACGCGATCCGGGCGTACGTGGGGAACGGGCCTGCGCTGACGGAGGAGGAGCGGCACGCCGTTCGCGTCGTGTTACGTCTGCACGAATCGTAGGGCGAAAGTCGGCTCGGTCGTGAAACGTCTGGGCCTAATCGGAGATATGTGAACCGCCAACCCGGCCTGTTGGATCGCCTTGTCCCGACCGCGGCGTCCGCCAAACTGTGGAGGGCGGTGACTGGAATATTTCTGGCCATCGGCCTGCTGGCAGCTGCCAAGATGTTGTGGATTGTCGGCGCCGATCTCCATGCGCGGCAGTCCTGGCCTCAGACTCGCGGGGAGATCACCTCCATCTCCGAAGAGAGTTCGGCGGGTGTTGACCGCGCCAGCCGTCGGACGCGCTACTGGGTGCAATACGTTGTCCGTTTCGTCGTGCCGCCAGGAGAATGCCGGACAGGAGTAACGGACGGCAGCGAAGGCGGTCTCACGAAGTGCGTCGGCACGGTCCAAACGAGGAGCACGCCGTCGACGTTCACTGCAGGAACGTGGATGAGGACGAGCTTCCGGCAAACGTCGGTGCAGGTGCTCTACAATCCGGACGGCCCGGACATCAAGATTGCGGGCGAATCCCCGTGGCTCCGGTACCAGTGGGATTCCATCGCGGCCATGGCGGTCTGGCTCGTCGCGTTCGGTGCCGGGCTTTCTCTGGCACGGCGCCGCCTGCGGACATTCGAGGAGCAGGACATCAAGTGAGAACTGGGTCCTTCCTCTTACGCGACACTGACGGTGGCGATTCGGGGGTACTGGACATCGGCCCAGGCCGAGTCTTCGTGCCGGTGCCGCCGCTGGCGTCTGCCGCCTTCGTGTCATTCTGACGCACAGTTCGTGTGTCACCACGAAAAGTCGTTGAAGGGTTGCAGGGGAGTCTCCTAGCGTCGCGTTCACCTCATCCCGAAAGGAGTTCCTCTATGTATCGCGTCATCCTACTTCTCGGTCTCTTGCTCTTGCCCCGAATCGCGCTCGCGGCTCCGGCCGGAATCATTGGTACTCCGGACGAACGCGCGGAGCTGATCTCCAAGGACATCGGAAACGAACGGTGGGCGATCAACCTCTCGCTCGTCCAGGATGCGCCGTTCACCATCACGGGGAACGTCTTCTTTCCGGAGGGCGGCGACCCGGCGTTCGTCTACTGCACGGTGTTCCGGATCGACGGCAGTACTGACGACATTGCGCACGCCCAGTTTCACTTTCAGTGCTTCGGAAACGGGGCCTGTCACACCCCGGGCGCCTGTCCGGCGTGGCAGCTGATCTCGAACGACGTCAGTCTGCCGGGGAGTTTCTTCTTGCCGAAGTAGCGGGTCAGCGCTCGCGGACGCGCCCGAAGTGTGCGTCCGGGATTACTTCCCGCGCTTCTTGGGCGGCGATTTTGATGGTGGCTGGTATGGTGGCGCGTCCATCTTGTAGCGCTTGTTGGGCGGCGCCGTATTGACGAGTGTCCGGAGCGCATCGCGGAACGCGAGTGAGCGCAGGCTCACCGGCTTGCTGCGCACCCGGTGGTCGTCGTCCTTCAGCGCTTTGGAAACCGGAGCCGCATCTGCTTCAGCCCTGATCGTCCCCGAGGATCGTCGCTTCGATTTGTCTTTGTCCATGGGTGCGCCTCAATCCTAGCAGGACGGCACGGAACATGTCGGATCTTTCCGCTGATTGTGCCGAAAGCCGATGCTGAGGCACTGGCGACCGACGGAATGATCGGGGACTGGGCGAAAGCTCAGCGCTCGCGGGCGCGCGTGACCGGACGCGCCGCCGCCGCGGCCCGCGCCGGACCGGCGGGTGCGGCTTCGGCCGCGGCCTTGAAGCGCCCGGCGACCCGCTCACGCAGCTGATTCAGCGCCTGCCCTGCCGCCTCGTCCTTGGGATTGGCGTGCACGGCGCGCTCGAAGTACGTGATCGCCGTCGCCTCGCGGCCGGCGCGGAGCGAGATCGTGCCGAGGGCGCGCAGCGCCTCGCCGTCCTCGCGCAGCACCTCGTTGGCGCGTACGAAGAAGGACGCGGCGCCGGTGTAGTCGGCGCGGCCGTAGCAGGCGCGACCGAGGCCCTTCAGCGCCGAGCCGTTCAGCGGGAAAATCTTGAGGGCCTCCTCGAGCTGGCCGAGCGCGGCCTGCGGCCGGGCGCGATTCGAGAGGTCGCGTGCCAGGCGCACGAGATTGTCGCTCTCGGTCTGGAAGTCCGGCAGCTCCACCTTCACGCGCAAGCGATGGCCGCTCAGCGCCATCTGCTTCACCGTGACCTTGGCGCCGAGATAGTCGCGCAGCTCGCGCCGCATCTCTTTGTCGTCGAGACTGTCGACGAAGAGGCGGCCGAGCTTGTCGTGCTTGTGGTCGTCGAGATGGATGAGGAGGTCGATCATTTTTTTCATGGCTATACTCGCTCGTAGGGATCGAACAGTTTCTTGTACTCGTCGAGGGCGAAGCGGTCGGTCATGCCGGCGATGTAGTCGGCGACGACGCGCGCTTTGGGCTCGCCGGTCTCGATCCTTTGGTGGATGTGGGGCGGCATTTGCTGGGGCTCTTCCATGTACGTGTGAAACAGGTCGGTCATGATCTTCTGCGCCTTCATGGCCATGCGCGTGACGCGGTAGTGGCTGTAGAGGCGCTCGAGCAGCACGCGCTTCAGATGGCGGTTGCGGTCCGCCATCTCGGGGCTGAAACCGGCGAGGCGGATGCGGCAACGCCGCACGTCGTCCAGGCTGCGGACGCCGTGCTCCTCGATGCGGGCGCGGACGCTCTCGATCATGTCGGTCGCGAGACGATCGATGATGCGACGGACCGTCTGGTAGCGCTGCACCGACAGGCTGGCGGCGGGGTGCTTGCTGCTCACCCAGTCGTTGGCCTCGGCCCAGAGCTCGACCTCGGCGAGGTCGGACGGAGCGAGCATCTCCGACTTCAGGCCGTCGTCGATGTCGTGGCTGTTGTAGGCGATCTCGTCGGCATAGTCGACGATCTGCGCCTCCAGCACGGGCTTCACCGCCGGCTCGAACTGCTGCACCAGCGGACGGTCGTACTCGGACGAGTGCTTGACGATCCCCTCGCGGATCTCCCACGACAGGTTGAGCCCGGGGAAGTCGGGATAGCGCTCTTCGAGCACGTCGACGATGCGCAGGCTCTGCGCGTTGTGCTCGAATCCGCCGTGCTGCTCCATGAGCCGGTTCAGGACGCGTTCGCCGGCGTGGCCGAACGGCGTGTGGCCGAGATCGTGGGAGAGCGCGACGGCCTCGCCGACGTCTTCGTTCAGTCCGAGGGCGCGGCACAGCGTGCGGGTGATCTGCGCCGCTTCGATCGAGTGCGTCAGGCGGGTCCGGTAGTAGTCGCCCTCGTGGTTGACGAAGACCTGGGTCTTGTACTCCAGCCGGCGGAAGGCCGAGCTGTGCACGATGCGATCGCGGTCGCGCTGGAACGGCAGCCGGAAGGTGTGCTCGGGCTCCTCGTGGACCCGCCCGCGCGTATCGCCGGAGCGGGTGGCATAGGGAGCGAGCGTTTCGGCCTCTCGGCGCTGCAGTTCGTCACGGAGGGAGTGAAGAGACATACGGACGCCGAAGCGTCCGCAATCCTACACCCCCGACCCTTCCGGCAGCAACAAAAACGGGCCTCTCGTGAGGCGTTTGCGCTGTTCGCGGGCGCTTAGGGGTTGATCAGGAAGGCCGTCGTCGGGACCCGTACCGTCTTCTGGAAAATCAAGGTCTTGACGTTGGAGTCCATCGTCCCGTTGCCGTCGGCGTCGATGGAGCACGGGTGCGTTCCGTCGGTATTGATGGCGGTGCTGACGATCTTCACCCGGGCGCGGGCACCGGGTAGGAGGTCCGGCAGCGGGCCGGCGAACGTGGCAATGAAGTTGAGCGACGTCGTCCCGAGCGGAATCGCCTTCACCTGGTCGAACGTGAGGGGGCTCTCGTTGCTGTCGACGAGCCGGATGCGGCCCGCGGTCGAGCCCGAGATGATGGGGCCGTTGCAGGTCTGGACGATGCGCGCCGGCGGGTAATCGGTGCCGGTGGCCGAGAGCACCTGGCGGGCGACGGTGTGGTAGAGGCTCGTGCCGGTCGGCCGCGCCTGCAGGTCGACGACGAGGCTCGTGAGCGTCGGCGAGGCGTGGCCGTTGAAGATCAACGCCGAGCCCGACACGACGGTGATCGTCGTCTCGAGATTGTCCTCGCCCGAGGACGAACAGGACCCACAGGAGAACTGGTCGATCCTGGCCTGGGCGCGCAGCGCGGCGCAGGCATGCGCCCGCCCCTCGAGCCCGAGCAGCGACACGACGAGCGTGGCGGTGACCGCCAGCGAGCGCAGCATGGTGCCCACCGTTGGCAAGAAAAATGCCATGCGTCGTGACGCATGGAGCCATGACAGCCACCCCTGCCGGGAGCCATGAATACTGGTCTTTTGGGCCGTTCGGAGCCGGCGGCTGCGCGTGGCAAGCGCATCGGCGCCGATCGCGAAAGTGCATGGGTCGTGCATGAGCGCGGGCTCCATCGTCAGGCGAGGTGGCCCCTCATAGCAGGTGTCGTGAGAAATGCACACGCCGGCCGTCTGACAGGTCGTATGGCCTGTGCTAGGCACCGCGGGATGCGCGGGACCGGGGTGGGGCGCGTGGTCGTGGTCGCCGGCTGTCTGCTTGCGGCGACCGCGTGGGCGCAGCCCGCCTTCGAGCGCGGACGCATCCCGCACCGCGACGGCAGCGGCCACGCGACCATCATCGAGGTGCAGCCCGGGGTGCCGGGCGCGAAGGAGTTCGTGCGCGACGACGACCGGCCGCCGCCGAAGCGCGGTGAGATCAGCCTCCCCTCCCCTACGCCGCCCTCCTCGCCGAGCGTGGTCGCAACGCCGCGGCGCTATTGAGCGAGGAGGCTACTCGAAGACGGCGTAGTTGAGCGCCCGGTCGAGGTTCGCGTCGAAGGTCTCGAGCACGCGATCGAGCGTCGCCGCGACGAGACCGAGACGCGCCCAGGCCGCCGGGTCGATGCAGCCGATGCGTGCGTCGCCGCCGTTGCCGTAGCCGAGCGCGCGCACGAGGACGTTGGCGACGTGGACGATCGCGGTCTCGTCGTGCGCGATGCGGGCACGCGCGGGGTTGTGATGGAAGGCGATCGGCTCGGCGAGGGTCGCGGGGAAACGCCAGCGCTCCATGATCCAGCCGGCGATCTCGCTGTGGTCCGTGCCGAGCAGCTCGTGTTCGACCGAGCGGAAGCTCCGATCCTCGGCCATGGCGCGCGTCACGATGTGCTCGAAGACGTCGGGCATCTCCTTGTAGAGAACGACCTTGCCGAGATCGTGCAGCAGGCCGGCGGCGGCGAGCTCTTCCGGGTTGCCGAGCTTGGTGATGCGGGAGAGCGCGCTCGCTGCGGCGGAGCAGCCGACCGAGTGCTCGAAGAAGCCGCGGAGACGCACGGCGCGCGGGTCGAACACGCTGGAGGAGAGCACGACGCTGCGCGTGACCACCGAGCCGAGCGTGAGCAGCGCCTCGCGCACCCGGCTGATGCTCGCGCCGCTGCCGTAGAAGGCGGAGTTGGCGATGCGCAGGATCTGCGACGTCAGGGCCTGGTCGACCTCGATCAGCTCCGCGACGTGGTCGAAGTCGACGGCCGGATCGTCGAGCGCCGCGGCGACGCGCTCGAAGAGCCGCGGCAGGGTCGGCACGGCGCGCAGCCGCGCGACGCGCAGCCGCAGCGTCGCTTCGTCGATCGGCGGGCGCGATGGCGCGGAAGCGGAGGCGGGCATCGCCCTACTCCTGCGGCTCCACGATCCGCTCCTGCTCGAGGCGGACCGTCCGCTTGCAGAGATGGCGTGTGATTGCGGAGCGCAGCGCGATCATCGCCTCGTTGGTGGGCTCGCGGTCGAGCCGCCGCTCGAGCTCGCGCAGCCGCTCGTCCAGCGCCTGGGCGCGCTCCCAGCTCGCGACCGCCTCGTTGTCGACGACGAGCACGGTCTGGATCGCCAACCGGCGCAGGGCGCGCACGACGGTCGCCGTGAGCGTCGAGCCGACGCCGGCGACGAGGCGTCCCTCGGCATCCGAGATCGGATGCGCGAGACGCATGGTCTCGTTGACGAACTCGAGCGGGACGCGCGCGGACACGACCGGATTCCTCTGCCTTCTCGCGGGGCGAAGTCCGGTGGTACACCACCGGCGATCCGCTATCGGCCGATCGCCGGCGAAACTTGAGGCACGGGATGACGTGCCAGGTGCCGTGTCGGTTCAGACCTCGATCTGCGCGCCCAGTTCGACGACCTCGTTGGGCGGGATACCGAAGAACTCCGTGGGGGAGCGTGCGTTGCGCGCGAGGAACATGAAGAGCACGCGGCGCCAGCGCGGCAGGTCGGAGCGCCCCGTGGCGATGAAGGTCTCGCGGCCGAGGAAGTAGCTCGTGCGTCCACGGAAGGTCTCGAGTCCGTGCCGGGCAGCGCAGCGCATGATCTCGGGCACGTCCGGCGTCTCCATGAAACCGTAGCTCGCGACCACGCGCCAGAAGCCGGCGGCCATCTGCACCACGGAGACGCGCTCCTCCGGCGGCACGATCGGCTCGTTCGAGGTGAGGATGGTGAGGATGATCACCTGCTCGTGCAGCACCTGGTTGTGCTTCAGCTGGTGCAGGAGCGCGAGCGGCGTGCCCTCGGGGTCCTGCGTCATGAAGACGGCGGTACCCTTGACCCGCACCGGCTTCTGCAGCTTCAGGCTGGCGAAGAAGTCGTCGAAGCGGATGCGCACCTTGGCGAGCTCGCGGAAACGCCAGCGCGCACCCATGCGCCAGGTCGTCATCACGCTGAACACGCCCAGGGCGGCGACCATCGGGAACCATCCGCCGTGGAAGAGCTTGGCGAGGTTGGCGCTGAAGAACGCGATATCGACGACGAGGAAGAGGCCCACGAGCGCGCCGGCGCGCAGCCGCGACCAGTTCCAGCGCCGCCGCGCCACTGCGTAGAAGAGCACCGACGTGATGCTCATCGTGCCGGTCACCGCGATGCCGTACGCGGCCGCGAGGCGCGACGAGCTGCCGGCGACGACGACGACCGCGATGCACGCGAACGCCAGCATCCCGTTCACGGAGGGTACGTAGATCTGCCCTTCGGTGCTCGCCGAGGTGTGGACGATGTTGACGCGCGGCACGAAGCCGAGCTGCACCGCCTGCTGCGTGAGCGAGAAGGCGCCCGAGATCAGGGCCTGCGAGGCGACGACGGTCGCGATGGTCGCGATCACGATCATCGGGATGACGAGCGCGCCGGGCACGAGCGCGTAGAACGGACGGTCGGTGGCGGCGCGGCAGGCGGCGTCGCTCAAGCTGGCGGCGGTCGGACAGCTCGCCAGCAGCAGCGCCCCCTGGCCGAAGTAGTTGATGAGCAGCGCCGGCATGACGACCGTGTACCAGGCGAGACGGATCGGGCGCGGGCCGAAGTGGCCCATGTCGGCGTAGAGGGCCTCGCCGCCGGTGATGCAGAGCACCACCGAGCCGAGCACGAGGAAGCCGTGGAAGCCGTGCGCCAGGAGGAAACGTATCGCGTGGAGGGGGTCGAGGGCGCCGAAGACGGCTGGGTTGTCCTTGATCCAAGGGAGCGCGACGAGGGAGATGCTGATGAACCAGACGAGCGTCGCCGGCCCGAAGACGGCGCCGACGCCCGCCGTGCCCCGCCGCTGCACCATGAAGAGCGCGGTCAGGATCATCACCGTGATCGGCAGCACCCAGAACTCGAGCCCCGGTGCCGCGACCTCCAGCCCCTCGACCGCGCTCAGCACCGAGATCGCGGGCGTGATCACGCCGTCGCCGTAGAGCAGCGCCGCGCCGAAGAGGCCCCATGTGATGAGGAACGAGGTCGGGTTCTCGGCCGGGCGCAGGAGCGCGAGCAGCGCGAGGATGCCGCCCTCGCCGTGGTTGTCGGCACGCATGATGAAGGTGAGGTACTTCACCACCACGACCAGCAGCAGCGCCCAGAAGACCAGCGACAGGACGCCGAGCACGTTGGCGCTCGTCGGCGTCAGCCCGTAGTCGCCGGCGAAGCATTCCTTGATCGCGTAGAGCGGCGAGGTGCCGATGTCGCCGTAGACGACGCCGAGCGCCGCCAACCCGAGCAGCGCCACACTGGTCTGGCGTGCCCCGGGGTGGGCGCGGCTCGGAGGGCACTCTTCGGCGGGAGCGCCGGAAGCCGGAGCGGCGGTCATGCTCCTAGGTCCTGTACCTGGGAACACGGTCGCGGACAAAGGCTCCATAGTTGACGGCACTCGATGGGGGTGCGTAGGAACTCGACGTGCGTGGCGCGCTCGTAGCGATCCTCCTCTCGCTCGCGGGACCGGTCGCGGCGGATTCGCTCCCGCCGCGCATCCAGGCGCCGGAGCCGATCTTCGACGCCGGCACGGTCGACGCGGGCACCGTGATCCGTCACACCTTTCCGTTGCGCAACACCGGTAGTGCCGATCTGCACCTCCGGGTGCAGCCCGGCTGCGCCTGCACCGTGGTGCAGTTCGACGACACGATCGCTCCCGACGCGGTCGGCACCGTGACCGCGACGCTCGACACCCTCAACTACAAGGGACGGATCGCCAAGGAGGTGCGCGTCGCGAGCGACGACCCGACGAACGGCAGCATCGGGCTCGAGATCCGCGCCGACATCATCCCTGCCCTCACCCTCACCCCGAGCGACTCTCCGGTGCTGCACGGGGCGGCGGCGGATCTGAAGCCGATCGAGCTCGGGCTGGCCTCGAACGACGGCCAGCCCTTCGACGTACTGCGGGCCGACGCCGACCCTGTGTTGGCGGTCCACGTCGCGCCCGATCCGGCCGCGGCGCCGCCACGGACGCGTTACGTGATCACGATCGCCGCCAAACCCGGGGCCCCCGCCGGGCGCTCGGGGCCGATCCTGACCCTCGTCACCTCGCATCCGCACGCGCCGCCGCTCACGGTGCGGGTCAACCTCGACGTCGTCCCCGCGGTCACGGTCGAGCCGAAGCACGTGCTCCTCCGTGCGACGTCGCCGGACGAGGTGCAGCACGTACGCATCGCGAAGGCAGCAGGGCCGCTTACCATCAGCGGCGTCGAGGCGAACGTCCCCGGCGTCGTGACGACGGTGGCCCCCGCCCCTGATCACGCGTACGACCTGGCGGTACGCTACGGCGGCCCGCCGCTGCACGGGGTCGCCCACGCGCAGATCACCGTGCACACCGACGACCCGGGACAGCCCGCGGTCGTGGTCTGGGTCACCGTCCGGCCGTAGTCGGCGCCGATAGAGGTCCGCGGCGCGCTGCCCAGCGCGGAGGCAGTGCCTACGGAAGCGGCACCCGTACCCCCGTCGCATCGCCTGAGGACAACGGTCCGTGCAGGCATATGGGTTGCAACCTCCGCCGCGATCGCAGGCGTCGAATTTCAAGGCTGTTCGAGATCCGTATCGAGCCCACCACGTGAAGACACCCATCCGTCTCGTCATCGCGGATGACCACACGCTCTTCCGCCAGGGTCTGCGCTCGCTGCTCGGCCGCCGGCCGGGATTCGAGGTGGTGGCGGAGGTGGAACGCGCGAGCGATCTGCTGCCGACGCTCTCGTCGGTCGCTTGCGACGTGCTTCTGCTCGATCTCGATCTCGAGCGGCCGATGCTGAACGACATCGAGGCGCTCTCGCAGGTGACGCGCGTCGTGGTGGTGACCGGCAGCGAGCGGACGAAGGACGGCGTCGCCGCGCTCCGGCTGGGTGCGCGCGGCGTGGTGCAGAAGCGTTCCGGCATCGACACGCTGATCGAGGCCATCAACGCCGCCGCCCAGGGTCTGGTGTGGACGCCGCCCGAGATGCAGGCAGAGCTCACCGAGCAGTGGAATGCCGGCGCGGACGCGCAACTCACGGCCCGCGAGGGCGAGATCGTCCGCTGCGTCGCACTCGGGCTGCGCAATGCCGAGGTGGCGAAGCGGCTCTCGATCACCGAGGGCACCGTGAAGACGCACCTGAACAACGTCTTCCAGAAGCTCGGCTTTCGTGACCGGGTCGAGCTGGCGCGCTACGCGTATCGCGTCGGCCTCCTCGGCCTGCACGACTAGGGCGCCGCGCCCGCCCCTGCTGCCGTCGCGTTCAGCGGTGCCGCCTCCTTGGGCACCACCTCTTTGCAGATTGCAATTCGAGGGTTTTCGGACGTGGACGCTGGCATTTCGAAGGGTTGCCTCTACCTAAAGTGATGTTTCGAGCTCCATCCAAAGGTGGAGATCAGGCTCCCCCGAAGTGGGCATGGCCGTTGCTGTTCGATCACCAGCGGAGATCGCCGCGATCTCCCAACGCGAATCCGGAGGTGAAAACGTGAAGAAGATCCATCGTGAGCGCATCAACAAGTTTGCACGGCTGCGAGAGCGGCTGCGCGATCCCGAGTGGCGTCGGTACGGCTACCTTTTGATGGGCGGAAAGATGTTGGGCGTCGCGACGCTGATGGCCGCCATCTTCGCCCTCATGAACGTCACCGGCTCGACCGTTCATGCGGAAGACCCGGTGCTGACCGGAAACGACATCGTGAATCCGATCAACACGGTGTGGACTCTGGTGGCCGCATTCCTCGTCTTCGGCATGCAGCCCGGATTCACGATGTTGGAAGCCGGCTTCTGCCGCTCGCGCGAGACGGTGAACGTCCTCATGGAGTGCGTCGTCGATACCTGCCTCTGCGGGCTCCTCTTCTACGCCTGGGGCTTCGCCTTCATGTTCGGCTCCGGCACGCCGTGGTTCGGCACCGAGTTCTTCTTCCTGCAGGGCGCGCCGGCGACGTACGGCACCTCGGGCGTGGCGTTCCTCGCGTTCTGGATCTTCCAGTACGCCTTCGCCGATACCTGCTCGACGATCACCTCGGGCGCCATGATCGGCCGCACCGGGTTCTGGGGCGACATCGTGTACAGCGTCGGCGTCTCGGGCTTCATCTACCCGATCTTCGGCCACTGGGCCTGGGGTCCGGACGGCTGGCTCGCGACCATGGGCAGCGACGGCAACGTGCTCCCTGGTCTCGGCATGGCCTTCCACGACTTCGCCGGCTCGACCGTGGTGCACAGCATCGGCGGCTTCGTCGCGTTTGCCGGCGCCATCGTACTCGGTCCGCGTCTCGGCCGGCGCTTCAAGCGTGACGGCGGCGCTCCGATGCTGCCGCACGATCTGACCGTCGCGACGGTCGGCGGCTTCATCCTGTGGTTCGGCTGGTACGGGTTCAACCCTGGCAGCACGCTGTCGGCGATGGACTATGCCGGCATCGGCCGCATCGCCGCCAACACGACGCTCGCCGCCTGCGCGGCCGGCCTCACGGCGATGTTCTACGCGTACCCGAAGACGAAGACCTGGGATGTGAGCTTCACGGTCAACGGCTTCCTCGCCGGTCTCGTGGCGATCACCTGCCCCTGCTACTGGGTGTCGCCGACCGGCGCCGTCCTGCTCGGGGGCATCGCCGGCGTGATCGTCGTGGTCGCGGTCGACGTCCTCGAGTTCCTGCGCATCGACGATCCGATCGGCGCGGTGCCGGTCCACGGCATCTGTGGCATCTGGGGCACGCTGTCGCTCGGTCTCTTCGCGTGCGGTCAATATGGCGCGACGGGTCCGATCACGGCGGACAACTCGGCACCCCTCACGGGCCTCTTCTACGGCGGCGGCTTCACCGTCCTCACGGCGCAGATGATCGGCAGCGCCGCGATCGTGGGCGCGACGTTCGTCACCAGCCTGGTGATGTTCTACGCGCTGAACGCGATCGGCATCCTGCGCGTGTCCGAGGAGGGCGAGCTCCAGGGTCTCGACCTGCACGAGCACGGCATCCCGGCCTACCCCGAGTACGCGCTGCATGCCGGCGCGGCACCGCGGGGGGCGGCGGGCTTCACGGCGGCGGTCATCGATGCGCCGTTGCGGGGCGGCGCCCGCTCGGCCATGGGCTCGATGGCGCCGCGGTCGAAAGCCTAGGAAGAGGCGAGCGTGAAGAAAGTCGAAGCCATCATCCGGCCGTCCGTGCTCGACGCGGTCAAGGAGGATCTCGGCCGCGTCGGCATCGCCGGACTCACGGTGAGCGAGGTGCGCGGGTTCGGACGGCAGAAGGGTCATACGGAGCTGTATCGGGGGAGCGAGTACACCGTAGATTTCCTCCCCAAGCTCAAGCTCGAGGTGCTGGTGCAGGATGAGGGACTGAGCAGTGTCGTCGACGCGATCTCCACGGGATCGCGGACGGGGAAGATCGGTGACGGCAAGATCTGGGTCACCAGCGTCGACGACGTGATTCGTATCCGTACCGGCGAGCACGGTAACAACGCGGTCTGAATCGTCCCCGCGCTCGTCGAACCTCCGATTCGCCGAGGCCCGCTTCCGCGCAGTTCGCGGAGGCGGGCCTCGCCTTTTCTGCGCCCATGGGTAAGCTGGGGTCTACCCGGCGCACGCATGGCAACCGAGGTGCTCATTGTCGGCGCGGGCCCGACGGGACTCGTACTCGCGCTCTGGCTCGCCAGGCTCGGCGTGTCGATCCGCGTCGTCGACAAGAGCGCCGGGCCCGGTGAGACGTCGCGGGCGATCGCCGTCCACGCCCGGACGCTCGAGATCTACGCCCAGCTCGGGATCGCCGGCGACGTCGTCGCGCGCGGCATCAAGCTCGCGGCGCTCACCTTGCGGCGCGACGGACGGCGGGTCGCGCAGCTGCCGCTCGGCGACATCGGGGCCGGTCTGAGCCCGTTCCCCTACGTCCTGTCGTACCCGCAAGACCTCCACGAACGGCTGCTGGTCGACGCGCTGGCGCGCATCGGGGTGCGGGTGGAGCGGACCACGGAGCTGGTCTCCCTGGAGCAGGAGGGTGACGGTGTGCGCGCCACGCTCCGCACCCCACGTGGCGACGAGCAGGTCCGCGCCGCGTATCTCTGTGGCTGCGACGGTGCCGCCAGCATGGCCCGCCATCTCGTCGGCGCCGACTTCCCGGGCGGAACGTATCAGCACGTCTTCTACGTCGCCGACGCGCCCGTGCCGAGCGAGGTCGCCGCCCGGGGCGCGCAGGTCTGCCTCAGCACGCGCGACTTCTGCCTGATCTTCCCGGTGCGCGACGCGCGCACCGTGCGGCTCATCGGCATCGTCCCGCAGCAGTACGAGCAGCGCGACGACCTCCGCTTCGCCGACGTCGCCGAGGCGATCCGCCAGACGACCGGCCTCGGGGTCGAGACCGTCAACTGGTTCTCGAGCTACCGGGTCCACCATCGGGTGGCGACGCACTTCCGCTTCGGCCGCGTGTTCCTGCTCGGCGACGCCGGCCACATCCACAGCCCGGCGGGCGGCCAGGGGATGAACACGGGCATCGGCGACGCGGCGAACCTCGGCTGGAAGCTGGCGGCGGTCGTGCAGGGACGCGGCGCGGCCACCCTGCTCGACACGTACGAGCCCGAGCGCATCGCTTTCGCGCGCACGCTCGTGGCGACGACGGATCGCTTCTTCCGCCTGATCGCCAGCCGCACGGCGCTCGGCGGCGTCGTACGCGCCTATCTCCTGCCGCTCGTCCTGCCGATAGTGATGCGCATCCCGGGCGTGCTGCGCCTCGCCTTCCGCGGCGTCTCGCAGACGGCGATCCGCTACCGGGAGAGCGCGCTCAGTGGGGGTGCCGCCGGTGGCGTGCACGGCGGTGACCGCCTGCCGTGGGTGCCCGAGACCGGGACGGACGGCGGCGACAACTTCGCGTTCCTCGCCGCGCTCGATTGGCAGGTGCACGTCTACGGACGGGCGAGCGACGGCGTCCGCGCCCTCGCGCGGACCCACGGCGTCGCGGTGCACGAGCTGCCGTGGAATGCGGCGGTGAGCGCGGCCGGCCTGGCGCGCGACGCCGCGTATCTCCTGCGCCCCGACGGCTATGTCGCGCTCGCCGCCGCCCCGGGCGACGACGCGGCGCTCGCCGCGCACCTGGCGCGCTTCGCCATCGTGCCGCGGCCGCGGCAGGCGGGGGCGGCGTGATCCTCGAGGCGGGCGCGGTGCACGTCTGGTACCTCCGGACCGAGCGCCTGCCCCTCCCCACCACGCTGCACGATTGCCGGCTGCTCCTGTCGCCCGCCGAGCTCGAGCGCTGGCAGCACTTCGGCACCTGGCGCGGGCGGCGCGAGTATCTGCTCACGCGCGAGCTCGTGCGTACCACGCTCTCGCGCTACGCCGACGTCGATCCGCGGGCGTGGCGCTTCCAGGTCGGGCGCACCGGCCGGCCGGAGATCGTCGCCGCGAGCGACGACGTGCCGCTGCGCTTCAACGTCTCGCACACCGCGGGACTGGTCGTGTGCGCCGTCGCGCGTGAGCGCGCGGTCGGCGTCGACGTCGAGACCTGGGACCGCCCGCATCGGGCCATGGCGCTGGCGGAGCGCTACTTCGCGCCCGACGAGGCGGCAGCGATCCGT
>Ga0157379_10002439_pt1 | contig 15569 bp, 20 predicted proteins | sample S25metaG_FD_121802 | JGI IMG/M metagenome (GOLD analysis project Ga0157379, IMG submission 121802) | Switchgrass rhizosphere microbial communities from Kellogg Biological Station, Michigan, USA - S2-5 metaG | ecosystem: Host-associated > Plants > Roots > Rhizosphere > Soil | place: USA... | reverse complement strand
TTCGTCTTCGTTTCGGTTTCTTCTTTGTATGTGGGCATTTTTGTAGAGCCTGCATATGCATGCATCGCATCGGGTTGGGAGGGGTTCTGTGTTTTTTAGGCTATGGAAATGATTGTTGTGGTGTTCGTTGTGGGTTCGTCTTCATCCCCCTTTCTCCTATCTTTATTCCCTTGCTTATCCTTTTCTCTTCGTCCTCAACAGTTACATTATATTCTCATCAAACGCATACACCTTTCATTTCAATCTCTTGCATCCCCCTCCCATATCCCCATCCCTGGCATTTCGCACCTGCATCTCTCACAATCAAATCAAATCAATGCAATTCAACCGCTTCTCTCTCCTCAAGAACTATTCTTACATTTCATCGTATTGGTTTCTACCCTTTACCCTACACCTCCGTCCTACCCTTCGCCCCCTTTGTACATAAAACCGACACCCACTACCTCTTCACCTTACCTGACCCGCCGGACTTGCCACATCCGGGCGATGTTCTGTTCAATAGTCATTTCCGCTTCTAGCTTGATGGTTCTTAGTGATCCCTCTCGAGTATCCCCTTCTCCACATCCCCGCATACATATCCCCACACTCATTCCGAAAATCACATTCATTCTTTCCCCCCATATTCAATTAATATTTTTCTCTATATTCGCTGGAGATCAAAATGATTCAATGTTGTTTTCATGGTTTATAGTCTCCATTGGGATTCTGTGGATTGTGGTTTCTCCTAGCTTAATTATCTGCAATGCAAAACGTGTAAATGCTTCTGTATCTCTTGGTCGTTATAGAGATTCAATTGTTTTCAATTTGATGGTCTTATAGTTGTTTGCATTTTTTATTTCGTTATATTATACAATCGATTTCACTGCGTATGATTAATTGGTATTGTACAGTACTGTAACATTCATGAATACACCTGTACTCGGAAGTGTGAGTGCTTGAACGATTACGATGAAACGCGATGTGAAGTGAAATGTAAGAAGAAGTAATATATCTGTCTTCGTTATTAAGTGAGATCCAGAATTCGAAGGCATCCATGCCCTTGCTCTAACAGTAACTAACTTCTTCAGCACATGCCACTCTGGTTGCATCACGCAAATGTCAGGAGGAGCCAACACGCTGCAGACGGGTTTCAACCCGCATCCGAAGCTCAATCAGTATCAAAGAGCTCAAGGGGCCGGTCGTACATGCAGGCAATCTTTGCACCGTGTTCGGAGTGTCGGAGTACCGCATCGTTGATCTCGCGGGATCGCTTGGGTAGGATCCATAGACACTGTCCGTGGAAGCTTCTGGAGACTGACAGACGGAAGAAAAGACACGACAGGCTGTGGTGGCTATAATTAACGTACTGCTGGGTTGCTGGGCTTAGGGGTGTGTTACTGTTACCGTTACCGATCTGTCTTGGATGGGTTGGTTTCTTAAATTTTTTTTTGCAAATGCCGGTTGGAAATGTGATTGGGGCACAGGTCTGTCTACTAAACTTGAGGGGCGAGCCGGTTGGGACGAGATTTGATCTCATACAAACGATATATATGTGGATGGACTGGTGATAGGCTACTCAAGACGCGAGGGGACGGACAGAAGAGGTGGAGTTCCAGGGAGATCACCGAGTGATAACGATAAATGAAATGAAATGGAGTATGTCGATGGGGCTGGTTGATTTGATTTTAGACGGCGGTGTGGAAACGGGACGATGCGATAATACAATACAGTATGGAATTGTAAGTAATTGTATGGACCGACTAAGAGATGGGCTTGTGGTAGATTGCGACGTTGACATGCCACCTTTCTTAGCAGTGTGAAATTGAATCGGCGCGGCTTATCACTTCTTTCCGATTGTATTATACTTTGTCCACCTTCTTTCCTACCCAACGATATGCATAAGAAGAAGTTTGGAAGGACACTCTGACACAAGACTAAGGGTAAGGGCCAGGGTAAAAATTCTTATTGTTTTCCAGTTGTTTCATTATAGTAAACTTCTGATATGATGCATGGGCGTTCTTGTCGGGCATCACCAGGTGTCAATCTCCCTTTACTCAACCCGACCCTTGGTATCCGGTCACTCATCACTACCTATGGGTGTTGGCCTTCACAGGGGTGACAGCGTACATAGGTGTACGGCGTAAGAATAACAAGTAAAATGAAAGGGTCCTGAGCTCACGCGACGAGAATGTCAGGCTTCTAAGTCTATGGCGAAGCTTGTGCCATTTGCTGAGGATAGCTGCGGGGAGTTTACGCCTTCTTTCGCCATTGGAGCCGAAGCATGTCAAGTGCATGCCTTCGGAGGCCGTTAGGTCAGAGGGAAATAGAAGATGACACCTTCTATTCTTGAAGGTAGCAAACAAGTTTATTGAGGATTTATTAAAGGTATATATATTAGACCGGAAGCAGTGCAATATGCAATTCGAAGAAACGACGTTTTAGTAAGACAGTGAACAAACCCTTGCTTTTGTCCTTACCTCCGAGGCTTCTCATTAGTTTCTATCACGGGTCAGTGTGCTTTTCCTTCTTTTGTTCTTCTCCCTTCTAACGTCCGGTGGAAGATGATGGTGGCTGCGACTTGAATAAGGGGCTGTCCCATGACTATATCTCCCTGTTTATTATCACCTTCGGGGTGCTTGCTGAAAGAGAAGATGCACCGGGGATTAAAATTTGAATTCACCTTATCTCTACTGCCCATCGTACATTTGTGTCGGCGGCAGTATTCCTTGTGTTTTGAGGTCCTGAAAAGCTGTAGTGAAACGCGCAAAGGAATTCCCGAGTTCATCCATTTATTTGGTATTTTTGGTTCCTTAACGTTCAGAGTCTCGAAGCTCCCAGTAAATGGCTTCGTTTCACAACAAATATATCTAAACTGAGAGATCCTCATTACTAGTTTAACAAACAAAGTTCGACATGTTTAGGTCAATCATAAAATGTCGCCAAAACTATGGAATTGAAGGTACAATCCCTTTACTCCGTGGGTTCGAATTGTCCACCCTTCCTCTTCACCAACGCAAAGGACCGTGTTGGTTAGAGCCTAACTTTTCATTAAGATAATCGTCATTCTATGGAAGAAGTCGGAGCCTGGAGAGCTTCCAAAACGGAAGTATGCTAGGGCGCAGACGGACGTTCACTATCCATTGTTTGCTGGCGCATCCTCGTTGGATCTTCACGACATCCTCCGCAGCCTGCTTCCTTTAAAAACAGTGCCCTTCTAAAGCTCTGCACACTGATGACTTCTATGAGGGGGGAAGAAACAGGAAGAAGATTCAAATTCAAATACCTCTATTCACCTCGTGGCAGGTGTGGGATCTTTATTCGGATTGGATACCTCGTAATATGGCACGCGATATATCACCGAAAGTGGCATTGAGGCATTCTTCTTTATTGGATCGCACCTGGTTGGGCAATAGGAGCATCAGGATCAGAAGAGAAGGCAGGTGTTGTTTGTTTGTACCTTTAAACTCGTAAAATTTTCATTATATTCGAAAGAATGGGTACACATGAAGGCGATTGGACGGCCATTGGTGTATGGTATTGTGGAGGGTCTGAATGCCCCAGAAAGGTATTTATACGCCGTTGCATTTGTTGTCTGCAGAACATGAGACGTCTACTTCTTTCCTTCAGAGCCGTACTGAGATCCTCCAGCAGCGAGAAAGATGACGACATCTAAAACCTTGAAAGGATCTCCTCGAGCGGCCGCACGTAGGCACCATTGCTGACAGTTAGAACCTTTTATAGTTATCTAAAGCAACCATTACCCAAGGCAGACCCCTGTTCGTCCTACTGTGGAAAGGGTATCGACCGAAAGGATCTGGCGCGTACTTACACAAGATAGGTAAAACGGAGGTCACAGTCAGAGGAAAATCACGGGAGATGGTCGTACATACGAATAACCAATATATTGTTATAACGTACGATAATATTGATAATACTGAGTACATCGGCGGGATAATGAGTGGGTCGGAACCTGGATTATTGGAGTCAAACATCTCCTGACGACCTGCGGCCGTCGGGAAGGCGGCGGTCTTCTAATCGAGGCAAGTGGCAGCTGGCAGGTGGGAAGGTATGTACTTTGGGCAAGGTTTGAGGAGAGACAGACATTCGCCAGTTACTCACCTTTAATCCATTAAACTGATCTATAGTGCCTAATAATGTTGCGGGCACAAACAGAGTCGAGTTGTAAAAAGAATAACCGGAATTGAAAATATACCTCAGGCAATCAATTATTATAGACGACAATAATCGGGCGGATAGTAATCAAGATGATGTGGCGGAAACAGTAACAAAGGCTACCCTAATTTCAGAGAGAGATGGCCAGATAACCTGAGAAAATTTCCTCTGCAATGGGGGTCTCCGTTGGAATTTGAGAGCTTCAGCTCGGTAATGGACTGTTCCGACACTGGTAGTGACTGTTACCGCTGCGGGCACATGCCGGCGCATAAAGTGCATAAACAGACATCTTGAGCTGCAGTCACTCGCTGGCATTTCGTGTTGAGCACTCCGGAAGATAGGGGAGACTCTGTGGCGGCCACCCTGAAGCGAGCGAGCGGCTTCGTTTCCCGGTGCCTGTGAATTCGAGACACAAGCGAAAAAGGACAAACGGAGTAAGCCTGATGAATGAATGCCTACAGAATCGACAATATGCATAACACTTCATGCGATGCAATGAATATCCTGAGCAGTGATATCCGGGAGGACCCTTGAATGGACACAAGGCGATTTATGAACATGGGCGTCTAAATACCGGCTCCAAAAAGCTCTCAGACAAAATGAATCGTTCGATCATACTTTGCTTATTTCTCACTCGTCCTCTATTACTTTAATCCGAGCACACTCTTTCCTCCACCATGTCGTACAACAAGAAAGAACGCTTTGTTTCTGTATTTCCTCGTATCGAGAAGGAATTGCTGGAGTTCCTTGAAGCACATCATTTGCCTCCAGATGCCCAAGCATGGTTCCAACGCGTAAGTTGCGTATCTAAGTGAATGCTATTGCTCTGATCAACTCTACCCCTTCAGAATCTAGAGTACAATGTCCCTGGAGGCAAGCTCAACAGAGGCATTTCTGTCGTCGATACTGTGGAGCTCCTTCGCGGAAAGCCATTGGGGGATGAAGAGTACTTTGAGGTGGCATTATTGGGATGGGGTGTTGAGCTTGTAAGTAATTTATCTAGGCTATAGCTGAGCTGCTGTTTCTTACAACGGTTTTAGCTCCAAGCCTTTTTCCTTGTTTCTGATGATCTTATGGACGGTTCAATAACGAGACGTGGACAACCTTGCTGGTATCTTGTCGAGCAGCCTGAGAAGGTCGGGAATATTGCTGTCAACGACGCCTTCGTCCTTGAAGGAGCTATCTATCACTTGTTGAAGAAACACTTCAGGTATGTCCTGTGTCCATTGAATGCTGGCTTCACTCGATTTACGTCCCCATCAGAGGTCGCTCCTTCTATGCCGACCTTCTTGATATGTTCCACGATGTATGTATAGACAGTCGCTTTTCTTTAGGTATATTGATACTAATTCCTAGGTATCAATTTAGATGACATATTTCACCGAGCTCGGTCAACTAGTAGACCTCATCACCGCACCAGAGGATAAAGTCGATCTAAGCCGCTTTTCTTTGGTCAAGCACCGTACCATCGTCATCTACAAGACCGCCTATTACTCCTTCTATCTTCCCGTCGCCCTCGCCATGATCTATTCAGGAGTACCCGTTCCGGACGAAATGCCCACGTTGGCGCATACCATCACCTTCAATGATGCGGCCGCACCGCTTACTAACGGCACCGCACCTATCTCGCCTTATCATGCTGCAATGGATATCCTTCTGCCATTGGGTGAATACTTCCAGGTTCAAGACGATTATCTTGACTGCTTTGGCGTGGATATTGGAAAGATCGGAACCGATATTTTGGATAACAAGTGCAGTTGGGTTGTCTGCACCGCTTTGAAGGTAAGATTTTCCTTCGTTGCACACTACTTTTATAATAAAGTTTGCTGTTTAGATCGCCTCCCCCGAGCAACGTCAAATCCTCGATGAAAACTACGGCCGCAAGTCTTCCGAGACCGAGGCAAAATGCAAAGCAGTCTTTGAGGAGTTGGACATTCGCGAACTCTACACACAGTATGAAGAAGATGCATATAAGCGCATCGGTTACATGATTGATAAGGTAAATGAAGATACCTGGGGTGATGTAAGTTCTTCTGAGCCATTTTTCGTGAGAAACAGTTACTGATACGTCTCTTTGATATTCAGGTGACTTTCAGACGGGATATCTTCCGTGTGTTCGTTGAGAAGATCTACAGAAGGAAGAAGTAAAGAAGCAATCAAAAGGACTCTGCTGGTATTTTCATTGTCATCGATTTCATTTATTATATCCCATAGATCTGTTTCCAATACACTTTAAAGGTTCGCTGTTTCTGAGCATTGATTTGCCATTGCTGGTTATGATGAATCATATGCGAGAGACGTTCACTCCACATACGGGTTTTCCATGCGCCTGGTTTCCATTCCTCACCCAACTGGACTCCCTCATCTCTTCATGCATTCTTCATCTAATTCGGTGTCTGGTTATGGGCGAGGTGTATGCCAATACTTCACTCATGAAACCAGATACCTATGAAACATGCCCAGAGCTGTTGAGCCTATGCCGACACAAGCCAGGGATTGAGATAGTATCTCATATCCACTCGTCAAATGGGTTTTAATTTTGAGAAAATAATCAGGGAGGATTTTGTTTGGATGAATTTCAAAGTCAATGAATTCTGCGAGGGATTCTTCCTGGGCAAATGGCCGCTCTTAACTTATATTTGCCGCTGATTTCTGTCAACATAACGGTGCTTATTCAAATGGAAGAGGTCAGAATCAGCATTCAGTAGATCCCACTTTTTTTCTTCCCCAGAGGATTTGTTCATGTCATTAGTTCCAAATTCGTCTAAATCTAACGTACGAACGAGAGAAATGTCCCTAAGCCAACAGAGTCCCCAGGACATAACCATCGATGCCCTAGAAGAGTCGAAATAAATATTAATCATGAGGTTGCATTCCGATATAAAATTTTTACCATTACTTAATTATATACGAGAGAGTATTGGCACAACTAGTATGGTGTCCTCACTCAGTCCGACGGTCTTTGTTAGAAATCGAGCCACGGCGCAGACAAACTCCGTATATGCAACTCCGTTTCGGCATAGCCACGGATCGGTGAATTTTATTTTTCTTGCTCGTTTCGCCCTTTTTTGTCATTCCTCAAAAATTGTTATCTCCGTTCGGAGTATCATGTATATAAAATCTAGCTACTGTAACTCGAAATCCCTGCGCGATGGCGAGGGTTCATTGCTATCCCGGGTACGTGATAGAGACATTCGTGTTTCAACAGTCTTATGGTCTACTTCAATAGTATATGTAAAGACAATCCCAAAGGAATGATGAGAGTGGTGTTGAGGAGGATTGATTCGAGCGTAATGACCTCTCTGAGAAGACTATGATGTAAGTAAATCCATCCTTCGTGAGACAATGACCATCAACGCCTTCCGCTTGCCTTTGGCACATGCTCAGAAAATGAGGATCTCGTTTTTTTCTTTCAAAAAGTATTCCAATAAAAATAAGAGCAGAATCTGCAATTTATAGTTTGCTCTGAGCAAGGAAGTATTCTAATCATCCATTCATGTACAGGATTGCTGTAAGAGGTGCAATATTGTGGGAAAGTGTTGCTTCAGCCAGTGACGTCATTCAATACAGAGTGACGTTCATGACCAGCATTGGTGCAATCCCAGCATAAATATCGAACGTAAACTCCTCGAGGAAGGCACTTTATTCCAATCTCCTACCACTATCGAATATCCCCAAATGTTGTCCAGAGCACCCCGCAACACTATCCGAGGCATCGTCCTTCGTCAAATTCGACCTCGATACCAGTCAACCACCGCTTCAGCACCAAAACCTGACTATAACGCATTATATGGAGGTCTTGTCGGAGGAGGTATCGTTCTCGCAGGAGGTTACACATGGTATCATATGTCCGGAACGAAGCAAGTTGTCCAGACGGCGAAGAGTACAATTGATACGGTTCAGCAGGCCAAGGCGAAGGTCCAAGAGGCTACGCCGAGTCCTCAACAGGCTTTGAGCCTATTACGTACAGCGGTGAAGACATTTGCACCATTCCCTGGCGCGGACATAGTCTTTGATAACCTGGAAAAGACGGCGGATAAGCATGGGGATAGGATTTCGAACATTACGATGACCATGTACCGTGATGTATCGGACGCGTTGAGCAATGGAGACCCAAAGCAGGCTGGTGAGAGGTGAGAACGGGATTTTTTGGTTAAATTCTTGATATTCTGACAAGCCTTCAGAGTCCTCAAAGCTATTCAGAAGAGCGCTAGCGAGATTCGTTCCCTAACGTCCGATGTTGGATCTGACATCTTTGGGCCAATGCTCGACAAGTCGCGTACGTCTATCCCAGACCTTTCATATTTTCCCCGTTAACATGAGGTCTTTTTAGCGGAACTGAAACGCGTCCTTGGAAGTTCCTATGACCAGCTCCAGGATATGGCCAACAAGTAGTATGTAACGGAGCTTTGCCTCAAGTATCTCGCCTGACCTTCTCTTCAGTGGTCCTGAAGCCCAGCGGATCGCGACTGATACCGCAAACCAGGCCGCCAATATTCTCAGCCAAGGTGTCAACGCTGCATCTCTTAAGGACGCAGCCGCACTATTCCAGCAGAAGTCGGGCGAGATTCAGGAGTTGGCTAGCAAAGGCAGTTCTGATGCTTGGGAGGCCGCGAGAAATAGGTGAGCAGATCTTTCCGTCCTGCAGCGGAACTCCTGCTAATGGATCATAGTGCACAACCATTACTGGACCGTCTTCCAGACGTCAAGAAGCTCTTGGACCAGAATGTTGAAAACTTGAAGGGCTATGTGGGTGAAGAACGCGTCAATATTATCAAGGATTGTGAGTCCTTTCCGAGTTCCTAGCTGGATGAAAATCCTGACGCATCGATGTAGTATACCAACAATTAGAGCAAATATCAAAGTCTGGGAAGCCTGCGAGCCAAATGAAGGAGGAGGCTGAGAAGGTGATCAAGGAGAAGGTGGATGAACTTCGCGAACAAGGTGGTGTTCCAATACCGAATTTGGGTGACTTTGACTTGAGTAAGTTGGGTATGGATAAGTTGAAGGCGATTCCAGGACTTGGGGGAGTGAGTTTGGACTTTCTAGTTAGGGGAAGAGGGTCATTCTGACGCTTTACACTTTCAGATTGCAGATCAGATGCCCAAGTTACAAGAGCTGCAAAGTATAGCCCAGAAACGTGGTCCTGAGGCGAAGAAGTGTGAGTTTGAATCCCTGTTAGAGTTCTGGACGTATATTGAATATCTTTTTTGCAGTACTTGATGAAACTTATGATGAAATTACGAAGGTCTTGGATGCGAAGATTGAGGACGCGAAAAAGCTGGGGAACGAGGCTAAGGAGGATGTGAAGAAGCAAAAGTGAAGATTGTGTCATATCCAAGGGTCATTGTTTGTAGTACATGTGTATCAATAATATAACAAGTTCAACGCACATGTGTAAAAAGCTCGTTTGGTGACCCAAGGGCCGACCAGAGGAAATTCACAGGTTGGTGGGCATGATGGAAGAGTGTGACAATGTAAGTTTCTTAATTAGAAAGAATGGCGTAAAAGAGACGATCAGGACGGGACTCGAACCCGCAACCTTCACCTTAGAATTTCCATTTCCGGAAAGTGACGAGCCACCATTGCTCCACCCGACCAGTCTACAAAGATTATGCCGGTCATTTTATATAAAGATTATCCTGATAGCAGGGACTTTACTGCAGTGAGTACCACGTATCTGTGATAGCCTCAGGAAAGCCGGAAGTCCCCGAAGGGGACTGGGCCGCCAAACCCTATCCAAGAGTGTCATGCCTCGGATTTCTTGAATGGCCTTTTCACGTGATTGGGATTACCTCATCTGCCACGTGACGACACTCTCGTCTCTCCTGCCAGCCTTGCTTTCTTTTCTCGATTCCTGGTTCAATGGACGACCAACGACGTTCAGAAGACTCCATGGACGATGGGCAGGAACCCACCAAAGACCAGCCCGCCCTCGCTGCGGCCAACGAGGCCCTCGCACAAATGCGCCTGTCCATTGATAGCCCCCGCAGTCCTTCGCCAGCGCAGGTTAATGGAATTCATAGCAAAACCAACGGCAGTGCAGAGAACCTGTCAAGAGGATCCGGAAATGATACTGTCCAAACACTGAAAGAAGAACTCCTGAAGCAGAAGCAAGATTATGATGCCTTGACGTCGAAATATAATACCTTGGTTGGGAAGCTCTCTGCGATGCGGTCCTCCGTCGAGAGTAAATTGAAGAGTGATGCTGTAAGAGTTATTATATTCATCGTGATTTAACTCTAATCTCTCACGCAGGAAGAGCTAGATCGAAGAGAACAGCACATACAGCAACTTACCGCCCAGAATGCCGACCTGGAAGCTACCGTGGAGACCTTGAAGGAAGAATTAATACACTCAAATAATGAAGCAGAACGATCATCCCGAGAACTGGAATCATTACGGACGCGGATTTTACAGGACGGCGCAAATGAAGCTAGTCGCGAGCGGGAATTTATCGAATTGCAAGGCGAACTGGAGAGACATCGAATGGAACGGGATGAATTCGAACATGCATTGATGACGGAGAGAGTTGTGTCAGATGAAGCAAAGGCCGAATTGACTACTAAACGACGAGAGCTGGAGTTGGAAAGAGAGGCACGGGCCAAGGATTTGGAGGAGCTTGAACGGGAACGAGAGAAAAGTGGGAATCTGGCATCAGTATTGGAAGACTTCCAGTCTAGTACGTCTCTGTTAACTACATCCTTCGTTAATTTAACTAATGCCTCGGGTTATAGCAAAAGAATACGAAATTCAACAAGCCGTACGAGAACTGGAAGACCAGTTACACCAGACAACGCAGTTACTAGCAGAATTCAAAAGTCGTGCCTTGCAAGCAGAGGTAGTTTTCTCTTCTTGTTTGTGATACTGTATTCTTATCCCCTTCTGCCAGGTCGAGTTACAAGAGTCCTCCGTAAACAGTGAACGCACAGCAGCTTTGGAGAAAGAGTTGAAAGAAAAGAATCTTGCCATTGGAAAGTTACGACGTGAAGGTAACTTCATTTGTCTCTGCTAATATAATCTCCTGTCTGAATATCTTCGTAGCTGTGACTCTAAACGAGCATCTCACCGAAGCTATCCGACGATTACGAAAGGATGCATCTGATACCAATGTGGATAGGTCTGTTAAAACCATACTTTTCCTTGATCCAAGCTAAACATATTTCTCCAGGCGTCTTGTGACAAATGTTTTCCTTCAATTCCTCACCACACCACGAGCCGACAGCAAGCGATACGAAATGCTTTCGCTTCTTGCTACCATCCTATCTTGGACAGATGTAGAACGAGAAAAAGCAGGCTTGCAGAGGTCTTCAGGACTGTCTTTACTCAGCCGCGGCTCCAATAGAAGTCAACCCGCTGAACTAGAGAGAACCGATGAGACAGAGGTCAGTTATTGCGTCTTGTTCAACTGAGACTATTATTAAAATTACCCACCAGTCCTTCTCTCAGATGTGGGTTGAATTCCTTTTGAAGGAAGCCAACCAAGGCAGCGCAGCATTGCCCCTGTCCCCAACTAACGTCTCTTCACCTACGATCCCCAAGTCACCTTCTTTACCCAATTCCCCAAGATTGAACTCTTCTAATAAAATGGGGCGTATTGCGTCATACAGCGGCCCAATGGCAGCTGAGCGAAGTTCCTTGGAAATTTCCAGATCTCCTCCCCCTCGCTCTGAAATCCCTCCAAAATCATAAACTATTATTTTGCGGTTTATTATTCACATCTTACCTCTTTTGTCGTTATATTCGTATTCATAGTTGTGCGGACTTTTGTATGCATTGTGTATTATTATTCAAGCATTTTTCTTCTGAAGTTGTTTGTGGTAACTAATTTTAGGACAGACGCTGGGGGCATTTCGACTCAAAAAGTCAGTCAAGGACCACAAACTTGCCACACCCTCGTCCTTTGTAGCGCGTAATATTCCTCCCTAAAAGGCCATCTATTGAATAGGAAGAACCTCTCATCATGGCCGAAATCGAAGTCGCCTCGCACCCAGCAATTTTCACGACAAAAACACCACATGTCCTCCCCGCGCAAAAATATATGATTCCAGCCACATGGCGAAGATATCAGCTCTCTCAACTTATTAACAAAGTCCTTTCCCTTCCTCAACCTATTCCGTTTGACTTTCTGATTAGAGGAGAGGTTGTTCGTGCTAGTATCGGAGAATGGTGTGCCGAGCATGGGATTGGAGAGGTATGGATGTTTATGCTTGCTTGCTAGTGGCTTGGAGGGATGTTGACCGCGGACAGTATAGGAAGAGACACTTGAGATAGAGTATATCGAAAGTTTGATGCCTCCTCAGCGGTTGTCGTCTATCCCGCAGGACGATTGGGTTTCTTCAGTGTCATGCCATGTTCCTGGGTAAGTCCTCTCCATTTACACTCACTCGTATAGATTACTCATAAATCCCTAGAAATATTCTCACTGGATCCTATAACTCAACTGTTAAAATATTCGACGCCTCTCAAAAGCCCGTGTTTACCATCACAGGACACACCGCACCCGTAACTTCCGTCTGCTGGGTAGGGCAAGAACGTCTCGTCGCCTCTGCATCACAGGATTGCACCACACGTCTTACACGGATACCAGAATTGCATGGAGAACCCGAGGTTAACACTGTTGCGTCGCTACACCTGCATACTGCGGCTGTGTCCAGCATTGCGTCTGACAAGGACGGGAGACAACTTCTTACGGCTTCGTGGGATACGTTACTTGGTGTTTGGGATACTAGTATTCCGGATACGGATCAAGTCCCTACTGAAGATTTTGGGGAGGATCGTAAAAAGCGACGGAAGGTCGTGCAGGGGCACCGCCCTGTTCGTAAGGTATCTTTCCCTCTAGAGGACGATTTGGCACCGTTTCTTATTTTTACTAGGCCCCAGAAAGTGTAATGAGATCACATACGGGCCGTATAACTAGAGCTTTATTCTCTCCTGACACCTCAAAACAACATGTCGCCTATTCTTGCGCATTAGACTCAACAATACGAACCTGGGATACAAGTATTGGGTTGTGCACCTCTACGATTGTGAGTTGGTATGCATCTATGTTTGTCTCATCTACTAACGGAACCCCTCAGAATCTAAGCGAAAAGCCCTTAATGGACCTCACAGTCCTCGCAGACGCATCCACAGTCCTTGGCGCATCCACAGACCGCACCGTCTCCGCCTTCGACTTACGAGCCTCAACAACCTCCATCACACCCATCGCCTCGTTTGCACACGTTTCATTACCTAGCACTGTCGTCTCCCATGCCACAGATCCATATCGCGCTATGACGGGCTCTTACGATGGCGGTGTGCGTATTTGGGATCTGAGAAGCCCAAAGGTTGCTTTTGCTAGTTTCAAAAATGAGAAGGGAGGGAAAATTTTGAGTGTAGATTGGGGGAAGGGTATTGGTGCGCTGGGGGGTGAGGATGGGGTTGAGGTTTGGAAGATTAGTGAAGGTGGAGAGCGAACAGCTTAGAGATACGAATTATAGTGTATTGCCAATGAAGTTTGTATCTACGACATCCTTATATGCGTAGATCTTCTTTGAAGCGGTCACTAAGATCAGCTTGCATAATCATGAGTCTTTCAAATCCCTAAGCCGATGTTAGACTGGACAAATCAAATTGGAAGATTGATAAACGTGGGAATTATAACGATAATACAAAAAGCACAGAACGTTCAAGAGAAATTGAGATGAACTAGGCGCGTAGAAGCCAGCCCACATCCAGTCCACCCATAACGCGCATCCCTTGTGGATAGGCACTATTGCTCTCCTTGAGTAGACCCGCTAGTCGCCTGCAAATCTCCATGGGATAAACAAGCCTTTCGCTTTGTAGGAAGCCAGGGTACTTTTCAATAGTACTGGGGGAGAATTAATGCCAATTACAGAATGCGAGGTAGATTCTTACCTCTTGATGGTGGGGGAGACAGATGGACCTAGAATCTTGAAATGGACTTTGGCGGCTTGCATCGATGCGGACCGAGCAAGAAGTTTGTGATTAGTGTTAGCATATGATATTCGGATATGGGGTTTGAATAACCATATCTATCAAAGAGAATTTAGATGCCATAAAGAGAGAGATGGAAGAAGGTACATACCAGCATTCGCGGTTTCTCTTCTTCTTCGTCTAATAAAACAAATCGATACGTGGCGTGTGCCTGCACGAGTTCATCCATGTCTTGGAGAATAAAGGCGGAGAGGGGTATCTTCAACGGACTACGGGACGTGTTAGAAAGTGAGCCAAAAGGTACACGGTATGAATACTCACTCAGATGATGGGCTAACAGGTCGGATTGAATACTTCGCCAAACGGTACGTGGTGGTATGTGTACCATTTGGTAGATGGTGCTCAATGCTCCGTCCAATGGCTGCACCACATATACATCGAGCAGGTTGCCAATCATCCGTGTGTTCCGTCTGTAAAACACGCGTCAGCATATCTGTTACCAAATAAATAAAATGAAGATAGAAAGATGATTGTATTCTCGTTAGTAGCCCCCATAGCACTGGACTTTGTCAAGGGAGTTGTTTAACGAGAACTTTTTCATCTGGGACATTGTGTATCAGCCAAAAGCCAAAGCTTGTCGACACCCACTGACAAGTCCACGAACAAGCATCAGCGCTGGAACCTGCGAGGGCTCCAACAGCTAATACCAGTCCGGAACGGGTTAGTAAACGCCGACCGCTGGTAGGTAAGAGCCAGCGAAGACCTTCTTCTAGTCCGGTACGAAAGGTGGACAATAAAAAGAAATTCTCACCTGTGGCCGTTCAGCTGCTCCGACATTGTTCATCTGAAGGACTGATGCATCGAAAAGGATGTAGCTACCTCCCACAAGTGCTTGTGTGGGAGCAGGGTATAATCCATTCGCATAAAGTGCAATCCGATCCGAAATTTTCTGATCTGAATGGCACATCCATGCCTCGACAAGTTCTGCCCAGTGTTCAGACGGCAGATCATCGTATTTGACCACTTTTGCGCCTTGAACCAAGGGCAGAGAGCAAGAAGCACAAATGAAGGTTGTTGGATTCATGGCTTTGATTTGGGTCGCGTCTAGTAAGCCTGTTCCAGGAGAGTCGGCGTCGTAATGCACCACGGATCCGTTTGTCTGCTGTCCTGATGCGCATTGGAGTTTCATTTCGAAATGACCATTCTGCACTTTGACGTCCTTCTTTCCAGGTGTGACACGCGCAGGCAAAGCAAGAGGTGGCGACGTGCTGGCACCAGACTTGACAATGAGACGTTCTCCACCGGAGGGGAACACTTCTGCTTCGACATCAGCACCTGCTTGAGCTCCTTCGACATTGAGGAAAACGGCCACACTTCCCAGGTTATCTTGGTGCTCGGCTACATATTGCACTTCCAGACCAGCTCGTAGAGGTGGACTTTGCCGATCCTGCTGGGTATTGGCCTCTTCAGCAGCAGCA
>Ga0157379_10002438_pt1 | contig 15569 bp, 15 predicted proteins | sample S25metaG_FD_121802 | JGI IMG/M metagenome (GOLD analysis project Ga0157379, IMG submission 121802) | Switchgrass rhizosphere microbial communities from Kellogg Biological Station, Michigan, USA - S2-5 metaG | ecosystem: Host-associated > Plants > Roots > Rhizosphere > Soil | place: USA... | reverse complement strand
TCTGGAAAGCAGCCTCAGGCGCAAGGCCGCTAAGTTGGGATACCAATTGATTCCCTTACCGCAAACGGCGCAAGCGCCGCTGCAGGCAGCATCGAAGTTGTTCATTAGGAGCAAGAGGCCTGTCATCCGGAGCGCAGCAGGATTTTAGTTTCGCGAAATTCCTGCGAAGTCGAAGAGCCTGCCCCGAACGAGGTCGAGGGACCCCTATAGCCAGCAAGGAAATGGATATCGGGGCATCTACTCGGGAAGCATCTCGAACCACGCAGCCTGCGGAAAAAATCCGTTCCCGGCCAGTCCCAAAACCGCATGGCCAAGCCCCAAAGATCATTACTCAGAAGGGCACAGCCCCCGCCACCTGTCTCTCTAACTGCTAAAATCAAACGTGAGTTCCCCGATGTACCGACTTTTTTTCGCATACGTACTCATCATCGCAGCCGTGTTGCAGGCGGGCGCCGTGCCTCCCGCTGCCACAAAGTCGCCGGCGACCGTCGAGAGCGTCAAGGTCATCACCACCGGCAGCGGAGCGAGCGTTGAGATTGCCACCAGCCAGCCGGTGGCCTTGCGCAGCCAGGTAATCACCGATCCGGACCGACTGATCCTCGATTTCCCCAACGCCCAGCCGGCCAGCGATCTGCGTACCAAGCTGCTCAATCAGGGCGATGTAAAGGGATTCCGCGTGGCTCGCTTCAGCGAGAATCCTCCCACCACTCGTGTAGTCATCGATCTAAACACGCCGCAGCACTACCAGATTTTTCCCGATGGCAAAACGGTCATCGTCAAGCTGAAGTCCGACGAGCAGCAGGCCGCGCTAAAAGCCCACATTGATAACGTGGCTTACCCACCGGCGCCGCCCAAACCCGTCGTGAAAGTGGAAGTCGAATACAACGCTGGACGCCTGCGCATCCGCGCCGATCACGCCAGCCTCGCCGAGGTCCTGAGCGAAGTGCAGCGCCAGACCGGCACCGATATCCCCATCCCGCCCGGCGCAGCCCAGGAACAGATCATAGCCATGATCGGACCAGCGCCGATCCGCGAAGCCCTGGTTTCGCTGTTGAACGGCTCCCGTTTCAACTTCATCATGGTGGACTCGGAGCGCGAACCAGGAAAACTGAAGAGCGTCCTCCTCACCTACCGCGGCGCCGGAGGACTCTCGCAACCTGCGATGGCATCCCCTGAACCGCCCGCCGTCCAAGGTGAGCCCGAGCCTGAACCGCCCCCCACGCAGGACCCACAACCCGAGGTGCAACCACAACAGGAGGGCCAGGGTCAGCAAGACGTCCCGCCCCCGCAAGAACCTCCCCCAAACCAATGAAGCATGGCTTGACGTAGGCGCGAGTGCCCTGGCATGCGCGAGTCACCCTATTGATGAATAAGCCGCACAGGAATAGGAGAATACCCGCCGCCCAACACCGGCGGCGCTGGGCCAGGAGAGTTTCCGCACCCGATGACATTCAAAATATGAGCAGGAGTGCTGGTCGGAACGACAGCAGTAACCGGATCAACAAATACTCGCAGGAATCCAACCACGCGAAGGGGTGTGGCACTGAAGTTTTCGATGATAGGGAAAGTCGCAATAGACCGGCTCGTAGTAACCAAGTTTCCATTTTGCGGCCCGCTTGCCGCCGTAATTCTCGCAGGCCCAGTGCCCGCCGTGAGTTCAAGCAGGCTCGCCGGATCAATCATGTCCGCGGCTGGATGATTTGTCATGCATTGAAGCCCATTGTTCGTCCCGTTGCTCAACAGCGGGTCTATTAACAATGCATCAATATTCACCGGTGGATTAGGAACCAAGGGACCACATTCGTATTGCGTAGCTGGTGGATTCGCCGAATCGCAACACTCAATGCTCGCCTCGTAATCCGTTGCTGGCGGTGTACAAGTGCTAGGGCATAGATTCGCGGTGCCAGGAAGCACCTGTGCCGGACGGAACTGCAGAGCTCCAGCAACCGGCGGACACGCGCCGGTGCATGGCCGAAGCAAAACTGCTTCTCCAACTACTCCCGTCGCCACCGGCATTCCGGTAGTCGGATCAACAATTGGAGCGGCACCTGCAGCCTTAGGATCTTGGTTGGCTAGCAGCATCGGCTTGACGCACTTTGGCGCAATCGGTGGAGAACCCGCTGGCGCATTGCCGGGATTGTAAGCCTCCGCAACCGCAGTTGCGCTGACGGTTGAAAGTGTGCGGCCCCAGATGCGGGAAAAAAAAGTGGGCAGATCGGCCCGCTGCAGCGTGACGCTCACCTGTGGATTTCCGGGGCGGGTGAAGTCGAAGGCTGGCGCGCCCACCATCACAGGCGGAGTTCCCTGAATCCCGTTCTGCGGAACAATGGAGTTAATGACTGTGGTTGCCATGGTCTGCGCCAGACCCTGCACCGTCGCATAATTAGGATCGGTGGTCGCCAGCGAGGTTACCCCGGAATCCACAAAGGCCTTGGCGCCGGCGATCGCCGCGGCGTCCGCCGCCCGCTGCATCTCGCTGCGCGCCACGTACAAAGTCACCACATCAATAGCCAACGCCGCCATCGCCAGCAGTGAAACCAGGCTGACGGCCACCAGAATGATTGTCTGGCCGCGCTCTCCCGAGCGTCGATAATTTAACTTACCGCTGTTGCGCATATCGTTCTCAGTCCATGTTCGGCACAATGGCATCTGTCATGATCTGGCTCACTCCAGGATAGGTAGCTCCGGGAGCCATCAGGCCGATCACCCGGTTGAACTGCCATTGGTACGGATACTGCAGAGTAACTCGCGTGCTCATGACGTTAAGCGTATTGCCCGCGATGATAGTCTGAAACGAGTATCCCCTTTCGATGGTCAGAATCAGCGGCGCCGGGCAACCCGCAGCCGCCGTGTAAGTCCAGGTCAGGACCGGGCCGTTTACGCCAGCCTGTCCGGCCAGCCCGCAATCGTTCATCCTTCCCGCCTGTAGATGACTTTCCACCAGATCACGGATTGCCGTAACCGACGCGGGCGTCCCGACCGCATCCATATCACTCTCGGGAAGAGTTGAACCAAATCGTGCGGCCTCGCGCGTGATGTTGTTGATCTTCTGCTTGACGTTGAAGGCGGCGCCGAAGTCAAAAATTCCGACTACAAAGACCACAAGCAGGGGCAGGGCCACGGCGAATTCCAGCAACTGCGAGCCCGAGGCGTCCCCGACCAGCGCTCTCCACCGGCAAACTCGCGGTCTACGCGCTCGCACTAGTCCTCTCCCGTCGTCTGGACATCAGCCTTAAGCTGGATGAGTTGCCCGTTCAACGAGGTGAACGGAAGGTAGAACTGGTAGGGATACTGGAAGCTGACTGAAACGCCACAAGCTGACGGCCCGGTAGTCGGATCATTGAGGCGGACATTCGGCGCGAAACAGATCGCCGGGCTCGATGCACAAGCGGGAACGACCGGCGCCCCGGTCTGGCAATCCTTCAGCACCGGGTTCGGCAGCAATGGAGTGACTTGTCCCGGATCGAGCTTGGACGCTTGCAGCACTTCGCTGACTCGCGTGGCCACCTGCGCCGCCGTCAAAGGCGTATTTCCCAGAAGCGCGGCCGTGGGCGCGGTTGCCGCGCGCGCACCTTCGCGTGCGGCATGCGTGATCGTGGCGTAAATGTTGTACGCCCGCCCGAACCAGTAGATCCCGAGAAGCAGCAAGAATACCAACGGCAGCACAATCGCCGCTTCCGCGATCTCAGCTCCAAGGGTCTCGCCCGCGACTTTTTTCCAGAATTTCATTCCGTCAGAATGCGTGCCACGCCTGTCCCACAGTATAAAGAACCACCGTCACCGCCATCGCCACCCCAAACGGTATTTTCGAAGATTCCGGACTATCCAGCGAAACCTCCGGCCCCGGCAGGTGCAGTGTAAACAGGGCAGACACAAGATGCGCCAGGTTGTGCAGCGTCCGGCCGACTCGTTTCTTCCAAGTAATCACAACCACCGCCATTAGACCCGCCACCAGGACTGTTCCCAGTAACACGGTAATCATCCGCGACGGCCCCAAAAACGCGCCCAGAGCGCCCGCCAGCTTCCAGTCTCCGGCGCCCAGGCTTCTTATCAGGACAAAAGGGAGCAACAGCCCGAGCCCGAGCCCTGCCCCCAGCAGCGATTCTTTCGCTCCAGCCCAGCCCGTGGCGAAACAGTTCACTGCGATTCCGAGCAGCAGCGCCGGCACCGTCAGCCAGTTCGGAATCCGCCGCCAGCGCCAGTCAGTCCAGCCTGCAACCAGGGCCGGAATCACAGCCAGCATCCACACCCCCTGCTTCAGCATCGGCTCAACCACGCCGCCAAGGATCGAGCGCGCGGAAAACCAGCCGGAATGTGGCTAAAGGGGGTTGCCATCCGATGTCCGGAACTGGCGGCCGGCGAGGGTCAAAACCAGCCTCAAGTGCGGATTATGCTAGGTAACTGCCGCCAAGTCAACGAGAAGAAAGGTCAACGAACCTCGTAGTGCCAGCGTCCGGCCCTCGGCATCCCAAAAGGCCGTCCTGGATCTCAAGCCCCAAAAGAAAAGAGGCCCGAAAGTTTGGGCCTCTTCCCAAGTTTCAGTCCGAGCTACTGGCTTAGAGGATGCCCGCCAGTTCGCTCCGCGACAATCTTGCGAGCATTTTCCGCCAATGATTTGGCCTGAGGTAATAGCTCCAGCGCCTTGGTCACCTGCGGATCAGTCTCCGCCCGAACCTTCAAGCCTTCCTCCTGACCAAACACATCCACAAAGATTTCGCTCTTGATGCTGGACCGCACCCAGGCGTCATTCTGCAGCAGCTCGGCCTCGGTATAAGCAACCTTCTCGTCATCGAGGAACTTGCGGAAGTCCATCAGCACCACATCGTCCACCTCAAAGGTCTTGGCGGGATGATGCGTCACTGCATAGTGCTTGGCAAAATTGAAGAAAGCGTAATGCTGTAGCAGCGAGTCCTGAAATTTGTTGCTCTTTACCGCGTCGATTTTGACGTCAGGAGTGATGCCGCCCCCGCCGTAAACCGTGCGACCGCTGTCCGTGAGTTTCACTTCGCGCGTAGCGTTGTGGGCGTTCTCTTCGCTCTCGCGATTGTAGTAGTAGTCGTAAAGCGACACGTTCGCGTAGTCACGCTGGATCAGACGCATGCTCGGGGTGTAATACTTGGCGGTCGTCAGCGCCAGCCCAGTGTTCTCCGACAGCGGATACACCGTCTGCACTAAGCCCTTGCCGAACGTGGTTTCGCCAACAATCAATCCCCGGTCGTGGTCCTGAATCGCGCCGGCCACAATCTCGGCCGCCGATGCCGTACCCCGGTTTACTAGCACTACCAGCGGGTAGTCGCGACCGCCGTTTCCATGCGCCGCCGTGTAACGTTTCTCCGGTGAAGACCGTCCATGGTGAGAAACAATCAGCTGTCCCTTGTGCAGGAACTTGTCCGCCACACCCACGCCTTCGTTGAGCAGACCGCCAGGATTCTGCCGCAGATCAAGAATCAATCCCTTCAGGTCACCCATTTGGTCGAGCGCGTCCGCAACTTCGTGTTCGGTAGTCTCGTTAAAGCCCGACACGTGCATGTAACCGATTCCCGGTTTGATCAGGAAATGCAGGTCAACGCTGTAGCGCGGAATCTCATCGCGGACAACTGCGAACTCCAGCGGCTTTTCCGCGCCTTCACGCAGAATCGTGATGTGGACCGTAGTGCCTTTGGGTCCCTTCAGCAGGTCCGCCACATCACCCGTGCTCATATTGTCGGTGGGCTTGCCATCCACAGCAGCGATGATGTCGCCCGGCCGGATTCCTGCTCGATACGCGGGCGTCCCCACAAACGGCGCGATCACAATCACTTTATTGTTACGCGGCCCGACGGTCATACCTACGCCGTAGTATTTGCCGCGCTGATCTTCGCGCAGCAGCGAATACGCCTTGGGATCAAAGAAGTTGGAGTGCGGATCGAGCACGTGCAGCATTCCCGGAATCGCCCCGTTGTAGATCGCTTTGTCGGGGTTTACCGGCTCGGCATAATTCTGTTCGACCACGTCATATACCGTGGTGAACTGCCGCAGGCTGTCGCGGACGTCGGAATCTCCACCGGGAGCGGCGGAAGGATTGATCTTCTGCCCGAATACGATCCCGAGAAATCCGCAGGTTACGAGGATGAATACAACCAGGAAGAGTGCGCGTCGAGAACTACCAACCATCATGTTTTCCTTCGCCAGGGAGATAGGAAACACCCCGGCCAGCGCGTATCAGCGAAGTATAGCACGCAGTCCGGGCCACTTACGCTCCCCTTCAGGGTACTCGGAAGTAACCACCAGGGCAACGAAATCTGTCGGTCATTCCAAGGCGAACTGCTGCCAATTGGATGCGCCAACAGAGGCTGCGGTTCCGTCCATCTCTCTCCAGGAGGAGCGTCGATAACGTTGCACATATGTGGAGAGTCTCGAAAGACCCTTCGTGGTTTTACGAATTTCGGACAGCCGCCACTGCCGGATTGCCGCCAGTTCAGTCCGGCAGTATCATGGAAATATGAACCTGGGCTTTCCAGAGATGATCTTCCTCTTCCTTTTTGCCCTGATCTTATTCGGGCCAAAGAAGTTGCCCGAGATTGGACGGCAGATCGGGAGGGCGCTAAATGAATTCAAGCGGGCCTCGAACGAATTCAAGGCGCAAATCGAGTCTGAAATCTCGCAATTGGATATCGAACAACATCGCCAGACCATCCTGCCTCCAGTCCAGGCCCCCACAGGTTCCGTAGCTTCCGGCAGCCTGCCCACCACAGAGATTTCTGCCCCGGAGGCGAATTCGCTCGCCAAGGCGCCCGATGCCTGAAATGGCCGCGGAACTTCCTCCTGCCGACGACTCCCGCGACGGCCTTACCGCCATGAGCTTCCTCGATCATCTCGAGGAGCTGCGCCGCCGCCTCATCTATTCCATCATCGCAGTTACGGTAGGATTTTTCGCCTGCTGGAACTACCACGAGTTCATCTTCAGCTACGTCCAGCGCCCCATCATGGAAGCCCTGCAACGCAATGGAATGGCTGAAAAACTGGTTTATCTCAATCCCACCGAGCCCTTCAATCTCTACCTGAAAGTGGCGGCCCTGGCAGGGCTGTTCGTGACTTCACCCTTCGTTCTCTACCAGGTCTGGATGTTCATTTCTCCGGGCCTCTATCGCAACGAAAAGCGCTACGTATTTCCCTTCATGTTCTCGACCGTGCTGCTGTTCTTGTCGGGCGGCCTCTTCGCCTACAAGATGGTCTACCCGGCAGCTCTGAGCTTCCTGATTGACTACGGCAAACAATTTCAGCCGATGATCACAATCGGCGAATACACCGATTTATTTCTGACCATCATGATCGGCATGGGCGTTATTTTTGAGCTGCCCATTCTGGTTTTCTTTCTGGCGCTGATGGGCATCGTGAATGCCGGCTGGATGTGGCGGAACCTGCGCTATTCGATCCTGGTGATCTTCATCATTGCCGCCATCATCACCCCGACCACCGATATCCTGAATATGTGCATTTTCGCGGCTCCCATGGTCGCGCTGTACATCGTAAGTATTGGCATCGCCTGGCTGGTGCATCCGAAACAACGCAAAGCCCGCCAAGCCAGAAAAGATCGATGAAGACTACCCTCAGCCACGTGGCGGCGGGCGCCCCCACCCGCCCAGCCGAGCGCAGCTTGGCAGTTTTCTCCACCCTGCTACTGGCCTTGATAGTGGCCGTCGGCCCCGCCCATGCTCAATCCTTCAACGCCGCTCGCGCCATGCAATACACCCGCGAGGTCGTAGCTCTGGGCCCCCGGCCCATCGGCAGCACGAATCACAAGAAGCTGGAGAATTACATCGCAGCTCACCTCAAAAGCGACCAGGTCGAAGACGACGCGTTCGTCGCCGACACGCCAAGGGCAAGTTTCCCGTAAGAAATATCATCGCCAAATTCCCGGGAACCCGGGAAGGCATCATCGTCATCGCCGGACACTACGACACCAATTACCCGCTGCGCAATTCCGGCTACGTAGGCGCCAATGACGGCGGCTCATCCACTGCGATCCTGCTCGAGCTGGCCAACCAGTTTCGCGGGAAAAAGCGCGCGGGCTACAGCGTGTGGCTCTTGTGGACCGATGGCGAAGAAGCCGTCAGAAATTGGACCGCCACCGACAGCCTCTACGGCGTCCGCCACCTCGCCGAAAAATGGCAGAACGACGGCACACTCAAGAACATCAAGGCATTCCTTCTGGCCGACATGATCGGCGACGCCGACCTCAACGTTGACCGCGATTCCAACTCCACCCCATGGCTTGAAGACATGGTCTATCATGCCGCCACCCAACTGGGTTACCAGTCGCATTTCTTCGCCCGAACCATCACCGTGGAAGACGACCACCTCCCGTTCGTCGAACGCGGTGTTCCCAGCGCCGATCTCATCGACCTCGATTACGGATACGGAAATGTCTTCCACCACACGTCGCAAGACACCCTGGACAAGCTCAGTCCGAAAAGCATCGAGATTGTAGGCAAAGTCATCCTGGCAACAGTTCAAATGCTGGACAAAAAGTAATTCTGAGAACTGAGAACCAAAAACTAAGAACTGAATTCCCAAACCGCTTCTCGCGGTCGCACCAGCTCTTTGCTCTTTCCCGAGATTTCGTTTCTAATTCCGCCTTATGCCACGAGCCCGGCTGTCACTCTATCTTCTCCCCATCCTCCTCTGCGCCGCCTTCGGCCAAGACGCAACCGACCGAGTAATCGCCGAGGCCCAGAAGCCTTCGGCGTTAGAAAGTAACCTGCAACAACTGACCGACCAAATTGGCGGACGCGTCCCTGGCACTCCCGCAATGCAAAAGGCGGTCGAATGGGGCGTAGCCAGTTTCAAGGCCGCAGGCGCAGACAGCATTCATACCGAGAACTTCACCATCCAGGCAAGCTGGGCAGAAGGCGCTACGAAACTGACCGTAGTTGCACCCGAGCAGTTCACGCTGCGTACCGTCTCCATCGCCTGGGCCCCGGCTCTTGTGCCCCATACCCACGTCCCCGTGGTGGATGTCGCGCAGGGAAGCGATCAAGATTTTGCTAAAGCGGGCAATGTAGCGGGCGCGATCGTCCTGGTCCACACCGAGGAGATGCATACATGGGACGACCTCTTCGCCGAATATCTGAAGGCGCCCGGCATCATTGATCGTGCCATCAAAGCCAAGGCCCTGGCCATCGCGTTTCAGTCCACCCGCCCGCACGATCTGCTCTACCGTCACACCAACGCCGGCGATGGCGAAATTGACCGCCTGCCCATGGTCCTGGTTGCGCGCGAGGATGCTGGACGCGTTGCCCGCCTGTTGGCCTCAGGCCAAAAGCTCTATGCCGACCTCTCCATCCCCAACACAGTCGGCGGTCCCATCACTGCGGCCAACGTCGTCGCCGAACTTCGCGGCAGCGAGAAGCCGGACGAGTTCGTCATCCTCGGCGCCCATCTCGACTCATGGGATCTCGGCACCGGCGCGCTCGACAACGGCTGCAACGCCGCCCTGGTCGTGGACGCCCTGCGCGCCATCAAGGCTTCCGGCGTGCCTCCGCGGCGCACCATCCGCTTCATCCTTTTCTCGGGAGAAGAGGAAGGCACGGTCGGATCGCATGCCTACACCACGTCCCATCGCGCGGGGCTGGACAAGATTGCCGGCGTCGTGATCTTCGACTCCGGAATCGGACGCGTCACGGGATTTTCCCTCGGTGGACGCCGCGACGTCCTGAATGCCGCTACCGCTCTGGTCGCTCCCCTAAGGCCGTTCGACGCCTCAACTCTCACTACGGATGCCGACTGGGGGACCGATAACTTCGACTTCCTGCTGGAAGGGGTCCCGACTTTCGTAGCCAATCAGGAGGAGGCCAACTACTTGCTGAACTATCATGCCATGTCTGACACTTTCGACAAGGTGGACCTGGCGGAACTCCGGAAGCATGTGGTCGAAGCCAGCGCCGTCACCATCGGCCTCGCGAACGCTTCCGAGGCCCCCGGCCCTCGACTTCATCACGCCCAGATCGAACAGACTCTCGTCGAAACCCACCTGGCCGACCAGTTGAAGGCCTTCGGCATATGGAGCGACTGGGAAAGTGGCAGGCGCGGAAGAAAAGATTAAGATAAACCTAAGAACTGAAATCTCACCCTGGGGCACGGATTGCTACTGTTCTGGATCTTATTTAATCTTTTCGTCCTCGCCATGCTGGTGCTCGACCTGGGTGTGTTTCACCGTCGCGCCCACACCGTAAGGTTCCGTGAAGCCTTGGCCTGGAGCGTAGCCTGGATTGCCCTGGCCGCTATTTTCGCAGTCGTCGTTTTCTTCTGGCACGGCCGCACGCCCGCGCTGGAGTTCGTCACCGGATACGTCATCGAGCTCTCGCTAAGCGTCGACAACCTCTTCGTCTTCCTCCTGATTTTCCGTTTCTTCCAGGTGCCGGCAATCCACCAGCACAAGGTCCTTTTCTGGGGGATCCTGGGCGCGCTCATCATGCGCGCGATTTTCATCGCGGCCGGCGTGAGCCTGATCGAAAGATTCCACTGGATCATCTATGTGTTTGGTGCGTTCTTGATTTACAGCGGCGTCAAACTGTTTTTTCAAAAGGAAGCCGAGATTCATCCCGAGAAGAATCCAGTGCTGCGTTTGTTCCGCCGCCTGGTCCCCGTGACAGAAGATTATGCGGGTGACAAGTTCTTCGTTCGTAACCCGGGCCTCTACGCCACGCCTCTGTTCGTCGTCCTGCTGGTAGTCGAGACCACCGACCTGCTCTTCGCTGTGGATTCCATTCCGGCCATTCTGGCAATCACTCGCGACGCCTTCATCGTCTACACCTCAAATGTCTTCGCCATCCTGGGCCTGCGCTCCATGTACTTCGCCCTCGCGGGCATGATGGAAATGTTTCGCTACCTGCACTACGGCCTTTCCCTGGTGCTGGTTTTTGTCGGAGCCAAAATGCTCCTGTCCCACTATTGGGAAATCCCGACCCCGGTCGCCCTGGCCGCAGTTGCCAGCGTCCTCGCCATCTCGGTAATCGCATCCATGGCAAACCCCAAAAAAAAGGCATCCACATAATGTAGGCGCGGGCGCCCACGCTCGTGCGGCAGCGCCACGAACGAGGAATTCCGCCGCACCCGCGCCCACCTCTCGATCCGAGGTAAGCTATGATGAAAGTGATGAGCCGCGTATCCATCGCGCTTCCGCCCCGCCCCTACGACGCCGTAATCGGCAGTGGCCTCCTGCGGCATTCAGGCGAAACCCTGCGCGACCTCTTCCGAGTCGTCTTCAAGGTGGCCCCGGGAGACTCACCAGCCAAGCATCAGAACTTGTTTGTGGTCACGGCCCCGCCTGTCCGCCGCAAGTGGGGCAAAAAGCTATTAAGCTCTCTGTCCGCCGCTGGATTCACCGCGAAGATCGTAGAAATGCCCAACGGTGAACGCCACAAAAGGCTGGCGACGGTCGAGAAATTGTGCGAGGAATTGAACCGCCTTGGCGCCGACCGGAATTCAGTTGTCGTCGCATTCGGGGGCGGCGTGGTGGGCGACGTCGCTGGCTTGGTGGCATCGCTCTACATGCGCGGCGTTGACCTGGTGCAGATTCCCACCACGGTTCTCGCGCAAGTGGACGCGTCAATCGGTGGCAAGACCGCCGTCAACTTGCGCGCGGGAAAAAATCTGGTCGGCACATTCCACCACCCCAGCGTGGTCCTGATCGATCCCGCAGTGCTCAGCACTTTGCCGGAGCGCGAATTCCGCGCCGGCCTCTATGAGGCGCTCAAGTGCGGCGTGATCGGAAAGCCCGAATTATTCCTCGCCCTGGAAAATGTCGACACCAAGAAGCTGCATTGCGATCCGGTCAAGCTGGAATGGATCATCACAGAGTCAGTCAAGTTGAAAGCCGAAATAGTATCGTGCGATGAGCGCGAAAATGGTCTGCGCCGGGTGCTGAATCTCGGCCACACCATCGGACACGCCCTCGAGGCCCAAACCGGGTACCGCCATTTCCTGCACGGCGAGGCAGTCGCGTGGGGCATGATCGCGTCCGCCAAAATTGCATCCAGCATGGACCTGCTCGCAGCCACTGGCGCCTCACGCATTGCCGACGCGACTCGCGCCCTGGGACCGCTGCCGAGAGTTCAGTCGCGAAGCCGCGACATCCTTCGCCTGCTCAAGTCGGACAAAAAGACCCGCAACGGGGTGGTGCACTTCGTGCTACCGCGCGAAATCGGGAAAGTGGAAATCGCAAACAACGTCCCGGAACAAGTGGTGATCGAAGCGGTGGACGAATTGCGCCGCTTGTCGCGATAGCAAGCTGTCGTCGGAAGGGGACCCGGTTAGGGAACGAAATCGGGAGGGCACCAGTTCACTCGGGCCCATAGGCCCCGCTCATGGTCCGCGCTTTAGCGCTGGAGGTTGGCTGGTCGCCGACTGGAGCACATTTTCCACCTAGCTGCGGACGTTCGGAGCCATAAAGAACTGGAACTTGACCAACTCATCAAAATCCGCAGTCCTGGGCGCCGCCCCTGAGGGCGCCACCGACCCGCTGTCCGCCGCGCGCGCGGTGCGCGAGATGTTCACCTCCATCGCCCCGCGCTACGACCTGCTGAACCACGTCCTCTCCCTCAACGTGGACCGCCTCTGGTGGAACAGAACAGCGCGAACTTTCGCAGACATTCTCTCCCGCCCGGAAGCCAGAGTTCTCGACTTATGCTGTGGCACGGGAGACATGACACTGGCATTGCGCCGCCAGGCGGGGAAGTCCTCCGCAAGAATTCTGGGCGCAGACTTTTCCCATGCCATGCTGCAGCGGGCCAGCCACAAAGCCGAGGAAACACCCTTGCGTTGGATCGAAGCCGACGCCCTGTGCCTGCCTTTTCCCGACCGTCATTTCGATCTGATCACTTCCGCTTTCGGATTCCGTAATCTGGCAAACTACAATGCCGGATTACAGGAGATCATGCGCGTCCTCCGCCCGGGCGGGGAATTCGGCATTCTGGATTTCGGGGAGCCCAAAGGCCTGGTGGGAAGTTGCTACCGCATTTATTTCAAACGAGTCCTGCCGGCCGTCGGCACGTTGATCTCAGGGGTGAAAGGCCCGTACGCTTATCTGCCCACATCGGTGGCGCGTTTTCCCGCCCCCGACGAAATGTTGCAGCGCATCCGGCAAACCGGCTTCCGCGAGTCCTCGTGGACCCCATACACTTTGGGCATCGCAGGCCTATACCGTGGAAGAAAGTAACCATTTAGGCAGCGCCACTGTCCCGCGGGGCTGACGCGAGGGCGTCTCGCCCTCGCTATCCGAAAGCCGAAGGTCTAGGTTTCGTCCGACCTTGTCTCACTAGACGGCGGCCGGCGGCTGCTCAACTCCACCACCGTCTCGCTCTCGAAGCAATCCGCAAACGCATCGGCTATCGAGTAACGAATCACATCCTCATAATTCTCGCCTAGAAACTTCCGCAGGCGGTCGGTATTCATGATGTACTCGCCCGTCATGTAAGGCGCCGCCTCGGGTGGGATCGCCACAATCCCCAGCTTCCACAACATTGTCAGCGCCATCCGGAACGTTGATTTGCCTGGCAGGCGCAACAACCTGGCCTTGGCGATCTCGATGCAGCGCTCAAAAGTCAATGGCTCGCCGCGCCCCGCCACATTGAGGATGGTCAATCTTTGCGCTTCGGGCTCAGTCTTCTCGAGGATGCGCGTGATCAGCCTGGCCATGTCATCGACGTGGACGAACTGGATTCGGTTCTCCAGATACCGCGTTCCACTCGGCAGCAGGCAGGGCAGCCGCTTGCCGCGGCTCCTCATGCGGGCAGCCCGGTCGCTGCGCCCGCCGGGAGTGCCCCGAAAAGCGCCGACCATGTAGTTATCCACGCTCTTCCCGGCAAAAATGTGCGGACGCAACATATACGCGCTGCACCCTCGCAGCGCCGGCGCTCGCTGCTGTACCACTTTGTCGCATTCCATCTTATGCATCGCGTAGGGCAGCGTGTGTGCGCCCAAGGGATGCTCCTCGGTCGCCGGTCCCGTCAAGTCCGATCCGTAAACTGAAACGCTGCTGGGAAAGACGAATTTCCGGACGATAGTTTCTTCGTGGTTGGCTTCGGTGATCGCTTCCATCACCCGCGCCGTTCCGGCCACATTAATATGCCACATGCGGTCGAGGTCGAGCACCCCCGCCCGCACCGTGTCCAGGATGAACGCCAGATGGATGACCGCCTCGGCGCGGGACTCCCGCAACAGCAAAAAGAGCTGCCGGCAGGATTGTTCCTCACCCAGATCCATGCGCTCGAATTGCTGCGGAAGATCGGTCACGGGCGGGTTCACATCCAGCCCAATCACGTTGAACGCGCCCAATTGCGGCAGCAGGCGAGTTCCTAGATTGCCGGAAATTCCCGTGACCACTACGGTTGGTTTCGCATCGCCCATTTATTTGGGACCGGATTCAGGAGCCTTCGGAGGCCCCTCAACCGGCAATGAAGGCGCATGCCCGTGCGGACTGTCCGCCGTCGCATCTACGAAGTACTTCGGGTTCAGCTCGGGCGTGGCCGAGTGCTGAATGGTTTGCATCGCATCCTGCATACGCTGCGACTGCAGCGTGCTGATGATTTCCTCGCGCACGTGGTCCATCGGCAAAGTATCTTTGTCTCCCACTTTGTACACCAGGTATCCGTTGGGCGTGGTCAGCAGTTGCGACGTCTCGCCTACCTTCAGGTTGAAGACCTCGCCCTGATCGGGTGGCAGGCTGGTGCGACGCACCTTGCCCAACCGGGTAGGAGGCTTGCCCTTGAATCCAGACGCGGCGATGGCCTCATCCTGCAGTTTGGCAAAGTCTTCTCCCGCGGCCGCGCGCCCCCGCAGCGTTTCCGCCAGCTTCTTCATCGCGTCCTCAGAGTCCTGCTGCTCTTTCTTGGCGGCGTCCTTGGCCGCCGCGTCATCGGACGGTTTGTCTTTGCTATCCGGAGTCTGCTTGCTGCGCGGGATGAAGATCCGCTGCAAATCTACTTCTTGAAATGAGGTTTCATTGTTGTGGTAGTAGGTCTCGAGCTCTTTGTCGGAAATCTTCTCCGCTTGCTCTTGCAGTTTCGCGCTCAGTTCCTTGGTGAGTACGCCAATCCGCGCCACTCGCATGAGTTCCTGAAACCTGGGTCCCTGGTCGAGACCCAACTCGTGCGCTTTGTGCACCATGACCAACGCCATTCCGTACTGGCTCGCCAGTTGTTTCCTGGCCGGTGCAGCAATCGTTGGCGCCACGGCGGCTACCAGTTGCTCGAATTCGGCGCGGGTAACCACGGTCTTACAATCCGTCTTCTTGGACTTGTCCAGCGGGGGCTTCTCACACAATCCAGCAATCGTGATCACGGCCGTCGCCGGACCAATATTTGCCGCGGCAGCGCTGTCGGCGGTAGCACTGGATGCGGCCGCTGCCTGAGGCGACGTCGGACGGGCCGCAGGTTTTGCCGCCTGTCCCCACGCCGATGTGGCCAAAAGCAATAAGCTCAACCATCCCCGATAAGTCGTCAAATCAGAATTCCTCCCAGGCTAAAAGGCCGTGTGCAATAAGAATCTGAGCACCGAGAATCCTAGCATAGAGCGCACGCCAGGCTTGC
>Ga0157379_10002436_pt1 | contig 15573 bp, 23 predicted proteins | sample S25metaG_FD_121802 | JGI IMG/M metagenome (GOLD analysis project Ga0157379, IMG submission 121802) | Switchgrass rhizosphere microbial communities from Kellogg Biological Station, Michigan, USA - S2-5 metaG | ecosystem: Host-associated > Plants > Roots > Rhizosphere > Soil | place: USA... | reverse complement strand
CGGATCCAAATTCGGAAAGAATTGAATTTTATTTCTATTGATATTGAGGGAGAGTTGAACTCCCTTTTCCTTAGATTATTTCTTTTACACTTCATACAATGAACCAGAAAGTCCTCTAAAATCTATGTCCATCCCAGGGTATTCTGTTGGAGAATAAAAGCTCCCACCACTAGTCCTCCGTCTCTGTACGCCTCCTCTAAAACAACCAAGGACCCACTAAAGACAGAAAAAATAATCAGCAACGTCTCCCATCACACACACCTAATGATACTCACTCCTCGCCCTCGGTCCATCGGGTTTAATTTGCAAGCAACTCTGATGGATCAAGTTCAGAGCCTTGATCGCATCCCGAGTCTCAATAACGCAGGAGATGTTGATTTCTGATGCGCCTTGACTGATCATTTCAATGTTGATGTTCCCATCTGCGAGGGTGGAGAACATGCGTCCGGCGATACCGACCATGTTGCGCATTTGGTGGCCGACGAGGGAGAGGATGGCCATGTCGGGATGGAGGGAGACCTAGTAAAATAAAGGTTAGAGAAGAGGCAGGGGTAAAAATAGGAGCTCACCGTCCCAGCCTTCTCCAACTCCGCTACCAACCTATTCAACACCTTTTTACTAAACCCAGCATCCTCAATCGCCATACTAACATGCACCTCACTCGTACTAATCAAATCCACCACAACCCCAAACCTATCCAACGTCGTGAAAATGCCAGCAAGGAACCCATGGCTCACGCTCTTCCTATTCGAATTCACGTTAATAACAAGGATGTGCTCCTTGATCGTTACGGCGGTGGGTAATCGCTTGCGTTGGTGGCGCTCTTCGAGCTCGGCAGTGATTTCGGTGAGTGTGGAGAGGGGTGCTCCTTCGCGGATAAGGGATTCGACGTCGGGGGATGGAGGTGAGTTGGGGAGGTCGCTTTCGGGTTGAATGACGGTGCCGCGGCCTTCGGGGTTTTCGACATTTTTGATACGGATGGGGATCTTTTTGCGAATGACCTAGGAAACTCCTTAGCTTAATCACTCTCTTCCAGCTAAGATGCAAACGTACCTGCTCCATGGTAAATGGGTGAACAACCTCACTTCCATAATATGTAAGCTCGGCAGCTTCATCGGGAGAAATTGAAGGGATAAGTCGAGCAGTAGGGACCTTTCGTGGATCGGCAGTAAAGACACCATCCACTTCTTTCCAGATCTGTAATTCGGAAGCTTCAAGACCGACTGTAAGAAGTGCAGCTAACAAGTCGGTGTATCCACGTCCAATTTGCTTTAGCAGTGACCCTGGCACCGGACCAAAGAAACCTGCAGGATTTGTTAAGTTTGCGTTTGCGAACAAAGGTTGAAAGGGGCCAGTACCTGTGACGACGGGAACTCGGTGTCCACATTGCTTGATGCGTTCTCCCAAGACGATAGAGAGACGATCGTAGAATCCTTGGTCGAGTGTTTCCATATCTCGATGTCGTGAGCCTGCCCCATCGCCGCTGTCTTCCACACCTTCCGGAACAATGCTTTCTAGTGAAACGAATTCCGAATCAATACCCTAGATAGGAAACCATGTCAGAACGAGGCATATAATAGATAGGTATACCAGACTCACCCGATCTCGTAGAATGGTAGCGACGAGTTTGCAGGCCAGGCGTTCACCGACACCGACAATGCTATCCTTTGACCGTGGTGAAATCTCATCAATGACCTTCCAAGAACCATCAGGCACCATTCCCTTCCAAATTGAGACCACACACCTGCGCCGCAAACAAGAAATTCCTCAACCCCTCACAATCCTGCTCAATCTCCGTAATCAACTCCTTCAATAACCCCGGATCATTAACACTCTGCTTTGCAGCCGTCACATGCTCCGACTTCAACAAATCCACCGTCGCATTAAATGACGGAGTCAGTGATGTAAATGCCAGCCCGCTAAACGAGCTAAAAGGGGAAGGCGAAGAGGAAGGCGAGTGCCGTCTCGATAGCCCTGAGACGGTCGGCGAGGCTGGAGGTGAATTTGAAGAATTGAACGAGTCTTGAGCTTGGGGTCGTCCAAAGTAGTTTGCAGCAGCTGGGGGTGTAGCCGTCCCTGGTGTCTGAGGCGGAATGCTGCCTATCCCAACTCGCTGTAATGCCTCTCCCGCCGCTCTCAACAAAAGATTCGTCGTTCCCAACGCCTTTGTGGATCCCGAACGTGCTGAACACACAACAGCGACACGATGGTTATCCAGGTATGCCCTACCAATTCAGGTGAATTAGAGACACGAAGATAAGTCAACGAATACATGCAAGACTCACGGAACAATCTCCTCCGCAATCTTAACCGCAAACTTGCCCACACTCGTCCCGCCATACTTCTGTACAAGCCATTTGGTATCAGGATCCATGGTATTCTGGTGCAAACTCGGAGGCGTCTGTGGCGGGGTCACCGAGCTCGTCGACACCGAGGCTTCTTCAATGCCGTCTTCTGCAAAGGACGGGGTGGACTCTCCAGACGGCGACATCACTTCGAAAGGGGCTATATATGTACTTTTCAGCAGGGATTGGTTATTATGCGATGTCTTCGTGGAATACGCCTGTTCTGGACCAGTTGCTGTTTTTTTGGAAATCGAAATTGGTCTCTGAATGAGTCACGCCTTCGGAATCAGGTCCTAGCTGACGTAATTTGACCCCTGCCACGAATCCCGCAATCGATGATTCCGTTGGACACGTTCCCTTTGGTCCGCATCCGGCTTTTGGAGTTCGTGTGATTGAGAGCTTCGGCAGTTGTATAGGAGATAGAGTATTTCCTGTGTCAATGCCTCAAATGGCCGCATATATCGACTTCGTGGATGATCTCTACGTCTTCTCATGCGTGTTTTCCTGTACGAATCTATACCAGAATCTGTCAGCGGTTAGTGAGGATCCTCATTAGAAGCAAGCATTGCTCTCCCCGGCAAAAAGAGGGTACAATAGATAATCGGGACGAGCACTCCTGTTTAGGTAAATTACTGTTTGTTCCGGACTTGAGCTTGCTCTGCGTTGACTTTATAGAGGAGAGAATGACCATTGACACGGTCGATCCGATCGAAGACTGGATTTAATTTACTTAGAGTGTTCTCCTCTGGAATCCCTTTCTGGAGAAATAGTCATATAAGCAGTCCTCTTTTCCACATAAAGAACTGATCCTAATATTTCCGTTTGAAGAATCAGCAGGCGGGAAGAGTAAACTCCCTTCCTTTCACGTGTATAACCACCTTTACCCAGCTCGAGGACCAGTGTTGATACTAAATTCACATGCCATATATTATCTAAACCGCAGTCGAAAAGAATACAATAAAATATATTAAAAATTATCCTGAACATCACCATGGCCCGGTGTGAGTCGCCAAATCCTTCACAATAACCCCCCTCTCAGATGCAATCTGTCTCGTCATCTCCGCCTGCTTCAAAACAGGCAACTCGTCGAAGATATCTAAAAGTCCATCATCCAGGATACCTTTTGTGAGAGGCCGAGACGAATATTCGTTTCGAACGATTCTAAAATGGAGTAAGAAAAGGGTTGGATTAAAAGAGGTATTGAAAAGGGAAGGAACGAACCTGAACGTCTTAGGGTTTAACCCAGCGACGTGTTGGACATTCCTTGTTAGTTGGCCTTGGAGAAGTTGGAGCCTTTTGTAAACGATTTCGTCGACGGGGATAAGGACATGAAGTGAGCCGTCGGTACACCCTAATCAAGCAAATCTTAGAGACTTAAAATTAGATATTTTGGAAAGAATTCTACCCGTCAGTAATCTGGCATATGAAACTTCCCCGTTAGTACGGGCCATAACAGTCAATGACGCCCGATATTCAACCTGCCCGTTGAATTCGGTCTTTAGTATGAGTCTTTGACCGCCTTGGGATTCGACGTCTAAATCACAAGATACTTAGTATCCATCCTCAATTTTTTTTAAAATAAGAAACCCACTCAAAGGATCATACTCATAAATCCGAATCACACCATCTTCATCCCCAGCAACGATAGAAAGCTGATCCTCCTTAAAAAAGAAATCTACGTGGGTTATACATGCCGGATGAGCAGACTTTCCAAGGACAATCAATTTGAATGGATCCTCCTACGTAAGAAAAATAATTTGTGAGCACTGACTGAGTTGCAATAGAAAAGAAAGGGATAACACACCTGGAACGCAACAAGCCAGACTCCCTTTACCGCATCCCCAATAAGCATCACGTTCTTCAACGTCCTTAACGACGTGACATATACGCCAACATCAAGGAATGCAACTCCCACAAGCCGTTCGTCCAAATCAAATGCTCGTACGAAGATCTACAAGAAGCGTCACTTGAGTCATATGAATTTTAATAGGGTACTTAGAATCGAACCTTTTGACCCATGGAAGAAACAAGATACCCGTTGATCCCACATACGGCGGAAACGGGCCCCTTGACATCGTCCCTGCATAAGAGCTTGAGGTGGTAGCGACGTTGACCTGGTTTCTCGGCGACTACTTCGACAATTTCGAAGATGTATGTCTATGAGAATATACACTTTAGTTATTTTATTAAAGCAAAATTATAAATAAAAAGACATACGGCGCCTTTAACAGCAAGGTCTTCACCGCGATATATAGTCGTAGCTGCGACGATGAATTCTTTAACACCACTTAAACTGCTTAGTGTTTCGAGTTCGATCGTTTCGAGGGCGTTTATGAATTCGTTAGAGGGGAACTCAAACCTGATCCAAGAATTTAACAAATAGGGTTACTAGAGAATAGGTGGACACTCACCCGTCAATAGTTGTCCAATCATCAGGTGAAATCAACTCAAGAGTTGAACACTCGACTTCAGGATCGCTGATATTCGGAGCTGCGTATATTGTTATACAGTTTCACTAACAGGCAAATGCCACAAATACTCACCATCAGGCACCCAAGTCGGATTTCCCTCATCGTCAAAAATAATAAATTTCGTCTTTAACGACGAAGCCGCAACCATCAGCCCTGTCGCAGCATCATACGTAACATTACTATACGGCCTTCCCCTTGGGATAGAACGAGACGGCATAGCAGTATCGAGACAAACGTCAGGAACCCATTCGATGAGACACGGTCCCTACAAAAAATGAACTTCATGGGCGAAAAAAAAAAATTCAGGAGGAATAGAAACCCACCTGCTGAGTATACAACAAAAAATCCGCCTTAGAATCCCACACCGAACACGTCGTAAACGCATGCACAACTGGATAACTACACGGCACCATCTTAATCCCACTCCTATCAGTCCCAATAATCCAATGTGGTCTATCCCCCGTGAAAAACACTCCCGACAACGACGTATTCGCTTTGGAGGAAGTGACAAATGGGATGAGGCGCCGCTGGATACGTTTCGTATCGGGCATGTAGCTTTGTTCGTTTTCGTCGTGCGATTCGAGGGATTTGGAGAGGAATTTGGTGAGTTGGATGAGGAGGATTGAGTCGCGGTTAGGTGGGAAGGTGGGGGGTTGGGCGACCGGTTGGATGCGGTAGATGGCGATTTGGGCACATTTTACGTAGAGCTACGAGCAAGATATAAGTCCGATGAAACGAATATCCGGAAAGGGAGAGGGAGAACGTACGAAAAGATGTAAAACAGGATATGATTCTCCTATAGGTGCAATAATTGCTTGATCGATATCAAAGGGTTGTGGTTGCCGTGGCGGCTCTTCTGGTAACGACTTTGCTGGTGGTTCGAAGGAATCGGTTAATACACTTGGAAGTGGCGTTTGGAATGACGTTGAGAATACTAGAGATAATTTGGGGAGAGCCCATATCTATAACGAAAGAAATCAGGTATAGTTGTTGAGGTGAAAGGGGAGTAAGATATACCTCCATGACGCCCTGAGGTCGAACAAGTAAAAGCCACTGTGTTCCTCGCGTAGAATCAGTGGCGGCTTCTAGAGTCGTTGTTTGACTTTTCGCTTTCCCCTTCGAAGGAGGCGCATTAGGATTTAACGCAACATTTAGGAGGTCCATTTGATCTGTAATGAAGGATGCTGCTAAATATCGGGAACTCTAAAAGCCAATCGATATTAGTTAATGAAAGACGCTGGTAAGAAAGCGCTGACCTTTTCACCCATAGTAGACATATCTTTTCTACGAATTTTACCACGTTCGGCTTCTCCAACGAATAAACCCAGCGTATCATCTTCTCGCAGGATAAGAACGAATGGGTCCGAAATGCTGCATGCCCTGATGCGAGGACGACTCATTTGGCCGTCTTTATCTTGGATGACTTGACGTTCTGTGCCGTCTAAGAGATAAAGGTGGTAAATTGATTTAATAATAATAATGGTCATAAGATAAGAAATATAGCGAACCTGGCTCCAGGACTCTCAGCGCATTCGTAGTCACTTGCAAAATTGCTGTCCTCTGGAAGAAGGACGCAGCCCCAACAGTCGTAACAGTCGTCCTCCCAAAGATAACCATGTCTCTTTTTGCAGATTTGGATGCCATCTATCATGAGGGAAAATAGTCAACGGAAGAGTCGATGCGGAGAGGAGATGAAAATCCTACTCTGGACAAACCGGGTGCAGGGCTGCCATCCGTACTAATGATTATCGAATCAAGGTCTCCATGGCCCATATCACTAGATTTCGAGCCTGGTCGCACGGATAGTGACCATACGCCACGACTTCCGCCGATAGCGCGGACTTCACGTTTCATACGGGTTGGGAGGTCACGCTAAAAACAATTATCAAAAACAAAATATTGGTATTTGCTGAATAGAATCACCTGGAAGAGAGTGAAGCCTCCTAGATGACCCGAACCGGTACAAGCGACAAGTTCTGGGGCGAATCGTTCCTATATTGAAAGAAATTTAAATATATATTATTTAGAGAAGGATAGTCTACATACCCCATCCCGAGCGAGCCCGAAAACCATGTCGCCGAAAGGACCATATTCCCTTAAGAAGTCTCGCGGAGATAGACGGATAACGGTGCGTGTTTCTACGTGCCCGTTTGTGGTGCCATTAAGAGACATGTCAGGTGCTTCAACCTTTTCACCGTAGATATCTGCAGAGAGAGACGATATTGACACCTGAATAATCTTGAGTTAAATTATAACATACCATCATCAAGGTCCATGTCTGCGTCCGCAGGATCAGGCCCTACAGTAGTCGAAGCAGTCGTATCTTCCTTCTTCACAGTCGTCTTCACAGTTTTAAGCAACATAGAAGGTCCAACCGTGCTTCCAACAAAGAGATGATCATTTCCAACGTCCGTGACAACCGTCGGAATTGTAATCCGAACGGGAGGTTGCGAAATGACGATATCGACAACAGCCCGTCCTTCAACGATGATTTCAATAGGATAAACATATCCATCAGGAGTGAATACGAAGACGTTCTTCTCTGCGACAAATGATAAATGTGAACTTTCAAGACAGATATTTCGTGTTGCGGCGTCGGGATTTTCTGTTAGTTTTACATCCGTAACCCGGGAAGTCCATCCATTCGTTGGAACGGCAACTATCCGTCCGATTTGGTCGACGTGTAGTATTCCATTTGCAGACATGATTAGGATACCACCGAAGGAGGTTGGACATGGGGCAATGGAGAAACAATCGTATGGGAGACCATGTGTTTGCATGATGATAGGATATGTCCGTGTGTTTAGGTCGAGAGTCACAATAAATAGGGACATTGTATCCTTGAATTCATTTAATCGTCTGCATTATATTAGTAGGATGTTGGCTTGAGGGGAAAGTGCTTACCCAGTCCATGTTTGCTGCGTTTCAAACAAAAGAGCCAAAGTAGGGTTATTAAATCCAGGTAGAAAGGCGAGATCGACAACATTGTGTATTCGCTCGTCGATCTCTGCAAGATCCAAGACAAAACTCGGCGAATAGGGGACATCCCTAGTGCAGATGTTAGCTCGACCGAAATCATTTCAAAATTGCAGCGCACCTTGCGAATGCCTGATCTTGCTCTCCCACATCCAAATCCGCTTGCGTTTGATAAAACGGGAGGATGGCCAGACCATCCCTGGGTAATAGTAGAGCTGCGCACCGTGATTCGGGTTCCACCACTAACTGTGTGCGGAAGGCGGAAGAATTAAATGACAACTGTGGCGTAATCCGTCCTGTTAGTTTGTTGAGCGCTTCATTCAAGAAAGAAAACACTTGCAAGCTGGGGTGCTCTTTCATATGTGTGTATTGATACTGTCGTCAAGTCGAAGAGGGATTCGGACCATTCCATAAGAGCGATCTACACCAGGCATTCAGCACAAGATACCGAAATGAAAGCATTCTATAGGAACCTTTGCATCCTTGAAAGAAATGAGGAGGCGATCCAAGCCATCTTCAGCAGTAGCTAACGTTCGTACGCGGTCCAAACCGGTGACTGCGCCATGCAGTCGATGAGATCGTAGTAAGTAAAGGCGGGTGACTGTGGTTGGGATGACATTCTGGGTAGCAGACTTCGGACCAATTAATCAGTAAGTCCACACAGCCACGCGAGAAGATAAATAGAGGAAAAGAAATCCATTGCAACATCGACAGTACATATATCTTCCAAATGAACAAAATAATCACCTTGACGAATCCGATGTTCACAAACCCTTCCCCACCGTCATCCATCTCGACTTCTCCCTCAACAGCTTCGGTTCCTCTTCGTCCAGCAGCAGCGGCATCGTCGACAGACGGTAAAGGTGCAGGTTCTTCTCGAACTTCAAATATCCTCAAATAACTTGACCGAGCTACCACAAGATGTTGGAGGACATGTTTTCCGTCATTATCAGCGGATAAAGCAGGTTTGGTGAGCTTTAAGCTTGTCGCAAACTCGACTCCGCTGGGGGGCAGTATCTCCCTCCTCAAGGCATGCATTCACCACGACTGGAGATGACAACTAAGGTGTTTGTTTGGTTGTGTTTGGTGTTGGCTGACTAAGAGACGCGCTCGATACGCGTCTTGTTTTCCACGCGCCCGAACCTTGCAAATGGCCTCTATGGTGCAAGGATCCTCAATGGATTCCGAAATTCCCCCTTATGTTCAAAAGCAAAACCTGAATACTCAGATATTTGCAATCGATGCGGAAATAACTTCGATAGACACTGAAATAGAGAACTTGAAGAAGCTTCGGGGAACGTTAAAGTCGGAACGAGATGAATTGCTGAAGCAGTTGGGGGAAATTGGACAGCCTAATAGAACGAATGGCGCAAATCCGAGCAAAATAAAGCAACCCACGACTGGAATAAATTATAATGAGGAGTTTGACTGGTCGGAACCGATGAAGGCCAGGATGAAAGCGGTATTTGGGATAGAGAACTTTAGGTTATGTCAAGAAGCGTACGTTTTCAGTCAATTTAAGCGAAATTTTTCCTGATTCATGGGTCTTTTAGTGTGTGTAATGCCAATATGGACAGCAGAGATATCGTTTGTGTTATGCCAACAGGTGTGGCTATCCTTATAGAGCCGTGATTTGGGAGACTGACATAAAGGTCGTAAGGCGGCGGGAAGTCTCTAACATACCAACTCCCCGCTCTTCTCAGTCCTGGTTGTACCCTAGTCGTATCCCCATTGATTTCTTTAATCACCGACCAAATAATTCACTTACGAGAAGCCGGAGGTTCGTACTTGTATGGTGGAAATAACGTTTCTGACTAATTTCCTATAGTCGAGTCCGTAATGTTGACTGGATCTACCACCAAAGAAGAATCTAGGGAAGCAACTAATCGGCTAACACGAGGGGACGTACAGGGAAAAGAGATTAAGCTTTGTTATGTGACTGTATGTTCGAATTTAAGCTGCAATCAATTTAGCGTGTTTAACCAGTTTGTTTAGCCCGAAAAGATTGCAAAGTCTAAAACCTTTACATCCGTCTTGGAAAAGATGGCAAGTGTAGGAAGATTAGGTATAATTGAAGTTACGCTCCAGGGTGTTGTCTGACCATTATCCTGTAGCACGGATTGTTATCGATGAAGCCCATTGTGTCTCTCAATTGGGACATGACTTTAGGTATTTCATAACCGATTTTCATTATATGCCTTACTCACACATTATCGATAGGCCGGATTATAAGAAACTCTCCATCCTTCGTACCTTATTTCCGAGGGTTCCGATTTTAGCACTGTCCGCAACATGTCCGCCCGCTGTATTAAAGGATCTTTTACAAGTTCTTCGCATGAAGCCTGTCGTGGATGGATCGAGTGAGCCAGTTTCCTTTCATCGCTAGTGTCGGCTTATAGATCACTTTTAGATGCTCCTTCTGAGGGCACCGTGTACTTTTCAGCCCCCCTTTATAGCAAGCGTTATTTTGATTAAAATTTTCTTTTCATTGACCGTGATGCAGGAAAGAACCTGCACTATAAGGTCTTCCCCAAGCCAAGTTCCGCTGGCGCTGTCGTCCAAACAATGACAGACTATATCCTGGAGAACCATGCTAAGGATAGTGGTATTGTATATTGCCTTTCCAAGAAGGTTAATACCAACTCCTCATCTATTGATTTTCGTCCTTCCGCTCATTGATGATTAGGACACCGAAGCGGTGGCAGCTGGAATTTCAGAAACCAGCAACGGAAAAATAAAGACAGGCATCTACCACGCAGACGTCCCCGATAAGGAGAAGGAAAGTCTGCATAGGCGTTGGAGACAGGGGCAAATCCAGGTCGTCTGCGCGACAATAGGTATGCCTGAGGTCTGTCTTCCCGATGCTCGCTGTGTCTCAATACAACTTTCAATAGCCTTTGGATTGGGTATTGATATGGCAACCGTGCGGTTTGTACTGCATCATTCTGTGAGTTCTTTTATTCAAATGGATCTGCAAAAACCATATTTACATCATTTCTTAGATGTCGGTAAGACCTTGAGTAATGACGCAATGGAATACAAAAGTTTAATTCCCGTGCATGCCCACAGAAAAGCCTCGATGGCTACTATCAAGAGTCCGGACGTGCAGGTCGGGATGGTAAAGACGCAGATTGTATCTTGTATTATCGGGGACAGGATGCCACGAGATTGAGTGCTCTGACATGTAGCGAGATCACTGGTTCCGAAAAACGTATGTATCTTCAGTCACATAACCACTAACCCCTGGCCTGACTTGCTTGTGTACACAGTCCATGATATGCTGAAGTTCGCTCAAAACGTCACTGACTGTCGCAAGGTCTTATTCGCGAAGTACGTCTGTTCAGCTTCCTTTATAGCTTTTTTATCAATACCATGCAGCTATTTTTCAGCTTCTTCATCACTCTCCCTATCTTCATGGACATCTTCCACCGCTGGTGCCCTTACCCGCTGCGGGCACTGTGACAACTGCACCCGCGACCCAGACGGTATTGAGAGGAGGGACGTCACACTGGAAGCGTGGCAAACCCTTAAAATAATGCAGGAAATCGAGGGTCAAGGAGGCAGGGTTACCTTGGGTATGATGGTGGATCTTGTTAGAGGTGCGGGTGGCGGATCATACGGAGTTAGCGGAGAAAGCCATAGACGGAAGGGCAAAGCGAAGGAAAAGGCGGAACTTAACCTTGATGCTATTGCAGGAGGCAAGGTGAATCTGAGTAAAGATGTGAGTTTGACTTCTAGGTTGGGAGGAAGTGTATTGACCATCACTGATTCACACAGGATGCGGAGACGTTGCTGATTCAGCTGTTGCTTTCACATCACCTGAAAGAAGACTTTCATTCAACGGCTTACTCGATCAATGTCTATCTTCTGTCTGGGCTCCAGGCCATGCGCCTGACACGACTTTCTCGTGAGGCGGTTGAAGCTGGCCAGGGACCAAGGATCGATTGCACGTTCCTGAAAAAGACGGGGAAGAAGGCAGGAAGTGCCTCTAAAGACAAAACCTCTAAACCAAGGGCTTCTAGAGGCAGTACAACGAAATCGCAACCCAAGTCAGCTGGAGAGTCATTAAGGTCTGTCAACGGGAAGGCGAAAAAGCGGAAGAAGCCACCATCGTCTGAAGAGGATGATGGTTCAGTGGAGGAAATCGAAGAACCGGGAGAATTTGATGACTTTATTGTTGACGATGAGGAACCCTTGTCCCCGCAGCCGAAACGGCGTGCCAAGCGCTTGTATGCAGGGCTGTTACTTTCGGATTCCCCACAGTTAAGTGGTGACGAGGATAATATATGGACATTCAAATTGGATGATCAACCACCGCCACGAAAGCGATCTCGTCGCACTTCCCATAAATCTCGTAATTTAGGACCTGGTACGGACGATGAGGTACTAATTTTGTCGGATTAGATTAATCGAGACGTTATTTCTTCCATGCATTGGTAATACAACAGGATCCTGTCCTGTAACAATAGCTACATGTACAAATACAACATAGTTATGCGACAGCCCGAGCGTCCTTATCAATACAGTGCCCTTCTCCATATGAATAACCAAGCTCCTTCACTTAGAAGGAGGAATTCTTTTTGAGAGCAGACCTGAGGGGCTTTTTGCGGACCAGGCGCCGCTGTGTGTCAATCTGAACGCCCTCCTCATTCATCCAGCCCATTCCTGGTTCAGGGTAATTTCGTAGATCCGGTGGATAGTAGTCATGCTCTGGGGCAGCTCGGTAAGCACCATCGTTATTCCATAACTGATCTCCCCTCCTATTCCACCAACCCTTTCGACGCGCGGGAGGATCCGGTAATACTGGATTTTCGTTAAATCTCACTGAACGGAGATTGGCGGAGGATTTCCCTGTCATTGACCCATGGTCAAATGATTGTCGTCTTGGACGGAATGGAGGATCGCGCTGTCCATGCAGCTCCATTGGTGAGGGTGAACGTCTTGCGTCAAAGTATCGGGGATCATTTATTGGGTAACCTTCGTGGAAGGTCGGTGAATCGATTGATGAAGCACTAACAGAATGAAAGGAATGTTCAGAGGTCGCAGGTGAGTCAGGTGTCGGAGGGTCAGTAGGAGAAGGGACGTGCTGGGATGAATCATCGCTATCGAAAAACATCTCCGGCATCTGCTCCGGTCCGTCGTAAAATGGAGCCGGACGAAATGGCTGGGCGTAATGGGAATCTGGGTGTTTGTCTTCGAACATTGGTGCGAAGTGATTTCGAGGGGAGCGGGGGGGACCTGGTGGGGGGAAGGGAGGGGCGAATTCCGATCCTGGTGGAGGATAAAAGTCATCATCGATAAGTTTCATTGTCCTCGGGTGTGGAGAATGTGTCATATTCCATGGTGGAATAGGTCTGTAGTAATCTCCGTGATGCTTGGAACGCTCGTATTCGTTGCGAGGAGGACCCCACGCCTTCCCGCGCGATGAACGAGGTTCTATGAAATTGACCATTACGCCGGGCTGCACTCTGAAGACTTGTCTAATTGAATATTTGACGTTAGATGGAGCCTCGATATCTATCGGGTTTATTCGCCCACGACATTAGTGCGTACCTAGTTGGTCCCCGACCGAAAAGGTCTACGTTGTAGAGAACAGACATGACAAAAAGATTGAGAGGAAGTAATGAGGAATTGGCGACTGAAGGAGGACGTCCAGCAAGGAGAATGAGAACACTGCATAACATATTATAAGAGGAGGGTTCCATGCCCCCAGACGCGAGGTCAACAACATGGAGCAACACCGTGAAAATGGAGAAGTTGTTTGTGGCTCGCCACGCGTCCTAGGAAGGGAGATCAGACAGAGCCCTACAAATAGTCACCCATAAGTTTCTGCAGATACCCTAACCACACCCATAGCGGGTCGTAGGAAAGCGGACCGGGTCTTTCGTACGCTTTTGCTCCAACGAAAGCTCCACGCTAGATTCATATCTATCAGGTGCGAGGGGAGGCATTCAAGAGTACAGCATGTGAAGACGAAGTGACAGCATTCCAGATCCCATCGCTGTTTCTACCGTGCCACCACGAAGATCGAAAGTTGAGCAAGCAATCATCCAGGGCAAAGACCACAGCTCGTATGCCCATAACAAGTAGACAAACCGTTCATATAATCTTCATGCAATAATCAGAATGAAAAGCAGTCGTGATGTTGGTGTTTGGTTAAGGTGAGCAGACCATGAGGCTTGGGGCAGCTTTGTAAGGCATGCACGGTAGACGCTGAAGTAAAGTTGTTTGTGTATCTGCGCAGTATAAAGGAATTTATGTATCAGCATAACGGCTCATACCGAACTTCTAAGAGGCGTACTCATTAGGAAACTTACTGAAACCTACAGCTCAAGAATAATATGTGATGGCCGCGATTGCATCGCTGAGGTTCCGACACGACACTAACAGATGCGCATCCAACATGCAGGCTACAACTATGCGGATATAATGCGGTGGTCACTAGCAGAGGTTGATGTTCACAGAAAAATTACATAATATCAGGATTCGGAATGTGGTGTAGTTGAGCCAGTTTCAAACTCCGATAGTCTGTTAGCCTCTCAAAACCAATGGATATTCCCTTCAAGGATGCCGTAGCAAAATTCGCTTTTAATGGATCTCCTTCAAATCCACTGCGTCGCTCTAATCGGATTTCGTTGTCTCCGGCTAAACTTTACAAAGAAGAGGAGGATGAAATGGAGCAGCTACAGCCCCCATCATCTTCCGGCTCACCCAAACGGAAGCTGAAGAGAGAGAAGTCTGAGGAGGCAAGTCCGACGAAAAAACGGAAACAAATCAAACGTGGATACGCTGACCCATCAACGTATGCTCATCTCGATGTGCTCACCGATCACCTTGCCCCGGATCTCGACGGTAAATATAACATTTCAAGGGTTAAAATGTAGATTAACGTCCATCACAGTCATATTTTGTGGAATAAAGTTTGTTCCCTTCGAATTGTTCCTATTAAATTTCCTATTAACTTCTAAATCCTGCGCTTCGTTTTTATCAAGTCCCGGATGTATGTCTGCCTCCAAAGGGCATCACTTCGCAAACCCAACAAATCACTTCTGGAAATCCCTCCATTTAAGTGGTATGCACCATCTCGATTTTCCTCCTTCACTCCGTCACATTGCTATTTACTTCAACTCACATGTCATCAATCCCAATGAAACCAGTCATTAAAAATATCCTTTTTAGGTCTGACGACACGACTTCTCTCCCCTTCTGAGGATGGAACTCTTCCAGCATTGTACTCACTTGGTTTGGTGAGTATGCAGATATCGTTCTACACTTGATGATCTAATATCAACTCAAGACCAACCTTGTGTCCCGGGTTTCAGCCGAAGTATGTTCTCGAAAGTCAGTCAATAGGTCGCACCAAAACGTAATCATTTCAGGAAGCAGAACTCTCCAAGGAGGAGATGAGGGATAGTGTTCCAATTTTGAGCGCTAAGATCATCCAGAATCGCCCTAGAATTGTCTGTTTTGTGGGCAAGGGCATCTGGCTTATTGTAGAAGCCGTTTTCAAGAAGCAGATTTTAGAAGCATCTGGCACTCAAGTTGGTATTCAACCATTGGAGCTCAGTGTCGTAAAAGAAGAGGACACCTCAGCATCACAAACTGTGCCAGCGACACCTATAAAGTCGCCCCGCAAGAATCCCCATAAAAAGGCAGTTAACCAGTTCAACTGGGGACTTCAGTCATATAAATTTGTATATGATGGTCCCAAAGGTGAGTGTCTTTACACTGTCACGTCACCGAGAGGATCGGAATAACCGGGCTTGCAATAACAGACGAGT
>Ga0157379_10002434_pt1 | contig 15580 bp, 24 predicted proteins | sample S25metaG_FD_121802 | JGI IMG/M metagenome (GOLD analysis project Ga0157379, IMG submission 121802) | Switchgrass rhizosphere microbial communities from Kellogg Biological Station, Michigan, USA - S2-5 metaG | ecosystem: Host-associated > Plants > Roots > Rhizosphere > Soil | place: USA... | reverse complement strand
AGTATCATGTACATACGGCAGTCTTGTTTTAATACGACTACAATATCTACTCTGATTGAGTGAACGTCAGCTAACGCAAGTCTCACGAGGGATTAACTATACTTTAAGCTATAGTGAACCCTTACAGCGAGGCACCAATAAAAACGGCATTCCACACGTATCCGGGCCAGTCCATGCAGACTTTGGGCAAAGTTCCAGGTATATCTGATTACGATAAAAAAATCTTTAACCATTCATCCAGGCATGCAAACTTATTACTTATACGGAAACTCATCTTTAGACGACTTGGACTCACAACGAACTCACAGGGTAATTATGTACGGCGAAGAGCCTCGAGGCGAATGTCGGATGCATAGGATCAATCTAATTAGCATGACGCCGATCGTAATCATTATCTAGATCTTATCTTCTAACCACGTGATGATAAGAAACTGTTGGACACTTCTTACCGAAGTGATTATAATTACATGCTTCAAATGACCTGACCACGGCTGTCTAACCCTCTCTTCAACCTCACCCTAGTTCAGCTATGCCGAAAGTTACAGTTATAGGATCAGGTATGAGAGGAGTCCAATAGGAGTGACAGAATTGTTGACCGGAATTGCTACAAGGTATTGTCGGATTAACAACTGCCCTGGAAATTCAAACCAAGGGTCATAAAGTGACAATCTTTGCGGATTCCCTTCCGGGAGACGCAAAGAGCACGAGGTATACTAGTCCATGGGCCGTATGTTTAATCTTTGTAATTTTTTGCAGGATTTCATTGATGTTCATCTAGGGTGCACACCATCTTATGATAATGGGGGACGATCCGAAGAAACGTCGTAAGTGAAAATCCAGACATTTTCGATGAAGATTCCACGGCCGATTGTTGAAACGGATGAGGCTAGAATATGAGCAAGAGACGTTCGACCGCCTTTGGAAAGAATCTGAAGGCGATTCAGATGATGCACGATGCCTGATGAGGGTGACACAGAAGGAGTATTACGAGGTGGACGTAACGGGGAAGACCCAACTTGATCACATGCCCGATGTAAGTTTGGCAAAAACAACTTCTTTAGATGGAATGCTAAGATGGAATGTCAATCAATTAGTTCCGCCCGCTAACGGAAGAGGAGCTTGTTGCCCCAGCCACATGTGGTGTAACCTTCAAGACGGTCACGATAGATACTGCAGCGTACTTACCACTTCTCCTTGCACGTTTCCTGAGCCGAGGGGGGCAAGTTCGTCGTGCGCATATCCAACATATCGACCAAGTTCTGACGGGGGCTTGGGGAACTCCTATTCCGGATGCCTTAGTGATATGTGCAGGAATCGGGGCCAGGTTCTTGGGTGGGGTCGAAGATAAGTGGGTATTTACCATCACTTCGCGAATTTCACGCATAATAATACCGAGGACAGAGATGTGTACCCTATCCGAGGTCAAACCGTCTTGATACACGCCCCATGGTTGACCGAAAGCCGTGGTATGCTCCAGGAGGATGGCCAACTGACATACATAATACCTCGGCGTAGCGGGGATGTAAGCATTCTTTCCGAATACGCATTTGGACGAACGTGCCTGATCGCTGTTTCTTAATGCTGGCCAGACGGTCATTGGTGGGACGAGAGAAGCAGATGACTGGTATCCGCACCCACGGTTGGAAACCGGTCGCGCGATCCTTGAGCGTGCATTGAAGCTGATGCCTGACCTTGTTCCACCCAATCTACGCGACGAGAAAAGAAAGCCAACGATAGCTGACCTAGAGCCTCACATCGTCGAGCACGGATGCGGATTGCGGCCTGCCAGGAAGGGGGGAATTCGGACTGAAAGCGGCAAAGTTAAGGTGGGAGGTGTATCGGGAGGACAGGAAGTCGCAATCGTGTATAATTACGGGTACGTGTTCGTTAATTGCAGATTCCCATAGGATATTGATAATGATTTTTCCCAGACACGCGGGTGCGGGATATCAGTCGAGCTGGGGAACTGCCACTCATGCGGCCCGTTTGCTGGAAGAAGCGCTAACAAAAGGGTAAAGGATCGAGGATCCTAGATGCAGGGTTATCCAGATGGAAGCAGTTGTCTAGTGCATGTTTTGTGGTTGCTGCTGTTGGAGTATAAGAAGCCTATATGTTCTAAACTCGGAGCAGGATTGACATGAAGGAGTTACTTAGGGAGGCAACTAAGGTTACTATGACAGATGTCGAGGGTTGTAAAGGTTAACAAGGCCTTTGTCGACGACAGACCTAAATGATATTATTGTATCCTTGCACCAAATTGTTGACATCTCACGAGCTGAAAGCAGCCACAGTAGGTCTTCTCCCACTTGGGAGAAGTCGCTAAAGAGAATCATGAATCAGCATCAGCAATTTGCGGTATAAGGAAATACGATGATGTTCTTTGCAGATATGGGTAGTATTTTACACTTTGTGGAGGGATAGTGTATTTGGATGCTCAGAATATATTTGAAGGATGCATGTTCGGCACAAACACGTGTTGGGAAGATCAACAGCTTGGTGGTGGCAGCGAGGTTGTGAACCGACAATCTAACCCTCTTCAGCCGGGTATCATTGATCGGCGCCTTCAACTGTCACCATAATCCCCTTTAATATTCGTATATAATTTATTCTCCATCTTTCCTCCTCTCTTTCCAATAATGCCTCGTCGACGCGGATCCCCCGATCCCCTCGCTATTATCCCCCCCGTCGACGAGACTCCAGAACAACGGGCTGCCCGGCTGCAGGTGGAAGCACAGGCGGCCAAAATCAGCGCTGAAATCGACGCACAGCTGGAGGTTCGTGTGCTTGTTTTCTACTCTGTTCGGCTCTTATAGTCTCCATAGATTGAGCGTGAAAGCCTAAAGAAACGAACTGCTAAACAAGAGGTGAAGGTAGTTCTCCTTGGTCAGGCGGAATCAGGTAGGATTGCGGACAACTAGCCTCGAATTCCAGCTGATTATAAGACACAGGTAAATCGACATTACGGAAACAATTCCAGCTGCAATGGGCTTCTAGAACACTCGATGCAGAGCGGGCAACGTGGAAGCCAATTGTTGCACTAAATATCATCCGAGGTCTCACCCATCTATTCGACCAACTGGAAGTTGTCTTTGATCCAGCAAACTATTCACCATCTGCCTCTACGGCTCCCTCGATATTTCACGGAGATAATGACTATTCACGAACGGATTTCTCAAGGGGATCTTCTCCTGGCTCAAGTACACATGGTCATAGCACATACTCTTTCTCCCTCAACCATCATACTGCGCTTGACCCAGCAACAGCTATGGCTCGGGACCAGCTATTTTACTTTCGGGACTGTTTACTGCCATTGATGAGCCTGGAAGAACAATTGACAAACTCAATTTCGGGTATGGTGCGTGCAGTTGGAGGAACATACATCCGGTCCGACTGGCAGGCTTCATACCCTAGGGAGCGCGATCCCTACGGAAGAGTAATACAAACTCAACCGACCAGCAATGGCCGAGTGGACAGACGTGATGTGGACTGCATCTACAACGTCCAGCGAAGCTTATCTTCCTACCGTGAATATATTCGGGATTTATGGCGGCATCCCTACTTGCCCACACTCATGAAAGCCCGACGCATCAAGGTGGAAGACTCCACATCTTTGTAAGATTGATCCTCCTTTCACGATTGTCACTAACTCCAGATAGTTTCTTTTCAGCTATTGATCGTATAAGCCAGTCCGATTATCTACCAACGGATGGTGCGTTCAACCACCAGCGTTGGAAATTTTTTTTAAATGACCGCTCCAGCGGATATTTTACATGTCCGATTACAAACACTCGGAGTGTCGGAACATATTTTTGATATTTCTCTCGGAGGTCGTCCTCTCCGTTGGTACATTTACGATGTTGGTGGAGCAAGGCAAGCATTTTGCCAACAATATTTCAATTTTATAGTTAGGCTCACTAGATAACAGAGGATTGCGACATGCGTGGGTACCCTACTTTGATGACGGTATGGCGCCTTTCCGTTTCTGTCGGACACTTACTATTTACGCTGATCTTTCTCCCAGCACGAGCGATCATCTTCCTGGCACCTATTTCTGCATTTGATCAGGTAATTCCTTCCGTCGTTCCTCGTGTGTGCCATCACTCATGTCTGGAATAGTACCTCGACGAGGATCCAAAGACAAACCGCATCGATGATTCTCTTCAACTGTTTTCCCAAGTCTGTACCAATAAACTTCTTCGGAAAGCCCATCTTATTCTACTGCTGAACAAGGTACGATCTCATCCATCTTTGGGGTGCAAATGCTGACTTAGTGTGAATGCACCAGACGGATCTCCTACGACAGAAGATTGAGGCGGGAATCAAAGTCAAGAAGTAGTATGTGAAGATTTTAATATGTTTTGACTTATGGGTTAATCATGCCGTAAGTATCACATCTTATGGTAGCAGAGTAGTACGTCTTTTCTCTTCATTCATTCAAGCAACTCTTACTGAATATATTACAGAACACGTATGAGGAAGCTTCTCAGTACTTCCGAGCGCATTTCCTCCAAGTTCATCGTAAGAATGATGAATCGAAGAGAACTCTGTATACTGTAAGTCTATTCAAATATTGACCAAAATGATTGATCTTCACTTTCGGCTGCTCCAGCACTTCACGTCCGTCATTGTAAGTTCACTATGTATTTTAACAAACCAGCTCCTGAGCCTTTTGGTAGGACACCAAGGCGACGAAGAAGATTATTTATAATGGTGTGTTCAAGAGCCTTTCGACATTCAAGTCTATTGATAGGCTATTTAGTTGCGGATGCTATCTTAAAGGACAGTATCTCAGCCACTGGACTTGTCTGAGCGAGATTTTTATTATTTACGCCCATACTTATCCACTTTATTATCAACGCCGGCGAGGGTCGTCCCAGAAGGTCTGGTCAATGGTTTTCGCGACCCGATGAATCGAGTAACGCGTCATATCACTCACGTATCATTAAGATTCAGTCATCGAAGCTGCGAACATGAGGACAGAAGGTGAAGATGGTAAGGATGGAGACGAAGGATATTATTATAGCAGATGTGCCATACGCCGGTCATATCTATCATGATACGTAACGATAATGAGAGGGACCTAAATGGTTCTGATTTTATGTGACACCCTTCATTCCTCCATGACGGTATCTTCCACGGAGCCATTATCTTCAACCTTATACAAGGTGGCCCACTTCGGGTAGACGCGTTTGTACAGAGACATGCATATCGTGTCCATCTGAGTAATTGGTGCATCGAAATGCGCTTTGAAGTATCCGTGCGTGCCAAGGGATTCTCGTATATGGCCTGTTCGTCCGTATTTTGTGTGTAATTGAATAGGCGCAAAATAGGCCACATCATCTGCGGAAAGATGTTAACACGATGGTTGGAAGAAGAGGAAAGTTGGACGACTTACCGGAGTTAAAGAACATATATCGGACTGTTGCCGTCTTCTTGTGAACCTTGAAAGGATGGCCTGTCAGAATTATGCGCTTCGCTATGATGCGGGTCGTGTCCGTGTTGTGGAATGTTCCCATTGCAACCAGCCTAGGCTCTGAAAACGGTTGTTAACGCATCTTCGTGCACAGGGGACCTGAGGACCAACCTTGCAGGTCACTGGTTTCCTTGAGAAGCATGCATGGTTGCTTTCCAAAGATAACAGGCCCATATGTTGTCGCTACACTAGTAACGCCAGGAAGTAGGAAACGTTCAAATTTGTGGACATTATTGGCGCCCTTGCCTCCACCACGAGTATGTTGGCTGTATATGGGATTTGTTCGAAATCTTCGTGGACCCACGCAAAGAATCATGGGATCCTGGATAGGTTATATTAAGACGGGTTCTTTATTTCGAGATCGTATGTCACTTACTTTGGACTTCACTGGTTCCGCATACTCTGTATTTCTTTGAACAGTGAAGTTCAGAGCAGAATATTTGTGTTCATGCTGGAATAAGCCGAACAAAGTGAAGGGGAACTGTGTTCGAGCCGCGGTTTCAACCTCTCGTGGTACATTTTTAAGATATAATGTGACACGCGTTCCGGTCTGATGAAGCCAATAAGCAAGGGACGGGACTCGGAACGGTGCTTTTACGACTAACCTCAGCTGTGTTTTCAGATTCCTCCCCTGCTCTTCGTCGGACAGCCCTTTCTGTACGTCGATAATCTTCAAATTGGAATATTTTGGCATAGTCTCTTGGAAGGTTTTCATATGGGTCCCAAGGACTCGTACGGAACGATCGCATGCCCCTATACCTCTGAAACCGTTCTCTGGCAGGGATATCTTTGGGCGTATCAACCTCGTCTGGGAAGGCTAGCTCTGTATCTACCTCCCGTTGTCGACTCCTCCACGATTCCAATCTAGGAAAATAATTAGATCATAGTAACAACAAGAACAACCAAATACTCACTGTTTGTCTTCCTCCTCTTCGTCGAGGTCCTTGAAGGCTACGATGGACTTGCGTTCAGACTCATCCATTTCTTCGTCATGAACCACAGGCTCCTCCATCTCCATCTCCTGCATTTCTTCATTCTCTTCTGCACCATTCTGGGAGGATCCAGCTTCACTACCTTCCTCTTCTTCCTCAGCTTCCACAATCCAGGCAGCCTGATAGGTGCTAGTTCCTTTGGGAACCTTTTTGACTACTTTTGGTGTAGTACCCAGTTTGGCATCTGGCAGTTTCTGCTCTCCAGAGACATGCAAGTCTTCTCCAGCACCTCTCATCTCTTCGTCAGTTGGCCATGTTTGTTCATTTGCCATCGTATCGGGATCGTTAGTAGAAATGAGAGAATCGGCATCATCGGTGGGTGAAGCCAGTTGCGATGGCTCAACCTCCATCCCCGCTTTTCGAGAAGAAGAAGAAGGCCTAGGGGCAGAAAGAATCTAAATAGATAAATAAGCAAGGCTGTTCATTCAAGGGCATCCGAACTTACTCGAGATTGTTGGAAGTCGCCATGATTAGGGATATGTATCAGACGATTCACGGATAAAAGTGCTCCGCGAACAACACCTGTAACCTTTAGGGTGCCTCCATCAGCTTCTTCCCATTGGACTTCCTCACTCAGCAACCAGCTTCGTCCTTGCCGCCATTGCACATCACTCGGTTTGCCTTCAGCAATAGCGCGAACCGCGCTTATTGCATCAGACGAACGGCCTTCTTCCAAGTCGTATACTCGTGATTGGGAGGGTACAAAGTATTGCATGAATGAGAGTAAGGACTTGAGGATAGGTGTCCGAGTTTTTGGGTCAGTGATATCTTCACCTTGCATATCAGACCAATGTGAAGGTGCTACAACGGTAACTACTTCCGGTAAACCTTGGGCTTGCAGGCATCGAAGAAGAAGGTCTCCCCATTCGTCTACTTCTTGAATGGAGGAAAGGAGGAACATGACATAGTCTGCGACCTTGCACGCATCCAAAGCTGCATAAAGATCTCGATGCGGTAGGAGACAGAACTGAATAGATGTCTTAAATCTCTCCGCCCTAATGCGCCATTAGAAACTCTCGCAGGTAAACAGAGTCTCGTGTGTACTCACTTCATTCGCCATAACCCAGTATCTGGACAATCCTCCGTATCTACATCCAATGCTTGGGCAAGAAATTTCACAGCATCCTTCGAGAAGACATCGCAGCATAGTGGAATAACAGCAACAATTCGTGGAGCTCCATCGATGCCACTGAAGATACGCGTTGAGGCAATGAGTGTTTGTCGTTTCCGCAGTTGGGCTTGCTTGGCAGTGTTACGTCGATTCAACCGAGTTTGCGCTGTTGTCTTATTTGTAGATGCAGATTTTGGGTTTAATCGCGCTACCTTTCCTGGAAAAATAGATGGCCTCAATGACTTTAAACACTACAGAAGTCAAGTAGCATTCACCTTTTGCACGCTCCTTTAAAGCTGACTTCGAGGCATGCTTGGACTTGAAAGGTTTATTTTGCTATGGTGTACACGTTAAGACTACAAGCAATCAATATAGTAAAGTAAAATCCAAACCTGTTTTAAAGTGGGTCTATGGTGGTGGGCCATAGCAGCAACTTTTGCGAAAATTGAGATGAAGCGCCGGGCGGAAGCAGAGTCTTTGCCTAATCAGGCGATATCACTGTCTCCACATTACTTCTTTCACGATTTTCTACAAAACCCCCAAAGCAAGTTTCCGCCCAAGCGAAGGAATATCTGGCCACAAAATATTTTATTTTATTTTATTTAAAAACTATTGACTATTCCGTCAGGAACTATAGTCACGACTTAAGTTACCAACCACCTCTGAAATGTCTGGAAACTTTGCTTTTGCTTTGTCTTCCGAACCCAACTGCCAGTCTCACTTCAGTACGCTCGTGGAACCATCTCGTCTGCCTAGTGATTTGTCGCACGATCTTATATCACAATAGAAATATTTCCGCGTCATTGACTGCGGCCGTCAAACCTGACGGACTCCGGCGCAGATCTGGCGGGGCAAGGACTTGCAACTGGGATCGTCTGTCGTTCAGCGAATCGTTGCGGTGGCTTGGCTGCTGCGGTAAGGCTTGCTCCGGCGCAGTTTTGACGACTATGTCAACACATCACAACTACCCTAACTGTTCAGTCAAGTGAAATGGTACGATATGACTGAAACTGAGTCGTCCTTCATCGTCCACCAGTGGCTTAACCAAGGATTATGACGCATCCGAAGCAGCAGGCGCGCCCACAGTTCCAGTCTCCTTTTCTCCTCAGCGCAGAGCATAGCACCACGGGGCCCGTCCTTGCGTATATAAGGTGTTCACAGATGACTATATACTCCATCTCAACACAAGAAGCTCGCTCACTACTCGAATAGTTATCACACCCAGGCATGGACGATATTTCAGCTGTTGTGAGTAATTATCATTATATACTTTCTATGTCGAAATCTGACTGACGTCAAAATAGGTAATTGATAATGGTTCAGGAATGTGCAAAGCTGGATGTAGGTACTCTTTCTATGCAACTTAATCCACGTATCTAACAAAATGTCACAGTTGCCGGTTAGCTGACGCTTTTATTTATTTATGAACCCGAGTCACTAACATTATTTCAGGCGAGGACGCACCTAGAGCAGTCTTTCCGTGAGTTCTGGTTCGACAATGTTCGATATAGTATTGACCATATATTCCCATAGAGCCATTGTTGGCCGCCCTCGTACAGGTTATTCGGGCATGATGGTTGGCATGAACAACAAAGACTCATACGTTGGGTACGAATTACAATCCCGTCAGCGTTTCCAGACCGTTAATCATTCTCATTCTCAGTGATGAAGCGCAAGCAAAACGGGGTATTCTCACGCTCAAGTATCCAATTGAACATGGAATTGTCACTAACTGGGATGACATGGAGAAGATCTGGCATCACACGTTCTACAATGAACTCCGCGTGGCCCCTGAGGAACATCCCATTCTTACTACTGAGGCACCTCTCAATCCCAAGGCCAACAGAGAGAAAATGACACAGATCATGTTCGAGACGTTCAATGCTCCTGCATTTTATGTGTCCATTCAGGCCGTTCTTTCTCTGTACGCTTCTGGTAGAACCACCGGGATTGTTCTTGACTCTGGTGATGGTGTTACCCATGTCGTCCCAATTTACGAAGGTTTTAGTCTCCCCCATGCTATTGGGAGGCTCGACCTGGCTGGTCGTGACCTCACGGGGCATCTCAACAAACTCTTGGGAGAGCGTGGTTATGGCATGAAAACGACCTCTGAGTTGGAAATTGTTCGCGATATTAAGGAGAAGCTCTGCTATGTTGCGTTGGACTTTGAACAGGAAGTCCAAACTGCTGCGCAGAGCTCGGCTTTAGAGAAGAACTACGAACTTCCTGACGGACAAGTCATTACCATCGGAAATGAACGGTGAGCACATTTTTAACATTTCCAACCGCCAACTGCCTAATCATAGTAAAAACAGCTTCCGTGCTCCCGAGGCCCTTTTTCAGCCGTCCATGATCGGTCTCGAAGCAACAGGAATACACGAACAGGTGTACGTACAGTGCAGTAGATGGGTTTTATTAGGCTGACCTGACTATCCTCAGGTATAACTCCATCCACAAATGCGATCTTGACATTCGTCGGGATCTGTATGGCAACGTTGTGCTTTCAGGGGGTACTACGATGTACCCCGGTATTGCAGATCGCATGCAGAAGGAGCTCGCCGCTCTCGCTCCATCCAGTGTCAAGGTAATTACTGATCTTCACTTACTTTCTACATTTATTTAATCTCGTATAGGTTAAGATCGTCGCTCCGCCGGAAAGGAAGTACTCTGTCTGGATTGGTGGATCGATTCTCGGTACATTAGTTCCAATTTTCCTCATGGACAAATGCTCAAATTTTTTTTGGCTTGGTAGGATCCTTGTCCACTTTCCAGAACATGTGGATCTCGAAACAAGAGTATGATGAATCAGGCCCCGGAATCGTCCACCGCAGTACGTAGAAACAGTTATCTCCGCAATTTGACCTCTTTTAACAGTAAATATCATCAGAGTGCTTCTAAATTCACGAATTCCTGGAACTTCGGCCCGTTGGGATATTTCTGGATATTGGTGGCCCATTTTCCAATTCCAGGTTCTGCCGTCGTTCCCACCCTCCGTCTACTTCTTTTCTTTCTTCTGGGATTCTAATTTTTCCGTTTGGTCTGTACTTCGCAGAAATGAATAATCCTTTTATTTCTCCCACATGCCTTCCCTTCAACCCCTTTGATTTACTTTGGACCCTAATAGTACTGTGTATGCCTAATATCGTGTACATTAGAAATTCCAATACTCGTTTTGGAAATCCAGTGCTCGATATTTGGCCCTTTTATCGCTCGATAATTTTTTGAAATAACTTCAAATCAGCCTCGTGCAATAAAAAAGGTGTATCAACTATTTCACCTCAAAGCTCACAGAATTCGTCTTGCCGCTGGAGATTGTGGAAGTGAAAGGCCGTGAATTCTTCAACAACAATTTGCCTTTGCCAAAGTCTGTTAAGCTCAACCGTGATTTACACCAAAGAAGTGTAATGGTCGAAGGCCCCAGAAGAAGAGACATTGGGTGAAGACAACACAAGGAAAGACGATTCAGAAGACTGGGAAAAGCTTGTTCACGTTTTCCTTTGAAGATACGACAATCGTTGCCTAAATAACCAACTATCAATTTATTCATTAATGTGACTGGTACAACGGCGACATTGGCGATGTCGATAGTGATAGCGATGACGTGGGTGTAGCCTCTGCTTTCGTAGAGAGTATCTCTGAAAATTCTTTCCTCAAGTCGTTCAGCCATACGGTATACGTATCTGATCACACACGTAAATCCTTTCTTTTTCTTGTCTCTTGATAAAACCACATATCTTTGATATAATGTGATAAGGCTAATAAATTCCATTCAAGCCCCCAAAGAAGGACCCCACAACCCAAGGATACGCGAAGCAACGACGCCAGAGAATAACGCTATCAAAGGAATATTGTAAGAATAGACTTTTATTATACATCTAGGGACATCTCAGTTAGTTCGGATATCCCTCACTGAATCTATCACGGTATTGGTCCCAAAATCCTGAATAATCCCGTAGGCCATCCACAAACTTATAACCGATGTAATTTCCATCTTCATCACTTTCAATTATGACCATCTGGGCCGTGTGGAGTACATGATTTCAATATGTGTGACAATCGAAATGACAGAAGTCAGAGGTGAAATAGTCGAGCCGCTTCACGTTTAGTTGATGTTTTCAGCCCTTTCATGGCCAGAAAGCCACCGAGACCTGTTGACTCTTTGAGTTTTGCTAGACATGTAACTCTCTCGAATGTTCTTTTCTCGGCCTTTGAAACGCGGTGGTAGATAGTGTACGTTAAATGGGTAAAATGACAGACCTCTTTGGTATGACTCATAACGCGCCCAGCAAATGGTGGCTGGTGGTAATACAAGAGTTCCAAGTTGGGGGCCATTGATAAAAATATTGAAATGGCAAAGGTGCTGCTAATTCCACAGCTCTTGAGATGGGGAATGTAGTTATGAGAGAGAACAGCGTTGGGAATGTATGGGAAATGTTTAAGTTGCGTTACTGTACCCGCAGGTAACTCAAGAGGCGCATCCCCGCTCCATCTAAAAGCATCGGGTCGCACGGATTCTTCGCAAAACGCAGGGTAGGACTGGTGCATAGACCATGACAACGCTTCCAGCTTTTCATATCGTTTCAGAAACGATTGAAAGGGTATCTCAGTGCGCCGTCGGCGACTTTCGGAGATGCGTATGAATGCGTAAAACGTCAAATCTGTGGCCAATAAGCCGAGCGAAGAATGTACCCCACCAAATCACACTCCAAGTCTCTGAATATGCCCTGTTGGGGGACATCTAGATATACGTCAGTTAGTGAGGGTTATTTCTCGTTAATGGGCATTTCGTAAAACTTGATTGCATCGCTTGACTTGCAAAAGCAAGGGGTGGAAGTAACCAAAATGGTAATAGAAAAGAGACATTGGATTTCGAATGGTTTGTGAGGAATTTAGTTCACGGATTTCATGTGAAAGACGTACTGGCAAGAAGGCTAGACTAAGTGATAGTTTTGGTGGCCCGTATCCATATAACAGTGGAATAGGATGTTGATGGTTCAGTCCGAATTCTTGCAAAGCTATGCGTCCATTGGTGTGGCATTCATTGATGACGGAAAAAAGATCTTTAAGCGTGGCTTCTCCTACAAAGCGCCTAGAAACCGAAAAGCGAACAAGGAAGTGCATGCATTTTTGTCTATAAGCGGATTGAAATGGAGCTCCGGAATTCGAACATTCGCCGCCAAGATTCGTCTCTCAACGATAATCTTCCACACATCATTGTGGGAGGTATAGCAACGAATATGACGAAGACAGATGGTCGGGGATTATTAGAGAGCGAAATTATTTTGAAGTGAGAGCAAAAGGAAGCAAATATTGAGGTGTCTCGATATTATTGACAATGTTCCCCACAACTTCTGGTGACAGAGAGGATGTTTTACCGTTAGTGGGAAGAAAGAATCAAAGCGTCCAGTCCATCATTCGTTTATCACCATTTCTTGAGAAGAGTGTCTGTTCCAACTATTAGAGGCGAGGCAACTTGGTTAATCAGATAATGAGAATACAGTAAATCATACACAGCACGACTCAACTCGAGCACAGCGAATTAAATGCGATGAAACGACTAGGGATTCTGCCCTATCTCTATCCTCTTCACAACCTATTGTCGCCTCGCCCCCACAAGGTTCATCGCATCCAAATTATACTGTACGTTCTTGCGATAGCGTGTGGCGAGTTCAGCGGTTTGGTTGACTTCTTCGTTGGCGTCGGATATTTGCTAAGAGAGTGTAATGAGGGTTAGTTTCGTGTAAAGAAAACGGGATAGAGGGTCGAAAGGATGAACCAATGGGATTAAAAATGAGTTGGTTGGATATGGAAAGAGGCAGAGACATACTTGAACACATTTATTAAGTTCTGCAATCAGTTCATTGCATTTTTCCTACAATCCACATAACCACATGAGCGACATATAAAGCATATTATTTCAAAAGAAGACATACAACGTTCTTAATAATGCGCTCCAACAGAACTGCTTGTTTCTCTGCATGTGGGTTCTCCATCCTTCAAATGGTCGTAAACGCAGATTTGTGGACCACCATGTACGCGTTCGCCTGCACAGCCACGCTCCGTCATCCTCGATTCCACCAGTCCTCCACGGATGCTCCTTCCCGAAAAGAAGATACAATGGCATCCTACTCTTCCTAATCGATTTGTTGTTGGTGGTGGCAGCTCGATAGGCCAGATCAAAGTCTACGATTATGATGGCAAGACAGAGAAGATTACGGAGGTTACAACAGTCGGGGATTTAGCGCATATGAGGGTACATATCTCCCCATTTCTTGAACCTATAATACATTAGATTGATTGTATCATTTCTAGTGTTTTGTTATTTCACCTAATCCCTACACACCTTCGCTCCTTGCTATCGGTTCCACCCTTGGCAAAGTCGACCTAATGCGTTACAGTGCACACCAACCTTCCAACACCATCCGCACTCCGTCTATCGTAACTCTACCTGTTCGCTCAACTCGGGCTTGTAATTGTGTTGCTTTCTCGCCTATTGACCCGAACTATCTCGCCGTGGGGCTGGATAAAGTTCGTGGGGATCCCTCACTGGTGTTATGGGATATTGAATATGCTTCGGCTTCCCTCTCGAAGTCCTCAGCTCAGACTCCGTCAAATCCACAAGGAACATTTACCCGCCCTTCCTCTCCTCTACCTCTCCACAGTTCTTCTCATCCCTCCACGCGCCCCGATAAAGCCATCCTCCAGACTTGGTCTCATAATGAAGTCGTCACCTCTCTCTCCTTCTTTCCACACTCAAAGCCACATCTTGTCGCTGGAATATCTCATCGTTGGCTCCGTCTCTTCGATTTCCGTTACCCTTATTCCCAAGCAAACCCGCTTTCTACAAATACCAAAAGTGTTCATGGGATAACAGTGGACCCATTCGATTCGTACAGATTTGCCTGCTTTGGAGACGATGGTGCCGTTAGGGTTTGGGATATTAGGAGATTTAGTGCGCCAGTTTTAACATTCTCTGAGAGGGATGCTTCCGCGGATGGAGGCGGAGGCGGAAAAGGACAAGCGAATTCATTGGCGAGCGTGGAGTTCGCTAGGAATAGGAGGGGAATTATTGCGACTATGGAGAAGGATGCGACAGTAGTGCGATTCTGGGATACCGTGAGGGCGACAGTGACTGTCCAGCAAGAGGACAGGAGTGGAAATCTTGGGGAGAGTGTAGATGTTGAAGAAGGCACTGGGAGTAAGATCAGTAAGTTTACGAGGTTACCGTGGACTTCCAGCGGGGAGGGTGCAATGGGGGCTGGGATGACGGAGAAGGAGAAGAAGACTCAGAGTGTGAGGGTTGAAGAACTCGTGCTGTGCAATACCCGCATTTGTAAGTCTGAGAATTTTCCATTTTTCTATGTTATTTAGCTAATCTTTCCGCTAGCATTACGTTTCAGCCGTCCCCTCTCTACATTTGCCTTCATACCACCCCCCTCTTCTCCTTCCACTTCACATAATTCCTACAGCATAGCAGTGGTCACCAAAGATGGGGACCTCGATGTGCAGACTCTCTACGACGCGCCGCACCCGCACTGGAGTGGGCGCGGTGAGCTTTCAATAGGATCTGGGAGGAAGTACGTGTTTTATTCGCCATATAGGGAAGGAGCCGGGGTCGTAGAGCCTTGGGATGTTATTCCTATGGCGATTGGTGGACCGGAAGATGGAGAGAAACGTGGAAGTCTTCAGGGGCGACAGAGGAAGGAGGATACTAGGAACGGGCCGAGTGTTTTAGGGATTTCTAACGTGAGGAAGGTGCCTTCTGGGACAGATATGACACCTCGTCCAGGTCATATCCCTTTACGTAATGAACACGATCTTCAGCAGAGTCTACGAGGTCGTCTTCTTGATCCGCAGGTTCAAGTTCATCTCCCAATGGGAACTGTGTCTAGGAATGTGAGTGGTGGCATGGGAGCTGGGACGCCACGATCGGGTTCGAAGGGAAGGATTGGCTCCGATGAAAGGACAAGCAGACGAACGATTGGAGATGATATATCGATGGTT
>Ga0157379_10002433_pt1 | contig 15584 bp, 15 predicted proteins | sample S25metaG_FD_121802 | JGI IMG/M metagenome (GOLD analysis project Ga0157379, IMG submission 121802) | Switchgrass rhizosphere microbial communities from Kellogg Biological Station, Michigan, USA - S2-5 metaG | ecosystem: Host-associated > Plants > Roots > Rhizosphere > Soil | place: USA... | reverse complement strand
GGTGAACTCGTCGTCCTGAGTCCTTCGCTCGCGCGGGACGAGTGTCGTGCTTCGTGGCGCACTGCGGGCCCGGGCGGCGGGTGGCCGATTTCCTCCATGTCCCCCGGTGTCGGGACATTCGTCCCTGCACCTCCTCCTTATATCTTCCGGAAATCGGCCACCCGCCACCCGCGCCCGAACCGAGGTGCACGCAGTTCGGTGCGTGCCGCTCGGTGGGATCGGGACGGCAGGGCGCCCTGCTTTGCGGAAGATATAAGGAGGAGGTGGAGGGACGGATGTCCCGACACCGGGGGACATGGAGCAAAGCAGGGCGCCCTGCCGTCCCGATCCCGTGCCGCGCCTCGGTCCATGAGAGTCGATCCCGCCCGCGAGCTCCTTTCGCTTCGCTCACGATGACGGAGCGCTCAACGGGCGCCGAACGCCTGCGTCCAGTAGATCTCCAGCGCGCTGTGCGGGTTGATCGCGTAGGCAGCGCCCATCTCGGCGAACTCGCGCGACATGATGTTCACGCAGTGCCCGGGGCTCGCCAGCCAGCCGGCGACGACCTGCTTCGCCGAGCCCTGGCCGGCGGCGATGTTCTCGCCGACGACGCGCCAGCGGTAGCCCGCCGTGGCCGCGCGCTCGGCGACGCTCCCCCCGCTCGGGTCGACGTGGTCGAAGTAGTTGCGCTGCGCCATGTCGCGGCTGTGGGCGAGCGCCGCCTGCGCGAGCAGGTCGCTCCACGCCAGCGGCGGTGCCGGGCCGAACGAGCGCTCGCCGCAGGCGCGCGGGCGGCCGCGCGCCTCGTTGACGAGCATGAGCACCGCCTGCCCGGCCTGGCGCCAGTCGCCGAGATCGCGCGCGATCAGCGGCCGCGCGATGTTGATGCGCCACGTCGTGCCGCTGCGCGCGACGCCGATGTCGGCGTAGCGCGCGTCGAGCAGGCTCGTGCAGTAGTGGATCTCGATCTGGCGCAGCGCCTCGCGGGCGTCGCGCGGACCGGAGACGACGATCGTCGCGGCGCTCGATGCGAGATAGCCGGCGCTCGAGAGCGCGCGACCGAGCTCGGCCGACGTTCGCGCGTCGACCTGCGCGAGCGCTGCCGAAGGCGCGAGCGGGCTCGCCGCCGATCGCTGGCGGCCGGCGCAGTCGCGCGTCTCGGCGCGGCGGGCGTTGATCAGCGCGACGAGATCGTCTTCGCCTTCGCCGCGCGCCGCCGCGGCGGCGAGCAGCGCCACGAGCACGACCGGCCACGCGCGGGCACGCATGCCGCCCCTCGCGTCATCGCCGCGGCCAGTGGCGCGCCCAGACCGGGGCGACCCGCGGCTCGGCCTCGATGCGCGCGAGCAGCCGCGAGAACTCCGGACGCGATGCAGCGAGCGCCTGGCGCGCGCCGCTCCACATCGACACGGTCGCGGCGAGGACGTCGAGCGCACCGATGCGCTCGCCGGACAGCCACGGCGTCGCCGGGAACTGGTCGGCGAACGCCTGCCAGAGCTCGTGCAGGCGGGCGCGGCCGCGCCGCTGCATCGCCTTGCGCACGGCGTCGTCGGGATCGGGGTACCAGCGCTCGGGGTAGTCGAGGATGCCGATCCCGGCGTAGCAGTTGGCGGCGATGTAGACGAGGCCGCGGATCTGCTGCGCTCGCGCGCGCGGATCGGTTGCGAGCAGGCCGCTTTGCGGGTGGACAAGGCCGAGGTGGACGAGGATCGCGGCGCTCTCGGTCAGCACGGTGCCGTCGTCGAGGACGAGCGTCGGGATCTGCGCCAGCGGATTGATCCGCTTCAGCTCGACGAGCCCGGGCGAATCCTGCCACGACGCGGCGTCGACGAGCCGCGCCTCGACTCCCGCGATCGCGAGCGCCGCCTCGACGGCGGCCGATCCCGACCCTTGCGTGCCGTAGAGCGTCGGCATGTCGGCGATCAGGGAACGAGGATCCCCGAGCCGATCGTCGCGCGCGCCTCGAGGTCGCGGTGCGCCTGCGCGGCGTCGCCGAGCGCGTACCGCCGCTCGGTGTGGATCTTCACCTTGCCGCTCTCGACGATCGCGAACAGCTCGTCGGCCATCGCCTGCGTCGCCTCGCGCGTCGCGATGTGCGTGAAGAGCGTCTGCCGCGTCACGTAGAGCGAGCCCTTGGCGCCGAGGATGCCCGGAGCGAACGGCGGAACGACGCCGGACGCGTTGCCGAAGCTCGCCATCAGGCCGAACGGGCGCAGACAGTCGAGCGACTTCTCCCAGGTGTCCTTGCCGACCGAGTCGTAGACGACCTTGACGCCCTTGCCGCCGGTGATCTCCTTGACGCGCGCGGCGAAGTCCTCGGTGCGGTAGTTGATCACGTGCGCAGCGCCGTTCTCCTTCGCCAGCCGGCACTTCTCGTCGCTGCCGGCGGTGCCGATCAGCTGCAGGCCGAGCGCGCGCGCCCACTGGCAGGCGATCAGGCCGACGCCGCCGGCCGCGGCGTGGAAGAGGACGTGGTCGCCGGCCTGCAGGCCGCCTTGGGGCAGGGTGCGACGCAGCAGGTACTGCGCGGTCATGCCCTTCAGCATCATCGACGCGCCGGTCTCGAACGAGATCGCGTCGGGCAGCCGGCAAACGTTCTTCGCCGACATGACGCGCGCGAGCGAGTAGCTGCCGGGCGGATTCGCTGCGTAGGCCGCACGGTCGCCCGGCTTCAGGTGCGTCACGCCCTCGCCGACCGCCTCGACGACGCCGGCGCCTTCCATGCCGAGCGTCAGCGGCATCGGCAACGCGTAGACGCCCGAACGCTGGTAGACGTCGATGTAGTTGATGCCCGAGGCGTGGTGGCGGATCCGGATCTCGCCGGCTCCGGGCTCGCCGACCGGCAGATCGACGAGCTTCATCTCCTCGGGGCCGCCGTTCTTCTCGATGCGGATGGTCGGACTGGTCGTAGTCATTCGTTTCGCCTTTCGCGATCGTGGTGCGCTATCGTGCCAGAGCCATGGGATGCCCTGCATGCGTCGCCTGACCCAGGCGCCCAACCTCGCGGTCGCCACCCTGTGGGCCGACATGCTCGGCCACGCCGGCATCGCGGCGACGGTGCAACGCATGTACGCGAGCAGCATCGCCGGCGAGTTGCCGCCCGACCAGGCGCTGCCCGAGGTCTGGATCTCCGACGACGGCGAGCTCGAGCGCGCCCGGACGCTGCTGCACGAGCTGCGCCATCCGGTGCACCGGCATTGGGTGTGCCGGGCCTGCAACGAGCGCGTCGACGGACCGTTCGAGCAGTGCTGGAACTGCGGCGCGGCGATGCCGACCTGACGCCGGCGCGCCGAAGCTCAGAACGTGCCCGGGTAGGCGCCGCCGTCGGCGAGGATGTTCTGGCCGTTGATGTAACCGGCCGGAGCGCTGCAGAGAAACGCGCAGATCGCGCCGAACTCGTCGGCGCTGCCGAAGCGCTGCGCGGGGATCGTCCGCCTGCGATCGTCGACGACGGCTTCGAACGTTCTGCCGGCCTTCGCGGCCCCGGCCTGCATCGTCGCGCGCAGCCGCTCGGTGTCGAACGCGCCGGGCAGCAGGCCGTTGATCGTGACGCCACGCGCGGCGATGCGGCTGCGCGCCAGGCCGCCGACGAATCCGGTGAGGCCGGTGCGCGCGCCGTTCGACAGGCCGAGGATGTCGATCGGCGCCTTGACGGCGCCCGAGGTGATGTTGACGACGCGGCCGAAGCCGCGCTCGGCCATCTTGTCGATCGTCGCCTTCATCAGCTCGATCGGCGTCAGCATGTTGGCGTCGACCGCCTTGATCCAGGCGTCGCGGTCCCAGTCGCGGAAGTCGCCCGGCGGCGGCCCGCCGGCGTTGTTGACGAGGATGTCGACCTGCGGACACGCGGCGAGCGCGGCGGCGCGTCCGGCGGCGGTCGTGATGTCGCCGACCACCGTGCGCACCTCGCCGCGGCCGAGCGCGCGCAGCTCGCTCGCCGTCGCCTCGAGCGCGTCGCCGCCGCGCGCGGTGACGACGACGTGGACGCCCTCCTCGGCGAGCGCCTTGGCGCAACCCTTGCCGAGTCCCTTGCTGGCGGCGCAGACGAGCGCCCACTTGCCGGCGATTCCGAGATCCATGTCATCTCCCCCGTGCGAGCAACCAGATGCCCGCGAGCACCAGCACCGTGCCGGCGACGATCCACCCCGTGAACGGCTCGCCGAGGATGGCGATGCCCATGATGATCGTCGACAGCGGCCCGACCATCCCCGTCTGCGCCGCGACCGACGCGCCGACGCGCTCGATCGCCATCATCACCATCAGCACCGGAGCGAACGTGCACAGGGTCGCGTTCAGCACCGAGAGCCAGATCACCTCGGGTGCGACCGCAAGCGCGGACAGCGGCCGCAGGACGAAGAACTGGGCGATGCAGAACAGGCACGCGACGCTGGTCGCGAGCCCGGTGAGCCTGAGCGCGCCGAGGCGCTTGACCTCCTCGCCGCTCGCGACGAGGTAGACCGCGTAGCTGATCGCGCTCGCGAACACGAGCGCGGTGCCGACGATCGCGCCGCCGCCCTGGAACGAGACCTCGTGGCCGAACGCGACGAGCACGCCGCAGTAGCTGACCGCGAGCGCGACGAGCTGGCGCCGGCTCGGTCGCCGCCGGAAGACGACGACGCCGATCGCGAGGACGAGGGTCGGGTTGAGGTAGAGGATCAGCCGCTCGAGGCCGGCGGTGATGTACGCAAGCCCGGCGAAGTCGAGAAAGCTCGCCAGGTAGTAGCCGGAAAAGCCGAGCCCGGTGACGGCGATCCAGTCGCGCCCCGTCAGCGGCTCGCGGCCGCGGCCCGCCCACCACGCCAGCAGCGCGAACAGCGGCAGCGCGAACAGCATCCGGTACATGATCAGCGTCACCGCGTCGACGCCGTAGCGATAGGCGAGCTTGACGATGATCGCCTTGCCGGAGAACGCGATCGAGCCGGCGATCGCGAGCGCGATGCCGCGCCATTGCGACGACGCAGCGCCGGCCGCGGCGGCGCCCGGCAGCGCCCCGCTCGCGCGCATCAGAAGCCGGCGGCCTGACCGTCGCGGCGCGAGTCGCTCGCCGCCACGTAGCCTTCGACCGCGGGATCGCCGAGGCGCCATATGAACTGGCCGGAGCCGAAGTCCTGGTAGCTGTCGGCGATCACCTCGACCTGGTGGCCGTGCTCGACGAGGCCGGCGACGGTCGCCGCCGACATCGTCGCCTCGACGTTGATCTGGCGGCCGACGTTGAAGCGCCAGCGCGGCGCGTCGCACGCCGCCTGCGGCTGCTGCCGGTGCACGAGCATGCGCACGAGCGTCTGCAGGTGACCCTGCGGCTGCATGTTGCCGCCCATCACGCCGAAGCTCATCTGCGGCGCACCGTCTTTGGTCAGGAACGCGGGGATGATCGTGTGGAACGGGCGCTTGCCGGGAGCGACGCAGTTCGGGCTCGCGGCGTCGAGCGAGAAGCCGTGGCCGCGGTTCTGCATCGAGAGCCCCCACTCCGGCACGACGACGCCGGCGCCGAAGCCCATGTAGTTGCTCTGGATGAAGCTCACCATGACGCCACGCTCGTCGGCGGCGCTGAGGTAGATCGTGCCGCCGCCGGCCGGGTTGCCGGCGCCGAACGACTGCGCGCGCTTCGGATCGATCAGGCGCGCGCGGCCCGCGAGGTAGTCGTCGTCGAGCATCTGCTCGGACGTGCAGCGCATGCCGCCGCGCGGGTCGGCGACGTGCGCGTAGACGTCGGCGAAGGCGAGCTTCATCGCCTCGATCTGCAGGTGCTGCGACTCGGCGCTGTCGACCGGCAGCGCCGCGAGGTCGAAGCGGCGCAGGATGCCGAGCGCGATCAGCGCCGCGATGCCCTGGCCGTTCGGCGGGATCTCGTGGACGCGGTGGCCGTAGGCGTCGATCGCGATCGGCTCGACCCACTCGGGAGCGAACGCGGCGAAGTCGCTCGCCGCCATCGCGCCGCCGTGCGCGCGCGCGTGCGCCTCGGCGGCGGCGGCGATCTCGCCGCGGTAGAACGCCTCGCCGCGCGTCTCGGCGATGCGGGCGAGCGCGCGCGCCGCGGCCGGGAACGCGAAGCGCTCGCCGACCTCGGGCGCACGGCCGTGCGGCAGGAACGCGCCGGCCCAGCCGGGCTGCGACGCGAGCAGCGGCGCCGCCGCCGCCCACTTCTGCTGGACGACGATCGGCACCGCGTAGCCGCGCTCGGCGACGTCGATCGCCGGCGCGAGCAGGTCGGCGAACGGCAGCCTGCCGAAGCGCTCGGACAGCGCCACCCAGCCGGCGACGGCGCCGGGCACGGTGACCGAGTCCCAGCCGCGCATCGGCGGGCGGTCGCCGCCGTCGCCGTGCCTGCGGCGGAAGTACTCGCGCGACCACGCCGCCGGCGCCGGGCCCGACGCGTTGAGGCCGTGCAGGCGCTCGCCGTCCCAGACGATGCAGAAGGCGTCGGAGCCGAGACCGTTGCTGCACGGCTCGACGATCGTCATCATCGCCGCCGCGGCGATCGCGGCGTCGACGGCGTTGCCGCCGCGCTGGATCATGGCGAGCCCGGCCTGCGCCGCCAGCGGATGCGACGTCGAGACGATGTTGCGCGCGAAGACCGGGACCCGCGTCGTCGGGTAGCCCGCCTGCCAGTCGAAGTCCATGCCTCGACGATAGCGCTGCCGTGGTGGTGCCGGCAAAACCCCGCTAGTCCTCGGCGGCGAACGCGACCTCGCGCTTCCTGCTGATCGCCGGCAGCGAGACGATCACGATCAGCAGCGCCGCCGCGACGAGCAGTCCGGACGACAGCGGCCGGGTGACGAACGTCGTCCAGTCGCCGCGCGAGAGCAGCAGCGCGCGGCGCAGGTTCTCCTCCATCATCGGCCCGAGGATGAAGCCGAGCAGGAGCGGCGCCGGCTCGACGCTCAGCTTGAAGAAGACGTAGCCGATGAGCGCGAACAGCGCCGTCAGGTAGACGTCGAACGTGCTGTTGTTGAGCGAATAGACGCCGATGCAGCAAAACAATGTGATCGCGGGAAAGAGGAACCGGTACGGCACCGTCAGCAGCTTGATCCACATCCCGATCAGCGGCAGGTTGAGGATCACGAGCATCGCGTTGCCGACCCACATCGACGCGATCAGCCCCCAGAACAGCTGCGGGTTCGACGTCATCACCTGCGGGCCGGGCTGGATGCCCTTGATCGTCATCGCGCCGACCATCAGCGCCATCACCGCGTTCGGCGGGATGCCGAGCGTCAGCATCGGGATGAACGACGTCTGGGCGCCGGCGTTGTTGGCCGACTCGGGACCGGCGACGCCCTGGATCGCACCCTTGCCGAACGGCACGCGCGGGTTGCGCGTCAACTTCTTCTCGACCGTGTAGGACGCGAACGAGGCGAGCAGCGCGCCGCCGCCGGGCAGCACGCCGAGGATCGATCCGAGTGCCGTGCCGCGCAGCACCGACGGCCACGCCTCCATGAAGTCGCGCTTGTTCGGCCACAGGCCCTTCACGTCCTTGGTGAAGACCTCGCGGTGCTCGGCCGGCCGGCCGAGGTTGGAGATGATCTCGCCGAAGCCGAACACGCCCATCGCGATGACGACGAAGCCGATGCCGTCGGTCAGCTGCGGGATGTCGAAGCTGTAGCGCGCGGTGCCCGAGATGACGTCGGTGTTGATCTGCGCGAGTAGCAGGCCGAGGATGATCATCGCGATCGCCTTCAGCAGCGACCCCGAGGCGAGGACGACGGCGCCGATCAGGCCGAGCACCATCAGCGAGAAGTACTCGGCCGGGCCGAACTTGAACGCCAGCTCGGTGAGCGGCGGCGCGAACGCGGCAATGATGATCGTGCCGACGCAGCCGGCGAAGAACGAGCCGAGGCCGGCGGCGGCGAGCGCGGCACCGGCACGGCCCTGGCGCGCCATCTGGTAGCCGTCGATCGCGGTCACGACCGACGACGACTCGCCGGGGACGTTGATCAGGATCGCGGTCGTCGAGCCGCCGTACTGGGCGCCGTAATAGATGCCGGCGAGCATGATCAGCGCCGGCGTCGCGTCGAGCGCGTACGTCGACGGCAGCAGCATCGCGATCGTCGCCACCGGGCCGATGCCCGGCAGCACGCCGATCAGCGTGCCGAGCATGCAGCCGAAGAACGCGTACAGCAGGTTCTGCAGCGTGAAGGCGACGCCGAAGCCGATGCCGAGGTTGTGCAGGAGGTCCATGCGGCTGCTCGTCGAGGTTGCGAGCCGGGGTCAGCGGATGAACACCGGCCAGACCGGGATCGTCAGCTTCAGGCCCCAGATGAAGATCGCCCACGAACCGATCGTGAGGATGACGGCGTTGAGCAGCGCGCCCTTCCAGTGGAACTCGTCGCCGGCCAGGCTCGAGATGAAGATCAGCACCGGGACCGTGACGATGAGGCCGAGCGGCTCGAGGATGAGACCGAAGACGGCGATCGCGACGACGATGATGATCAGCGGCTTCCACGCGAACCCGCCGATCGGGTCGCCGTTCTCGCTCTCGATCGTCAGCGACTTGAAGAGCACGATCGCGCCGAGCAGCGCGACCAGGATCGACAGGCCGAGCGGGAAGTAACCGGCGCCCGGATGCGCGGAAAGCTGCGCGAGCCGCGCCCAGGCGCTCGTCGCGCACGGATCGTTGGGCGGGCACGCCGGCCCCATGCTGTAGTTCATCGCGCCGATCGCGAAGACGACGCCGACGACGAGGAACATCATGCCCGACCAGAAGTCGCGCTCGCTCTTGATCTTCAAGGAGTCCCCCGCAGCCCTGGCCTGAACGCGCCGATTCTAGGCAGCGCCCCGGGGGCGGCCGATGTGTGGTTTACACCGAGCGGCCGCGGCCGCGTGGCGTCACTCCCACGCGGGAGTCGCGCGCAGCACTTCGTCGAGCGTCGTCAGCCCTTCGGCGACCTTCATCGCGCCGGCGAGGCGGAGCGGCCTGAGGCCGTCCTGCAGCGCGTGCGCGCGCAGCTTCGCCTCGTCGCACGTCGGCTGGATCGCGGTACGCGCAGCGTCGCTCACCGTGAGCAGCTCGAACAGCCCGGCGCGACCGCGATAGCCGGTCATCCGGCACTCGAGGCAGCCGACCGCCTTGTACGGCCGGACGCCACCGTTCAGCCGCCAGGGCTTGACGACCTCGTGCAGCGTCTCGCGGGTGACGTCGGGGTCCTGCTTCTTGCACGCCGGACAGAGCGTGCGCACGAGCCGCTGCGCGAGCACGCCGATCAGCGTCGATGCGATCAGGTAAGGCGCCACGCCGAGGTCGTTGAGGCGCGTGATCGCCGACGCCGAGTCGTTGGTGTGCAGGGTCGAGAAGACGAGGTGACCGGTGAGCGACGCCTGGATCGCCATGTCGGCGGTCTCGAGGTCGCGGATCTCGCCGACCATGATGATGTCCGGGTCCTGGCGCATCAGCGAGCGCAGGCCCTCGGCGAAGCCGAGGTCGATCTGCGTCTGCACCTGCGTCTGGTTGAACGCCGGCTGGATCATCTCGATCGGGTCCTCGATCGTGCAGACGTTGACCTCGTCGGTCGCCAGGCGGCGCAGCGTCGAGTAGAGCGTCGTCGTCTTGCCCGAGCCGGTCGGGCCGGTGACGAGGATGATGCCGTGCGGCTTGGCGGTGAGCTCCTCCCAGCGGCGGCCGTCGTGGCTGCCGAAACCGAGGCTCTCGAGCGACTTGATCGTCGTGTCCGGATCGAAGATCCGCATCACCATCTTCTCGCCGAACGCGGTCGGGATCGTCGACAGACGCATCTCGACCTCGTCGCCGGCGGGATTGCGGACCTTGATGCGGCCGTCGAGCGGACGGCGCCGCTCGACGACGTCCATGCGGCCGAGCAGCTTGACGCGCGCCACCATCGCGCTCATCACGCCCGGCGGCAGCTGATAGACGGTGTGCATGACGCCGTCGATGCGGAAGCGGATGACGCTGCGCTCGCGGCGCGGCTCGAGGTGGATGTCGGAGGCGCGCTGGTCGAACGCGTACTGCCAGAGCCAGTCGACGACCTGGATGACGCCGGAGTCGTTGGCGTCGAGCTGCTTGCTCGACTTGCCGAGCTCGACGAGCTGCTCGAAGTTGGCGAGCGCCGCCGACTCGCCCATCTTGACGGCGTTGCGGACCGAGCGCGAGAGCGCGTAGAACTCGGTCGTGTAGCGCGCGATCTCGATCGGGTTGACGATGACGAGCTTGATCGTGCGCCGCGTGTGCGACTCGATCTCGCTGACCCAGCCGACGTCGAGCGGCTCGCAGGTCGCGATCGTCACCTCGGTCAGGCCGAAGCTGAGCGGCAGCGCATGCCGCCGCTCGGCGTACTGGATCGACATCACGTCGGCGACGCGGCCGACGTCGACCTTGAGCGGGTCGATGCGGACGTACGGCAGCTTGACGCGCTTGGCGAGCCACTCGGTCAGCGTCTCGGCGTCGAGCACCTTGCCGTCGCCGACGCGCTGCAGCCCCGCCTGACCGATGCGCACGAGCGGGTGCTGCGCGCTGTTGCCGCTGGCGAAACGCCGCGCGGTGCGCTCGACGTCCTCCTCGGTGACGATCCTGTCCTCGCGCAACCAGGCGAGGACGGTGCGCCAGGTGAGCTTGCCGTGCGAGATGACGTTGAGCGAAAGGTCGATCGCCTGCAGCGGCGCTGGCCGGGTCGGCGAGATCGAGCGCTCGAAGGCGCTCTCGCGCTCGAGCGTGCTGTCGCGGCCCAGGGTCGACGTCCGCACGCCGCTGCGCTCGGGGTCGCGCTGCGCCACCACGGCCGCTGCCTTGCTGCTGAGTTCGGGTTGCTCGCTTCTGGGTTTCATGCAGGCGTCATGCGGGCGCTGAATCTGTCGCGGCTTGGCCGGGGGCCGGACGCAGCATGCGCAGCCACTTCCTGGCGGGCAGCTGCCACCGAGTTTCGATGTTTTCGGCACGCCGGGCAAGTTCGTCGAGGGGCGCGAACGTGACTTGCTTCATCGCCAGCACGACCGTGTTGCCCTCCCTGGTCGGCTGCACCGTCCGCACGGCGTCGGCGCCGAACGCGGCGGCGATGCGCCGCGTGCTCGTCGCGAAGCTGGCGTCGCGCCCGAACAGGTTGACGGTCATCGCCCCGCCCGGGGCGACGACGTCGAAGCAGCGGCGGTAGAACTCGGCGCTGTCGAGGACCGGGCTGGCCGCCTCGTGGTCGTAGAGGTCGACCGCAAGGACGTCTGCCGTGCCGCGCTGCGCCGGATCGGCGACCCAGGCGCCGGCGTCGGCGGTGACGACCGTGAACGATGCGCTCGACGCCGGCAGGCGAAACCACTGCCGGCAGGCGTCGACGACGCCTTCGTTCAGCTCGACGGCCGTGACGCGCATCTTCATCCGCCGGCTGCAGAAGCGCGCGATCGTGCCGGCACCGAGGCCGAGCTGGACGAGGCGCGCGCCCGCGACGGTCGCCGGGTCGCGAAACAGCGTCCACGCCATCATGCGTCGGACGTACTCGAGCTCGATCGCGAGCGGCGACTCGATCCGCATCGCGCCCTGGATCCACGGCGTGCCCAGGTGCAGATAGCGCACGCCGTGCGACTCGGAGATCGTCACCTCGGGCAACGACGCCGCGGCGCTCACCGCGCCGCCTCGCCGAGCAGCGCGCCGAGCCGCGGCAGCGTGTCCACCGCGTTCGCGGTCGTGCGGGCGGCGAGCGCGTCGGCCGGCTCGCCGCGCAGCTCGGCGAGCGCGGCACCGATCCGCGCCACCTCGGCGGGCTCGTTGCGCATCGTCGCCCCGGCGGCGCGCGCCGCCGCGGTGCGGTAGCCCCACTGCGGCGCGATGTCGGGGGCATCGGTCTCCATCACGATCGCGTCGCAGGGAAGCTGCGCAGCGACGCGGCGGATGCGCAGCGCCCGCTCGAACGTCAGCGCGCCGCCGCAGCCGAGGCGGATGTCGAGCGCCCGGAACGCGGCGGCCTGCTGGGCGCTGCCGTTGAAGGCGTGCGCGAAGCCGCCGCGCACGCGCACGCGGCGCAGCTGCTTCAGCACCGGATCGATGGCGCCGCGCACGTGCAGCAGCACCGGCAGCTCGAACTCGGCGGCCAGGCGCAGCTGCGCCAAGAGGATCATCGCCTGCCGCTCGCGGTCGAGCCCGCCGATGAAGTGGTCGAGGCCGATCTCGCCGACGGCGACGAGGCGCGGATCGTCGGCGTGGCGCGCGAGCGCATCGCGCAGCGCCGCGACGTCGCCCTCGCCGGCGCGGTCGGTGCACAGCGGATGGATGCCGAGCGCGTAGGCGAGCGCATGCTCGTGCGCGAGCTCGCGGACGCGCTCGAAATTGCCCCTGTCGACCGCAGGGAGGACGATCTGCGCGACCCCGGCGGCGCGGGCGCGCGCGACGACGGCGTCGCGGTCGGCGTCGAATTCGGCGGCGTCCAGGTGGCAATGCGTGTCGATCCACACGCTTGCGATGATGCCCGCCACGCGCGGCACGCCTGCGCTGTGACAGCGCAGCGCCGCCGTGCTACCGTACCGTCGAGGGCGGCGAGGCGTGCGGCGCGCGGTTTGCCTGCCGTCCGGAACGAGCGCCGGCCCCGCGATCCCCGCATGAAACGAGTCCCGCTGTACAGCCGTTCGCATCGGCCGCCGCCGGCGGTCGAAACGCCCGCGGCGACGACTGCGGGCGCGCCCGTGCCTGGCGCACGGGCGCCGCGGCGCGGCGCCGCGTTCCTGCTGCGCCACGAGCGACGTCTGTGGCTGCTCCTGCTCGTCGTCCTCGCGCTCGCGTTCTGGTGGTCGGGGCCGACCTTCAACGCCAAGCCGCCGCTGACGATGGAACAGATCGACGCCGCGATGCGGCAGTCGATCGAGGAGAAGCCGCTCGTCTCGCCCGTGTCGCGCGCCTACGAGGCGGTCATCCCGTCGGTGGTGCGCGTCGTCGGCCTCATGACCGAGGGCGACGACGGCAGCGACAAGACCGAGAACGGCAAGGAAGGCACCGTCGAGCGCGGCGTCGGCACCGGCGTCGTCATCATCGACAACGGCACGATCCTCACCAACCTGCACGTCGTCAGCGGCGCGAAGAAGATCCGCGTCACCTTCATGGATGGCTCGGAGTCGGACGCCGTGATCGTCGGCACCCAGCCCGAGAACGACCTCGCCGTGCTGCGCGCGAGCCCGGTGCCGGACGACCTGTTCGCGGCGACGATGCGCTCGACCGCCGACCTCGCGCCCGGCGACCAGGTCCTCGTCGTCGGCTTCCCGTTCGGCATCGGCCCGTCGGCATCGGCGGGCGTCGTCTCCGGATTGAAGCGCCAGTTCCGCTCGCCCGAAGGCCACCAGACGCTCACCAACCTGATCCAGTTCGACGCCGCCGCCAACCCGGGCAACTCGGGCGGGCCGCTGGTGACGATGGACGGCGAGGTCGTCGGCATCGTGACCGCGATCCTCAACCCGAACCGCCAGCGCGTCTTCATCGGCATCGGCTTCGCCGTTCCGATCGAGAACGCCGCCGCGGCGGCGGGAATGCCGCCCTTCTGAGGCGCGCCGCTCCCCGGCGCGACCCGTCTTCCCCACCTCCTCGATCCGCGATGACCGACACCACCAACGTTCCCGGCGAAGCGGCGACGCTCATGGAGCGCGTGCTCTACGAAGTCAAGCGCGTCGTCGTCGGCCAGGACCACTTCCTCGAGCGCGTGATGGTCGCGGTGCTCGCGCAGGGGCACCTGCTCGTCGAGGGCGTCCCCGGGCTGGCGAAGACGCTCACCGTGAAGACGCTGGCGCAGACGCTGCGCGGCACGTTCCGCCGCATCCAGTTCACCCCCGACCTGGTTCCCGCCGACCTCGTCGGCACGCGCATCTTCAATCCGCGCTCAGGCGAGTTCTCGACCGCGCTCGGCCCGGTCTTCGCGCACCTGCTCCTCGCCGACGAGATCAACCGCGCCCCCGCCAAGGTGCAGAGCGCGCTGCTCGAGGTCATGCAGGAGCGCCAGGTGACGATCGCCGGCGAGACGCACAAGGTGCCCGAGCCGTTCCTCGTCATGGCGACGCAGAACCCGATCGAGACCGAGGGCACGTACCCGCTGCCCGAGGCGCAGGTCGACCGCTTCATGATGAAGGTGCTCGTCGACTACCCGAGCGAGGACGAGGAGTTCGTGATCGCGCAGCGCGTGACCGGCGAGCCGATCACCATGACGGCGATCGCGAGCATGGGCCAGCTCGCCGAGCTGCAGCAGGAGTGCCGCAAGGTCTTCGTCGACTCCTCGCTCGTGCGTTACGCCGTGCGCCTGGTCAGCGCGACGCGCCGGCCCGACCGGTTCGACCTCGCCGACATCGCCAAGTACCTGACGTTCGGCGCCAGCCCGCGCGCGACGATCGGCCTGGTCGAGGGCGCGCGTGCGCTCGCCTTCATGCGCGGCCGCAGCTACGCGCTGCCCGAGGACATGACGGGCCTCGTCGCCGACGTGCTGCGCCATCGTCTGGTGCTGTCGTACGAGGCGCTCGCCGAGGGCATCGACGCCGACACCGTCGTCCAGCGCGTCATGCGCAAGATCCCGGTGCCCGAGAAGCCGCTCGCCCCCGAGAACGGCCATGGCCGCAGCAGCTGAAGCGTCGGCCGGCGTCATCGACCACGCCAGCGCCGAGGCGCTCCTGAAGCGCCTCGAGTGGACCGTGCTGCGCCGCCTCGACGGCCAGCTGCAGGGCGACCACCGCACGCTGATGCGCGGCGCCGGCCTCGACCTCGCCGACCTGCGCGAATACCAGCACCACGACGACGTCCGCTACATCGACTGGAACGTGACGGCGCGGCTGCAGCAGCCGTACGTCCGCCAGTTCACCGAGGACCGCGAGCTCTCGGCGTGGTTCCTCGTCGACCTCTCGGCGAGCGTCGACTTCGGCTCCGACCGCTTCACCAAGCGGATGGTCGCGCGCGAGTTCGTCGGCGTCCTGGCGCGGCTGCTGACCCGGCGCGGCAACCGCGTCGGCGCGCTGCTCTATGGCAACCGCGTCGACACCGTGCTGCCGGCGCGCGGCGGCCGCGTCCACGTCCTCGAGCTGCTGCAGCGCATGGCCGAGCGCCCGGCCGAGTCGGCGCCAGGCGCGACCGACCTGCGCGAGCTGCTGCTGCACGCGCAGGGGACGATCCGCCGCCGCTCGACGATCTTCGTCGTCTCCGACTTCGTCACCGCGCCGGGCTGGGAGCGGGTGCTCGGCCAGCTCGCGCTGCGCCATGAAGTCACCGCGGTGCGCCTCTTCGATGCGCTCGAGATGGACCTCCCGGACATCGGGCTGGTGACGATGCGCGACGCCGAGACCGGCGAGCAGATCGTCGTCGACACCCACAACAAGCGCTTCCGCGAGCGCTTCGCGGCGGCCGCCGAGCGGCGCGAGACAGGGCTGCGCGAAGCGCTCGCCAAGGCCGGCGTCGACACGCTCGAGCTCGGCACCGACGACGACCTGGTCGACGCGGTGCTGCGCTTCGCCGACCTCAAGAAGCAGCGCAGCCGGCTCGCCAACTGGAGCGGCGGCGGCCGCTCGATCTCCCATGTCCGACCGGCAGCGGGCGGCTGAAGCGCGGCGCCTGCCATGACCCCAGCCTCGCCGTGGATGACGTTCCTCTGGCCCTCGATGCTGTGGGCGATGCTCGCGTTGCCGCTGATCGTCGCGCTCTACGTGCTGCTGCT
>Ga0157379_10002432_pt1 | contig 15591 bp, 15 predicted proteins | sample S25metaG_FD_121802 | JGI IMG/M metagenome (GOLD analysis project Ga0157379, IMG submission 121802) | Switchgrass rhizosphere microbial communities from Kellogg Biological Station, Michigan, USA - S2-5 metaG | ecosystem: Host-associated > Plants > Roots > Rhizosphere > Soil | place: USA... | reverse complement strand
CGCATCGCGCAGGTCGTCCGCGGCCGCTTCGTCTACTCGGGCGGCATCGGGTCGCTGGACGACCTGCGCGCGCTGCGGGACCTCCGCCAGGTCAACCTCGGCGGCGTCATCGCCGGCAAGGCGCTCTACGAGGGCCGGTTCACGATCGCCGAGGGCCAGCAGGCGCTGCAGCCCGAGGTCGCGCCGAAGCGGCCCTACCGCGCGGTCCCGGCGGCGGACTGAGGTCAGTACTCGTCCCGATAGCGCACGCCCGGGCTGCCGGCCTGCGCGCCCAGGCCCGTGAGCCGGCCCTCCGGCTGCTCCCACGGCTCCTGGCGGCCGAGCGCGGTCAGGTCCAGGAACGACGTGGTCGAGCCGAGCCCGTCGGTCCCGCGGGCGTAGGTCGAGTACGTGTGGAACACCGCGTCGCCGTCGCGCAGGAAGCAGCTCAGGCCGTGCAGGTCGAACGGCTGCTCCCACTCCTCCACGGGGAGGCCACGAGCGGCGAGCTCGGCCTTCGAGCGGTAGTTGTACTCGAACGGGACCTTCGTCTCGTCGAGCGTCACGTGGAAGTCGTGGTTGAAGTCGCTGCCGTGCGAGGACCACCACGGGAAGGTCCAGCCCATGCGGGCCTTGAAGGCGGCGATGCTCGCGGGCCTGCCCCGTGAGACGCAGGCGAACGTCGTTGCGCGCTGGTTGAGGTGCTCGAGGTGGCCGATCTGGTCGGCGAACGCCGAGCAGCTCGGGCAGCCGATGTCGGCGTCGAGCCACATGAAGTGGTAGACGACGAGCTGGAGGCGCCCCTCGAAGAGGTCGAGCAGGCCGGCGGCGCGGCCGTCGAGGTCGTGGAAGGCGTAGTCCTTGTCGATGCGCACCATCGGCAGGCGCCGCCGCTGGGCGTTCAGCGCGTCCTGGGCGCGGGTGTGCGCCTTCTCCTGCTCGAGCAGCGCCACGCGGGCGGCGCGCCACTCGTGGGGCGAGACGACGTCGGGCAGGCCCATGGCCGGTCCTCCTGGGGTCGGGGTTCAGGGCAGGGACGGTCCTCGGGGGCGGGACTCATCGGCGGGATGGCTAGGGTGTCCGACGGTGCACCTCAAGCGCGTCATACCCTGCCTGGACGTCGATGCGGGCCGCGTCGTGAAGGGCACGAACTTCGTCGGGCTGCGCGACGCCGGCGATCCCGTCGAGCTCGCGGCCCGCTATGACGCCGAAGGCGCCGACGAGCTGGTGTTCCTCGACATCACCGCCACGCACGAGGGACGCGACACGATCGTCGACCTGGCGCGCCGGGCCGCCGACCACGTCTTCATCCCGTTCACGATCGGCGGCGGGATCCGCTCGGTCGCCGACGCCCAGCAGGTCCTCGACGCCGGTGCCGACAAGGTGAGCGTCAACTCCGCCGCCGTGGCCCGGCCGGAGCTCATCGACGAGCTGGCCGAGCACTTCGGGGCCCAGTGCGTCGTGCTGGCCATCGACGCGAAGGCGCGCGAGAGCGCCGGCGGCTGGGAGGTCTTCGTGGCCGGCGGGCGCAAGGCGACCGGCCTCGACGCGGTCGCGTGGGCCCGCGAGGGCGTGGAGCGCGGGGCGGGGGAGATCCTGCTGACGAGCATGGACCGCGACGGCACGAAGGACGGCTACGACCTCGGGCTGACCGCCGCGGTCGCCGCCGCCGTCGACGTCCCGGTGATCGCGTCGGGCGGTGCGGGGAACCTCGAGCACCTCGTCGCGGCGCTCGAGGCCGGGGCCGACGCGGCCCTCGTCGCGTCGCTGTTTCACTTCGGGACGTACTCGATCGCCGAGGCCAAGGCCGCGCTGGCCGGGGCCGGCGTGCCAGTACGCCGGACCTGACCGGCCGGACGGGGTCAGACCCCGCACGGTCAGTCCTTGCGCGCGCGGCAGATGGTCCGGCCGTCGGCCCGGGCGAAGCAGACGCGGGGCTTGGGCAGACGGCAGACGTGCTTGCCGCCGCTGCGGAAGCACACCTCGACGCCGGCCCGGCGCCGTGCCCGCGCGCGGCGGACGGCTCGGCGGCGGGCCGCCACGCGCCGGGCGACGTAGCGTCGGTGACGGCGGATCGCGGCGGCGCGTGCGTGGTCGCGCCGGCGCTTCTGGGCCGCGCTGGTGAGCGTGCCGTTGGCCTTGCGCCCCTGCTCGGCGAGCATGTACAGCGTCGCGTAGCCGTTGAGGTACAGCCGCTGGCCGTCGGAGATCACGGGGTTGAACGCCCCTCGGCCGAACGACCACACGAGCTTGCCGGTCGCGGCACCCACGGCACCGGTCGACTTGCGCGACAGGTTGGAGAAGAACACCAGGTCGCCGATCACGACCGGGCCGCCCGAGATCTTGCCGCCTGAGTAGTGGCGCCAGCGCACCGATCCCGTGCGCGCGTCGAAGGCATACAGGTTGCCGTCGTACGACCCGGCATAGACGGTTCCCCCGAGCACGTCGGAGATCGCGGGCGACGAGTACACGTACCCGCCCGTGCGGTGACGCCACGCGAGCTTGCCGGTCCGCGCGGCGAAGGAGTAGACGAACCCGTCCGTGTTGCCCAGATAGACCCGGCCGTAGGCGATCGCCGGGGTCGCGTAGAAGTTCCCGCTGCGCAGGCCGAACGCCCCGCCGCTGGTGCCCGTCTTCCAGATCGGCGACCCGTCGGCCCGCCGCAGGGCGGTGACCTGGCCGCCGTAGTCGCCGAAGATCAGCCGGCCCTGGTCGAGCGCCAGGGCGCCCTTGACCGCGCCTGCGGCCCGGTACGTCCAGCGCACGGCGCCATCGCTGGCCCGCAGGGCGTAGACCGTGCCGTCCTCCGATCCGAAGTAGAGACGGCCCTGGTCGAGGAGGGGGGAGGACTCCGACCGGCTCGGCAGCGGGCGCGACCAGCGCGTGTGGCCGTCGCCGGCGGCGACGGCGACGACGCGGCCCGCCCCGACGCCCTTGCCGCGGGCCAGGAGCACCGAGTACACCGTGCCGTGACCGCAGGCCGGCGACGCGGCCGCGAGGTAGCCGAGCTTGGTCTTCCACCGCACGCGGCCCGTGCGCCGCGACACGGAGTAGAGCGCCCCGTTGTTCTTGAGGAGGAAGAGCGACTTGCCGCACAGCACGGGCGGGAACTCGAGCAGGATGGAGCCGGTCATGCGCCAGCGCACGACGAACGGCGGGCGCAGCGGGCGATCCAGCGGCAGGTACCGGGTGCGGGACTTCGCCAGCCCGTACACCGGCCACGCGAAACCGTCGTCGAACGGATCGCGGGTGCTGCTCGGCTTCGGCTTGGGCGTGGCGGGCACCGTCGGAGGCGCCGCCTCGAATTCGACGTCCGGGTTGGAGACGTCGCCCTGGCGGCCCCCCATCAGCACCGCGACCGCGGCACCCGCGAGCAGGACGATCGCGAGCGCCGCCGCGGCCCACACCAGCCGGCGGCGTCTGCCGCCGGTCGGACGGGACATGCCCGACAGCCTAGGTATCTCGTGCGCGGATCGTCGTGGTCCCGTGCGAGGATCGCCCGATGCGCTCCGCCGCCGAGGCCCTCGCCGCCCTCCGCGCGGGTCCGTGCACCGGGCGCGTGCTCGCGGCGCTCGCCGACCGGCCCGACGCGTGGATCGTCGGGGGCGCCGTGCGCGATGCGCTCCTCGGGCGCCCTGAGCGCGTCGTCGACGTCGACGTGGTCGTCGAAGGCGACGCCGCAGCGGTGGCCGACGCGCTGGGCACGACCGACGCGGCGCACGAGCGCTTCGGCAGCTTCGCGGTGTCGCTGCCCGGAGGCGGCTGTCACGTCGACGTCGTCTCGGCGCGCGCCGAGACCTACCCGCGCCCGGGGGCGCTGCCCGACGTTCGACCCGCCGGCCTGGACGACGACCTGCGACGGCGCGACTTCACGGTCAACGCGCTGGCCGTGAACGCGGCCGGCGACCTCCGCGCGGTCCCCGGCGCGCTGCGCGACCTGCGCGAGGGACGGCTCCGCGTGCTGCACGACGCCTCCTTCCGCGACGACCCGACGCGGTTGTGGCGGCTCGTCCGCTACGCCGTGCGGCTCGGCTTCCTGCCCGAGCACGAGACGGGTCGTCTGGCCGCCGAGGCGGTCGCGAGCGACGCGCTGCGCACCGTCAGCGGCGATCGCGTCGGCGCCGAGCTGCGCCTCGCCCTCAACGAGCCCGACGCGCCGGGTGTGCTGCATGCCGCCCAGAACCTCGGGCTCGTCGCGGGACTCCGCCTCGACCCCAGCCTGGTCGGCGCCGCCCTGGCGCTGTTGCCCGCCGGCGAGGGGCGGGCCGATCTCACCCTGCTCGGGGCGGTCATCCCGGACGCCGGGTGGCCGGCACCGTACGGCTTCACCGCCGCCGAGGCCCATGTGCTGGCGCGGTGCGCCGAGCTCGCGCCCATCGACCCCGGCCCGCCGTCAGAGGTCGCCCGCAGGCTGCGCGGCGAGCCCGTCGAGGCCGTCGCCGTCGCCGGTGCGCGGGGTGACGCGGCGACCGCGTTGCAGTGGCTCGGACGCTGGCGCTGGGTGCGGCTGGCGATCGACGGGCATGACCTGCTGGCGGCCGGCGTCCCCGAGGGCCCCGAGATCGGCCGACGCCTGGCCGCCGTCCTGGACCGCCGCCTCGACGGCGAGCTCGCGCCCGGCCGCGACGCGGAGCTGGCGGCCGCCCTCGGCGCCGGGCCGGGCCCGCTCTGACCGCCTGCTACACCTGATCGGGATGCCGCCGCGCGACGCGATCGACCTCGAGGTGCCGGGGGCCCACGTCCGGTTCACCGCACGCGGCGGGGGCGTGTCGGACGGTGCCTACGCCTCGTTGAACCTCGGGTGCTTCACGCCCGACGATCCTGCCCGGGTCGCCGAGAACCACCGCCGTGCCGGCGGCGGGCGCCCGCTGGCGTTCGCGCGCCAGGTGCACGGCGCCCAGGTCGTCGTCCTCGATGCTCCGCCCGAGGCCGGAGCGGTGCCGGAGGGCGACGGCGTCGTCACGACGCGCCGCGGTGTCGCCGCCCTGGTCGTGACCGCCGACTGCCTCCCCATCGCCGTGGCCGGCGAGGGCGGGCTCGCGATGGTGCACGCCGGCTGGCGCGGACTGGCCGCGGGCGTGCTGGAGGCCGGCGTCCGCGCCCTGCGCGCCGAGGGCGTCGGTGCTGCGCTGCACGCGGTGATCGGGCCGGGCGCCGGCGTGTGCTGCTACGAGGTCGGCGACGAGGTCGCCGCGCGCTTCCCGGGCTGGGCGCGGCGCGGGCGTCACCTCGATCTCAAGGCGGTCGCGGCCGCGCGCCTGCGCGACGCGGGCGTCGCCGAGGTGGTGGACGTGGGGCGCTGCACGCTGTGCGAGCCGGAGGTGTTCTTCAGCCACCGCGCGAGCGGCCCCGTGACCGGTCGCCAGGGCGGCCTGGCCTGGCGCATCTGACCGAGCGGGCCGACATCCGTCGCGCTTCTGCTCTAGCCTTCCCGCGAACGTCCTGTGACCGGGGGTTCGCCGTACTCCGACGGCGGGGGTCACAGCAAGGAGGACATCGTGGCATCCACGCTGCCCGCGCTTCGTCGCGCCCGTTTCATCCTGATCCCCACGGCCGCCGCGGCTACGCTGCTCCCGGCCGTGCTCGCTCCCGCACGCGCATCGGCGACGTCGCTGGTCCCGACGCGAGATGGCGCGGCCGCGCTGCGCGCGGGCGCGGCCGCGAGGCCGCATGGCCTGACGGTCCTGCGGGCCGGCGGCCGCGCGCATTGGCGCGTGCTCGTGCGCTTTCCCGCGCTGCCCGCCGGCGCATCGGTCCGGACCGCCATCCTGCGGTTCACCGTGCTGGGCGGGGCGCCCAAGGCCCTCACGGTCTGGGTCGCGCCCGGCGACCCGGGTGCCGGCGCCGTCGATCGGCGCAGCGTGGCTGCGGTCGGCCCGCGCGTGCAGCGCTGGTTCCGCTCGCGGGCGTGCACGGCGCATCCGCGCCGCGATGCGTGCCGTCACGTGCGCGTCGATGTCACGGCGGCCGCCCGCGCGGGGCGTCCGCTCTCGTTGATCGTCGGCTCGGCGTCGACCCGGGTCATCCGGCTCGCCGGTTCCGACGCGCGGCACGGCGCGCCGCGCCTGACGGTGTTCGTCCGGCGCGGGGCGAGGGCCATGCCGGCCCCGGGCCCGGCGGTCGCGCCGACGTCCGCGCCGGCGGCGCCGGCCGCGCCCGGCGGCTTCCCGCCGCGCCCGGTGGCCGGGCTCTGGACCACGGCCGCGGAGCTCGCCGGGCGCCCGATGAGCGGCGCGTCGTGGCAGGCGCTCAAGGCGGCGGCCGACGGCTCGCCCGGCACGGCCGACATCGCCGACCAGAACTCCGACCACGACATCAACACGCTGGCCGCGGCGCTCGTCTACGCCCGGACGCGCATCGCCGCGTATCGCGCGAAGGCGGCGGCCGGCATCGGCGCGGCGATCGGCACCGAGGCGGGCGGGCGCACGCTGGCGCTCGGCCGCAACCTGGCGTCCTACGTCATCGCCGCGGACCTGATCGACCTCAGCTCGTTCGACGGCGGCGCCCTCGACAACCGGTTCCGCGGCTGGCTGAGCGCGGTCCGCACCGAGAACCTCTCCGGCGACACGTTGATCTCCACCAGCCAGCTGCGTCCCAACAACTGGGGGACGATGGCGGGTGCGAGCCGCGTGGCGGCCGACGTCTACCTGGGCGACACCGCCGACCTCGACCGGGCCGCGACCGTGTTCCGGGGCTGGCTCGGCGACCGCTCCGCCTACGCGGGGTTCAACTACGGCGACATGTCCTGGCAGGTCGACCCGAGGAACCCGGTGGGCGTCCAGCCGGTGGGCGCGGTCAAGAACGGCCTGAACATCGACGGGGCCCTGGCAGACGACATGCGTCGGGGGTGCGCCCTGCAGGTGCCGCCCTGCCACACCAACTACGCCTGGGAGGCGATGCAGGGCGTGGTCGTCGAGGCCGAGCTGCTCTACCGGCGCGGCTACGACGCCTTCGGTTGGCAGTCGCGTGCGGTGCTGCGGGCGGTCCAGTTCCTCAAGCGCCTGGACGACGCGTACGGCGGCTGGTGGGCGGCCAACGACGACACCTGGCAGCCGTGGCTGATCAACCGGGCCTACGGGACGTCGCTGCCGGAGTCGGCTCCGGCCTCGCAGGGCAAGATCATGGCCTGGACCGACTGGGTGTTCGGCTGACCCGCCGCCCGCTGATCAGCTGAGGTCGGACAGCCGGAACCCGACGTCCTCGCCGAAGCTCGCGAGCGTCCTGCGGCGAAGCGACTGATAGCGCCGGACCGCGTCGCTCCGACGGCCGGTGAGCATCAGCATCCGGAAGAAGTCCGCGTGCACGTCCTCGTCGAACGGCTCCATGGCCGCCAGCCGCTGGAGCAGCTCGACGACGACGTCGGTGGTCCCGAAGGTGCGTTCGAGATCGATCAGCCGACGCAGCGCCTCGGCCGCGAGGTGGTGGAGGCGGTCGCGCTCGTCCAGTGCCCAGTCGGCGTACGGCTCGTCGGCCAGGAAGTCACCGTGGTAGAGCGCGATGGCCCCGCGCAGCCGGGCCCGGCCTCCGTCGGCGTCGCCCGCGCGCAGCGCGGCGAGCCCCGCCGTGACGTCGCGCTCGAAGTCGTCGGCGTCGATGCGGATCGCCGAGCGGTTGAGGGCATAGCCGCCGGGCTCGGCGACGATGAAGGCCGACTGGCCGCGGCCGTTGGCGCTGCGGTCGGGCTCGAGCGTCGTCCGCAGGACGTGGATCGAGTAGCGCAGCGCCTTGCCGCTGGAGGCCGCGTCGCTGCGCCACAGGCGCTCGACGAGCTCGTCCGTCGACACGACGCGCGGCCGCTGGGCGACGAGGAACTTCAGGATCTGACCTGCGCGGTTGCTCAGCCACCGGCCCGTGATCGGGCCTTCGCGACCGTGCACCTCGGTGCGTCCGAACACCCGGATGTCGAGATGGCTGCCGCGGGTCCAGTGCGGCGCCGTGCGCCGGCGGCGGTCCTCGGCCATGCCGGGACGCAACTCCGTCAACAGCAGCCCGGACTCGCCCGGGAGGCGCGCGACGGTGATCCATGCGCTCGCGACCTCGCCGTCGCCCGCGAGGTCGACGCGGACCTCGGGCAGCGGGCCCTCGTGCGCCGAGGCGAGCTCGTGGGCGCACACCTCGGCCAGCGGCCCGTCCGGGGCGCGGCAGCCGACCAGGTCGCAGATGACCCCGTCGCGGTCGCGTTTCAGGGCGAGATGACCAAGGATCCTCCGTGCTGCGGCGTTATGGTCATGGATGCGACCACGCACATCCGAGACCACAAGTCCATAGGGATGGCCACCGAACACATCTACGGCGAGTCGCCCGTCGCCGGTGTACCTCTCCGAACCCAACGCCATTTTCCGGTCCGTCGCTCCTCGGTCGCCCAACTTCGAATACCGGCCTTTCGCACAGGTTCCGAGGTCAATCCCCCTTAGATTCGGCCTGATAACAAGAATCTAACACACGGAGCAACAGAAGTCTGTCCGTCGATTCCTACGCTACCCCCGGTTCGCGAGTCAGGGAAGAGGCCGCGAGCGACGAGATAGAACGGAGTCTGGGGGATGGACCTTGAGGGCACACGTGGGGCGGTCGGATATGACCGCTGCGCGCTACCAGGATCGAAGGCGTGCCGAGCGGCGGGGCACGCCGGCGCGGGCTGATGTGGCCGTGTTCGCACAACGCGCCCCGTCACGCGCGATGAGCGATCACCGAGCCGCTGATCGTCCGCGTGCGGCGTTGACGCCCACCGTGGCTCTGCTGGGTACGGATCGCTCGGTCCGCCGGCTCGAGCGCACGCTCGGCCGAGCGGGGCTCGACGTCGTCGCGACCGTCGACGACGTCCAAGGTCTCCGGCAGCTCAGCGAGAGCGTGCACCCGCACGTCCTGGTCGTCGTCGGCGAGGAGCAGCTGGATCCCGCGATCCTCTCGTCGGTCTCCGCCTGGCTCCCGCACACGCGGGTGGTCGTCACGGTGGATGGCCGGCAGGTCACCGCCGTGCGCCGCGCAGTCCAGGCCGGCGCCGACGGGGTCGTCCTCGACTCGGACGCCGCCATGTCGATCGCGGTCGTCGTCCAGGCGGTCTCGCTCGGCCACGCGGTTGTACCGCTCAACGACCGAAGCGTCCTCCTGCGCCAGCGTCTGTCCACGCGCGAGCGCGAGATCCTGGCCCTCGCGGCGGAAGGCCTCACCAAGAGCGAGATCAGCGCTCAGCTCCACCTCGCGGAGAGCACGGTGAAGAGCCACCTGTCCTCCGGGTTCTCCAAGATCGGCGTGCATTCGCAGGCCGAGCTCTCCGCCTACTTCAGCGAGCGGCACGAAGGCCGCTCCACCGACCCATCCGTTCTCTCTCCAGGAGATCCAGCATGAAGCGCACATTGATCATCGGCAGGGACGCCTTCCTGGTGACCACCATGAGGATGGCTCTCAAGTTCGCGTCGGACGTCGCCGTGGTGGGCGTGCGCGACTCGGGGAGCGGCATCCGCCACGCGGTGCGCGACGCCGCCCCGGACATCGTCCTGCTCGACGGCGGCGACGACCCCGACAAGACCGTCGACCGCGTCTCGGCGATCGCCGACGAGCGTCCCGGTGCGCTCGTGCTGGTCCTCGGCGGCGCGCTGGAGCAGGACCTGGTCGAGCGGCTGCTCGATGCCGGCGTGACCGTGTGCCTCTCGCGCGCGCTGCGCGCCGAGCAGATCGAGCGCCTGCTGGGCGGCGAGCCCGAGGCCGAGCCCGCGAAGCTCGTCGTGCAGCCCGCGCCCGCCGGCAAGGCTCCGGCCGAGGCGACCACGCCGCTCACCAACCGGGAGCTCGAGATCCTGCGGTGCGTCGCCGAGGGCCACACCAACGGGCGCATCGCCCGTGACCTGTGGGTGACCGAGCAGACGGTGAAGTTCCACCTCACGAACATCTACCGCAAGCTCGGCGTGACGAATCGCACGGAGGCGAGCCGCTACATGCTGCTCAACGATCATCGCGCCGGCGCGGCCGGTTCGGCGGCGCCCACCGAGCTGCGCCGTCCGCAGGCCGCGGGCGAGCAGCCGCAGTACGGTGCGCTGGAGGCGGTGCGCTGATGCCCGTCATCCCTGAGGAGCCCTGGCAGGAGCTGCGCCGGGAGATCGACCGTGCCCGCCGCTTCGACCAGCCCGTGACGCTCATGCGCGCCGACGCTCCCGCCGCGGCGGGCGGGTCGCGCCTGCGGCGCCACCGGTCGACGGTGCTCAGCACTCTGGCCCCGGCCCTGCGCACGATCGACTCGGTCTGGGCCGACGGCCGGAGCATCTACATCCTCCTGCCGGGGACCGACGCGGAGGCCGCCGAGGCGCTCGTCTCGCGCCTGTGGCGCGAGCTCCCGGAGGTGCTGCCCTACGGCGAGCTGCGCCGCGCGACCTTCCCCGCCGACGGCGTGACCTCGGAGGCCCTTCGCGCGGTCGTCGATGCGCGCTCGGGACGGCGTGAGGGTCTTCGCCGCGTCCGCAACGTCGCGGCGGTGCCCGAGTCGGAGCAGGGATGACCCCTCGGCGGCGCTACCTGATCGCCAAGCGGGCCCTGGACCTCGTGCTCGGCTCGCTCCTGCTGCTCCTGGCCCTGCCCGTGCTGCTCGTCTGTGCGGTGGCCGTCCGGCTCGACTCGCCGGGCCCCGCGCTCTTCGGGCAGATGCGGACCGGCCGCAACGGCCGGCGGTTCCGCATGTACAAGTTCCGCACCATGTTGCAGAACGCGGAGGAGCTCAAGGCGACACTCGCCCATCTGAACATCCTGCCTCCGCCGGACTTCAAGATCCCGAACGACCCGCGGGTCACCCGGGTGGGTCGCTTCCTGCGCGCGACGAGCCTGGACGAGCTGCCGCAGCTCGTGAACGTCGTCAAGGGCGACATGTCGCTGGTCGGGCCGCGCCCGACGTCGTTTGCGCCCAGCACGTACAAGCTCTGGCACACGCACCGCCTCGACGTCCCGCCCGGGCTCACCGGCCTGTGGCAGATCGAGGGGCGTGCCGCCATGAGCTTCGACGAGCGCCTGCGCCTCGACGTGACCTACATCCGGCGCGCCTCGATGGTCTACGACCTGCGCCTGCTGGCCCGCACCGCCGGCGCCGTCGTGCGCCGGTCGGGAGTGTGACCCATGCCGGCGGCCGGTCCGGCCCCGCAGGCAACGCGCGCGGCCACCATCCATCCTGCGATCGCCGAGGCCTTCGCCGCGCTGGATGCGGCGGGCATCACGTGGTGCCTGCTGCGCGGCGGCGACGAGCTCGATCGTGTCGACGGTGACGTCGACCTCCTCGTCGGCTCCCTCGAGATGAGGCGGCTGCGCGATGCGCTGGCGGCCCCCGACGGCTTTCACCCCCGGCCGTCGTGGGGCCGCCGGCCGCATCACTTCCTCGAACGCCCGCTGCCCGGCGGCGGTCGCGTCAAGCTCGACGTCGTCACGCAGCTGTCGTACGGGCGCTTCGGTGAGCTGCCGACAGCGGCGGCGCCGGCGGTGCTCGCCGGTCGCCGGCGCGCCGGCGGCTACTGGGCGCCGGCGGAGGCCGACGCCTTCTGGGCCACCCTCCTGCACGCCCTGCTGGATCGTGATCGCGTCCGCAGCGAGCGCGCGCCCGAGCTCGTGGCGTCGGTCCGCGCCGCCCGGGACGCGAGCAGCCCGTTGCGCGACGTGCTCGCCGCCGCGGCGCGCCCCGCGGGCTGGGACGACACCCGGGTCCTGGACGCCGTCGCGGCCGGCGACTGGGCGGCGCTGGCCGAGCTCGCTCCCCGCCTCCGGGACGGATGGCCGCACGGCGACCGGGTCTCCCGGGCCGCCGTCGTCACCGTCAAGCGCGTGCTGCGCCGGGCCCAGCGGCTTCAGCAGCGCGGCTCCATCGCCGCGAACAGCGCCGCGAGGTCGACGGGGTAGGGATGGTCGACGGCGTGTGCCGGCTTGTCGGCGACCACCTGCTCCAGGAGCGCACGCTCGCGCCGCGGGGCGTCCTCGAGCACCGGGTTGCGCCGGTCGGGGAACGCGAAACGGAACTGCGCGTAGGCGGCATCGAGCGGCTCGCGCTCATAGGCCAGCGAGGCGGCCATGTGAGCGGAGACCTCACCCGGTTCGATCGTCCGCGCGACCGTGTCCTGCTGCTCCCAGCTCGAGACGAGGAACAGGCGGTCGAAGGACGAGGTGAGGGCCACAGCCCCGCCGTCGAAGATCCGCTCGGGCGCGACATCGACATGCCGCTGGCCCTCCAGCACCGCGGCGACGCGCCGTCCTCGGCGCCCCCGCGCGCCCGTCTGGGCGATCCGCAGGCCGTCGAGCCGGAGCCGGTCGGCGCGCGCCACGCGGCCGCGCACGTCGGGCAGCTGGCGCAGGTTCCAGTCCCAGATGCGGATCGGCTCCGGGATGCCGTGCACGGTCCGGCCGTCGGGCTCGATGTAGATCCATTCGTCGCCGACGTACTCCGCGCCGTGGGCCATGAAGGCCAGCAGCGCCTCGGTCTTGCCGCCCTTCGACCACCCGGTCACGACGACGCCGGTCCCACGGTGACGGAAGGCGGCGGCGTGGAGCGGCAGCGCGCCGCGGGCCAGCACGGTCAGGTTGACGCAGGCGATCAGCAGCGGCACCGCCGGCAGGCCGTGCTCGCAGACGATCTCGGCCCCCGGCTCACCGATGCGCTCGAGGGGGATCTGCACGCGGACGCGCGCCTTGTGCTTGCCGCGCAGGATGAGGAAGGCGTTGTCGGTGAACGCCGCGTCGTCGAGGCCGAGCAGCCGGACGGGGCCCGTGGTCTCGAGCCGGTCGACGAAGCGCACGACCAGGTCGGGCTCGCCGGCCAGCGCGCCCTTGACCGGGCCGAGCTGGCGGTCCACGGCTGCCTCGTCGCGGTCGGAGGCCCCGAGGAGACGGATGCCGGCCAGGCCATGAAGGTTGTAGTCGACAGGAGGTCGAGGAGCCATGCGCGTCGGAACGCTATCTAGCAGGAAGGCACCGATGACACGGGAGCCCGACGACCTCGACGACCTCGACGAGCTCCGGCTCCTGCGCCGGGTCGACTGGCGCTTCCTGCTGCCGACCCCGGATCTCGGCCGCGTGGCCTACCCCGCGCCGCGCGACGCCGGCCTGCTGGAGGCGCTGCGCCACGTGAGCGGGTCGGTCGAGCGCGCGCCGGTGGCCGAGCTCGCCGGCTACGACGTCGTGGTGGTGACCGCCGGGGCCCGCGTCCTGGGCGAGGTGGTGCGCGAGGCGCCTCCGGGCAGCTGGGTCGTCGCCGAGCTCCCGGGCCGCGCGGCGCACGCCGCGGCGCGCCGGCTGCGCCGCCGCGGCTGGCCCGAGGCCGAGGCCCACTGGCTGTGGCCGGACACGGCGCGCTGCCGTGAGATCGTGCCGCTGCGCGCGGCGGCGGTGCGCCACGCCCTGGCCCGACGCGATCCCGGAGCCCGGTGGCGCCTGCGCGTCCGCGTGGCGCGCCTGATCGCCTCGACACCGCTGTTCCCGCTCGCGGTGTCGGACGCCGTCCTCGTCGCCCGGGCGCCGTCGTGAACACGGTCGCCGCCTATCTCGCGCGCCATCGCGAGCCTCTCGAGCTCGAGGCCTACAACATCGCGCCCGACCCCCCGGTCGTCCTCATCACGCCGCGCTTCGCGCTCTCGGCGCATGTGGTCGCCCTGGTCCTGGCCCGGGACGGGCGGCCGGCGCTGGCCGCCAAGCTGCCCCGCCGGACCGACGACGGTGGCGCGCTGGCGCGTGAGGCGGAGAACCTGCGCACGGTCGGCGCCGCGCTGGACGACGACGGGACGACGCCGGCGGTCGTGGTCTTCGACGAGGACCTGCCGCACCCCCTGCTGCTCCAGCAGGCGTTGCGCGGCACGCCGTTGAGCGGGCCGGCGCTGCGCCGTGGCGGCGACGCGACGGTGCGCGCCGTGGTGGCCTGGTGCGATCGGCTCGCGCAGGCGTCCACGCGGCCGCCGGACTTCGACGTCTATGCCGCGCTGGCCCTCGACCCGGCACGCCGTCTGGCGGACGCCGCCGGAGCCGACGCGACCCTCCGCCGGCTCGCGCAGCGCACGGTCGCGCTGGTCGGGGATCTCATCGGCGCCGGGGTGCCGCACGTGTTCGAGCACGGCGACCTCGGCCATCCCAACCTGCTGCTCGGCGACGACGGCCGGCTCGGGGTGCTCGACTTCGAGCGCGCTCACCGGTTCGGCCTCGTCGGGCACGACGCGGCGTTCTTCTTGACCTACGCGGCGATGGCGCGGTCGGCGCAGCCAACGCGCGCGGCGGTCATCGACGCCTTCTACGGGGCACGGCCCTGGGCGATGGACCTCCTCGGCGGCCATCTGGAGCACGCCGGTCTCGAGCCCGGGCTGGCGGACACGGTGCTGGCGGTGTCGTGCTGCCGGGTCGTGGCCGCCGCCCAGGCGGAGGGCCTCGCTCCGCGGCCGGACGGCCGCGACGCCCCGGCGCGGCACCTCGCCGTGTGGGAGCGGGCCCTGGAAGGTGCCGCGATGGGTCACCGGCATGCACCGGCGGCGGTGGGCGCGTGAGGCTGCTCTACGTCACCGCCGAGGTGCCGTGGCCGCTGACCAGCGGCTATCTGCGCCACTACCACCTGATCCGCGGGCTCGCCGAGCGCCACGACATCGTCCACGTGTCGCTGACGCGCCGCAGCGCGATGGCTGCCGGGGCCCGCGAGGCGCTCGAGCCGTACGTCGAACGGCTGGAGGTCGTGCCGACCCCCAGGCGCGGTCGCGGGCGGCTCGCCCGCCATCTCGCCGTGCGCCGCGCCGCGGTCGAGCTGCGCCGCCGCGTGGCCGCCGAGCTCGCCGGGGGCGACTTCGACGCAGTGGTCCTGAGCGGAAAGGACACCTTCCCGGCGCTCGGCGCGCTGGGCGACGTCCCGCTCGTCGTGGACGTCTGCGACGCGGCGTCGCTGCGCCTCGCCGGCGAGCTGGCCATCTCGCACGGCCTGGTGCGCCGCACGCTGCTGCGGGCCCGGCTGGCCGAGATGCGCCACATCGAGCGCCGGCTCGTGCGCCGCACGCCGCACCTGCTGTTCGCGTCCGAGCGCGACCGCGACGCGGTCGGCGCGGCGGCGGGCACGATCGTCGCCAACGGCGTCGACGTCGCGTACTGGACCCGCGAGGCGCCCGCCGCGCCCGAGCCGGTCGTCGCGTTCTCGGGCGCGATGGCCTACCGGCCCAACGACGACGCCGCGCGCCGCCTCGTCCGCGACCTCCTGCCGCGCGTGGCCACCGAGATCCCGGACGTCGAGGCCGTGTTGGCCGGGCGCGACCCGCTGCCCGCGCTGGTCGACGCGGCCGCCGCGTCCCCGCAGCCCGTGGAGGTGACCGGCACCGTCGACGACCTCCGGCGGCCGCTCGAGCGCGCGGCGGTCTTCTGCGCGCCGCTGCGCTTCGCCGCCGGGATCCAGAACAAGCTGCTGGAGGCGCTCGCCTACGAGCTGCCCGTCGTGACCACGCCCGTGGCCGCCGCGGGGCTCGAGATCGGCGGTGAGCCCGCGCCCGTCGTGATCGCCGACGGCGACGACGAGCTCGCCGCCGCGCTCGTCGGGCTCCTGCGAGACCCCGCCGAACGTCGCAGGCTGGCGCTTGCCGGGCGGGCGTTCGTCACGTCACACTTCTCCTGGGACGCCGCGGTCGACCGCGT
>Ga0157379_10002431_pt1 | contig 15592 bp, 9 predicted proteins | sample S25metaG_FD_121802 | JGI IMG/M metagenome (GOLD analysis project Ga0157379, IMG submission 121802) | Switchgrass rhizosphere microbial communities from Kellogg Biological Station, Michigan, USA - S2-5 metaG | ecosystem: Host-associated > Plants > Roots > Rhizosphere > Soil | place: USA: Michigan... | reverse complement strand
GGCGATCAGTTCGTCCGCCGTGTGGGCGTCGGGGATACGAAGCAAGGCCTCCGCGAGGCACATCATCGCGATGCCCTCGTCCGAGCCGAGGTCGTAGGCGTGAAGGAATGCGTCGATGCCGGAAGGCTTGTGCGCTCGCACGCCCTTCACCAGCGTACGCGCCATCGCTGTCGCTTCGCCGAGAACCTGGTGATCGAACTGCGCCTGAACGAGCCGCTCACGGACGACGACGTCCTCGTCAGGACGATAGGCCTGCCTGACGGCAGTTCGGTCGATCCGCGACGACAGGGACAGTCCCGCCGGGGGACTGTCCCTCTTCAGGCGAGCTGCCCGTGGCAATGCTTGTACTTCTTGCCTGAACCGCACGGACAGGGCGCGTTGCGGCTGATTGGCGCCTCGACCACTCCGCCATCGTCACGATGCGGCAACGGAGGCTGCGGGATGTTCATCAGCGGAACCCCGGCCAGGAGGCCTCGGGACGAGGCATCGATGTCCGCCGAATCATCATCCGCAGAGAACGGATCGAGATGCTGCGTGATGAAATCGGGAAGCGGCGGCAGCGGCGCCTCCTGGAACTGGAATTGCGCCCGCATCAGTTTCTGGGTGACGTCCTCGCGGATCGCGACGAGCAGCCTTTCGAACAGCAGGAAGGCTTCCTGCTTATATTCGTCGATCGGCTTCTTCTGAGCATAGCTTCGAAGGTGGATGACCTGGCGAAGGGCATCGAGGGTCGCGAGATGCTCTTTCCAGTGATGGTCGAGTGTTTGCAGGAGGACCTGCTTTTCCACTTCCCTGAGGCCGGCCGGGTCGAGCTCGGCGGTCTTCGCCGCCATGGCCTCGTCGGCGAGCTGCTGGAGCCGCTCCGAAATCATCGCCGGCTCAACCGCTTCCTCCTCGAGCCACGCATCGAGCGGCGGCTGGAGGCCGAAAACGGCGTCGATGCTCTCTCTCAGTTCGTCGACGTTCCACTGCTCGGGGTACGTACCTTCCGGGCAGTTGACCGCGACGATGGACGCCGCCGTCTCAGCGCGCATGTCCGTGATGATGTCGCTGACGCTCTCCGCGTCCATGATGTCGGAGCGCTGTTCATAGATGACCTTGCGCTGGTCATTCATCACGTCATCGAATTCGACGACCTGCTTGCGGATGTCGTAGTTGCGCGCCTCGACCTTCTTCTGGGCTGTTTCGATCGCCTTGGAGATCCACGGGCTAATGATCGCCTCGCCGTCCTCCAGGTTCTTGTTCATCATGCGCGCGAACATCGTCTGCGGGCCGAAGATGCGCAGCAGATCGTCGTCGAGGCTGAGGTAGAAGCGGGACAATCCCGGATCGCCCTGACGGCCTGAGCGGCCACGCAGCTGGTTGTCGATGCGCCGGCTCTCGTGACGTTCGGTGCCCAGCACGAAAAGGCCGCCGGCTTCCAGCACCTTCTGCCGTTCGGCAGCCACCTCCGCGCGGATCCGCTCGATCGCCTTCTCCCGCTCCGGCCCGTCCTCCAGGTCGGCGAGTTCGTCGGCGATCCGGAAGTCGACGTTGCCGCCAAGCTGGATGTCGGTCCCGCGGCCGGCCATGTTGGTCGAGACCGTCACCGTGCCCATTCGGCCCGCCTGGGCGACGATGTGCGCTTCCGTCTCGTGGAAGCGGGCATTCAGCACCGAATGCTCGATCTTCTCCTTGTGAAGGAATTCGGAAAGCATTTCGGACTTCTCGATCGAAACCGTGCCGACCAGTACGGGCTGGCCCTTTTCCTGGCGGGCCTTGATCTCTTTCGCGATGGCGGCGAACTTGTCGGTGATGTTCTTGTAGAACTCGTCGTCCTCGTCGATGCGCCTGACGTCCACATTGGTCGGGATCGCGACCACGTTCATCTTGTAGATGTCGAAGAATTCCGGCGCCTCGGTCATCGCCGTGCCGGTCATTCCCGACAGCTTCGGATACATTCGGAAGTAGTTCTGGAACGTGATCGATGCGAGCGTCTGGTTCTCCGGCTCGATCTCGACGCCCTCCTTGGCCTCGACCGCCTGGTGGAGTCCGTCCGACCAGCGACGTCCGTCCATCATCCGGCCGGTGAACTCATCGATGATGATGACCTTGCCGTCCTTCACGATGTAATCGATGTCGCGCTTGAACATGACGTTGGCTTTCAACGCCTGGTTCAAGTGATGCACGACCTGGGTATTGGCGATGTCGTAGAGGTTGCGACCCTCGATCAGCCCCTCGGCCTCGAGCATGCGCTCGGCTTTCTCGGTCCCGTCCTCGGTCAGGACGACGCTCTTCTGCTTCTCGTCCTTTTCGTAATCGGCCTCGTCGAAGGTTTTCACCAGCTTGTCGACCGCGATGTAGAGGTCGGACTTGTCGTCCGTCGGACCCGAAATGATCAGCGGCGTTCGCGCTTCATCGACAAGGATCGAATCCACCTCGTCGACGATCGCGAAATGGAATGGCCGCTGGACCATGTGCTCGCGCGAATATTTCATGTTGTCGCGCAGGTAATCGAACCCAAGCTCGTTGTTGGTCGCGTAGGTGATGTCCGAATTGTAGGCGTCGCGCTTTTCCTGGTCGGACATATTGGGGACGATCACGCCCACGCTCATTCCGAGGAAGCGGTAGATCTGGCCCATCCAGTCGGCGTCGCGGCGGGCGAGGTAATCGTTGACCGTGACGACGTGGACGCCCCTGCCCTCCAGCGCGTTCAAATAGACCGCTAGCGTGGCAACGAGCGTCTTGCCTTCGCCGGTCTTCATCTCGGCGATCTCGCCGCGGTGAAGTGCGATTCCGCCGATCAGCTGGACGTCGTAATGGCGTTGGCCAAGCGTTCGGATCGCGGCCTCGCGAACGGTTGCGAAGGCTTCGGGAAGGAGGTCGTCGAGGCGAGTCCCTTCCGCGAGCCTGCGCCGGAAAATCTCGGTCTGCCCCTTGAGTTCGTCATCGGTAAGGGCTGAAATCGAGGGCTCGAAGCCGTTGATCGCGTCGACATATTTGCCCAATCCGCGGACATAGCGGTCGTTTGCCGATCCGAAGATGCTCTTGGCCAATCCGGCGATCATGAAATTCCCTTAAAATCCCGCGCGTTCAAATAAGGCGGAAACCCTTCGCCGACGCTCTGGGAAACTGCGCCGGGCGATGTAAGGAGCGCCCCTGTTATAGTCAATTAACGGCGGGAGGGTTCGGCGGAGGCGATGAGTGCCTTCGCGCTAGAGATTTCCCTCCAGCCACTGCTGAATCTGGCTGCGCGGCGCGGCGCCGACTTTCTGGGCGATGGGCTGCCCGCCCTTGAACAGCAGCATCGTCGGAATTCCGCGCACTCCGTAGCGGCCCGGAATGTCCGGATTCTCGTCAATGTTGAGCTTTGCGACCGTGACCTTGTCACCGAGCTCATTCGAGATTTCTTCCAATGCCGGAGCGATCATCCGGCACGGCCCGCACCATTCGGCCCAGAAGTCGACCAGAACAGGTCCGTCCGCCCCCAAGACGTCGTTTGCAAAGCTCTGATCGGTGACGGTCTTGGTGGCCATGGCGGCGACTCTCCTGCGAATTGTTGACGACCATATGGGGGCTCGGTTGGCCCCTCTCAAGCTTCAAGTTGAAACAGGCGCGGACCGGCGGTGTAGAGCAAGGACGCGCGGATTTCGCGGCCCGGAAAGATCACTCTCAGAGCCTCGACGTAAGCCATCATCTGGCGCCGATGAGCCGCCGGAATCGCGGCGTCGTCCGAAGGCACTTTTCCCGTCTTGAAGTCGAGGACCGAAATCTTGTCATGCTCGACGAGCAGCCGATCGACCGTCCCGGCGATGACCCGGCCGTCGAGGAGCGTCGCCGCGAGCGGTGCCTCCGCCAGCGAGCCTGGCCCGAAGAGCGGCGCGAAACGGCGGTCCGTGAGAACGCCGCAAACCTGTTCGACAATGTCGGGAGCATCAATTCCGGCAGACCGTTGGAGCCAGAGTTCGGCGCAGCGGCGCCGATCATCGGGCGATACGTCGGCAAGACGCTCGAGCAGCTGATGAATCAGCGTCCCGCGCCTTGCGGCTTCGCGCATCGCCTCGCTGGGCAGAGGCGCGCTTTCGTCGTCTTCGCCAAGCGAGGACGGCGCCAGGGGACGCGGGGGCCGCTCTTCCTCGGGCGCCGGCTCGCGGGCCCATGTCGGAACCGCGATTGCCGGCAATTCGACCTTCGGCTTCGTCTTCTTCGGTCCCGGCGTGGATTCGGATCCGTATTTCAAAGCGACGCCCCACGGGCCTTCGGTCGGTTTTGCGCCGACGTTGTGCATCGCCTGCTCGACGATACGGTGCCAGCAATTGGGCGGACGAGGATCGGCGCCGTCCTTTCGGCTCCTCGGTTCCACGCCGCTGACGATCAGCCGGTCCGCCGCTCGGGTGAGGGCTACGTAGAGGAGCCGCCAATGCTCCTCGAGATCGCGCTTCTCCTGGTCGAGGATGATCTCGTTGAACGGCGAGCAGCGCTCGTCCTTTTTGGGGCGCAACAGCGGGACCTTGCCCCATGGCTCGACATCCAGATCGACGGTCAGCGGCGTCCTGCCGAGCCGGGCCGGGTCAGCGGTCGCATCGGCGAGGATCACGACCGGGGCTTCCAGCCCCTTGGCGCCGTGCACTGTCATCACCCGGACCTGATTTGCGGGCATGCCGGGATCGCGTTGTACGTCGACCGTTCCGCGGGAGAACCAGGCGATGAAGCGGTCGAGCGAAGCGATCTCGTTGCGTTCGAACTCGATTGTGCTGTTCATCAGCTCGTCGATTGCGTCGCGCGACGCAAGCCCGAGGCGCCCGTAGAGTTTGCGCCGGCCCTGCATCGGCCCTGTAAGGATCGTCTCCAGGAAGCGCGAAGGGGTGGTGAAGTCTGCAATCCGCAGGAGTTCGCTCAGCGCATCATGCGCCTCGCTGTACTCAGCCGCGCGCTGGCGCAGCTCTCGCCAGAGCGAGACCTTCCGTCCGAACGCCAGCCCGCGCAACTGGTCCTGGTCCCAACCGACCAGCGGCGAAACGAGCAAATTGGCGAGGTTGAGGTCATCGTTCGGTTGAACGGCGAACTTCATCGCCGCCAACAAATCTTGCACGACGATCGGCTCGTGGAGGTGGAGGCGGTCCACACCCGCCACGGGCACGCCCGCGGAGAACAATCGCGCGACGATCAGCGATGCCAGCTCGCCGCGGCTGCGAACGAGGACGAGAATGTCTCCAGGCGTGAGCGGACGCTTGGTCGACGCGAGATAGGGCGCGCCCGCGACCATCTGGCGGATCCTCCCCGCCAGCGCTTCGGCATAATGGCGGTCGCGAAGATCTACCCAGCGTTCCTCGCCCTCGTCGGACTCGTCCTCGCTGTCTTCGATCTTGAACGGCTGCCAAAGCTCGACTTGGCCTGAACGCTCCGAATGATGCGCGCGATGCTCCGGCGGGCGTTCCGCCAATGCCAGCTTTTCGTGTCCCAAAGTGCCGATCACGGCATCGACGACGTCCAGCACGGGCTGTGCGGAGCGAAAGCTGGCGGCGATCGACAGGTCGCGAAATTCGCGCGCCCTGCGCCGGAAGAGGTCCAGCGTTTCGCTGGTATCCGAAAGCGAGTCCGCAAGGCGTTTGAAATGCTCCCGCGCCTCCTGGAAGCGGCGCGGGTCGGTCCCCTGGAACCCGTAGATGGCCTGTTTGAGATCGCCGACCATGAAGAGCGTCCGGTGCCGTTCCTCGCTCTCGCTGGACCCGCTGAAGAACTCGTCGACGAGCCGACCGATGATCTCCCACTGTGCGGCGTTGGTGTCTTGCGCCTCGTCGACCAGCACATGGTCGATCTGGCGATCCAGCTTGTACCGTATCCAGTCGCCCATTCCCGGCTGTGCAAGGAGCCGCTTCGTCCACCCTATGAGATCGTCGAAATCGGCGACTCCGGCGCTGCGTTTCGCGTGCGTATAGGCAGCAGCGAAAGCTTGCCCGGCGCTGAGGCCGGCGGTGATCTCTGCGGCCAGTCGGGCGCCGTTCTGGATGCGAAGAAGTTCGCCCACGAGGACGGCGAGGCGCCCTGCCTGCGCTTCATAATGGGGCTCGGCTTTGGTCTGTCCGGCGGAAATGCGCAGCGTGTCCTTGTCGGTGAGTACGACCTTGCGGAGCCGAGTCAGATCAGCGGCGCGCTCGATCGGTGTGAGAGCCAGCCAATTCTCGATGATCTCGGCATGGCCAATACCCGTTTGCGAGCCCCACCGCCGGTTGGCGTCCGCAACCGCCCGGAGAAGCTCGCAATCGAAGCCCTCGTCCCCGCATTGGTCAGCGATATATTCCTCGACCGAGCCTTCAGGCAGGTCGATCAGCCGATGGATCGAATGCTCGATTTCCTGCCGTGAACCGAGCGCGGACAAAGCTTCATGCCTGCGAGCGCAAATCTGGAGATATTCGATTGCGCCCGCCTCGCCGAGACGGCGGCTGAGGACCTGCACATCGCCGATCAGCTGATCATTCCCCACCTCTTCCGCGCCCGCCATCAGCTCGGCGAGCGTCCGCCGTACGAGCTCTTGCTCGGCCCGGCCCTCGATTGGCTGGAATCCCGGCACGATTCCGGCTTCGGCAGGGAATGCTGCCAGCACCGACTGGGCGAAGCTGTGGATCGTCTGGATCTTGAGGCCACCCGGACAATCAAGAACCTTGGCAAAAAGCTGCCGGGCACGCTCTCGCGTTCGGGGATCATTGGATTCGCCGAGCGCCAGCAGGTCCGCCGCGAGCTCGCTGTCCTTCAGCCGCACCCATTTGGCGAGGCGAGCTCCGATACGGTTCGCCATTTCGGCCGCGGCAGCCTTCGTGAAGGTCAGGCAGAGGATCGATTCAGGGCGTGCGCCCTGCAGCAGCAGCCGGAGTACGCGTGCCGTAAGCACCTGCGTCTTGCCGGTCCCGGCGGAAGCCGAAAGGGCGGCATGGACTTGCGGATCGGCCGCGCGCGACTGCTCCCCCTTCAGCTCGGGAAGGACCTTGAAACGGGCGCTCATGCGGCTTTCCAAGCGTGTTTTGACGCCATAGAGAGCGGGCCATGACTGACGAAAGTGACAAGGCCAGCGAAGAGCGGCGCGCGAAACTGGTGAAGGCGGGAGTCGCGGTGGGCATCGGGTCGGCCGCGATCGTTGCCGCGCTGCTTTACGCGTCCAAGATCAAGAAGAAGCCGAAACCCTAAGAGGGTCCAAACTGCCCACCAGCACGGCCGTGATGGTGACGAAAGATCGTTCTGGGAGTGAGCGAGCGAAGGCAGGTAGCAGGGACTACCTGACGAACGAGCGAGCGAAACGAAGTGACCAGAGCGATTTTGCGTCCCACCCGAAGGGCATGGTCCTGCCGGCGCGTGTTGGCGGGGTGTTTGGACACTTTTCATTTGCGGCCGTACCATTCTTCCAGCCGCATCAGCTGATCGTAATCGCCGTAGGGCGCGTAAGCTGGATTGAGCTTGGCCGTGAAGGGTTCGCTTCCCGTGAGCCATTTCTGCACGGCTTCGGCGAAATTGCGGCCGGCATGACCAAGGAACTCGCCCGGCTCCATGTCCTTGTCCGGGCACATAAGCCTGCCGAATTTGCCCCGGTAACGCGCTAGCGACCAATATTCGAAGGCCAATGGATCCCCCGTGACCTGGTCGAACCCACCCGCGCGGCCGATGAGTCCCAACAGCCCAAGCTGAAGCGCGAAGCCCTCATTGACCGCCTTTTGCGTCGGCGGAGCACCCGTCTTGTAGTCGATGATCGCGAGGCCGCCATCGCTCAGGCGATCGATCCGATCGGCACGGCCATGCACGGTCACGCCGGAAACAATGGCCTCTCCCACGACCTCGGCCTTGATCGGACGTCGCCCATTCGCCCGGTTTTCGCGCTCGAGGCTCGCGATCCAATCGATCGCTTCGAGCAGGCGCGGCGCCCACAATGCGCGGAGCATTGGATGGATGGCTTCGTCGCGCAGCAGCTGCTCGGCACGCGGCCTCAGCTTGGCCGGGTCGCACTCGTCCTGGTCGAGCCACTCCTCGAGGGCCTTGTGGACGGCAGTGCCTTTCCAGGCCGCCGTATGATCGGCGTCCAATGGTTCCAGGACCTTCAGGTTCAGGATGGCACGGGCGTAGAAAGCGAAGGGGTCGGATTTCAGGCGATCGACGTCTGTAACCCGGATTGAATCCGGTCGTTGCTCCGCCGAGGGCGAAGGTGCCGGTCGATCCACCGGCTGCGGCCGCCCGGGATCGTCGAGGATACTGGTGATCCGTTCGAGCCGCAGGTCCCGCGGAAGACCTCCGCTCAAGGCGTCGAGCCGAAGAAGGAACCGCGAAGCCACCGTCGGGGATCGGTTGTCCCGTCTGGACCGAGTGATCAGGACTTCGGGCGCGCCCAACGCGCTCGCAAAGTCATGGGCGGCAAGACCGATCCTGAACTCGAGGCCCGGCAGCCCCACTGAAGCGCGGACCTTGGGGGCAAGCCAGGGGTCGGGTTGCGGAAGCCCGGGCCAAACGCCTTCGTTCAGACCCCCCAGCACCATCAGGTCCGCGCGCTGAAGCCGAGCCTCGAGCAAGCCCCAGATGGAAATCCGCGGATGTCCGCCGTAGGGCGGGCGAACGCTCCGTCCGTCGAGCAGCTGGCGAAGCACCGGCACCGCGTCATCTGCAGTCAATTCCAGCTTGGCGGCGCCTTCCGAAGCTTGAAGATCGGCCAGCAGTTCCGCCGCGGCCCTTCCAGCCGCGCCGCGCCAAGCAGCGCCACCTGTCAGCGCTTCAGCCGCACTCGTGACGCCGTCCACCAGGCCAGCAAGCGTGATCCTGCCCTTGAGCAGACCCTGGAGCGGCTCGATCCGGGACCGGATGCGCTGCCAATCACGTTCGGCCCCTTTTTCCGCGAACCAACTGTCCAGGGCTTCCAAGCCAGCGGGCGGGCGCGGTCCCCTGAGCTTCAGGTCGATGGTACGCACCGCCTCCAGCCAGGCGAGGCGCTCATCCCCCTCGCCGCCGACCAGCGGGTGTTTCGCCAAAGCAAGCAAGGCCACTGGCGCAAGCTCTTCAGCAGCGGCGGAAGCAATTCCCTGGAACAGGGTGCCCGTAGCGGTCTGCGAAAGCGGCGTTCCGGCGCTATCGTCTGCTTCGATCCCCCACCGCGCGAGCAATGCCGACACGCGGATCGCGAGCTGGCGATCGGGCGTAACCAGCGCCGCGGTCTTTCCAGGCGTCTCGACCGCCTCTCGAAGCGACAAGGCGATCGCCTGCGCTTCGGCGGCGGAGTCGGGGAGCTCGGCCAGGCGAAGGCCGGAGAGTCTGCGATCGGCTGGCCGAAGAGCTTCCCATTTGTGCGAGAATTCCGGTGCGGTCATTGCGTTGGCGACGGCGCGAGCGCGGCCCGGCGAAGACGAGGCCCGCCCGGAAACTCGCCACCTTTGGACCTCGCCGCGGCCTATTCCCATGCGGTTGAGAAGTTGCTTGAGGTGGTATTGCGGATGTGTCTCGTCCCCCCTCCCCTCGGCGTCGGGGCCGAGGCTATCCCACTCCTCATCGGGCATCAGATCCGGAAGGCTGACCCCCGGAAGGACGACCATCCCGTCCGGCAGGCGTGCGACCGTCGCGAGGAGTTCGGCAACGGCGGGGGCCGCCGTCGTCACGCCCGCCGCGACCATGAAACCCGGCGGCTGAGCCGTCCTCCATCGTTTCGCCACGCGCCGCAGAAGGCGATTCCGCCGCTCGGCGAGGTCGATTGCGCCGCGCTCCTCGAGGATTGCGGGCCACGCTTCGTAGATGAGGCGGAGCTTCTCGAGCGATTGCTCCCAGTGTCGAGCGAGGTCGTCGGACTTGTCGACAGCGTCGCGTAGGCGCCGCGGATCGATCCTCTCGACGAGCAGCGCATCGAGGGTTCGTGCAAGGTCGGCCGAAAGCCGGAGGTTCTCGGCGCTGCCCGAACCACGAACAATCGTCGCCAAGGTTAGCAACCGCTCTGTCGGGTCGATCGCGGGTGGTACCGGCTCGCCATCGTTGATCGGGTCGAGCGCTCCGCCGATCCGCTCTTCGAGGTCTGGATCGCCGATCGGTATCAACCGCGGAAGAAGGAGACCCGTTGCGCTTGCCCGGACGAAAGCGTCGGTCACGGCCCGAACGGCGCGATTGTTGGGAAGCAGGATCCGGCCCTGTGCAAGGCCAAGCGATTCTCTGCCGAAGCGCTGGATCAAACCCGCGGCGAGCGCGTCCGCAAACGATCGATGTGTCGGGATTGTGTAGACCGCCGGGCGGTCAGACATTCTGTAGCGCCGTTTCCGTCATTTTGATCGACTTGGGCGTGCCGACATCGAACCACAATCCCTGGTGGACAGCACCGAAGCAACGCCCCTCCTCGATCGCGCGGTTCCACAGAATGTTCGTCGAGAACGGGCCCTCCGGCGCATCGCGGAGCAAACGCTTGGAGAGCATCTGGATTCCGGTGAAGACGAACGGAGCCACGCGGCTGCGGTCACGGCGTCGCAGCCGGCCTGCCCGGTCCATGTGGAAATCGCCCATGCCTCGATGATTCTCGGCTCGCGCCAGCGGAACCAGCAAGAGCAGCGCATCCATCCGCTCATCGTCCCAGTGCGACGCCAGAAGCTTCAGCGTGTCCGCCGGGCCATCGACCCAGAAATTGTCGCTGTTGACGGCAAGGAACGGATCCGCGTCGATCAATGGTGCAGCCTTGATCAGGCCGCCGCCCGTTTCGAGCAGCTGATCGCGCTCATCCGAGAACACGACCTCCAGACCGCGCGCGACGTTGGCGAGATGAGCTTCGACGGAGTCCGCGAGATAGTGGACGTTGACGACGACCTTCCTGACGCCCGCCGTCCGAAGGTGGTCGAGTACATGGTCCAGGAGCGGCTTGCCGGCGACCTCAATGAGCGGCTTCGGTTTCGTCGCCGTCAGCGGGCGCATGCGTTTGCCGAGGCCAGCGGCCATGATCATCGCTGTCTTCGGCACCTCGGCGGGGACCTCGGCGCGAAGCCGTAGTGCGCGGCGAGCCTGGATCATATTGTCTCGAGCCAGGGCAGCCGGCGAAATTCGGCCGTCACGTTCGCATCGAACCAGTCGCGTACCGGCTTCAATTGCGGCTGCGCGAGGTCGCGCTCCAGCAGTCCCCACATCCGAGGCTGGAATTTTCGGTAATGCGGCTTGTTGTCCCGCTTCCACAGCCTCGTGAAGACGCCGAGGATGCGCGTGTTCCGCTGCGCCGCCAGAGCCCAATAGGCCCGCTCGAACGTCTCGCCGTGACCCGTTGCCGCGACGTAGCGATCGATCATTGCTCGCTCGACGTCCGGCGGAACATCGCGGCGCGCATCCTCAAGGACTGACGCGAGATCATAGGCCGGATGGCCCGCGAGCGCGTCCTGGAAATCGAGAAGGCCGAAATGGGCGACGCCCTCACGGCCCTGAACGAGCATCACATTTTCGGCATGATAATCGCGAAGCACGGTGACCGGGCCCAGGTCATCGTCGGAAACCGGTCCGAGAACTTCTGCCCAGGCGGCTTGATAGGCGCCAGCGTCGATCGCCAGGCCAACCGCCGGGCAATACCAGTCGGTGAACAATTTCAGCTCTTCCAGCCACTGGTCGAGCCCGTGGACCGGCAAGCCCGGCATTGGCGAATGTTGGTGAAGATGGACCAGGACGTCCGTCGCGAGTTCGTAAAGCTCCCGCTCTCGCGCCGGGTCTTCGTCGAGAAATTCGCGAAGCCTCCAGTCGCCAAAATCACCCAGCAACAACAGGCCCTTGTCCAGGTCCCGGGCAAGGATTTGCGGAGCGCTGAGACCGACCGACAAGAGCCATTCAGCAACAGCAATGAAGGGCCGCGGATCTTCGTGCGGCGGCGGCGCATCCATGAGAACGGCGCTGCGCTCTCCATCGACCACGCGGAAATAGCGCCGAAAAGAGGCATCGCCCGCGAGCGGCAGGATATCGGCGCCCTGCCAACCGCACGAGGCAAGGAAATCGGCGGCATGAGTCGGTGGATTCATCGCGGAGGCCATCGGCCCTCCCATGACGGGGGCAGATGGGCTGTCAAGATTCTCTCGCCGTCCTGGCTGAAGTCGAGCGACAGATGGAGCGCGTTCGTCCATGCGTTGTCACCGGCGCGCTCGGGCCATTCGATCAAGAGGACCGCGTCGCCTGCTGAATCGAGCCCCAGTTCCTCGATCTCGGCTTTATCTTCGATGCGGTAAAGATCGACGTGCCAGACCGGGGGCTCGAGCATGTCATATGGCTGGACGATCGCGAAGCTCGGGCTGGGAACCTCGCCCTGATGCCCCAGCTCTTCAATGAAGGCGCGCGCCAATGCCGTCTTCCCCACGCCAAGCGGGCCGGAGAGCGTCACGACATCGCCCGGAATCACGATCCTGGCTAAGGCCGCGCCGAGCCGCGCGGTGGCGTGCTCGTCCTCGAGGATCATTTCGTTCCGCGCGGGATCGTCATCGTGACCGTGGTGCCCTTACCCTTTTTCGACTGAAGCTCGACATTTCCGCCATGGGCTTCGATGAATTGCCGAGTGAGCGGCAGGCCCAGACCGAGCGCTGCTTCTCCACGGACGCCGGCTTCCTCTACGCGGTCGAAACGGTTGAACACGCGCGGCAGGTCATCCTTCGAAATGCCGGAACCATTGTCGCTGATGCGGATCACCACTTGTTGCTCATCGCCGTCGGCCTGCAGCTCGATCCGACCTTTCCGGTCAGTGTACGCGACAGCGTTCTGAAGCACGTGCTCGACGGACTCGCGCAGGCGCCGAGCATCGCCAAAGACGAACCCGGTTTCGGGCGAGATTTGCGCGTCGAGCTTTTGGGACTTTTCGCCCGCCCGGGCGCGAGCGGTTTCAATCGCGGCCCGGCACAGCCCCGCAACGTCTACCCGCTCGCGTTCCAGAGCCACTCCGCGCGTGTCTCCAGTCGTCAAATCCAGGACGTCGTTGATCAGCTTGGACAGGCGAGCGACCGATTCGAGGATCGCGTTCACATAGTCGGTCGCCGTCGGCTCGAGCTTGCCGGCGTAACCGGCAGCGAGCATCTCGGCGAAGCCGCCGATCGAAGTTAGCGGGGTCCGAAGTTCGTAGCTCATGTTCGCGACGAAGTCGGTCTTCACTCGGTCGGCTTCCTCAAGGGCGGTGGCACGCTCCCGAAGCGCCGCCTCGATGCGGGTGGAATCGGTCACGTCGACCATGGTGAAGAGCGCATTGCCATCCGGAAGGGGCACTGCGGCGAACTGGAAATGGCGCCCATCCGTCATGGTCACTCGGCCGTTGGACGACTTGCGCTCATTCGTCGTCTGACGGACCATTTCGCGGATCTGTGCCGCCGCCGTTGGGTTGACGAGCTTCTTGGCCATCGCAGGCACAAGTTCGTCTACCCGCGGATGCTCGCTAAGCCAGGCCTCATCGAGCTCCCAGTCGTCGATGAACCGGCGGTTCCACAGGTACAGCCGGCCGTCGCTCGCGAAGACGCTGATCGCTTCAAACAGGTTGTCAAACGTCGCGGCGCGGACTCGGAGCAAGGTATCGCGAGCCGACGCCAGGCGGAGCTGCTCGGTCCGGTCCTCGAGGAACAACCGCAAGCCACCGTCCGGAAGGGGTTGGGCAACCACGCGAAGGTGGTCCCCATTGGGAAGCATCCATTCTTCTTCGATGACTTCTTCCGGACTGCTGAACCAATTCCGGCGATCACTTTTCCAGACCGGAAAGTCGCGCGCTTCCGGCAGCCGCTGGTTATCGCGCATGCGCTCGAGCACACGATCGAATTCCGGCTTTTCCGCCAGCCATTCCGGGTCGAGTTTCGCCATGACCGCGAAGGGTCGATTGTAGAAACTGAGGTTGCGCTCCGAATCGAACTGCGCCGTGCCGGCGGTCATGCGGTCGGCAAGCTCGCGCTGGGATTCGATGTGCCGGGCGAGCTCGGCTCGGGCATCCTCGAGATCCTGGACATCGATCGCGAAGCCGGCGACTGCGCCGGTGGACAAGGGGACGTTGACGATCCTCAGCATCCGCCGCTCGCCGCGGATGATCGCGGGCTGCATCGATGACTGAATCCGGTTCGTTTCGATCGACAGGCGTGCCATTGCGACGGGGCTGCTCGCGCCTTCCTCGTCGATCAGCTCCGCACCTCTGCCGATGACGTCCCCGGCATCTTTCGCTTCCACCGCCTGGACGAAAGCGCTGTTGACGAGCCCGAGCCTGAGATCCGGTCCGCGATACCACATGGGAAACGGAGCAGCCTCGATAAGGTGCGTCAGCGAATCCAATGCGCCTTCGGTCTGGCGCAGGCGCAGCGCAATGCGCGCAAGCTCCTCCTCGGTGGCGCTTGTATCGAAGAACCACAGCAGCAACGTACCGGGAAGCTCGGGTGGCGGAGCTTGCCCGCCTCGAACGTCGAACACTCGAGCCGAGCCCAGGGCATGGACCTTCCGAGCGACACGTCCTGCGGACACGCGCGCAGCGGTCACGTCTTCGATGAGTTCCGCGAGGTCTCGCGGATCGATCCCACCGCCCTCGCCCGCGAGATCGGCCAGATGCCTGGGTTCCCTATCCAGGCCCAATTCGCGGAGCAGTTGCGGATCCGCTTCGATCCTCCCGTCGGCATAAGACACTAAAGGCCGGGCCGGCGTCGCCTCGAGGAGCGCGGCGTTGGCTCTTGCCGAGTCCAGCACCGTTTCGGCCAACCGAAAACGGCGAGCGGCAAGGATCGAGATCGCCAGCGCAATTCCAAGCCACAGGACGGCAAGCGCCACCGCCGCATAGATCGCGATGCCTCCGCTCACCTTTGAAAGTCCCCGCGCCCCATAAGCTTATGCGATAACGCAGGAACCCTCCGCCTCCAAAGGTCAAATCCGAAAGGACGCAGCGCAAAGAAAAAGGGGCGGGAGTGACCCCGCCCCTGAAGTTCGTCGTGCAAGCCTTCGGTTAGAAGCTGCGAGTGACGTTCACGAACACCGAGCGTCCGTAATAGTCGTAAGGACCGTTGCCAAAGAAGTTGCCGAGGCGCGGAATACCGGTCTGGTTGTCGCTGACCGTCGGCGGTTTCTCATTGAAGATGTTGTTCATACCGACCGTGAACTGGCCGACTTTCCGCCAGAGCCACTGAATAGAAACCCCATGCTCCCAATAATGTTCGGCGTGGAGGTCATAAACAACCGGCTGACCATTAAGGATCGTGCCGGGGTCGAACTTCGACGAATCCGCCGGTCCGACATATTTCACGCCCCAACGGAACGTGATGTCGTTAGACGTCCGGAACCGAGTATCGAGCGTTCCGACCCATTTGGGCCCCGCGCCCTGACCGGGATAGCCCAGCGTCCCGTTATAATCGGTGAGGCCCTCACCGGCGAAGTTCTCGAGCTTTTGGTGCAGGTTTCTGGTCGCCTGCAACTGGGTCGTGAAGTTGCCGCCGAACAACCGCGTGGCAAACCGCGCATCGAAGTCGATGCCCGACGCTTCTTGCCGCGCAATGTTGATGTAGGGGTTCTGGAAAGAACTGATTTCGCCCTGGTGAGCATTACCAGCGGGCAGACGCGCAGCAATGAGCGCGCAATAAGGATTATTCGGGAAATCGGTGTCTTGATAGCAGAAGTTCAAAATCAAGTTGCCCAGATTTGAGACTTC
>Ga0157379_10002429_pt1 | contig 15595 bp, 15 predicted proteins | sample S25metaG_FD_121802 | JGI IMG/M metagenome (GOLD analysis project Ga0157379, IMG submission 121802) | Switchgrass rhizosphere microbial communities from Kellogg Biological Station, Michigan, USA - S2-5 metaG | ecosystem: Host-associated > Plants > Roots > Rhizosphere > Soil | place: USA... | reverse complement strand
CCGGAGAAGTCGTTCGTCGACGATCTGGACATCGACTCGCTGTCGATGGTGGAGATCGCGGTGGCGGCGCAGGACAAGTTCGGCGTCGAGATCCCCGACGACCAGCTCAAGGACCTGACCACCGTCCAGGACGTGATCGAATTCGTCCGGAAGGCGGAGGCTTCCGCCTGACCTGGGGAGACGCCAGCGCGGCGTCCCGGCTCCAGGGCCGGGGCGTCGCGCCGCACCCAACCCGAGGAGCACAGTTCGATGGGCACTGACCCGAAAGTTGTCGTCACCGGTCTCGGCGCGATCACCCCGGTGGGCGCCGACGCCGCCGCGACCTGGGAATCACTGGTGGCCGGGCGCAGCGGTGTCACGGCCCTGACCGACGACTGGGCCACTGAGCTGCCCGCGCGGATCGCGGCCTGGGCCGCGGCCGACCCAGCCGCGCTGATGGAGCGGGTTCAGGCCCGCCGGATGGACCGGTGCGAGCAGTTCGCGATGATCGCCGCACGGGAGGCGTGGGCCGACGCGGGCGCGCCGTCCCCGGAGCCGGAGCGGCTCGGCGTGGTTGTGTCCAGCGGCATCGGCGGGGTCGGCTCGACCCTGTCCGCCTACGACACGCTGAAGGAGAAGGGCTGGCAGCGGCTGTCGCCGTTCACCGTGCCGATGCTGATGCCGAACGGCCCGGCCGGGTGGATCGGCATCGAGCTGGGCGCCCGGGCCGGCGTGCACGCAACGGTCAGCGCCTGCGCATCCGGTGCCGAGGCGATCGGCTACGGGATCTCGATGATCCGGTCAGGCCGCGCGGACGTGGTGCTGGCCGGCGGCACCGAGGCTGCCATCCTTCAGCTGAACCTGGCCGCGTTCGCCGCGATGCGGGCGCTGTCCACCAGGAACGACGAGCCCGAGCGCGCGTCGCGGCCGTTCGACAAGGGCCGGGACGGGTTCGTGCTCGGCGAGGGCGCGGGCATGGTGGTGCTCGAGTCGCAGGAGCACGCCGCTCGCCGCGGGGCGCGGGTGTACGCGGTCGCGGCCGGGGCCGGGTACTCCAGCGACGCGCACCATATCGCGCAGCCGGAGCCGGACGGCACCGGGATCGTGCTGGCGATCGAGCGGGTGCTGGCCGACGCGGGCGTATCACCCGAGCAGGTTGTGCACGTGAACGCGCACGCCACCTCGACGCCCGCGGGCGACGTGGTGGAGGCGCTGGCCATCTCCCGGGCGCTGGGCGACGCGGCCAGCGGGGTCGTGGTCTCGGCCACCAAGTCGATGACCGGGCACCTGCTCGGCGGGGCCGGCGCGATCGAGTCGGTGGCCGCGATCCTGGCGCTGCGCGACGGCGTGGCCCCGCCGACCATCAACCTGGAGGACCCGGACGACGACGGCGGGCTGTCGATCGCACCCGAGGCGCGCGAGCTGCGCGCGCGCAGCAGCAAGCCGATGGCGGTGCTGAACAACTCGTTCGGGTTCGGCGGGCACAACGTCGCGCTGATCTTCACCGCCGCCTGATGGCCGGGCGGGAGCCCGGCGCGCGGCCGGTGCACGGGCAGGTGTGCTACCTGCAGCTGCCCGCGGGCGACGTGGCGCACTGCGCTCAGTTCTACGCCGCGGTGTTCGGCTGGGAGTTCGGGATGCACGGGGGTTCTGAGTTCAGCGCGCCAGGGGTCATCGGGCAGTGGGTGACCGAGCGGACCGTGGCCGGGGCCGATGCCGGGCCGCTGCTGTGGGTCTGCGTCGACGGCATCGACGACGCGCTGGCCCAGGCGCAGGTGAACGGCGGGGCGGTCGTGGACCAGCCGTACCAGGACGGCGGCGGGAGGCGCTGGCTGGCGACGGTACGGGATCCGGCGGGCAGCCTGGTCGGCCTGGTCCAGCTGGGGCCGCGCTGAGACGCCGGCCGGCCCGGCAGCCGGACAGCCCGGGGCCGGCCGGTCCGCGTTTACCTCAGGCCGCGCTCTTGTACGGAAGGGCGCCGGCGGCGCGGGTGTAGCTGTCCAGCGCGGTGTCCCAGAACCGCGGCACGTCGATGCCGGTGGCGACTAGCGCGTTCCACTGCTGGGCCGGGGCGGCGAAGTCGGTCACGGTCATCCCGGCGGTAAACCGCCCGGCGGTTTCCACCTGGACCTGTGCGGGGGTGAACGAGAGCAGGCCCGGTTCGGCCACATGGGCGACGGCGCAGACGTCGTGCACGGCCGGGCCGTCCGGGGCCCGGCCGCCGCCGGGCGGGGCGCCCGGGGCCCGGTAGCCGGCTATCACCGGCAGCATCAGGTCGTCGGCCAGCCGTCCCAGGGTGCCGAGCCTCGCCCGGACCCCGGCGTCGGCCCGGGCCCGGAGCGTGACGTCCAGGCCGACCATGGTCACCGTCCAGCCCGCGCCGAACACGATCGCGGCGGCTTCCGGGTCGGCCGCGATGTTGAACTCGGCGGCCGGGGTGACGTTGCCGCGGCCGGACGAGCCGCCCATGATCACGAAGTCGCTGACCTCGGTGGTGAGGGCCGGGTAGCGGCGGACGGCGAGCGCGATGTTGGTCAGCGGGCCGACCGCGATCAGCGTGATCTCGCCGGGCGCGGCGCGGACCTGGTCGATGATGAAGTCGGCGCCGTGGCCCGGATCGGGGCCGGTGGCCGGTTCCGGCAGCTGCACCTGGCCGAGCCCGGACTCGCCGTGCACGTCGCGGGCGTCGATCGCGGAGCGCAGCAGCGGTCCCTGGCTGCCCGCGACGACCGGTACGCCGGTCATGCCGAGGAAGTCGCGGATCCGCAGGGCGTTGGCCGTGGTCTTGTCCAGGCTGACGTTCCCGGCCACCGTGGTCAGGCCGGCCAGCGCCAGTCCCGGGTGGCCGTGCGCGTAGACCAGCGCCAGCGCGTCGTCGATACCGGGATCGCAGTCAATGATGATCTTCCTGGCCGTCACCGGAACATCCTCGCATTCCGGGCACGGGCGCCATCCGGGCCACCCCGGTCAGAGAGGGGTGCCCAGCGGTCCGTACTCGGCCTCCAGCGACCGGGCCCAGTGAGCGGCGAAGTCCGGCTGGCTGCCGTCCGTGTCGGTGAACCCGTACTCCCGGTACAGATCCCAGGTGGCCAGCGCCCGGCCGGACCTGGCCAGCACATCCGGGTCGGCGGCCAGCGCCGCGACCGCGCGGCCCAGGTAGCGCGGGGTCTCGGAGAAGGCGAAGTTCGGGTCCCTGGCCGCGCCGTCCCGCCAGTTCTCCTCGGTCACCCCGAAGTGCTCGAGCATGGACTCCGAGCGGAGGAAGCCGGGCGTGATCGCGACCGCGGCCACCCCGAACGGCCTGAGCTCGGCGGCCTGCGCCACCGCCAGCCGGATCACCGCCGACTTGGCCAGGTCGTAGTAGAACGAACCGCGGTAGCGGGCCGTATTGCCGTCGGTGACCTCGACCACCAGCCCGCTGCGCCGGGCCACCATCAGCGGCAGCGCGAACCGGCTGGTGATGATGTGGGTCTCGACGGCCTGGCGGAGCAGGCGGAGCCCGGTCTCCAGATCCTGCTCCCACACCGGGTGCTCCCAGTCGGTCAGCGGGTCGCCGCCCCAGACCGAGTTGACCAGGATGTCCAGCCGCCCGTCGTGCGCCGCGGCGATCCGGTCGGTCAGCGCCTGGACCTGGGCCGGGTCGCTGTGGTCGGTCCGCACGCTGATCCCGGCCCCGCCCGCCTTCGTGACCTGCGCCGCGGTCTCCTCGATGGTCTCCGGCCGGTCCATCCCGGCGCGCCCGAGCCCGTCCGCGCTCGACCGCCCGGTCACGTACACGGTTGCCCCGGCCGCCCCCAGCTCGATCGCGATCCCCCGGCCGCCGCCCCGGGTCCCGCCCGCGACAAGCGCCACCTTCCCCGCGAGCGCCCCGCTGCTTCCGCTCACCTGCACCGCACCCTCCTGGTCAGTTCTCTTCGCCGGCCTGGCCACCGGCCGGCCGGTACGCCGCGAGCACGGCGCCGATCCCGGCGGTCACCCGGGCCGGCAGGGTCCCTTCGCGGTCGAGGGCCCAGGTCAGGCCGGCGCCCGCGATGACGGTCTGGATGGATCTGGTCAGCGGCCCGGCGGGCGTGCCGGCCCGCAGTTCGCCCGTCGCGATGGCCTCCTCCACCAGCGCCGCGATGGCCCGGCCGTGCGCCTGGTGCACGGCCAGCGCGGGCTCGTACAGCTCGGGGTCGGTCAGGTCCAGGCAGAGGAACGCGAGATGGTTGGCGAAGCGCTCAGGTGTCGTCATTGGCGCCAGCCGGCCGACCGCGAGCGCGGTCAGCGCGGCCAGCGCGCTGCCGTGCAGCCCGTGGGCCTGCCGGGCCTGCCCCGTGACCGGGCCGGCGCCCGCATCGGCATCGGCCGCGCTCTGCCGGGCCAGCGCGAGCAGCAGCCCGCGCTTGGAGCCGAACCGCTGAACGAGCGTGGCCGGCACCAGCCCAACCTCGGCGGCCACCGCGGCCAGCGTGAACCGGGCCGGCCCGGTCCGCCCGATGACCTCCGCCGCCGCCCGCAGGATCGCCGCATCCTCCGTCCCCCGCGGCCGTCCCACCACAGCTGTCTCCTCAGAACCGCAGTCGGCTCAACCACGGGCGACTTAATAAATGAACCTTCACTTATTAAACCAGACACAGACCAGCTGACACCACCGCGAACCGAAGCAGCTATGCCGATAGATCGCTAAATCGACTTAGCGACTGTCCCGCTGAGCAGGCCGTGCGGCCGGTCACCCGGTGGCGTGCAGCCAGCGGACGGGGGCGCCGGCGGCGGCGTGGCGGAACGACTCGAGCTCGTCGTCCCAGGGGTCACCGAGGAGCAGGCACAGCTCCTCCTCCAGCGACCCGCCGAGGGCCGGGTGCCGCGGGCCGTGCGTTTCCCGCAGGTCACTGACGCTGTCCCCGTTGTCGGCCGCCAGCCGGAGACCAGCGACTGCGGCCGGGCGGCTCGCGGCGGCCAGCGCGAGCACGGCCCGCAGCCGGGTCTCGGGGATCATGATGTCGCCGCTCGCCGTGGTGGTCGCCGAGAACAGCCCCAGGGTCGGCGTGTAGCTGTAGCGCACCGCGTCGCAGCCGGGACTCGCTTCCTCCGTCACCTCAAACCGCAGGAGGTTCCAGGTAGCCAGGGCGGACGTGATGGCCCCGCCGGTGCCGGGCGGGCCCTGCCAGGCCAGCTCAGTGCGGAGCATGCCGGGAGAGGCGGGCTGGTCCACCCACGGCAGGGTCACCGGCACGCCTAGGACGCCTCCGACGGCCCACTCGATGTGCGGGCCCAGCGCCGGGGGCGCCGAGTGAACGTGCAGCACACCACGTACGGTCACGTGACCTCCCTGCCAGCGGACGAGGTGCGTCTTCCCCAACGACCTCGGCGCCCGCACGGAGCGGTGACAGCCATAGCTGCTGCCGATCTGGTTCCTCATTGTGCCCCAGCAGAAGCCCCGGTTCCAGCATTTGTTCGAGCGAATATACGAATGCCCCGGCCACGCCGGCGTGTCGCGTTGATCTCGCCGGCGTGTCGCGCTGGACGACTGGCGCACCACCGTGCACAGTTGGCCACTCTCCCCGATCACATGATGTGATATTGGGGTGAATCCGGCAGACCGGTCCCCCGTACAGCCTGCCTTACCTGAGCCGGGCCGGTCGGCCCGCGCCCGGCCAGCCGCCCCGGCCGGGCTCACCGGGCGGGACGCCGGGCGGCTGCTGTTCGTCGCCGAGATGCACGGCGTCCAGCTGGACCTGCTCGCCGTCCTCATGCGCACCTCCGGCACCAGCACCCGCACCATCGTCAGCCGCTGGCAGCAGCAGCGCCTCGCCGATACGGCCCGGCTCAGCCCGGGTGCGCCGTGGGTCTGGCTGACCCGGTCCGGCCTGACCGCCTGCGGCCGCCCGTACCGCGCGATCCCGCCCGCACTGTCCCGGCTGGCCCACCTGCGCGCGGTGACCGCGGCCCGGCTGGCCCTGGAGCGGCAGCCCGGGTGGCGGTCCGGCGGCGCCTGGTGGCGCAGCGAGCGGCGGCTGTCCGCACGGCTCGGCGCCCGCGGCGGCCGCCGCGACCATCTCCCGGACGGCGAGATCCACTGGCCGGACGACAGCCCGGCCGGGCTGGCCTGGGCCGGCGAATGCTGGGCGGTCGAGGCCGAGCTCACCCGCAAGACTGCCGCCCGCACCACCGCGATCATGCGCGAGCTGCTGACCAGGACCGGTGACTACGGCGTCCCGGCCGCCGAGGTGCTGGTTCCCGGTCTCCGGCCGCGGCACGATCGCGTGCTGTACCTCTGCTCGCCCGCGGCCCGCCCGACCGTGCAGCGGGCCCGCGCGGCGTTAGCGGGGGCCGACGCCGCCCGGGTCGAGATCAGGCTGCTCCCGGAGTCCGCCCGGCTCAGCCCGGGGGACGGCCAGTGATCCGCCGCTACCTGGCCTGGCGGTTCGCCGGCTGGCTGCTGCCCGCGGCCTGGCGGCTGACGAAAGCCCTGGTCCTGGCCGCAGTGGCGCTGGCGGCCGCCCCGGCCACCCTGGTTGCCGCCGTCGCGGTCACCCTCGCCTGGCGGCGCGGCTGGCCACCCACCCGGCTGGCCCGCGCCGCCGCCGCCTGCGCTCCGATGCTGGCCGTCTGGCTCGCCGCTACCGCTGTAGCCGCCGGGACCCTGGCCGCACTCCCCGCCGCGCCCTACCGCGCCTGGCTGGATATGTGGCACGCCGCCGCCGCGGGCCGGCCGCTGCTGGCCGCGGCGGTGATCGCGCCGCTGGCGATCCCGGCCGGGCTGGCGGCCGGCGCGCTCGCCTGGTCACGCCGGATCCGGGCGATGGAATCCGGCAGCAGCGGCCTGTCCCCCGCGTCCGCGGTGGCCTTCGACCGGCGGCAGTGGCGGCATCAGGTAGCCACCGCGCGGGCACGGATAGCCGCCCCCGGATCCGTACCGCTGATTAAGGGTTACGGTTCCGTGGTCGCGGGTGCCGTGATCAGGACGGTGAACCATCGCGTGGGGCCGGTCGCCAGCCTCCCGTACCAGCGGATGCGCTCCCACCAGGTGGTCATCGGCGCCACCGGCACCGGAAAGACCACGCTGCTGTTGCGCTTGTGGGCCGGGTTCATGGCCGCCGCGCAGCAGCGGTACGCGGCCGGCCAGGGCCCCCGCCCCCTGCTGGTCGTGCTGGACTGCAAGGGCGGCGCGGACGCCCGCCGGATCGCCGACCGGGCCCGCCGGGTGCTGCGCGAGGCCGGCGCCCGGTCCACCGCGGTGTGGCCGGACGAGGCGCGGCTGTCGCTGTGGGACCTGCCGCCTGGCCCGCTGACCACCACCCTGCTGGACCTGATCGAGCACGGCACCGGTGCCGCCGCGTATTACACCGACGTGATGGAGGCGCTGGTCGCGCTGGCGGTGGAGGCGCCGCCCGGGCCGCCGCGCAGCGCGCAGGAGCTAAGGGACCGGCTGGACGCGGGCTGGCTGTCGCTGGCTTACGCGGGCGTCGGCCAGCCCGCGGACCTGGCCCTGATCCGGTCCTCGGCCCGGTTGCTGCCCGACATCGCGCTGCGCTACCGGGCCCTGTTCCGGCGGCTGGGCGCGGGCCTGGAGGGGCCCGGCGGGTTCGGGGACGCGGACGCCTGGTACTGCATCCTGGAGGGAACGTCGGAGCCCGCGGTGGCCGAGGGCCAGGCCCGGGCGCTGACCGACCTGCTGGCTTTCTTTGCGACCAGCGGTCCTGACCGGGAGATCCTGCTCGCGGTCGACGAGTTCAGCGCGGTGGCCAGGCGGCTGCCGATCTGGGGCCTGTACGAGCGGGCCCGCTCGCTGGGCCTGGCCGTCCAGGTGTCCGCGCAATCCTGGCCGGGCCTGGCGGGAACTGAGGACGAGCGGAACAGGATCGCCGCCGCGGCCGACGGCGGCCTGTGGCTGCTGCGGACCCCGTACCCCGAGCCGGTGACCGCACTGGCCGGCCAGCGGAAGCTGACCGACACCAGCAGGAGGCTGCGACGGTCCCGGGTGTGGTCCGAGGAGGGCCAGGGCCGCACCGCGCTGGCCCCGGTGGCCGACCCGGCGCTGATCCGCAGCCTGGACACCGGTCAGGTGGCCTACATCTACCGCGGCGGCGTGACCTACATCCAGGTAAAGCGCCTCATCGGCAGCCCGCCCGCCCTGCCGCCAGCCACCGCGCCCGCCCCGCCGGCCGCGGAACTTCACCCCGCCACATCGGCTCCGGCGGACCCGCCAACGGCCAGCTCAGACGGAACGGCCAGAAGCCCCATCACACCGCCGGCCTGGGCGACCCGTGCGGCCGGCCCAGTCTGGCCGCTCCCCTCGGTCCGCGCGGCCCCGTCCAGCCCGGCGTGGCCACCCGCGCCGGAGCAGGCGCCAGCACAGGCAGACCACCGCCCGCCCGGCCTGACCGCGTTCCTGGACGCGGCCTTCGGCCCCGAGCCAGCCGCCCGCCCAGCCAGCCAGCACGCTGTGACCGACGCACCCACGAGGGCCGATGGGGCCCGTGAGACAGAGGACAGCCGGTGACCGGCAGAGATTGGTGGCCGAGCACGGGCCGCCGCGGCGGGCAGAGCGGGGCAGCGGAGACCTTCGGGGCACTGGGCCTGCCAGCAGACCCGGCGCTGACCGACGACGAGGTCCGGATGGCGTGGCGGCGGATAGCCGCGGCCACGCACCCCGACCGGGCCGACGGCGGCGCCCCGGCCGCCTTCGCCGCCGCGGCCGCCGCCTACAACCTGCTGCGCACCAGTACCGGGCGCGGCGAAGTGCTGGCCGACGCAGCCGCCCCGCTTACCGGACCCGCACCGCACCCGCGAGCCAGACGATGGGCGCTGACCTGGCCCACCGGCCTTGCCTGGCGGGTCCGCCACGGCCGCCCCTGGCGGCTGGCCGCGCGGGCGGCGGCCTCGCTGGCGCTGTGCGCCGCAGTCCTGGCCGTTACCGGCAGCCGCCCGGCCGGCCCAGCCCTGGTAACGGGCGTGCTGACCTGGTTCGTGCTCACTGCCCGTGGCGACCTGGCCCCAGGACCAGCCGAACAGAACCGTCCAGACCCGGCCGAACCCACGTAGCTGCCTAAGTACTGACGGGGTGGAGGGGGGCGGCCGCGTATTCCATGCGGCCGCCCCGCTTCACCCCGCCAGGACTCCACGCTCGAGTTTTGGCAGCCAGCCGGTACTACGGCCGGCGGTAGTGGTGCGGGCGGTAGCGCAGCCACAGGAAGGCCAGGATCGCGATCAGCAGCCACGGGGTGAAGAAGATGTGCGTCACGATGTGGCCCACGATGACGGCGATGATCACGAACAGGATCAGCTCGACCGGGCGGAAGCGGCGGCGTCCGCGCGGCAGGCGGTCCGGCCGGGTCGGCTGGCGCGGCGCCAGCGGCGGTCCTGACCGGCCGCCGGGAAGCGCGGCTAGCGGGCTGGGCAGGTCGTCCAGCAGGCCGGTGAGGTCGCTGCGGGTCTTGGCCTGCATGGCCTGGTCGAGCCGGTGGTTGAACTCGGTCTCGTCCAGCCGCCCCTCACCGTAGTTCCGGGACAGCTCGTCGGCGACCTCGTTGCGCTCGGCGTCGGACACCCGCATTCCGGCGTCCGCCGCGGATGGGTAGCCGCGGTACCGGGTCCAGGCCGGGCGGCTGGGTGCGGACATGGTGATCGGTCTCCTCTTCAGGGATAGCTGGGTTCTGGGATTACCGGGAGCGGTCCTGCCAGCGGCGCATGTACTCGCTGGCCACGGATTCGGCGGCGCCGTCCTCGGGGATCAGCAGCCAGCACGCCAGGTACAGCGGGACGCCGACGCCGCCGACGACCGACAGCACGGCGAACACGATGCGGACCAGGGTGACGTCAACGTCGAGATAGCGGGCCAGGCCGCTGGCCACGCCGGCCAGCATCTTGTCGCTGGTGTCGCGGCGCAGGCTCTGCGGCGCGGGCTGGTGGGAGGTGGTGGTCTCGGGGCTTGAGGTGATCGTGTCGTTCATGACTCCAGCCTGCGGGCGCGAGCCGCCCAGGTCGATCGGGATCACCCCCGGTTAACCCCCTGACCTGCACCCTGAGCCCCAGCCCGGCCCAGTCAGGGAAGACCCTGATAGCGGCGTGCGGCGGCAGGCGGGATGATAGGGAGATGAACGAGCCGTCACGTTCCGCGCCCTGGCGGCCAGAACCGGACGGCCGCTTGTCCGACGACTGGGGGCGCCGCTGGCCCCGCCGCCGCCCCCGGTGGGCCCGCGGGCCGCGCGACTCCGGCCCGATCCGCCGCCGCGCCACCAACCGGATGCTCGGCGGGGTGGCCGAGGGCCTGTCCGCGCGCACCGGCATCGACCTGATCACGATGCGGGTCCTGATCGTGCTGGCCACGCTGATCAGCGGCGGCGCCGGCGCGGCCGCCTACGTGATCGCCTGGCTGCTGATCCCGGAGGCCGGCCAGGACAACGCGATCATCAGCAAGGCGCTGGCCGACAAGCGGGGCATCGCGCTGGCGGCCGGGATCGGCTCCCTTCTGATCGTTCTGCTGATCTTCGCGTCCGCGGCGGGCGTCAGCTGGATCGGCGGCATCGCCTGGGCGCTGACCATCACCGTGGTCGGCATGGTGCTGGTCGTCCGCAACGCGACCCCGGAAGAGCAGGCCACGATCCGGCGGCTGGCCGAACCGCTGGCCGGCCTGACCGAGGGCCGCCGGTCGCAGACCGTGATCCGGTTCGCGATTGCCATCGTGCTGCTGGGCACCGGGCTCGGGCTGCTGGTGGGGTCAGGGAAGAAGGCCAGCGCGCAGGTCGCGCCGGTCAGCGGGGCCGTGCTGCTGCTGGTTGCGATCGTGCTCGTGCTCGGCCCCTGGTGGCTGCGGATCGCGCGGGACCTGGTGGTCGAGCGCCAGGCCCGGGCCCGGGCCGAGGAGCGCGCCGACATGGCGGCCCGGGTGCACGACTCGGTGCTGCAGACGCTGGCCCTGATCCAGCGCCGGGCCAGCGACCCGCAGCAGGTCATCCAGCTGGCCCGGGCGCAGGAGCGGGAGCTGCGGAGCTGGCTGTTCGACAGCCGGGCGCCGGGGGCCCTGGACCAGGAGGGCATGACGTTCGCCGACGGGGTGCGGCTGATCGAGCAGGAGGTCGAGGCCCAGCACGGGGTGGCCGTGGACGCGGTCACCGTCGGCGACTGCGAGCTCGACGACGACCTGCGCGCGCTGCTGGCGGCCGGCCGGGAGGCGACCGTGAACGCGGTGAAGTGGTCGGGCGCGGACGTGGTCTCGGTGTTCGCCGAGGTCGAGCCGGACGAGGTGTCGCTGTTCGTGCGGGACCGCGGCCGCGGGTTCGACCCGGACTCAGTGCCGCCGGACCGCAAGGGGGTGACCGAGTCGATCCGCGGCCGGATGGCCCGGCGCGGCGGCTCGGCGGTGATCCGCAGCACAAGGGGCGAGGGCACCGAGGTGGGGCTGACCATGCCGCGCGCTTCCGGGCGGCGCGAGCCGAGCCCGGCATGACCAGTCACAACACGCCCGGCCGGGGCGCCGCGGGCGGCGGGGCCCGCCCCCGGGTGTTCATCGTGGACGACCACGGGCTGTTCCGGTCCGGCGTGCGGATGGAGCTCGGCACCGACGTGGACGTGATCGGCGAGGCGGCCGACGTGGACTCGGCGGTCGAGCAGATCGGCGCGCAGGAACCGGACGTCGTGCTGCTGGACGTGCACCTGCCCGGCGGCGGCGGGCAGGCCGTGGTCAGTGCCATCCGGCAGGCCCACCCGAAGGTCCGGTTCCTGGCCCTGTCCGCGTCGGACGCGCCGGAGGACGTGATCGCGGTGATCAGGGCCGGCGCCCGGGGCTACGTGACCAAGACCATCTCCGGTGACGAGCTGGTCGACGCGATCCGCCGGATCGCCGCCGGGGACTCGGTGTTCTCCCCCCGGCTGGCCGGGTTCGTGCTGGACGCGTTCGCCTCGCAGGCCGCCCCGGCCGGCACCGCGCTGCCGCCGCCGGACCCGGAACTGGACCAGCTCACCCCGCGGGAACGCGAGGTTCTGCGGCTGATCGCCCGTGGCTACACCTACAAGGAGATCGCCGGGGAGCTGTTCATCTCTATCAAGACCGTGGAGACCCACGTCTCGTCGGTGCTGCGCAAGCTCCAGCTGTCCACCCGGCACCAGCTCACCCGCTGGGCCACCGACCGCCGCCTGAACTGATGATGGCCCGGGCTACCCCGGCTCCGGGCCGGTGGCGACCGGGTGGTCCGGGTCGGCCAGCCAGCCCGACCAGGAGCCCGGGTACAGCGCCGCGTCCACGCCGGCCACGGCCAGGGCGAGCACGTCGGCGCAGGCGGTGACGCCGGAGCCGCAGTACACCCCGACCGGGCGGCCGCCGTCCGCCGCGCCCAGCTCGGCGTACCTGGCGGCTAGGTCGGCGCGCGGCCGGAACCGGCCGCGGCGGCCCAGGTTGGCCGCGGTGGGGGCGTTCCGCGCGCCGGGGATGTGCCCGGCCACCGGGTCGACCGGCTCGGTCTCGCCGCGGTAGCGCTCCGGCGCGCGGGCGTCGAGCAGCACGCCGGACCGGGCCAGCGCGGCCGCGCCGTCCGCGTCCAGCACGGGCAGGCCGCCGGGCTCCGCGGTGAAATCGCCGTAGCCGGTGCTGGCCGGGGCCACGCTGACCGGCAGGCCCGCGGCCAGCCAGGCCCGGTAGCCGCCGTCCAGGACGCGGACCTGCGGGTGACCGTAGTAGCGCAGCGTCCACCAGGCCCGGGCGGCGGGCGCCGCGTCACCGTCGTCGTAGGCCACCACGAGCTGCCCGTCATGCACCCCGGCCCGGCGCATCGCGTCGGTGAACCGGACTGGGTCGGGCAGCGGGTGCCGCCCGCCGGGGCCGCCCGGCGGGCCGGCCAGGTCGGTCTCCAGGTCGGCGAAGACCGCGCCGGGAATGTGCCCGGCCCGGTAGCTGTCGATCCCCGGCGGGCCGGCCAGCCGCCACCGGACGTCCAGCACGACGGGCCGCACCGGCCACCCGGACCGGTCCGTCCGGCCCGGTTTCGCCAGCAGCCGGGCGAGCCCGGCGGGAGTGATCAGCGGGCCGGGCGGGGGCGGGCTCATGCTGGGGATAACCTCGCAGTTTCCGTGGATAACCCGCGCCGGGATTGTCGGGTTCCCGGGGTGGACTGTGGACAAACGTCCGGTTCAGCGAGCCCGGCCGGACGGCTGTCCGCGGGCCCAGCCTGCCATCCGCGGGCCGCAGCGGTGTTCACGTTGGCCGGACTGAGATCACCGGAACCCCGGCTCGTCCGCGGCCAGCAACAGGTGCGGCACCAGCTGGTCCGTGGTGGTCAGCGAGCCGTGCATGCCCACCAGAGCCGACTCAGCCGGCTCGTCCTTGGTGACCAGCGCCCACGGGCCGGCCGGCGCGGCCACCACATCGCCGACCCGGGCGACCATCGGGCCGGCCACCGGGCCGAACCAGCCGGACGCGATGGCCTCGTCCCGGGAGGCCACCCAGGCCCGGGAGCCGAGGATCTCCCGCCAGGCGGCCAGCACGTCGGCGGCCGCGCCCGGCTCGGCGTACACGTGCCGGGCCCGCGGCTCGCCGCCGAGCAGCGCGACCCCGCCGCGCAGGCCGGCGCCGTCGTCCAGGTCGATGTGGTCCTGCGGCTGGACGTCGACCATGCCGTGGTCGGCGGTGATGTGCAGCACGGTGTTCTGCGGCACCGCCGAGACCAGCTGCTCGGCCAGCTTGTCCACGTGGCCGAGCTGATACCGCCAGGCGGCCGAGGTGCTGCCGTGCGCGTGCCCGGTGGCGTCCAGCGACCCGTAGTAGACGGTGGCCAGGCAGCGGTGGGTTTCCCGCAGCGCGTCGGCGGTTTCCGCGACCAGCGCGCCGAGGCTGTCCGCGGACCGGTAGTCCGCGCCGCGCATCGACGCGACGGACAGGCCGCTGCCGCGGAACGAGCTTGGGGCGATCCGGAACGCGGCGATGCCCTGCGCCGCGGCCCGCTCGTAGATGGTCGACCCCGGCTGCCAGGTCACCGGGTCGACGCCCGGGTCCCAGCGCAGCCCGTTCAGCAGCCGGCCCCGGCCGGGCTGCAGCACCTGGTAGCCGAGCATGCCGTGCTGCCCTGGCGGCCGCCCGGTGCCCAGCGAGCTGAGGCTGGTCACGGTGGTCGCCGGGAACCCGGCCACCAGCGGCCGCGCGGTCATCGCCAGCTCGGACAGAAACGGCGCCGCGGCCTGGTTATCGCGCAGCAGCTCCCAGCCGAGGCCGTCGACGACCAGCAGGCAGACCCGGTCGGCCGCGGCCAGGTTCAGCGGGTTGGCCTCACCCGCCGCGCCGAGCGAAGCCAGGATCGAGGTCGACAGGTCGGCGAGCGTGGCCTCGCCGTAGGGGGGCAGCGTCGGTGCGACCGACGGCTGTTCGGCCATAAGTTGTGCGCCTACGGCCGGCTGGTGGCCTCGGACAGTGCCTGCCCGAACGCCAGCACCTGCCGCACGGCATCCTCCCCGTCCGCTGCTTCGCTCACCCGCATGGTCAGGTCGTCGGCGGTGATCGTCCCGGTGTAGCCGTGGTCGGCCTCGCAGCTCTCGTCACCGCAGTGCGCGGGCTCGAGCTCGACGTGCGACAGGACGTTCCAGCCGATGGTCAGCACGACCTCGCTGGGCATGGTCACCCCGGGCAGGTAGGACGCGGGGTCGGCGACGACCCGGGTCACCGCGACCGAGGAGATCCGGGAGAACCGGACGGCCTCGGTGCTGGTCTCGGCCTGGGGACGGCCGCCCTCCTCTTCCGCGGGGTGCTCGTCGGTGTGTGAGTAGACCAGCCGGGTCGGGGTGAGCACCAGCACGGTCATGTGCCGGCGGACTTCCATCCCGGGATCGAGCAGCGCGTCGTGCTGGACCACATAGGAGACAACGGGTTCCTGGCCCAGCGCCGCGTAGACGGCGTCGGACACCACACCCGGGTAGTAGCCACTTCGCTCGATCGCCGACCGCATGCCGCCGGCCGAGGCTCTGGTATCCCTCATGCCCCCATCCTGCCCTGTTCCCGCGTCTGATGCCGAACAGCGAGGGTCACAGCCGCACAACGCGGGTCCGGGTCAGGAGGTCCGGCTTACCCAGGCCTTCGATCGGAACGAAGATTCCGTTCCGATCAGACGGCGAAGACCGCCGGGCCGCCTTTGGCCAGCACCCCGGCGTCCTCGCCGGGCAGGGTCTCGGTCAGGTCGACCACGTGCTCGGCGACGACCTCCTCCAGGGCCATCGCTCCCGCGGTCGGGGCCGGGCGGGGGCGGCGCGGCGACCGGGACCCGGCGGAACCGCCCCGGCCGCGGTACACCAGCAGCCCGTTGACCGGATCCGGTACGCCGTCGAGGGCCGCCCGGACCGCTGGCAGGCCGCGGAACCGGAGCCAGTCCGCCTCCTCGGCGAAGCACACCTCGAGCACAACGCCCCACCGGGTCTCGATCCAGGCCCACTCGCCGGCGCCGTTGGACAGCGCGGATTCGATCAGCGCCGAGCCGTAGGACTGGCGCCAGGCCATCGCGGAGGACCCGGACCCGTTGAACACCTCGATGGACCAGTAATCGGCCATGAGGTCACGATAGTACGCGTCCCTGGAAACGGCCAGGATTTTGCGGCGTTTTGACGCATTCCACGGCACCGCCCGGGCCAGGGCCTGCCTTGAGGCCCCAGGCCGGCT
>Ga0157379_10002426_pt1 | contig 15601 bp, 11 predicted proteins | sample S25metaG_FD_121802 | JGI IMG/M metagenome (GOLD analysis project Ga0157379, IMG submission 121802) | Switchgrass rhizosphere microbial communities from Kellogg Biological Station, Michigan, USA - S2-5 metaG | ecosystem: Host-associated > Plants > Roots > Rhizosphere > Soil | place: USA... | reverse complement strand
TGCCGTCCGACATTACATACATGCACACGAAATTGAACCGGAGATGCCTCATTATCAGTTAAATCTTGCGGCTGCACATCTGAAACTAGGAAAGTACGTAACACATTACGTTGCTTGTGTGTATCTCATGGGCTTACGGAGTTTTCTCAGCTGGTCTGCAGCTGAAAGGGCTTGTTCAGTCGCACTCGGCCAACACAAAAGTACCAAAGGGTACTGGCGTCGCGCCAAAGCACGCAAGATGCTTAACCGACCAGAAGATGCGGCCCGAGGTTTGTGACCTCTTCTCAGCACGATATCTCCGCTAAATCCACTTCTTCGTCTAGATCTTCGTGCCATCCTCCGTCTCCAGCCTAACAACGCCGAAGCACTCGCCGAGCTATCTACGCTCATATCCCCACCACTCCCACCTCTGACTGACCCAATGTCCTCTTCCTCATGTTCTTCTTCCTCCAATTTATGGAGTATACATCCCTCGCCACCTGATAAACATCCAAAACCACCACTGCCCTTCGAACTACACGATATCGATGGACGAAAACTGAAGATCGTCACGCTGCCGCTCGAATTGCCAGTGCCGAAAATGGAGACTTTGAATTACCCGAGTTGGGATAGGTTCGAAGTTCGTAGAGGGGATTGACCGGCCGGGGTGGGCTGGGCAGCGCTATGTTAACCTATTATGTTTATGCTGATGATGTGAACTTTTCTCTCATTTGGTGGTGGATGTTCTGCACCTGTATTCGTCTCTCTTGTAGGATAGGGGTTCGCTTAAGTATATTATTTCGTCCTTCTCTGCCTGTATTTTGTACACTTTTTGCGATCCCTTTGCCCTCTGATCATCGTGAATGAAAGTCACTGATTCAATCGAGTCGTGTTAGATTTTAGCAAGTAAAAAAGCAGTCCATCTTCCACCTTGTACTCAAAACGCACGGTTTCACATCCCTTCTGCGTATACGCTGCAGCCCCACGCATCCTCTATAGGACGGTTTGGATTCATCCCGAAAGCACCCATCCCTGTTAGTCCTTCGAGCCACTTCAAAAGCCTCTGATTCTCCCTCCTCGCATCCGCCAACTCTCTCTCCATCACACTTCTGTCTCTGCGACCCTCCATCATCTGTCTCTGAAGATTCTCCCGTTCCGCCTCAACCCGTTTCAGAGCTGCGTACACTAGGTTGAGCTGTTGCTTGAGCTCTGAAGAGGAAATTGGAGACACAGAAGGCGTTAGAGTGGTGCCACTGGATGTCGAACGAGTTTGGTTATAGGGCGGACGAGGTTTGGTGGAGTGCTTCCTGGAACTATTGCTTTTCTCAGGGTAATCTTCTTCATCGGGGGAGCGATCGCATCTCAACATTGATGGCTGATGAGAATGAGTAGCTTTGTTGGCATAGGAGGAAATGGCTGCAGAATACGGCATCGAGTTCGTGGTGCACCTGTTGCCAAAGTCGGCATAATAGAACGGAGTGTCGTATCTGAGGATGACAATGAGCAAAACCAAAACATCAGGGTATGTCATAGCGAAACCCACGGTGAGTCAAGATAACCACCCATAACTAGACTGGAACGGGGATGGTATGTTGAAAGGACCGTTAGAATTCGTTAGGTAATCTAATAGAAACCCTCCGGGGGCACAAGAATCACTTTAACGAAGTCTCGACAATTCATTGCCTTTATAAGAATCGGGGCCTCATAATAATGCGGAAAAGGCCATTAAGAGCAGATCGAGGATTGAATGGAGATTCTTCAGTGCGGGGTTATCGAGCTTTTATGTCCCAAAAGCGTCAACCCCATGACAGCAGGTAAACCATGCTTACATTGAAAGAAGCAGCTGATACGCCATTGCATTGCTAATTAAGGATAGATAAGAAGAGAAGAATAGCTCTAGGCATAGCTTCTAAGAACGAGCATCAAAAATGCTCGTACGAGGTCGTTGCTGGTGAAGACAATTAGAGTTTTCAAGCTCCGCCTCTGCTTCTCTCTGAACACCATCCGACCTAGAAAGTTGACAATGCACAATTGTTAGTTGCATTTCAACTCAGTGGTATGATACGGTACCTTTTTTTTTACTGGTTTTTAGTATACACACTTGCTCCAGGTCATGGGGATCAGGCGATAGAAATTCGTACAGTTTGTGGGAAAGCTCCGATTCTGAAGACAACTGCCTGCGACAAAAAGGTTAATATACGTGGCTGTAAAGATTTGCAAATTCAACGTAGCTCTGCATCTGGTGTCCCACCGTTATCCCTCTGGCATCAATGTGTGAACCCGTGACCTGCATTAGCCTGTACTGTAATCGGACGTCATAAGTAGGCTGTAGCGTTGCTTAAATGACCACTTGTCCACGGTTGAATGTCACGTTCTCAAAAGGGGTAATTTTATTGCTAAAATCCAGTGTAAACTGCCCCAAACAAGCCAAATCAACTGGGTGCAAGTAAGTACGTCCTCTTCAGAGTGGATATAACCTCCAGGTTTTCAGTGAAAAGGAGTATCGCTTTGTTGTGTTGCTAGTGACCCATGTCACCAACTGGGTGTTGCCTATGTTCGTCCGATTACAGTAATGCCTCAAAGACTTGGTTTAATATGAAAACCTTCGTCCACCCAATCGGCGTTTATCAAGCTCCGATTTCTGCTGTTCTTTTGTGCTGCTGCTCACACATGTACACCCACGTCGCCCCTAACCATTATTGGCACAATAGCTTTGGGTATCGCATGGCAGTCAATTCACGAGGTCGCCCTCTGAGCGGATCTACAAGAGGTCCATTGAATTCCACTACTCGAAGGAAACAAATTTGTGATAAATTAGTCCTAAAGGTTCTATTGCATCATCCGCCTTCTGTTCGTGGATGATCTTCTTATGTCCCGGCAACCCCCTCCACCTTCTCCTCCAGAATTTTTAATTCATTTCCTAACGTTATTACTGACTCCTCCATCTAACGGAATAAAGAGTTGCTTCGAGATCAACCACGGCGTTGTTAACAGCCTTGAAATATTGACCGACTCTAATCACGCCTTCGAATGTATGACTTTGTTGCATAATGGGAAACTTATCAACAGCTCGTCTTTGTCATTCCTGTCAAAGTATTAATAGAGAAATATAGGCTCTATGCCTACCTTTAGTTACCCTGCCTCTTCAACTTCATCGGGAAAGTTGATACGGGGACATAGTATATAGACTAGCAAGCACTATATAGCCAGCTAGCCGATAAACGCCGGTGCCATGCTCCACACGACTAGCAGGATCCCACTTTGCTGAGATCATTCAATCGACTATATACAATGTGAAAATTCTCCTATAAAAACTCAAAGGTGAATTAAGGGAATAGCATTTTTGAAACACTCGGTGACAATTTTGAGGGGCACGCCAGTCCTTTGGGTTGCCTGATGGTCCGGCAAACGGCTGATCGCGCCAAGCGCCTGACTGATCGATCACGACCACCAGATTGACGGCGCGCTATTAGAACAGACGAAAAGAAATAAGGTGCTAAGGGCGATAAAATAGGAGTTAATTACTCGGGTCTGGAAAAAAGTAAACGAACTACGGTATATGGCGCATTGCTACCCTCGATGCAACCGATTCTCTTCACCACTTGTGTGGGAGATATATCATATAATGTAAAGCTTAAATTCGAGCATAGAAACCCACCAGTAAAAATGAAGTCCTAGTGTTCTATGAATATTTCTTCCAATTCTATATTTTGCAACTTTTCACGGATTTCTTCAGAAAAGGCTGAGGAGCCTGTATTATACTTTTGAAGATTCTCTACAAATGTGGAATAGAAACCATGAGTCGGTTTGAACCCGTTCCTTTGTACAAGGGAAATAACTGTGAAATTTGGGTCTTCTGGGGTATTTCGAGCCAAAATGCTCACTTTGAAGCAGCAATACGGCACCACTGAGCGGAAATCACCGCACGGTTCTTATTCCAGTTTGGTAGAGCAGCTTGAAAAATATAGACAGCTAACCTTCACTTCCTCTCCCAAAAGTCATGTAAGAAGCTGAAAAATGTACCGGAGCAGGAAGAATCCCGTAAAATATTTATACAAGGGCAGGGGTTCACTTTGAGGTTTTAGTTTCTATGCTCACAATTAAAGCTTTATCTACCTTTATATCCGTCAAATTAGTGCTACAAGGGATATTTTACATGACAGGCAGTAAAATGCCTTATCCTTCTGTCCAGTTACTTTTAGTGACATTAGTTTAGGTAATAGAGACAGCTTCTAGCCTTCAGGCGAAGGTTGAACTTTTTCAAATGAAAATATAATAGGAAGAGATCGTTAAACAATGTTTTACAGTAATCGGATAGTGGACAGGAATTCAATTGATACACAATAAAACTACACGCCTATACCTCAGAGCCATAGCTAATCCTCTCCCCCGAAGGGCTTGTATCTCCGGTTTCCCAAATAATGTCTTTACCAGATCTTCCGGATTGCAAGTCAGCTGGTGTTTCCAGACTTCCTTCGGAGGCTTCACTGTCGAGTACGATTTCCAGGTCTCGGTCTCCGAAATCAGCAATAATTGTATCCTTCACATGTCGCACAGCGGCAACAAAGCTCTCGAGCGTGGTAACTTGCTGGTTGGAATCCAAAGTTTGAGCATCAACTCTTGCGTTGTGAGCCCGAATATCCAATAGATAGCGACAGATGAGAATTGTTGAAACCCTGAATTTTTCTCGTACGGGAGCTTAGAAGCACGAGAAGAGAAGACTTACGCCGATTCTAATAGTGTGACAAGGTCTTGTAAAGAAGGCTGTCAAGACTTTTAGCATTTAACTATGACGTCTTTGTAGCCCGTTCTCACCCTAAGTGTCTGTAAATATTTCAGTTAAGACAAAAGCTATTAGGAAACATACGTACGTAGTTGAGAGTTATAATGGTGATTGTCCAGGATAATATTACGCTGTTTATGATGTCAATAATGTGAATGAAATTTGCGCCCCTACAGTAAGAGCTTACGCATAACGATATACACCTAGAAGCAGGGTTTAGCACCATGACCCAACAATACTAAACCCAGAAATAGCTCACCTTGACGCACAAGAAGTTGAGACATCGTTGCAGACGATGCCATGGCGCCCTCAAGTAGATGTCGAGTTTTGTAGAGACCCCATGTTTGATACAGTGTGACTACGAAAACACCTGTATCGAAAGCGAGAGTGAGGGATGTAAGCGCTGTAGACTCTAGATAATCTCCTAGGTCATAATATAGCAGTATAAGGTAGTGGCGGCGTGCCTCTGAATGAATGGGGATGCGTTGGATTTATTATCTCGATGTAAAGGAGACCACATACTTTTTAAGTTCAATCGCCTGAGCCTCCGTGTATTCGCATGAGGCACGAACATTCAACATCTTGAGGTAATAATCAGTATGTAGCTTCTTAAGCGAGATAAACCGGCGTACCAGACTTAGACCATTATGCGCAAGGTAAAGGATACCAAGAAGAGCGAGGACGTAGCGGTTACGATGTGCAATTGCAAACGTTCGAGCCAACAGAAGACCTTACAAGGATTCTGTTTTAGAAATGCTAGGGAGCTGTGTTGGATGAATTCACCTTGGTTTCCAATGGAGCTTAGAGTGGCAAAAACTCCAACAACATGACTATATGTTGCACAGGTCCTGGACAAAGATGTTATAAACGAGAATTAATGAATCAATTATACTTCTCACTATTAAAGAAATTAACATAAGGAAGAGACCCAATAGAGATTATTTACATACCTCCAGAGAAATATCGACAAAAAATGATGCAATGGTTACCCAGAGTGTGATCATGGGAGGATAACGGGCCAGGAAGTACAAAACCGTCACAAGACCAAATCTTCCTCCCCAAATATATTCCAATTCTTGCGAGAATGTGAGCATTGTGTCGTAGAGTAAGAGCACTGTCGGAGGCTGTTAAAATCCGTTTAAATGATGAAGAAGATCGAGTACCTGGAGCTGTTAATCCTGAATAATTCGTGACAATGCTGCGGACGGTGAGGAGGGTTATAAGGTTTCCTGTGCTGTCTTGCTAATGCTTACCCATCGAAAACCTCCTGTATCAGTTCTTGCATATCGATGTCGGTTGAGTTATCGGCCATATTGACTTCCTTGAAAACCAAGTACGAGGATAGGAGCGAAGAGGCTAACCGGTTGACGATCCGATAGAGCTACACTCCACTTTATAAAATTCAACATGTGAAAATAAGCTAGCGAACTAGAGCAAGGCTGTGGGTGTGACATTCTTGGTTACTAAACGAAGGTTCCTGGCCATCTCAAATACACGGCACCAGTTTGTCCAGGCTATGGAGCTGAGCAGGGAAGACCAGGGAAGGGAATTATTCCGAACATCACACAGAAGATGAGTGCGGAGGTGATGGTTCCTACGAATGTGACTGATGCTTCAGACCCTGAGGTTGGAGAATACTTGGGCTTCCATTACAGTAATCTGTCGGTTCTGGGACCCAGGGATATTCTGTTCGGATGGAGTAATGTTTCATCTATCGACAGCCAAGGGTCCGACTTGATATTTTCATTGTTCTCAGATACAGTAGAATTCTGGAGATCATTATATCTAGAAAAGCCAATTTACTTGATCCCTTCGTATCTTGACGCTCCAAATCCATCCACTAATAAAAAAAGGTGTGCGTTTATTGGCTGTGCATTCGTCCTACTATATTGATCACCAAACACATTATTCTGAGTTCTTTTGAGGACACAATCATTTATGAGGAGAATATATTTTGGAATACTCCTCCTAAGTATACCTGAGTAAGGAGATATGGTAACAGGCACTCTTACTCTTTGGAGTCCCTCCCGAAGACTAGTACATCCATCTTCTATGATTAATCCCCAAGGAGAAAGAGAATTCGCGAGTAGAAGGTAAATTTTATTGACTCACAGGCCCAGGCCCAACCCCTCCTATGAACTGAATTGAGCACGGAAGGACCCATACTCGAATTATCCGAGTCGCAAATCTGATCAAGTTTTAAAGATCCTGCGGCAGGAAGAGACTCTGCGTCAAACATGTCCTATCAAGACTATCAAAAGTACGCACACCTAAGGGTTCACGGAGTCGGGATATCTATGTAATTCATACAGTGCTGTGTAGATCCTGGGAAATCAAGCAAACCTTTAGCCTTTACTGGACAGAAGATCAAAGTCAACATTATTGGATACGAGACTTGACAAAAAAATTTCAGCACCCAGCAATTTTCACTGGATATCCCAAGGAATCCCAGAACTCGAAGCTCAGCCATCTTAGGGAGATTGGCTGAAACTCAGGTCAACTCCTCGCCAAAGGCACAACCGACGATCCATCATTGTGGCAGACCATTAGCTGGTAACTCGCCGGGCCCCTCCGTTCGTGATGTCAGATCTCTGGAATTTTCGGAAGGTGTTCTTCATGGAGATAAGTAGCTGTTGTGTACACCGGAGGGATTGCTCCACCTCATACCATTGGATTAAGTCTTATGGCCAAACTAAATGTTCATTTTGTTTACAAACTTTCGAGTTCACACTGGTTTATTTCAGAAAGGAAACGTTCTACTCAAGTTTGAGCTTGAAATTCAACCTCTTTTGGATGTGAACTCTTTATGGCATCGCCATCTGTGCTTAGTACTTTCGACGGATCAGCACCCAAGGAAGTAATTCAGGGTAAGTCCGCACTGGGAGGGTCCAGACTAATCTCTTCCATATTCGACTCTTCGCCGTGGGTTCCTAACAACGATGGTGCTCATCTTTGATACACGGAGAATTCCCTGGAATTGGAATTTAAATAATTCCTGGTGTCAGGTTCGCCGTATTGTTGTGGCTCCACTGGTCGTACGCACAGCCCCCACACCATCTTTAAAGTATGCGGAGCGAAAATATGAAAATACAAGCAGCAAGTCCATATTCACATGCTGCAAGATGTTTTTCCTATTAATTTCCCTGTCATCCTCACTCTTGCTTGCTATTTGTGCCGTCGCGGTGCCCACAGGGAATACGCCCACAATTTCCTTTGATACCACACTCACATGGATTCCTATTACCAATGCGACCCATAACATTGCGACAGTCTCACAATCCCGCCTTCTCTCTTTGAAGGCAGCAACAGCAGATGATATCTCTGAGAGATCGACCACATTTTCTGCTCCTGCCACAGATTTCGGACCGGGAGTAAGTATACTTGAGTCTTCATCTTAAACTGTTACATCTCAATCTTACATTTTTTACAGTCATTAATGTTAGCTCCAGTGCAGATTGGGAACCCTCCAACCACTTTCACACTCATAGTAGATACGGGTTCCTCTAATCTTGTCGTCGGGACAGGCAACACCAAGTATAAGGCAACCAATTCAAGTCACAGCACAGGGGATAAAGTCTCACAAATTTATGTCAGTGGCGGATTCTCTGGAAATGAATGTCAGTAAACAAGTCCTTTATTTGCTGTGCCAAGACGGTGTTCTGACGTATGGGCGTAGATCTGGATAATGTTGCAATGGGTGGTGTTACTGCATCAAACCAGTCAATCGGGGTAGCTAAAGCCTCAAGTGGTTTTGGTGGACAGCTTGATGGAATTCTGGGTCTAGGACCGCGAGGCCTGAATGCTGGAACATTTGCATCCAACCCTCTTAAAATGGTCACTACCTTTACAGAGACTCTTTCGGCAGAAGGACGGATTCCCTCGACATTGATGGCCCTCACAATGCCACTAGCATTGAAGCCGAACGGAGGGTCTCTGGATTTCGGTGCTCCAAACCCAAGTAAATTCATCGGTAATATCACCTATACTCCCATTACGCAAAACAAGCCGGCAAGAGCGTTCTGGGGAATTGATGTCAGTGTCAGGTTCGTTCATCCATTCGTAGTCATCTTGTGTGACCGTGATCACGTCTGAACATTCTCCTTTAGCTACGGGGGCCAAAAGACTACCATTATGAAGCAGACGGCAGGAATGGTAGACAGTGGAAACACTATTATTTTATTGCCTACCGATGCATTCAATGCATACAAGAAATCCACTGGAGCAATCCTTGATTCTACGACTGGTCTTCTGCGAATTAGCAATCCTGCTAAATTGCAAAGCCTTTTCTTCAAAATTGGCGGTGTATGTGAGCTCTTTGACTGTGAAACTTTTACTCACTCCCGTTGCAGCAATCATTTGAATTTACTGCTAATGCCCAAATGTGGCCAAGGGCTCACAACAACTTGCTCGGAGGCGTTCCTAACGCCACATACCTTATCATCGGTAGCACAGGTGCATCATCTGGTCAAGGATTGGATTTTGCGCTCGGGTTCTCCTTCTTGTGAGTCTATCATTTTCTCTCGTCCCTTGGCTACGTTTCACTCACCCGAAACCGTTATTACAGGCAGAGATTCTATGCCATATTTGATACAACGAATGTTCGAATGGGTTTTGCCAAAAATAATCACACGATGGATACATCAAACTAGGAGGACTATTACATTGACATTGAGTCTGAGATTATAGGGATTTATTGTAGAAGGCAATCTAATACTTCGTATATTAGCCTTATCTCCTGTTAAAGTAATACTTCACAATCATAATGACGTACTTCATATTTCACAATGTTCCCGGCTGAAGGATGTCGACTGTGTGATTCCGCAGCAAATACACGAACACCTTATGTTAGCGTCGGCTATTAAGGGTGTTCTCCGACCAAGAATTCAGCTGCTTCAACATAGGTCAACCATCTCGATGACGCGCTCGCGATTCAGAATGGTTCATATCGCTATTTCGGCACGCGGGAGGTCTCCAAAAGTTACACAAGGTCTTCACATTTCCATCGAGCTTCTGGCAGACGCCAGTGTCGGGGTGGGGGGGTAAAGAAAGCAGCAGCGAAGAAATTCCCAAGGGTGAGACGAAAAATGATCTTTCTTGCCTTCAGAATATTTGACGCTAAATATAAAGTTTTAACCAGACCGCCAAAAGTTCTCACTGGAAAGTGACGAAACCAACAATGCTTTAGACGAACGAACCTAGCCTCTGTTTTGGAACCGCCTCCATGTCGCAAAAATCCATTTTTCCTAATCAGACCTGATTTGGTCGAAGAACCTGATCAGGAGCCATTAGGTCGTCAGATTTAGGTCAATAACGCATAGACAAAATCTGACTGACCCCCCAAAATCCTGGTCAGGCTTAATCAGGTTCGTCAGGGCCTTCAGCTAAAAACGAATTTTGCGACGCACGAGACTTTGTCGTTAAGGATTTGGGAAATCAGGTTGGCGGGAAGACTGTGTTTTTAGTGGAATATGTATGTCACGCATTTCTTCCCCAATTTGCTATACAAGCTTATCGTTCCTAAGGCCGGTCCTTGGTTATTTACCTAATATATCCCATCATTTAATCGATAGCCGTAACTTTGAACATAGCACTCTCCGGAAGTACCTAGTTCGGTTATTAGAGAACTTGCTCTTACCTATCTAGTTTGGCATGCGCACTCGTTATGGCACATTTCGTCAAGCACGAACTGGAGACTCTATTGTATGACAATGTTTCTCTTTCCCAGCGCTTCCCTGAGTTTATTGGTTTAATTTAGTGTCCATCGTTTTTCTCATGCGACGGTGCGTTTCCGAAATATTTTTGAGAAGTCCGCCATCCGTTTTTAGACTCAGGGAGGAGGAATTGGAATGTTCGCCATAGCTCTATTCACTATCACTCGGAAGTGGCAAGAAATTCTGATATACACGATATTTATTTCTTATGTATTTGAGGCCTAGTGCCATTGCCTAGGCAATTGATGGGTCCTCCTATGGAGCCAACTTCAAAATAATCCCAAATTTCTGTGAGCTGCTGCAGCTGTCTGGGCAGGATATATTTCACATTTTACGCTTACATAAATATTGAAATATTTCTGGGAGACTGTTTCCTGGGTTGCCATCACCGGAATGACGAATAACATTTTCGTAATAATTTATTTAGATCGTAATTGTATTTTCATTTTAATCTAGTTTACATATTCTTGACTATTTCGACGGCTCAGACGCTCGTTTGAGCTCTTAAGAAGCATCGTGCGTACAAGAAGGAGTTTGAGAAAGAGTACCCTAGAGGAACCCCGTTGATCATTCGAGGTAGGCCACATGTATTATTTTCTCGTTTATATTTAACACTTTTCTTCATTATAGTTGCGAGATGGGATTGAAAACTAACATTGGCGAACATAGTGATCCCCTCATTTCCTTGTTTATTTCAAGATGCCTCGAAGTTAGATTATGAGGACGTGTCTCACAAGATTCTAGTTATTATATCACAGTGTGACTTCACGGTCAGCCAGCTTGAGTATCCGCCACTATTAGTCGTTATTCATACAATCTCCGGACGATGCTCCATAGTGCGAATTTTAAATGCCATATCTCAGACCGTTCCTTCCCCTCCGTCCTTCTTCTTGCGATTCACTACTCGTAACAACTTTGCAGCTCCTCTAAGTGTGATCCTAGGCTTTCTATTCTTCTTAGGAATATCTGGCGGCAGCGCTCCTGTAGCGGAAATCGAGACCACAGGTACACCCCATAGATCTTCTATCATTGTTGCAGATGATTTCGGAGTCTCTACTCGAGGATGCTCTGTTACTTTGATTGGACGCTCTCTGACTGTGTCCGTTTAGCCTATCTCCTGGACTCGGAAGGCCATGCTTACCCGGAATGTCGAAATATCCTGGTTCTCTGTTCAAGGATGTATTGGTACTCGTGCTCCCCTTCAGGAAGTCAATGCAGTCATATTATAGAGGGAGTTCTGGGGCTCACAGGTGTCTCCTCTGCCCTACTATACCGATGCATATTGGGAGTTGAATCGTTTGTCTTGGTCTAGCGAAGTCGGGAATTCCTCTCTATCCAGGCATGAGCTCGTCGTCCATGAAACAAAGGGATTGCAACTTGCCTCAATATTTGCAGCGATGAGTCAAATGGTGAGTCGGGGACTTGGAAGAGAGATTTATATACTGTGACACGAGGGGACCTGGTATGGCAATATAACTTCGTCGCTCCTCACACGACAGGCACAGTCACAATGAGGTATGTGCAGCGATGACACCAGTATTGCCTGAAGGTCCCAGAACATTTCTCGCGAACTAGAACCATGCTTTATTCATGACTAATAATTGATGACTGGCTTTGCCTAGCCATTGCAAACTCGAGGTAGACGTCGCAAGATACAACTAGCAGCTCAACGTCAACAGAGGACGTATAGAACATTACAGTCAGAACACCTTGACATGTATGCTCCACGCTTTCATTCCTCATTCCAGTAATTCTCAAAGAAGGATAATATTACAAGCTGAACTTCCAACTGATTCACTGGTGCATTAAACATGATATACACAATAGATGGTGACAACACAGAGTAGCATATCAAGATCGAGTCCATCTCATTGTGTAGAAATACAACACCCGAGCGGTCATCTGAAGGCGTGATGTTTCAGTAATTTTATCAAAATAAAGTAATGTTGAGCTTACAAGATTCATTTCGAGCGAAGTGCATCTTCGAGTGCATCAGTAAGTGCTTCATAAACCCACATGACTTGTTCCGACCTCTGAACCATGGACTGGCGCTGCTCCCGCAGGGAATCAATTTCATTCGCGATCAAATCATTCTTCATATCTTCGGGCAGAGGTCCTAGGGGGGAGGGGGGGAGGGGAGGGGCAATCCTAGGTGTGTGTGGTCTCGAGGATAGCAGCCCATAAGCTCTAAGGAGAGATGAAAGGGCAATAAATGACCCCGTTCGTCCAACGCCGGCCGAGCAATGCACTAGCACTGGAGGGGCATCGTTAGGACTGGTTCCTTCGGGGAGATTACGATTGTTGACACGTTCGACTAGTTGTGCGAACTTGAGGATGGTGTCGTTTTCCCTTGGAACGCCAAAATCTGGCCAGGCGGTATAAAGTAAATGAGTAACCTGCCATTCATCGTGATAAACAGCATGGTCTAATTTTTCCCATTTGAGCCGTAAATCCGTCATAACGCATGCTGCATCGTCGACCCGTTGTTCACTTTCGACATGGATGTGGATCGGGGGAGCCTGCAGTCCACGTTCGGGTCGAACAATCATGTTATCTTTGAGAACATTTGGAAAATATGGATGCGCTCGTTGACGTCCGCCTTCGACCAGGAGAGTCAGCTGGACGATGGTTTGAACACGGCGCCTCGGAGGAGGGATGACGGAGGGAGGTTCATGAGCAGATAACGGTGTAGCAGGGCACATACTCAACGTCAGGAATGCATGGATTGTTTCGGGCAAAGGCGCCTGCCCCGCGATCCACCATTTCCCGCCGATCGCCTCCCGAACCCAGTTTGCATTCAAATATCGATGTTCTTCCTCCCGCGTATCATGATCGCCGGGGATTGGGACTAAGACACGGGTTCTATCGTACGGCTCCAGAGCCAAATAGCGGTTCTTCTTCTTGTTTGATGAATGTTGTCCGACTGAACAAGAATAATGAGACTTGAGTTCTGGAGGACTGGGCGCATGACGGTATCCGGAAGAACGGGAATCGCGGACGGCCCGAGCGGCCTCTCGTTCGTTTTCTCTGGCCTCTAATATTCGGATAACATGCTTTAGATGCGATTTATGCAGCGAGGACGGTAGCCATTGTGGTTGAGCCATGAAGGAGGCGGGGTGGCGCAAGTGCCGACTGCTGTCCTATAACAGTTTGGATAGACGCCCTGGGCTCATATCCACTTCATCAGATTAATCACTGTCGTGAACGGGGGAGTGGTCAGCTGCCGGCATCCGGCTCTTAGATAAATTTCCTCCCACAATGATTTGTCATCATCCGGGTACATGTTATTCAGACTATTGCGAGAACCCCAGAGAATAAAATAGAAAGTTAGGAGACATTGAGGGGAACCGGGGAATCAGTGTCGCCACCATTCAGTTCTCACGACCTATTTTTAGAACTACGAACCGAACCAGTTGAAACAGTTCGGTTCAGTTCGCCGAACCGCCTCTGAACCACCTGAACTAGTTCATATTATTTCTGAACTGGTCCAGAACTGGTTTAAATGTGGTAATACTAATCTATTATGTACATTAATTTTTTTTTAGATTTTATTAATAGAAGAAATATTATTTTATACATATTTATTCAGGGGGTGAGTGGGTACCCACTTTAATAGCATAACGGCAATAGTTTATTAAATTATATAGTTGTGAACCAGTTCAGAACCACAAACTGAACTGAGCACCATTCACATGAACCACCTGAACTGTTACACACAAGGTCAAATATCTGACATTTATGGTTTGTACTGTAATTTGGCCTAGTATATGTCATTTAGTGTTAGAGCATGCCATGAGTCTGGATCCACAGGGTTCCCTATTTTTTTTTTGTTTAATTGATGCTGCTTGAGGGGTGTAGCTAAAATTAAGAGAACAATACTGTCAGAATCAGCTGAAACAGACCTTTCAAATAATCCACCCATTATATTTTTTGGACCACATTCTATTGGGAGAGGGGTCTGCAGAAAATTATGGTTTGTTCATAGCCAGATGCACCTCTTCAAGAGCTTTCTAACCATCCTCCCCTTGTGATTTTTGACCCAGCCCTTAAGAGCTATTAACTAAGTGAAGCATGGGAAAACCTGCAGATCCAGACTCATTGTAAGGGCAACCTAAAGGAGCTGTGGAATATTACACAAAACACCTGGTGAGGGGGTCCAAAGAATATATATACAATGAGTAACTACAAAGGAAATACATGGACAGTCAACACACCTGGTAGGGGAGTCCAAAGAGAATAGACCAAGGAGCCCCCTACCCCAGTGGATAACTTATCTACAGTGCAAAGTATGAGCACTTGGATAAGCACTAATAAGTGCTGGCAATGCACTGAGTGTCTGCTGACCAAATGTGAAATAAGTGCCTATAGACAAGGATAGACAAATATACCAAAGAAATCCAAAATCAATCAGAAATATATCAGGGAGGACTTCTGAAAACTGCGAAATATTGGATATCTTAAAAAATTATTCCAAACATTTAAAATTTTTATGTTTTCTTCAAACAAGTTAGAAATTTCAAATTGTGTTAGTAGTTTAGAACTAACACACCCATTACTAAGCTATTTACCTATTAAAATATAAATTGGATATAAAACAGGCATAGTCATTGAAGTGTCCATTGTTTTAAAAGGCATATTTATGTGAGAAGACTACATTGGGTCTATAAATGCATTTGAACCCTATAGATTCCTTTATGACACTCAAAAACAAGCAGGTTAAGCAAAAGCATGCATTTCCTGATCCAAATATCTAAACCCCTCCAAGCCAATGTAATTATTGCAAGTGATAGTGAGATGGACAAATGTTTCCAGCTACCTTATATATTCTTTTCTAAAGGATAGATAGCTTTGCTTATTAAAAAATAAAACTCTCCCCAAAGATTACAAAACTGTCAATATATGTTATAATATCATACATAGAAGGTTCTACTTAATAATATTTGTTGCACGAAGGACTATTAAAGTGATTAAAATGTAAGAGACTGAGTATATTCGCAACTAGCTACCGGCTTTTATAGCCTACAAATAATATTACTAATATACTCTAATTACTAATATACAAGTCATATGGAAATGCCAAGAATAAAAGAAATGGCTAGAATATGCGGGGAGATGGATGAGTTACTGC
>Ga0157379_10002425_pt1 | contig 15602 bp, 9 predicted proteins | sample S25metaG_FD_121802 | JGI IMG/M metagenome (GOLD analysis project Ga0157379, IMG submission 121802) | Switchgrass rhizosphere microbial communities from Kellogg Biological Station, Michigan, USA - S2-5 metaG | ecosystem: Host-associated > Plants > Roots > Rhizosphere > Soil | place: USA: Michigan... | reverse complement strand
GGCCTATCTCATCCTCGTGATGGGCGGCTGGCGCGCTTTGAGCGGAGTGCTGCCGGCAGCTCTGCTCTGCGGCGCGGCGTTCGCTTCAGCGCAATTCCTCGTGTCCAGTTATCTTGGACCTTATTTGACGGACATCATCGGCGCGCTGGCGTCGATGGGCGTTTTGGTTGCGCTGCTGCAATTCTGGAAGCCGAAGCAACTCCAGGCGAACTCCGATGTCCTGCCCAAAAAACATGCGGCCGGCGAAGTGCTGCTGGCGTGGGCTCCTTATGGATTGTTGGTGCTGTTCGTCCTGCTGTGGGGATGGACCGATGTGAAGGTCATCCTCAACAAGGTCACGCAGCAATTCGGATGGCCGGGACTGCATGGCATGATCGAGCGCATGCCTCCGGTTGTGGGCAAGCCATCAAGCTACGATGCGATCTACAAGTTCGATTGGCTGGCCGCGTCGGGCACTTCGTGCATGCTGGCGTCGTTTGCGTCCGCCATGGTTCTGCGGGTTTCCTTCTCCCGATTCATTGGAATCTTTGTCGCGACGATCCGGCAGTTGGCGTTGTCGCTATTGACCATCGCGTCGGTGCTCGGGCTTGCGTTCCTGATGAATTATTCGGGTGCAACCGCGACCATGGGACTGGCATTCGCGGCCACTGGCGCGGCGTTCCCGTTCTTTAGCGCGCTGCTCGGCTGGCTCGGCGTGTTCCTGACCGGGAGCGATACATCCGCCAACGCGCTCTTCGGAAATCTGCAAGTCGTGACCGCCAATAGCTTGGGATTGAAGCCAGTCTTGATGGCTGCATCCAACTCGAGCGGCGGGGTGATGGGCAAGATGATCAGTCTGCAAAGTATCGCAGTCGCGTGCGCGGCGACGGGCATGAGCACGGCGGATGAATCGAAGTTATTCCGCTTCACTCTGAAGCACAGCGTACTGCTCGCGTCGATCATCGGAATGATCGTGGTCCTGTACTCCTACGTGATTCCGGGCTTTGCATATTGATGCTTGACCTGTCTACCGCTTGAGGGTTCAAGCTTGTTTTCAGGTAGGCCGTTCATGTTGACTGTTTCCCAACTCGCGGGCCGCTGTGGACTGAGCCGCAGCACGCTGCTGTACTACGAATCGATTGGCTTGCTCAAGCCAGCCAGCAGATCCGATTCGAACTACCGCCGTTATGGCGAACGAGATTTGGAAAAGCTCCAGCAGATACGCGCCTATCGCGACGCGGGCTTGACGCTGCGCGACGTTCAGGCGTTGATGCAGGCATCGACGCGTGATTCGTCAGGAGCGATCCTCAAGCGCCGTTTTCTTGAAATCGACAAGGAAATCGGTGTTCTGCGCCGCCAACAGCAGGCGATCGTACGTCTGCTGAAACCTCCCGGCAAGTCGGATAATAGGAGACAAATCATGACGAAAGAGAAGTGGACATCCATCATGCGCGCCACAGGATTTAGCGATGAGGAGATGAATCGCTGGCATCACGAGTTCGAACACGCCGCGCCGGATGATCATCAGCAGTTCCTCGAATATTTGCAGATCGGGCCGGAAGAGATCGCCCGCATCCGTGAGTGGAGCCGCAATCGTGGCGCGGCGTAGCGACCTCACACGGCGCCGCTTCATTACGGCAGCTGCATCGATTGGCGCGTCACTGGCTTGGCCCGGGAACGCGCCCGGCGCTTCGTGGAAACGGGAGCGAAGGGAGCTCTATCCGGAAGGCGTTGCGTCCGGAGATCCGAGCTTCGACAGTGTGATCCTGTGGACTCGCCGGCCCGCCGATTCGGCGCTAAATCTTACTGTCGAGATTGCAGGGGATCAGGAATTCCGGAACATCGTCGCGACAGCACGAGCGACGGTTTCCGCCGAGCCAGATTGGACATGCCGCGTTCTCGCGGGAGGGTTGAAACCGGCGCGCGAGTATTGGTACCGCTTCACGGACGCCGAGGGCAATGGAAGCCGCATCGGCCGCACGATCACTGCGCCTGCGAACAACGATCAGCGCAAGGTGCAGTTTGCATTCGTCAGTTGCCAGAACGCGAATCAGGGCGCGCAGAATGCCTATCGCCGCATGATTTTCGATGACGAGCGCGCGGCGCCTGCCGATCGATTGGGATTCGTGTTGCACCTCGGCGATTTCATCTACGAGATCGTGTGGTATCCGGAGGATCGGCCGGAGGGCATGTACGACCGGCGTTTGCGCGACATCGTCCGCTATCCAACTGGAGAGAAGGTCTCGGACTTCCACATTCCAGTGGACGTTCATGACTATCGGGCCGTGTATCGCGCGTATCTCCACGATCCGGATCTACAGGATGCGCGAGCGCGCTGGCCGTTCGTCACGATGTGGGACAACCACGAATTCAGTTGGCTTGGATGGCAGGGGATCCAACGATTCAATGGAATCAATCGGCCTGCGCAGACGCGTAAGGTCGCCGCCAATCAAGCGTGGTTCGAGTATCATCCCGCTCGAGTTGTGATGCCGGGCCCTCATTCGATTGAGAAGTTTAGCGCGCCGAAGGTTTCTGACGCCACTATTGAACGTTATGACGAGCATGGGCTCGGACAGGAGCCGAACAATCTTGCTGCTATCACAAGCTTGAAAGGCTATCGGTCACTCCGGTATGGCTCCAATGTGGACCTCATCATCACGGACCAGCGGAGCTATCGGTCCGAACAGCCGACGGAACGTCCGGAAGCTGCGGCGCTGACGAGTCCGGACTTTCCGCAATTCTTTCCTGAAGAAGCGATGGAGATTCTGGATGCCGGACGCACGCACAATCACGGCAATCCGCCCGCAACCATTCAATATGGCGCTAAGCAAGTAGCGAACTTCCGCAAGGATCAACCGGCGCAAACGATCCTCGGCGCGGAGCAAAAGGCGTGGTTCCTGGAGCGCTTAAAGAGTTCGCGCGCGCCTTGGAAGATTTGGGGCAACTCGACCGGGACGCTCGACTGGCGCGCCGATCCGCAGAATCTTCCGGCTGGGCTCACGAAGCCATGGCCGGGCAAAGGCTACGCGTGCTCAGGAAGCGGCGACCATGGTTCCGCATATGTCGAGCGCGGGGAGATTTACGACTTCATTCGCGAGCATGGCATTACGGGATTTGCCACGGTTGCCGGCGATCGCCACAGCTTCTGGGCGGGCCTCGCTGCGAAAGCGCTGCCTCCGCAAAAGTTCGAGCCTGTCGGAATTGCATTCATTACAGGCTCAATATCCGCTCCTGGACTGGCCGAAGCGCTCGAATACAGATTGGCAAAGGATCACCCGATGCGTCCGCTCTTCCTGGCGGATCGACCGGGACAAGCGAAGCCGCAGCCCGCAGTCAACATGCTGCTGCGCCACGGAGTACGGGCATGCCTCGAGTACCAGAAGTCAGGCGACGCGAGTGCGGCGCGCAAGTTGTCGAATCCGGAACTCGCGCCTCATCTCGCATTCGTCGATATGGGCGGGCATGGATTTGCCATTGTACGCGCGACTCAACAAATGTTTGAAACGGAGTTCGTGTGCATTGGGCGTCCGCTGGAGCGGGCCACCACGCCCGATGGTGGGCCGGTTCTTTACCGTGTTTCGCATAGTACCCGGCTGTGGCGTAAGGGTGAGATTCCCAAAATCGACCAGAAAATCACCGAAGGTAACCCTGATCTTTCGAAATAAAGGCTCTCTTTCTTCGCATTTTCCGCCTATCTGATCTGGGTTCGCCGCCGTCCAACCTACAAGGTCCGTTTTCTGCGAAGTTTTCGTGGAACGGCATGTTAAGTTCGGGTAGCCGCGATTCCTGTGGGGGGCAATCGCACAATTTCATAGGGGCCAGCGGATTCTTCCGCCCGTGAGGTTATGTCGATGACACACACAGCGAAGGTGTCTCTTGTCGCGTCGCTATTGTGCGCCGCAACTCTCTTTGGTCAGGCTACAGATGGCAACCTGGTCGGTACAGTTCTCGATCCAGGCGGAGCAGTCATTGCCGGGGCCAGTCTCGAACTCGTCAACACGTCCACGGGAATCAAGTACACCGGAGTCACCAGCGACACGGGCCAGTATCGCTTCAACAATCTTTCCGCTGGATCTTACACGCTGACAGCGACGAAGTCCGGCTTTACGACGGCCTCAGTCAAGAACCTCGAGGTCTCACTGAACTCGACGGTCACGCAGAATGTAACATTACAAGTCGGCAGCGTGAGCCAGACTGTCGAGGTCGCAGAAGCGAGCACCCTCATCGACACAACCACCGCTCAACTGCAAAGCACATTCAAGAGCGACCTCAGTTTGAACCTGCCTGCCGCGGGTAATTTCGTCAATGATACCGGAGTCTTGAACCTGAGCCTGCTCGCGCCCGGCGTTACGCAGAGCGGTGGGGTTGGTTATGGAACCGGCCCCAGCGTAGGTGGACAGCGGCCCACAAACAACAGCTTCAACATCGATGGAGTCGACAACAATCGGCGCGACGTGACCGGTCCGACGGCTTCTGTGCCGAACGATGCGGTGGCGGAATTCTCGCTGTTGCAGAACCAGTTCAGTCCGGAATTTGGCGGCGCTTCCGGCGGCGTCTTCAATACTGTTGTGAAGACGGGGACCAATGAACTGCATGGCTCCGTGTACGAGTACATGAACAATCGCAAGTTCGATGCGCTCGATTCGAGGCAGGCGATCCAGGGCTTCACTTCGACGCCGCGATTCGACTACAACCGCTTTGGCGGCACGATCGGCGGACCGATTCTGCGGAACAAATTGTTCTACTTTGTCGACTACGAATACTCGCCGCTTGGTCAGGCATCGGTGCCGGGCGCGCCGATCGTTGCGCCGACGCAGGCGGGCTATGCGGCTTTGCAGGCTCTGCCGGGAATCAACAAGAACAACCTCGGAGTGCTGGCGCAATACCTGACGCCGGCGCCGACGGCTTCGGACTCGATTACGGTTGCGGGTGCCACAATCCCAGTGGGGCAGATTCAGGTTTCAGGACCGTCGTACGTGAACCGGCAGAACCTGGTTGCGGCGGTCGATTACAACTTGAGCGCCACCGATCAGATCCGCGGAAGGTATCTCTACAACAAGTTCACGGGCATTGACATCAACGCGCAATTGCCTGCGTTCTATACACCCTACCCGGACAATCGGCACTTGGTCTCCCTGTCGGAGTTTCACACGTTTTCGCCGACGCTGTTGAATGAGTTCCGCGCATCGTACTCCCGAAAGAACAACAACTTTCCGGTGGGGAACTTCAAGTTTCCGGGTCTCGATCAGTTTCCGAATTTGACTTTCGACGATCTCGGACTGCAACTCGGTCCCGATTCGAGTTCGCCCCAAGGCTATGTACAGGGCACGCTACAAGCCACGGACAATGTGACGAAGACTTTTGGACGGCACACCCTCAAGGCCGGCTACCAAATGGTGGACGTCATCGCGAGCAACAGCTTCATCCAGCGCGCGAGAGGAGATTATGAGTACTCGAGTGTGGATCTGTTCCTGCGCGATCTCAGTCCGGACGTGCTGGGTGAACGTAGCGTCGGAGTCGCCGGTGGGATTCCGGCGGGCTACCTGTTCCACGGGATCTTCGTCAACGACGACTTCCGTCTGCGCAACAATCTGACTCTGAATCTGGGCCTCCGCTATGAATACGTCACCGTGCCGGTGGTATCGCGCTATCAGAGCACAAGCGCGCCCGCGGATCTGCCTGGCTTGATTACCTTCCGGTCGCCGCAATCCGACAAGAACAATTGGGCTCCGCGAATCGGAATCGCTTGGTCGCCTGGAAAGAGCGGCGTGTGGTCGGTGCGCGCAGGGTTCGGCATCAATTACGATCAGACGTACAACAATCTGAACATCAACATCAAGCCGCCTTACTTCCAACAGACCGAGGATGTTCCCAGCCTCACGAACAATACCCCGAACTTCCTGGCGCAAGGTGGACTGCCGCCATCGAACGCAATCGTGCTCCCAACCGATACCGCCGGGGCACGCGCGGCCGTTACGTCCTATGCGTTCGATCAAATAAGGCCGTATTCGATCAACTACTCGCTCAGCATCCAGCGGACGTTCCATAAGGACTATGTGTTTGAAGCCCGTTATGTTGGTACCAAGGGCGTTCATCTCTATGTACAGGACGAGCTCAACCGGATCTCCAACGTGACACCGTCCTACAACATCCCGACGTTCTTCACGCAACCGGGTGCACAGCAACTCGCGGGCTTGAATCTGACTCTGGGGCAAGTCCAACAGAACCTCGTGAATCTCACACACTTCCCGGCGTCCCCGAGCAACGCATGGGGCCAGTTTGGATTCACTGGTGGGACGATTACTTCCTATCATCCGATTGGAAACTCCAAGTACAACGGTCTGTCGTTCCAGTTGAACAAGCGCTACGCACACAACTTCTCGTACCTGACGTCCTTTACTTGGAGCCATGCGCTCGATGATTCGACGGCTACAGTATTCAGCACGGTATTGACTCCGAGGCGCGGGCAGGATTTTGGAAATCTGCGGAATGACTGGGCTTCCTCGGCGCTCGACCGGCGGCTGCGTTTCACCTTCACGCCGATGTACGACTTCAAGCCATTCGCGAACTCCAGCTCTTGGCTGATGAAGAATGTTGCCGGGAACTGGAACGTGTCGGCGACCTACTCGTTCCAATCGCCTGCTTATGCGACGGTCCAGAGCGGAATCGACTCCAACCTCAACAATGACAGCGCCGGCGATCGCGCTGTGATCAATCCGAGCGGCGATGCTAGAGTTTCCAGCGGAGTGACAGCAATTGGCCGCAATGGCGCCGCGCTTGCTGCCGGAGATCCGAACATCGCCGCGTACGTCGCGACCAATCCCAACGCTCGTTACGTGCAAGCCGGATTGGGCGCGTTTCCAAATGGCGGCCGCAACACGCTGCCTATGAACCGGACCAACAACATCGACTTACAACTCCTGAAGCGGTTTGCCTTCTCGGAGCATAAGCGCTTCGAGATCGGCGCTCAGTTCCTGAATCTGTTCAACCATCCGCAGTGGACCGGCGATCTGTTGAACGACGTATATCCGAACGCCAACAACAATAGCCGCAATTTCCTGTTGACGGGCAATTCGTCATTCGGCCGCTTCGATCAGTTCTTCACCAGCAATCCGCGAGCGACGAGCATAGTGGCTCGGATCGTTTTCTGATGGAGCAGGCAGCGTTTCAGAACGAAGGCATGGAACTCGACCGGCTGTCGTGCGATCGCGCGCGCCGGTCGCATGATGCGCGCTTCGACGGACGATTCTTCATCGCGATTACGACAACAGGAGTGTATTGCCGTCCTATATGTCCATCGCCAGCGGCAAAGTATGAACACGTCCGGTACTACGCGACGGCCGCTTCGGCGGAGGCGGCGGGGTACCTGCCTTGCTTGCGATGCCGGCCGGAAGCGTCACCAGGAACGCCGGCATGGTCAGGCACTTCAGGACTCGTATCTCGCGCGTTGCGGATGATCAATGAGGGCGCGCTCGACAGTGATGATGTGGAGTCTTTCGCAGATCGCCTCGGCGTGACAGGCCGCCATTTACGCCGGCTCTTCCTTGAACATCTCGGTTCGACGCCGCATCAAATCGCCTTGACGCGCCGCCTTCACTTCGCTAAGAAGCTGCTCGATGAGACGAGGCTGCCGATGCATGAAGTCGCCTACGCGTCCGGCTTTGGAAGTCTTCGGAGCTTCAACAATCAGATACAACAAACGTACTCACGCTCACCGACTCAACTTCGCAGCATGGCCCGCCATCGCGTGGCCGCCGATCCAGAGTGTTACCGCTTCCGTCTCGCGTATCGGCCGCCCTTCGACTGGTGCGGATTGATCCGATTCCTGGAGGAGTGCGCGGTACCCGGCGTCGAACTGGTGCAGAACGGCCAATACCGGCGCACGATTTCCGACGGCAAGAACACCGGAGTGATCGGTGTCTCGCGGCATGAATCGAAGGATGAACTTGCTGTCGAAGTGCGCTTCCCGGAGCCGCGCGCGTTGCTTTCTATCATCGAGCGTGTGCGCCGCATGTTCGATCTTGCCGCTGATCCGGCGGTACTCGAAGAGCATCTGAGTAATGATCCCTTGTTGCAAGCGCGAATGAACGCCAGTCCTGGAATGCGCATCCCCGGGGCATGGGATGGATTCGAACTCGCGGTTCTGGCAATCCTCGGACAGCGAACGGCGCCACGCGAAGCTGCCCTCACGGCGGCGCGGCTGCCGTTACTGTTTGGTTGCCCCGTTCAAGATGGTGGCGGGCTGGAACGTACTTTTCCATTGGCGGCGCAACTGGCCCACGCTCAGCTCGAGCAAGCGGACCTTGAGCCCGAACAGGCGAGAGCGATCCGCTTACTCGCAACGGAAGTGCTGAGCGGTGCAATTGCGCTCAACTCCTGTTTGGATGGACACTCGACGGCGGCGGAGCTTGCGAGGATCCCAGGCATCAGCCGATTGACGGCCGAGTACATCTCTATGCGCGCGCTGGGCGAACCCGACGCATTCCCACTCGATGAGTCCGAGATTCAGGGACAGTCGGAACGATGGCGTCCGTGGCGAGCATACGCGGCGATGCTGCTGTGGAGGGATTCACGGTAGATGATCATCCAATCGCACCGATGAGTTCGTCGGCTCAGTTGCATCCAACCTCGACCTCGGGGAAAGATTCGAAGGATCCGGTGCGAAGACGACGCCGTGGTGCAGCACTTCACTGCTCGGCGTCGCTAGAGCGATAAGGCGACTTAAACAATTCATCTCGAGTGGCGTCCAACATGATCGTCTCGTTCGCTGAACCCGCGTTCTCTTCCGCTGATGTCACGCCGCACAGTTGGTTTTGATAGCGTATATCAAAAGGAACGCATTCCATGGACTGGAATACCATCGCCAAATTCTCACGCGAAGCCTTCCGCGCTGCCGTCAACGAGTGGATCGGAAAAGCGCGGATTCAGGGTGGCAAGGTCAGCGGACCCTCCGCCATACTCACGCCCGGTTCGCTCGTCAGCAACACAAACATCGAGATGAGAGTGCTTCAGAGCCTTACGACCTCACTGGTACCGCGTGAAATATCTGCCGCTCTCGCAAAAGTTCTAGCGACGGCCTGGAACGACTGGGCCAACGGCTTCCAGATCCAACTTCCCACGGCATATCCTACATTCGCAGCTTTCCCCGGACCCTCCGCTCCGCCCACACCCGCCGCAGTTGAACCCCCGCTTTCTCAAGGCAGTTCCGCCGGGGAACCTTCATTGAAAGCATCGGCGCTGTCGAAGAAACTGACATCTGCCCTTCGGATTCACGGAACCAAAGGTCAGGAGTCTCCCGACCAGGCCATGAACGGTCTCGCCAACTGGGTCGAGAATAGCTTCAACGATTGGAAGAATCTCGCGAAGCTCACCGGCATCTCGGGAAAAGGATCAGTCCCAACGTTTGCACCTCCCTACGTGCCCGTAGGACCCGTGGTCATGGGAGAGAACGTCAGCGTCGGCTCTCTCTTTGCCGGACCGCGGTTCGGCAAAGTCGTCCTCTAGGCGGCGGACGCGATGAGAGTCCTGCTCATCAATCCGCCCTCACCCGAACAACTCGGATCGCCGTTGCTCGGGTTGCAGTATGTCGCCGCGTCCCTCCTCGCTCATGGATGCGAGGTCCGCGTCATCGACGCCGCGGCCCGTCACTTCCTGCACGACTACGACTGGATTGTGAACGAGGCCGATTCATTCGACCCCGCCATCATCGGCGTCAGCCTCTTCACCCGATGGGTCTGGCACGCCTACAGTCTGGTCGAGCGGCTGAAGAACAAGTCGTGGCTATTGGTCTCCGGAGGCGCTCATACCTCCGTTCGTCCGGAAGAAACCCTCAATCACGGCTTCGATCTCGCTCTCACAGGCGAGGCCGAATTTGGTTTGCCGCGTATCGTCGATTGGCTGGAAGGAAAGGACGACCTCGGGCAAATTCCCGGAACGGTCTTTCGTAAGCCAACAGGAACCATCGCCTATGGACCTCCATCCAAATTGATCGAAAACCTCGACGAACTTCCTCCTCCCTATCTTGCGCAGTCTTTATTTGATCCGCGCTGGTACGATCTTTCAGGACAGGAAACAGCACCCGGGGGAATCCTCACCAGCCGTGGATGTCCGGCTCGCTGCACGTTCTGTGCGAACGCAGTGACCGGCCGCTCCTTCCGTTACCGGTCCGCGCAGAATGTGACTGATGAGATCAACGCCTGGCACCAGCGGTGCGGCCTCACTTACTTTCCCTGCTGGGACGATGCTCTGACCGCGAACACCCCGCGACTGATGGAATTGTGCGCCGCCATTGAAAGGGATGTCCAATTCCCGTTCGCCTTCGGCGCGATCACGCGGGCCAACATGGTCACTCGCGACCTCCTGCGGACCATGCGCCGCGCGGGACTAATGCACGTCAACTTCGGCGTCGAGAGTGGTGATGACGGAATTCTAAAGGCGATCAAGAAGGGCGTTCGCACAGATCACGTCGTACGCGCGCTCGAATGGGCCAAGGAAGAGGGCCTCATGACGGCGTGCAATTTCATGCTGGGCTTTCCCCAGGAAACGCCCGTGGAGTTGGAGCGAACGCTGCGCTTCATGGAACGCATCGCCCCAATGGTCGACTCCTTTAGCACCATGGGCGTCGTCGTGCCTTTTCCGGGAACTCCGATGTACGACGAGTATCACTTCCTACACGGCTTCACAAACTGGTGGAAACGCCCGGAATACAGCCGTTATGTCTCTCCGCCTCAAGTTGACGATTTGGACCGCTACTATCGCTATTACATCGATGACGCCAATTTGGACCTCGATTTCTTCCACTACAACGCGGATACGAGGCAATCGATCGTGGAGTGCCTGCGATTCAAGGCCGAGCATAACCTGACCCGTATGGGATTAATGCCGGCGTTGGGAGTGCGATGAGCTCCTGGGACGATCCGGAAACCGCTGAATACTACGAGGCGTTCTGCTCGCGCCATACCCGCTACATTCGGGCCAACGCCGAGCTGATCAAACATGCGCAGCTTGTGCCGAATATGGACGTCCTGGATCTCGCGGCAGGAACCGGCCGCACCGCCGAGGCCGTTCTCCAATTCTTAGGCGACAACGGCAAGCTTTTATGCGTCGAACCGCATGCCGGCATGCGGATTGAAGGCATGCGACGCCTCGCGGACCCGCGCGTCGAGTGGAGCGCGGTCCTGCCCGGCATGCCGGAGTCGTTCGACCGCATTCTCTGCGGAGCAGCCATCTGGCAACTGCATCCGCTTCCTGAGACATTCCGCGTTCTGGCGCACTTGCTTCGTCCCGGTGGAGCGTTAGCTTTCAACATTCCGGCTCTCTACTTAATGGAGCCTGACGAGCCCGGTGGTGGCAGCGATCCCTTGCTGCTGTCGCTACCTGCCCTCTTATTTGAATCGATTGCAGGCGAGCCGGCCCTAGCCCACGATCGGTTGACGAGCGCTTGCATCGACTCGTGGCTAAACGCAGCCGGCTTGCAAACGCAGTCCTGGTCATTCCGCCAACGTCTCACTCAGGCCGCATATGCGGACTGGTTGAAGATCCCGGTCCTGACAGCCCATATGCTCAACGGACTCACCCCGAAGGCAAGAGCACAGCGCATTGATGAAGCAATGGAATCGGTGGATTGTTCCTCGTGGAAGTGGGAGCAATGGCGCGGTTGGACGGCATCGAAAGTTTAAACACATGCAGACGCGGCCCTTCCATGACTCCACGCCGGTCCTCACCAATCGGCAGCAACTCCGCGAACGCGCCGACCGCGACGGATTCCTATTCTTCCGCGGACTCCTCCCCGCCGACGTGGTTCTACCCCTCCGCCACGCCGTCCTCGATTACGCGAAAGAGACCGGTTGGCTCGATCCCAGCTCTCATCCGGATAAGCCGCGCGCCGCACCCGGCAAGCGCATCGGCTACTATCAGGACCCTGAATGGGTGGGCTTACAGGTACACGTCCAAAATCGTGAGGAAATGTGGACCCTGGGCGACGCGATCGCCATTCACCGCGCTCTCCATTCGGTCGAGGACCGGTCCAGCTACTTATGTCTGAGCACGGCGAACACCTGCCGCGTCTTCTCTCCCCATCCTGACATGGCCACGCAGCCGCATCAGGACGGCCACTACGTCCGCATGATCGCCGACTTCTGGACAGCGTGGATCCCTGTCGGTGATTGCCCCCGCGAACTCGGCCCCTTAGCGCTGCTGGCTGGTTCCCACCACGGCGGTCTGCAACAGCATTCAGGCGACGGCATCGTTGACGGGGGAATCACGGTGCCGGATGACGCAATCTGGAGCACAACTGATTTCCAATGTGGCGACGTGGTCCTGTTCCGGCCGCACACCGTGCACTGCTCCCTGCCAAATCAGAGCGGCAACCAGCTCCGTTTGTCGGCTGATTTTCGTTATGGATTCTGGAGCCAGAGTGATCCGGTCGACTGGCGCGCAGCGTCGATAGAACGCGGATGACGGCCGAGCCCTTATCTCAATTGATTGACCAGCGTCATCGTCCCCGTAACCGCTCCCCCATTGGCCGACAACGTTGCACTCGCCGTGAAACCCGCCATCGGCAAGCAGTCACTGAAATCGACGGTCACCACTGCGTTCGCGGATCCGCCCGCCGCAATCGACGGAGCCACACCCGCTGGGAATTGCCCCGCAAGCACGGGAGTACATGCCGATCCCGATGTCTGCGTCAGCGTGAAACTGGACAACACGGCACTGGTCACCGCAACCATTCCTGAATTCGAAACAGTCAAGGTCCAGGCCCGCTCATTCGGCGCACCGGTCTTGTTGCTGACCACTGCGGAAAGAGCCGACGAACTGCTCGTCTTGTCGATTCTCACCGATAGCGCACCCGATGTTGTGCTCCGCCCGGCCTTGTCAACCGCCGTTCCATTGGTCGAGAACGTCCCGTCGGCATTGAACACTTGGTCCGCGGTGCACGACGCGATCAACGATCCGCTGTCCGCGCACGTGTAGTGAACCGTAACAGCTTGGCTGCTCACCGCGCCAAACATGTACGCCGAGCCATCGGCCTTCGTCGCCGTCGCCACAATGGTCGGATTAGTCTTGTCGACCTTGACGGTGAAAGTACCGGTGCCCGTGTTGCCCGCCACGTCACGGCAGGTCGCGGTCAACGGAATGGACCCTTCGCCGGAAGACGTCGAGGACAGAACACAGTTGGCTGCATTGATTCCCGATCCACCCGGATCGTCCGACCAGTTCCATGTCACCGCGGCGTCGCTGCTGTTCCAGCCCGCGGCATTGGCTCCCGCGGCAACCGGCGCGGCCGTCGGGGCGAGCGTGTCCGGGAACGTAACTACTTGGGAGCAGGGCAACGTACCCTGGCGAATCTCATGTCCACCGTCGTCGGTGGCCGTATCGTCCGCCCAGAACACCGGCCGGACATTCGCGACACATTCGCTCAGCGGAGTAATTGTGAAGCCCTCGTTGTTGTAGTTGGGCATGCCCGTCGGCCTCTCAAACCCGCCGGCTGCAACGAACGCGCCATTCGAGTCGATGCGGAACACGATGCTCCGGCCTTGGCACGTGTCATCGCACACAGCCCAAAGATTGCCCAGCGCGCGGTCCAACGACAAGTCCATGACGCCCGTCAAACCCGTATTGATTTCCGCCAGCCGCGTGAACGCTCCGTTGCCGCTGTGATCGAGCGCGTAAGCGTACACATGTCCGTTGGCTTCCAAGCCAACAAAGAACAGCCCGCTGCCATGATTCGGATATTCAGCCGGATTGTACGTGTGGCCCTTGGCATTGTCGAAGAACTTGCTCGCCGTAAGGAAAGTGTCCGGAATCCACGCGATTGCTTCCGCGCCCAGGTTGGCGCCCGTAGCCGGAAGATCCGCCGTGAGATTCCAATCGTGCGTTGCTGTAAGAGAAGTTCCCGGAACGGAGGGATCGAAGCGAAGAACAGTGTTGCGGCTGACTCCGCTGTTATTGTTGTCACGCTCCACGGACGCGTAGATCCCGGCGCTCGATGTACCCGCGAACGTGACGCCTTCGGTGTCAGGCCCGCCCACTCCTCCCGGGAAGAACAACGTCTTACCTGCGCCCCAGTCATTCGCCGTGTCCGGCGTCCAGATGCTGCCGTTGAACACCAGGCGGTATAGCGTGCTCGGCCCGTTGCGGATTCCCCACATCACTCCAGGCGTCGACGTTCCCGAACCCTCATAAGCCAAACCGCTCAGATTGCCTGCGAAAACATTGGCCCCGTCGACGACGCTGATAGTGCTGCCGCCGGGCCACGCTGTGAAGGACGGCGCGACCGGCCCGCACGAATTCGCCGTGCCCCTAGTGGGAGCCACAGTCGTCGTAAACGCCCCGGCTCCGTCCGGACAGCGGCCGTAAGTAGTGGTGGCGTGCGCAGTCCACGAATAGCTGTCTACGAGCGTTCCGCTGCCGTCGAAGATGCGAACGCTGTCGGCCGCGCCCAAGCCGAAATTGAAGCCGCTTGTGCCGGTGTCCACCACGAGGAACGCGCCAGGCTGCATCACCGTGCCCGCCGGGAAGACGAAAGGCACGTGAGTGTCGTCGTTGTCGAGCATCTTCCAGCCCGAGATGTCCGCCGGCGTGGAACCGGAATTGTACAGTTCGAACCAGTCATCCGGACTTCCACCATCCGATTCCACCTCGTTGATCTTTACGGAAGAGGTAGCGCCGGTATTGCAATCGTTGGCCGTGCCTTTGGTGGACGCAGCGGTGGTTATGAACGCACCCATCCCGTCGGGGCAGCGGCCATACGTAGTGGTCGCGTGCGCAGTCCACGTGTACGAGTCGACTAGTTTGCCAGCCGAATCAAAGATCCGCACGCTATCGGCGGCGCCTAGGCCGAAGTTGAATCCCGCGACACCCGTATCGACGACCAGGAACGCGCCAGGCTGCATCACCGTGCCAGCCGGAAAAACGTAGGGCTCGTGCGTGTCATCGTTGTCGAGCATCTTCCAGCCCGAGATGTCCCACGCGACCGAACCCCCGTTATACAGTTCAAACCAGTCGTCCGGACTCCCGCCATTCGACTCCACTTCATTAAGCTTCACTGGAGCGCTGCAATCATTGGCGGCGCCTTTGGTGGAAGAAGTGGTCGTGGTAAACGCACCGGTCCCGTCCGGGCATCTTCCATAGGTCGTCGCAGCGTGCGCGGTCCAGCTATAGGACTCGTACAACTGCCCGGAAGGAGTAAAGATCCGCACCGAGTCAGCCGCCCCCAACCCAAAGTTGAACCCGGTCGTGCCGGTGTCGACAACCAGGTAGGCTCCAGGCGCAATGGTTGTGCCTGCAGGGAAGATGTACGGCTCATGCGTGTCATCGTTATCCAACATCTTCCAGCCGGAGATGTCGATCATCGTAATTCCCGTATTGACCAGCTCGAACCAGTCGTCGGGTGTGCCGCCATTCGACTCCACTTCATTAAGGTGGAGCGTAGTCACCATCTGGGCTCCCGCCACTCCGCTCGCGCAGATCAGAGCCATAACAAATACGATGTGAGCGAAAGCCGCTCGCACCATTCGGTCCCCCAATCGGGTCCCATTCTCATCGGTTACACGGCGGCCAGCATCGCATGTACGAGTCATCCTCGACATAGTCCCACGGGATTGTTTCAATCAAATGAAGCG
>Ga0157379_10002421_pt1 | contig 15611 bp, 15 predicted proteins | sample S25metaG_FD_121802 | JGI IMG/M metagenome (GOLD analysis project Ga0157379, IMG submission 121802) | Switchgrass rhizosphere microbial communities from Kellogg Biological Station, Michigan, USA - S2-5 metaG | ecosystem: Host-associated > Plants > Roots > Rhizosphere > Soil | place: USA... | reverse complement strand
GGACATTGGCAGCCAGCGGGATTTTCTCCGTGCTGTGCGCCAGCATGTTTGAGTTGAATTGGTTGGCTTGCTCCAGCAGACAAGAACGGTCGCAAGTTGCGGAGACCACGGCGCTTCGGACAAGCAAGGCAATTGCGATCAGCGCGAATCGCGAGATTCCGAATGCAACTTTTCTCGTCATACCCGATTCTCTCTTCCGCCGGACAATTCTAAGAGTCTGTGGCGTCTTTGTCAGTTTGACGTTAACCGGATGCTTCAACAGTTGGGGGGATTAGGGGGTAAGTTTAGGTTTTGCAGATCTGCGCGCTGGGTGAATTAGCTGACTGCCGATGACTACAGCTTCAATGCTCCAGCCAGTGGTACATAACACCACGGTAACTGGCTGCGTGCTCGCGCGCACAGGAGAATAGATACTTCCCAGACTGGACTGGGGCAAAGGAACGACTCCACGCAGCCCGCGTGGCCATTCGGCAGACCGGAAATCCTGAAATGAGAAGTAGGTCAGGAGGAAACGCATGAAGTCTCTCTCTCGGTGTCTGTTGTTGGTTGTCGTTTTGCCAGCCTTGCTGGCGATATCGGTGGCTCAGGCTCGGCCACAAGGGACGAGCAGTGGCGCCGAGCAGAATGGATTCACGTGGACCGAGACCTATGAAGGAAGCGGAGATTCGGATGGGTTCATCACCGACATAAACTCGACCGTTGGCTACGCCTTTGCCAAACACTTTTCCATGGACATGGGCGTACCGTATTTCTTCTTCCAGCCGTCTACTTCGAGGACGGGCGCGACCTCCGCGAGTGGCATGGGAAATCCGTACTTGGGTCTCACGTATTTCGCGAAAGGGCCTGCTCTTGACTTTAAGACCAGCCTGAACAGCGCGATCCCAACGGCAAGCACCGCAAAAGGACTGAGCACTGGCCACGTAACGGTGGACTGGAGCAATCATTTTGCCCACGAATTTGATCTGATTACGCCCTTTGTCGATGTCGGCCTTGCCAACGCGATTCCCGACACACGGTTCCTGCACCGACCTTACATCTCCTACGGCGATGTCGCGCACTTTGAGGGAGGCTCCGAACTCGATCTGCGAGACAAATTCAGTGTCACTGCTTCCGGCTACTTCATACTTCCATGGGGGCCGCAGCAAATCTTTCTCCGGGGCACCAAGAGTTCATCAGGCCCGACGAAAGGGGGCGTAAGCCTCACGAGAGACAATGGGATTAACCTCGGAATCGACTACAATCTGACGCGCTCGCTCGATTTGAGCGCGGGATACAGCCGCAGTGTGTACAACGTCCTCAACACGTTGTCCTTTGGCGTTGGGGTGAACATCAGCTCCCTCCTCAAGAGACCCTCCAAGGAGTAATTCTCAGGTTGCACTTCGGAACCTGTCGCCGCTGGGCAAGCACAGTCAGGAGTCCGCTTTATAACTGTCGAAATCAGGACATTTGCAACAACCATTACGTGGATAGCCCGACTGCCGGGATATTTCGCGGATGACAGCCTCATGATCATGGAAGTCCGCCCCTACCGCTAAGGCGGTGACCTGCGCTTTCAAATTGGGTACGGGTTCGGGTACGGGTTTGTCTTCCTTGTACGGTTTCTATGCCTTATATGCCGCCCACTGCCTTCTGTTTTCTATCAGTTAACTACCTTCGCTGCTGTGACAGGGCGATGTCCTAGGCCAGGCTAGACGACGGGGACCACTGCGCTGAGGTGGGAGCCTGCGGCTGAGGTTTGATGTTAAAAGCGCAGCTGGAAGCGTGTCAAAAGACAACGGGCTTGGCGCGATAATTTAGAATAAAGCGCAGCGGCGATGTTCGCGTCTCGCATGCCTGATCCTCTTTATCTGAGTATTTGGTTTTCTTCTTTTGAGGTTGACGAAATGTTGCCTCATGCCCTGGCCGTAATGCGTCAATTTCCGTTTTCAGTGTCGCAGCCTGGGATCACCGATCTGGCGCTTCATCCTGTCTCGTGGAGTGAACCGACCATACTCGAGCGGCGTTTCAGGCCGGGAGTTTCACCGGAAGAAGCCGTGCTCATCGCGTCCGACTTACTTCATCAAGACTACGCTTACATGTTTGACGCTCTTTGGGATTTGTGGGTGCTCGGGGAAAATGGAGACTGGACTCTGCGGCCGTCTGCGGTGAAGTTTCTGGTTCACGGCCTGGAGTTTGATGACGAGGTTTACCAGCAGGAAGGCCACGTCCAGGTTGACCTTGGCCTGGATTCGCCGTTTCTGCAGGAGGATGTACCGCTGACCGATGAGGCTGGGGCGAGAGTTCGGGCCAATGTGCAGAAGCTCGTGGAGTTCACCAGCAAGGTGGAAAAGAATTCCGGAGCCAACGCTCGCCTGCTTTGGTCGGAGTCGGAGCAGAACTTTGCTCAGAAGCTGATTGCCCGCCTACAAAAAGTGCAATAAGCGACAGAGGAGACTGAGGGAACACGAAGGAATTTCCATCCGTGCTCCCCGCAGTGCAATTTATTTTGTTCTTCCGCCTTCAACTTTCAGTTTATCGGTCGCAGCCGCCTGGGCCGCGGCCAAACGAGCCGTGAGAACGCGGAAGGGCGAGCATGACACATAGTTCAATCCAACCCTGTGGCAGAACTCAACTGATGACGGCTCGCCGCCGTGCTCTCCGCAGATGCCGACTTTGAGGCCGGGACGCGTCTTGCGACCGCGCTCAGTTGCTATCCTTACCAACTGCCCGACTCCCTCTTGATCCAGAACGGCGAAGGGATCCTGCTTGAGGATGCCTTCCTCCAAATAGGTGGGTAGCACCTTGTTGATGTCGTCGCGCGAGAAACCAAAAGTAGTCTGGGTCAGATCATTGGTACCAAAGGAAAAGAATTGGGCCTCCTTCGCGATTTCATCCGCGACCAGCGCAGCCCTCGGCAACTCGATCATCGTGCCCACGAGATAATCGACCTTTCTTTCCTTTTCCTCGAAGACTTCCTTGGCGACGCGATGGACGATTGCCGCCTGGTTCGCCATTTCTTTCAGCGTGGCGGTGAGTGGAATCATCACTTCGGGAAAAACCTTCACTCCGTCTTTGGTCACGGCCACGGCCGCTTCGAAGATGGCGCGGGCCTGCATCTCGGTAATCTCCGGATACGTGATTCCCAAACGACAGCCACGATGTCCGAGCATGGGATTGAATTCGTGCAACTCCTCCACCCGGCGCAGAAGAGTCTTGAGTCCCTTGAGCTTCGGGGACTTTGGCTTGATAGCTTCGAGCACCGCGATTTCCACCATAAGGTCTTCGCGTCGTGGCAGGAATTCGTGCAACGGCGGGTCGAGAGTGCGGATGGTGACCGGGAAACCATCCATGGCGCGAAATACTCCCACGAAATCAGCGCGCTGCAGCGGGAGCAGCTTCTTAAGTGCGGCGCGACGGTCTTTCTCGGTGTTGGCAAGAATCATGGCGCGCATGTGAGGAAGTTTTTTTTCGCCGAAGAACATGTGCTCCGTACGGCAGAGGCCAATGCCCTCAGCTCCGAATGCCCGCGCCTGGATTGCGTCGCGCGGGATGTCGGCGTTTGCGCGCACACCCAACTTGCGGTAGGGCTCCGCCCAACTCATGAGCTTCATCAGTTCAGGATCATCCGGCTTTGCCGCCATGGTGCCAAGTTTGCCCTTGATAACGCGTCCGGTGGTGCCGTCGAGTGAGATCCACTCTCCGGCTTTGAACAACTGGCCTTTGACCCGCATTTCGCGCGCTTTCTCATCGACCTCAATGTCTCCCGCGCCTGCCACACAACATTTGCCCATGCCCCGCGTAACCACGGCGGCGTGGCTGGTCATGCCACCGCGCGAAGTCAGAATTCCAGCGGCTACTTCCATGCCGTGGATGTCTTCGGGCGTGGTTTCCGCACGCACCAGAATCACAGGATTCTTGGTCGCGCCATGCCCGGCTTTTTCCACGGCTTCATCGGCAGTGAAAACAATTTGTCCGACGGCCGCGCCGGGTGATGCCGGGAGGCCGGTGGCCAGAACTTCTACCTTGCCGCTCTTTTCATCCAGACGGGGCAGTAAGAACTCGTAAACCTGGTTGGGATCTACGCGAAAAATTGCTTCCTCTTTTGTGATCAGACCTTCATCGACCATCTGGATAGCAACACGCACGGCGGCCGGTCCGGTGCGCTTGCCATTGCGCGTCTGCAGCATGTAGAGCTTGCCTTCCTGGATGGTGAATTCGAAATCCTGCATGTCCTTATAGTGCTTTTCCAGGCGCGTGGTGATTTCGCGCAGCTGGTCGTACACGTGGGGCATGACTTTCTGCAATTCGAGTATCGGGACAGGCGTGCGGATACCGGCGACCACGTCTTCGCCCTGCGCGTTCATCAGGAACTCGCCATAGAATTCCTTCGCCCCACTGGCGGGATTGCGGGTGAAGCCCACGCCCGTGCCGCTGGTGTCGCCGAGATTGCCGAACACCATGGCCTGCACGTTGACCGCGGTGCCCAGCATGTCGTCAATGTTGTTGATGCGGCGGTAGTGCTTGGCGCGGTCGTTCTGCCAGGAACGGAATACCGCATCGCGCGCCATGACAAGTTGTTCGTGCGGGTCTTGGGGAAAGTCATGCTTGGTGTGTTTCTTGACCACCTTCTTGTATTCCTCGATCACTTCCTTCAATGCCTTGGCCTCGAGATCAGTATCGAGCCTGGCCTTCTTTTGTTTCTTCTTTGCATCGAACACGCCGTCGAAGGCAGATTTCGGAATATCCATTACGACGGCGCCGAACATCTGGATGAGACGGCGATAGGAATCCGCGGCAAAGCGTGGATTGTTGGTGCGTTTCGCCAGGGCCTCGACGCTCTGATCGTTGAGGCCGAGGTTCAAGATGGTGTCCATCATGCCGGGCATGGAGAATTTCGCACCGGAGCGGACGCTGACCAGCAGCGGATTCTCGCCCTTACCCAGTTTCTGGCCTTGCAGCTCCTCAAGCTTCTGCAGCGCGGCATCCATCTGGCGCTCGACTTCCGCGGAAACGGCGTTGGTGCGCATGTATTCGCGGCAAGCCTCGGTCTGGATGGTGAATCCCGGAGGCACGGGCAGCCCGGCGTTGGTCATCTCGGCAAGGCCGGCGCCTTTGCCGCCCAGGTCGTCTTTCATCTTGCCGTTGCCGTCGGCTTTGCCGCCGCCAAAGGAGAAAACGTACTTGGTGGCTGAATTCTTTTCCGTGGTGCCAAATGTTTCGGGGAGAGTTTGCGTCGCCATAATGAGTGTTCTTCCTTTATTGTTTCGAAGATTCTTTGGATTCTTTGCCTTCGGTCACGATTTCGGAGAAATCGGCGATGGTGGAAAATTCTTTCAACAGGGTTTGCAAAAGCGCCAGACGGTTGGCCCGGACTTGCTTGTCATCGGCCATCACCATGACCTTGTCGAAGAACGCATCCACCGGCTCTCTTGCTAACGATAGTAGCGATAGAGCCTCTGGATATTGCTTCTTCTGCCGGTGCGCCTCGACTCTGGGAGCGTAAGTCTCTACGTAGGCGGCAAGTCTGTTTTCTTCGCCGGCGGAATCGGGCAGAGCCCGAAACTGAGCGGCAGGCTCGACGCCGGCTTCCTTCGCCTGCTTCAAGATGTTGCGCATACGCTTGCAGGCTGCCGCGATAGCCTGGAATTCGGGCAGATGTAAGACACCGTTTACCGCTTGCGCCCGTGCAACTGCATCGACGACATCATCTGCATCTGCGGCCAACACTGCGTTGACCACGTCGTAGCCGAAACCGAGTGCGTCGCGCAAGTAGAATTCCAGGCGTTCGCGCAGGAAGTGTTTCACCGCACTGCTGTAATCAATCGAGGGGGCAAACTTGGTCTCAGCGGGCGAACCGCGATAGGCTTCGCGAGCGTCCTTGAATAACTGGCCGAGACTCAGCGGGAGCTTATGCTCAGCTAATGTCTTGACGATTCCATTGGCCTGACGGCGCAGCGCGAACGGATCCTTTGACCCCGTCGGTTGAAGTCCAAGCGCGAACATTCCAGCGATGCTGTCGGCCTTGTCGGTGATCGAGAGCACGGCTCCCTCGACCGTCCGGGGAACCGAGTCCTCCATGGATACCGGTTTGTAGTGATCGTAAATCGCCGTCGCTACAGCCTCGCGCGCATCGGCTTTCATGTCGGGATCGAGTTCCTGCACTCGGGCATACAAGCCGCCCACAATACCCTGCAGTTCGGTGAACTCTTTGACCAGTTCGGTGGTCAGATCAGTCTTGGCCAGCAACGCCGCTTTGTGGATCACCCCTGGGCGCAGCGCAATGCCGCGCTGGCGAATGTTCTCACACATCCAACTGCTTACCCGCTGTATTCGTAGCACTTTGTCGTAGTAACTGCCCAAATCTTTCTGGAAGGTGACACTCTTCAGCCACGCCGTCCGTTCGCGCAGTGAATGCTTCTGGTCAGTTTGCCAGAAGAAGCGGGCGTCGTTGAAGCGCGCACGCAAGACCCGCTCATGTCCGTGCCGGATGATGCCGCCGGCATCGCCGTCCGTGTTCAGCACCGCCAGAAAGTGCGGTGACAGAGTGGCCCGCGAGTCCTCCACCGCAAAATATTTCTGATGGTCGCGCATCACCGTAACCAGAACTTCTTCGGGCAACTCCAAAAACTCCGGATCGAAAGATCCCAGGATCGCCGAAGGCCATTCGGTCAAGTTGACTACCGTATCGAGCAGCGATTGATCTTCGCGCCAGCGGGCGCCGGGGATGGTGCGCGTCGCGGTATCGAGAGTTTTGCGAATCTGCTTTTCTCTTTGCTCGCGACTGAGGACCTTGGCCCGTTCCAACGATGCCACGTAAGCCGCGCCAGCCCGCGGAATCGAGACTGATCCATCGGCCAGAATTCGATGTCCACGCGAATGGTTCCCGGCGCGCACTCCGGCAAACTCCAAGGGGATGACCTCGGCGTCCAGCATCGCCACCAGCCAACGCACCGGCCGCACGAAGCGCTCGTTCGGCTTTCGCCAGTACATATTCTTGGGCCAGTAGATGGAGGCGATTTCTTTAGGAAGAGCTTCGGCCAGAATTTCAACCGCGGGACGTCCGCGCTTCGTGACCGTCGCCGAAAGATATTCGCCCTTCGGAGTTGCGCTGCGCTGCAGTTGGGAAACGTCAACACCGGCCTTCCTTGCAAAGGCATGCGCCGCGGGAGTGGGCTGCCCGTCTTTGAAAGCGACGCTCACCGACGGACCGGTCACTTGCTCGATGACGTCGGGTTGTGCGGAGGGAATGGTCGTCGCCAGCACCGCAAGGCGGCGAGGCGTGTCGAGATGGCTCAGAGCGCTCGCGGGCAGCAGCCTTTCGCGCTCGAGCAGCTTGTGAACGCGCTCGCGCAACTCCAGCGACGCCGCGTCAATCATCCGCGCTGGAATCTCTTCGCAACCGATCTCGAGCAGAAAATCTGGCATTAATCTCAACCCCTTGTCATCCTGCGCGGGGCAAGTTTGCTTGCTTGCGAGGAACTTGGGAGTCGAAGGACCCTAGCAATCTGCAATCTGCCGGCTATAGGGGGCCTTCGACGCGGAAACTTCCCGGCGCGAAGATTCCGCTCCGGATGACAATACTACGCGGTAGTGGGCGCTACTTTCGCCGTCTTCTTTTTTTTTACTTTTCGCTCTGCGGCCCTATCTTCCTCTAAGCGCGACGGCGATTCTCCGCGCTGCTGATCTACAAAGGCTTTTGCGATTCCCACCGCCAGCGCCCTTACTCGCGCAATCACGCCCACGCGCTCTGTCACCGAGATGGCGCCGCGGGCATCCAGGATATTGAACAGGTGCGAACATTTCAGGCAGAGATCATAAGCCGCGAGCAGGGGAAAACGTTGTTTGTCACGCCCGGTTCCGTCGCTGTTCTCTCTGCCCGGCACCTCCGCATACTTCTCCAGCAGCGTCTTGCACTCTCCTTCGCACAATTCAAAATGCTTCCACGCCTTTTCGACGTCGGCAAATTCGAAGTTGTACACGGAGAACTGCAGCTCATCGGCGAAACGCACGTCACCATACGTCGTGACCCGACCGTTCCCAGGATCGCGGGCCCACACGATGTCGTAAATCGAGTCCTTGTCCTGCAAAAACGATGCGATGCGTTCCAGCCCATAGGTGAGTTCGGCTGAAATTGGATCCAGATCTACGCCACCGCACTGCTGGAAATACGTGAACTGGGTGATTTCGAGTCCATCCAGCATGACCTGCCAGCCGATTCCCCACGCCCCCAGGGTTGGCGACTCCCAGTTGTCCTCCTCGAACTTGATGTCGTGCTGACGCAGATCAACGCCCATCGCGCCCAGGGACTCGAGATACAGTTCCTGCACATTTTCCGGCGGCGGCTTCAGGATGACCTGGAGCTGCATGTGCTTGAACAGGCGATTTGGATTTTCTCCATAGCGTCCATCCGCGGGGCGGCGTGAGGGCTGCACATAAGCGACTTTGTAGGGTTGCGTCCCCAGCACACGTAGAAAAGTCTCCGGCGCCATCGTGCCCGCTCCGACCTCGACGTCATAGGGTTGCTGCAGGACGCATCCACGCTCTGCCCAGAAAGTCTGCAGGCGCAGGATGAGTTCCTGGAACGTGAGCGGATTGGGCTTGGGACTTGGCATGCAACGGATCGCGATCGTGATTCGGTTCCTAGTTTTTGGTTCTCAGTTCTCAGCGGAAACTAGGCGGTGATTTTCTCCAGCATTCCAGCCGTCACCAGCTTTTTCTCAATGTTCCGCTGCAGGATCTGAATTAGAAACTTGCGCAGATCGCTGCCCTGCTTCTTGGGCCAGGGCGTTCCCGCAAAACTTTCTACCGGCGCGCGAAACATTTGGCCGGCCAGCGCCCGCGACTCTCCGGAAATCTCGGATGACGCCAGCCGCTTGTCGTCGGCGCACATCAGGCCGTCCGTCAATACGTGAAAGAATGCCCGGCTGCCGTTCAGGGTGCGTCCGCAAACCGTGCACTCACCCAGGTCTGGCAGATAGCCCATCAGGCGGGTCATCCACAGCTCAAAATACGTCACCGGCATCCAGACATCAGGTCCGCGCAAACCCGCGATCACCGAAAGCGCCAGCCGGAATGCAGCGTCGTTAACTTCGCGCTCGGGCAGCAACTCGTCCAGCAACTCCGCCACATGCGCCAGTGCGACCGCCCGGGGATACCCTACTTCCGTCGCCAGCGGAGATTCGAGCACCTCGCAGGAATCCAGACGGGCCAGTTCTTGCCGCTCGCGATCTTCGTAAAAGGCCCGGACGTAGGTAAGCGGTTCGAGTGCTCCCCCAAAGCGCCGCTTCGATTGCTTGGCTGAGCGCGCCACGCCGCGTACTTTCCCTTCCGCTCGCGTGAACAGCGTGACCAGCAAATCGGCTTCACGCAAAGGATACGTGCGCAGGACGATCGCTTCCGACTCCTTAAGTGCCATGGAAGCCCAGCAGGTTAACGTTTGATTGTAATGGAGTAGTGGGGAGATGGAAAGTAAAGCAGCTTTCAGCCCCCAGCTTTCAGCTATCAGTGAGAAACCACGGAATTTACAGATAGTGAAAAGCTGAGAGCGGAAAGCTCAAAGCTATCTTCCGAAATATTTCGCGTTCCGCTCGGTAAACGACGCCCACTTTTCCGGCAGGTCATCCAGAGCGAAGATGGCCGACACTGGACAGACGGGCACGCAAGCGCCGCAGTCGATACATTCTACGGGATCGATGTACAGCATCTCCTCTTCCGCGTGCGCCGGAGAATCTTTTTTAGGATGAATGCAGTCCACCGGGCAAGCGTCCACGCAAGCAGTGTCCTTGGTTCCGATGCACGGTTCTGCGATCACGTAGGTCATGGTTCTTGTCTCCCTGGTGAGCCGAGCTGTCCTGAACTGGTTATATTAGCAAGAATGCAGGCTGTCGGTACAAATTTTGGATGAATTTAGAGCGATGGAGGATGGGCGTCCCGCCGGTCGAGCACAGGCCGTGGCAGGACGGGCGCAATGCCCGCCCCGCGTTCCACCCAAACTTGCTAATCCGGCTAAATTCTGCAAAAATAATGGTTTGTCTCAGCCTGCCTGAAGCAAATAGGAAAGGAACCTAAGCTCTGTGTTAATGATTCGTCTGTCGCGCACGGGTGCGCGCAAACAACCGCAGTATCGTGTGGTGGTCATCGAGAAGGAGCGCGCGCGCAATGGCCGTCCGGTCGAGGTCGTCGGAACATACAACCCTCGCACCAGCCCCGCCAGTATTGAACTCAAGCGCGAGCGCATTGACTATTGGGTATCGAAGGGCGCCAAGATGTCGGACCGAGTCACCAAGATCGTGTCCAAGCCGGCGCCAGTCGCCACTTCAGTAGTTGCCTGATCTTCCCGTGCGCATCACGGTAAACTCCACCGAATAAAACGATCCTGCTTTGGCTGAGCCAGGCCGGGATGACCTATCATTTTGAGGCGAGGATGAGCGAGCCAACTGGGGACATGCGCGTCCTGATCGAGCAGATTGCCAAAGCTCTGGTCGATGATCCGGCGCAAGTTGCGGTCAATCAGGTCGAAGAGGGCGCGGAGTCCGTGCTCGAGCTCACGGTCGGGCCGAACGATATGGGCCGGGTTATCGGCAAGCAGGGACGCACCGCCCGGGCCATGCGAAATCTGCTGGGCGCAGCCAGTTCGAAGTTCAACAAGCGCTTCACGCTGGAGATTCTGGAATAGCTGACGAGTTCATTACGCTGGCACGCGTTCTCAAGACCCAGGGACGCCGCGGCGAAGTTGCAACCGAGCTGCACAGCGATATCCCGGACCGGTTTCAGCCAGGCATGCGGCTCTGGGCCCTGCCCAAGGATGGAAACGGACCCCGGCGGGAGTTGAAGATCGAGGAGCTCTGGCCGCACAAAAGCTACCTGGTCTTGAAGTTTGAAGGCGTCGGTTCGATTTCCATGGCGGAAACGCTGGTTGGATGCGAGTTGCAGGTTCCGGCCCGCGATCGATCGAAGCTGGAGCCGGGCTGGGCTTACGTCAGCGATCTTGTGGGATGCGTAGTGTTCGACGGCGACCACGAGATTGGTTTGGTTGTTGACGTTCAGTTTGGAGCGGGTGAAGCCCCCCTGCTGATTGTCAAGGTGGGATCGCAGGAGTACGAGATCCCTTATGCGGAAGCTTACTTGAAGAGCACGGACTTTGAACACAAGAAGATTTACATGAGTCTGCCGGAAGGCATGCTCGAGCTGAACGCTCCGCTGACAGCAGAAGAGAAAGAGCAGCAGAAGCGCAGCAAAAAATTGTCGTCCTGAAGGGAGTCGAAGGATCCCTACCTTCTAAACTGGTGTCGGGTATAGGGGTTGCTTCGATCCTCCCGCTGCGCAAAGCGCGGCTTGTTTGCTCAGCATGACAGGGGTTTGGGTTCGCGATGAAGATCGATATCCTAACGATCTTTCCTGACTTTTTTCGCGGACCGCTGGATTACGGCATTGTTCGCCGGGCCCGCGAAGCGGGTTTAGCAGCAATCGAAGTCCACGACTTGCGGGCTTTTGCCCACGACCGGCACCGCACCGTGGATGACCGCCCTTTCGGCGGCGGCGAAGGCATGGTGCTGAAGCCGGAACCGATCTTTGAATGTATTGAGGGACTGAATATCCAGAGCCGTTCGGAGCGCCTTGCGGCCGGTTCGACGCAGAGTGTGGTACTGCTGTCGGCCCAGGGCCGGCGTTTCGACCAGAGCGTGGCGGAAGAACTGTCGACGCTGGAACGGATCGTTCTGATCTGCGGCCGCTACGAAGGCGTGGATGAGCGCGTAGGAGAGCATCTTGCCGATCGCGAGTTGTCGATCGGAGACTACGTGCTGAGCGGCGGCGAGTTGGGCGCGGCCGTGATTCTGGATGCGGTGGCGCGGCTCATTCCCGGCGCGGTGGGAAACGATGCCTCGACGCGGCAAGAGTCTTTTACGGTGACTCCGACCGTGGAAGTGGGTGGCGCCAACTCCACGTGCGCTTCGGGCGGATTGTTGGATTATCCGCACTACACGCGTCCGGCGGACTTTCGCGGATTGCAGGTGCCTGAAGTTCTGGTTTCCGGCAATCACGAGGAAATTCGCCGCTGGCGCCGGCGGACGGCTTTAGAGAAAACGCTGCGCAACCGGCCCGATCTGTTAGAGGGCGCCGCGCTCGGCGAGGAAGATAAGAAATTGCTGGCCCGCATTTCGGGCGAGCAAGCTGCAACAAATTCCAAGATTTCTGTCACTGGGGGACAAGATCGTGACTAACCTGATCATCGAAAAACTTCTGGCCAAGACCAAGCGCACCGACATTCCTGAATTCGTGCCGGGCGACAGCATTCGCGTCCACGTGAAGATCAAGGAAGGCGACAAGGAACGCCTGCAGGCATTTGAGGGCGTGGTGATTGCGCGCAGCCGTGGGCCGCAGGCCAGCTTCACGGTACGCAAGATCAGCTTTGGCCACGGTGTCGAACGCATCTTCCCGCTCCATTCCAAGGTCGTGGACAAAGTGGAGCTGCTGCGCTCTTCGAAAGTTCGCCGCGCCAAGCTTTATTATCTGCGCGGCCTCAAGGGCAAGGCGGCCCGCCTGAAGGACGTTGATCGCGAGCAGGCAGTCGCGGAAGTCGCCGCAAAGTAGTGACGTCAGGCCTCGGCGAATACCATGTTTGTTTGGCTGACGTCAGAAGTCCGACGCCTGGTCGGTCTTCTATTTGTGGATTTCAAACTGCAGGGTGTCTTCGAAGTTCTTTTCGGCCAACTTGCGGATCAGGAACTGGAGGATCTGGCGTTCGCCCTTGCGGATTTTGTGGAATTCGATTCCGAGTCCCACATGCGGATCCGCATGCTTGACTTGGCCCTTTAGCGTCAACGTTTGATCATCAACGTGCAGCGTCACAATCAAATTAGTGCCGGCCGGCGCTATCTGGTTGGTCAGCACCAGGCAGCCAATCTCCGACATATTCTTCAGGACTACGCTGTTCGCCTTGGAGTTCTGGGTACCTGCTTCAACCAGCTCCGCCGTTCCTTCCAGACTAAAGCGCTCGCGGCGACGGCGGCGTTCGTGGGCAGCGAAGGTACGAGGTCGTTTTGCGTCTGCATCTACCACGACAGGTTCGTAGGTCTCTACCATGTCGCGCAGTTCAGCTTCCCACAATACTCGGTCCGCTTCGACAGACTGCAGGCCGATTTGACCCTGCAAGTCCGAATTAGGTTCTCCAACCCACACCACGCGGCAGAACGCCTTGCTCTTGCCCCGCTCGATGGCGATGACTTCTCCGGCTTCCTTCACGCAACGCAGGCCGGTGACGCGGGCACCGTGCTCGGAGATGTCGTAGGTGCAGGCAATCTCGAGACAGGGTTTTTGGGCATCATCCCAATAGGTAACGCGAATGGGAAGCGCGACGTGCAGGCGCTTGTTCTGGCGCTCTGATGCTTTAGGGTGTTCTTCTTTCAAGTGGGCCGCCGGGTGACACTTCTCTGCTTGAGGCTAGCAACCGGCCGAGGGTCGGTCAATTTACCGCGGTAATGGGAGGTAATGTTACCTTCGCCACTCAGCCCATGGCGCCCTTTGCGGCCAAGCTCGTGCTCCGGGCAACGTTTTACGCCGCTTCGCCGCTCATGGGACGGGCGTCCCGGCCCGTCATGCAGCGCCTGTGCGCGACGGGCCGGAGGCCTGTCCTCCATCACAAACAGTCGAGGTAAAAGGCGCATCTCCGGATCAGTTAGTTTTGTTTTAAACCGGCTCTCGCCGGTTTTCCACATTGCGCCACAAGCTTGCACTGAGTGAAGATGTCCGTATAGCAGTCTCTGTGTCTCCAAAACTCAAATCCGGTCTGGGGAAGCCACTTTCCGCATCAGCCGCCAAACTGCGGTTGCTCAAGGCGCTGCATTGCACTTTGAAGTTTGAAAAGAAAATGTGGCAGCGGGGCGCGCGCCTGGTCGCTGGGGTGGATGAAGTCGGACGCGGCTCACTGTTCGGACCCGTAGTCGCTGCGGCGGTGATCCTCGATCCGGCGTACCGCATTCGCGGCCTGCGCGATTCCAAGTTGTTGCCGGCGGAACGTCGTGAAATTCTGGCGGAACGAATTCGCGAGCATGCCGTCGCCTGGGCGATTGCCGCAGTCGACGCCGCCCGCATCGACCAGATCAATATTTACCAGGCCTCGCGAGCGGCCATGCGTGAGGCGGTTTCTGGCCTCGACCCCTGCGCCGACCACTTGCTGGTGGATGCGTTGCGCCTGGACTGCGACCTTCCGCAGCAACCCATCATTCACGGCGATGCCCTCTCGGCCTCAATTGCCGCTGCTTCGATCCTGGCTAAAGTCGAGCGCGACCGCATGATTGTTGAATGGGACCCGGTCTTCCCGGTCTACGGACTAGCGTCGAACAAAGGCTACAGCACCCCTCGTCACCTGGCAGCCTTGCGCGAGCACGGACCTTCTCCGCTGCATCGCCAATCTTTCGCGCCGGTCTGGAATGCGCCGGTCCCGCAAGACGTGCTGGCCTTCATGCTCGAGGAAGACGGAGAACCTCAGATCCTGCTGTCCAGTCCTGGCGCGTAACTCCTAAAACCCTTTGTTTGTGATGGCGGACGGCGTCCTCCGTGAAAGTAAGTTGCGGAATGTACAATCCCTGCATGCGGCGCATGATGGTGGTAACCGCGCATCCGGATGACGAAGCCAGCAGTTTCGGCGGGTCTTTGCGTCTCTATCAAGAGCGAGGCGTGGAAACCTGCGTTATTTGCCTGACGGCGGGGCAAGCTGCCACGCATCGCGGCAGCGCGCGCAGTGATCAGGAACTTGGCGAGTTACGACGGAAGGAATTCGCCGCCGCCTGCGAGATACTGAAAGTGTCGCACGGGATCATGCTCGATTATCCCGACGGCCAGCTTCACCGTTTGGAGATGCAGCGCGTGGTTTCCGATCTCTCGCGGCGCATCCGGGAATTTCGTCCCCAGGTCTTGCTCACGTTCGATGCGGCGGGCAGCGTCACGGGTCACACCGATCACACGATGGCATCGATGTTCGCCACGCTTGCTTTCCACTGGTCGGGGCGAAGCAATCGCTTTCCGGATCAGTTGACCGGTTCGGTGACACCTCACAAAATCCAGAAGCTGTACCACACAGCAGCCGAGTTCACTCTCCCCGGACGCCAGCCCATCACGCTGCCGCCGATCACAACTACCATCGAGATCGGCAACTACCTCGAAACTAAACTGGAGGCGTTCCGCGCGCACACCACGCAGCAACCGCTGTGGTCAATGTTCGAAGAGCACGCGCGTAAGCGCGGCGGGCGAGAGCTTTTTCATCTCGCGGCAGCGCAAAACGGAGGGCCTGTCGTACAGGAAACCGATCTGTTCGCGGGAGTCTTGTAGTCGTCGGTCGTCGGTCGTCAAAAACCCAATGTTCTGATGAAACCCAACCTTTTCTGAAAACTAACGACTGAAGACCGCTAGTGTGGTTTGATGATGTCGCTCAGCAGGTCGGGCTTGCTCTCATCCCGCACCAAGTGAGGGAATTTTTCTCCGTCGTGATAGTCCAGCTTATAAGTTTTGTAGTACTCCGTGTTCTCGAGCAGTAACTCAAGCGGCGCCGAGCTGTTCTTGCCTCCGCGCAACGCGTCTCCCAGCACTTCCTTGGAGAACTTTTTCCCGTTGACGGCAACCAGCCTCATCCCGGG
>Ga0157379_10002418_pt1 | contig 15612 bp, 11 predicted proteins | sample S25metaG_FD_121802 | JGI IMG/M metagenome (GOLD analysis project Ga0157379, IMG submission 121802) | Switchgrass rhizosphere microbial communities from Kellogg Biological Station, Michigan, USA - S2-5 metaG | ecosystem: Host-associated > Plants > Roots > Rhizosphere > Soil | place: USA... | reverse complement strand
GTCCACGCCACGACCGGCCATGTTCGTGGCGACGGTCACTGCGCCGATGCGGCCGGCCTGCGTCACGATCAGGGCCTCACGCTCGTGCGCCTTGGCGTTGAGGACCGAGTGCGGGATGCCGCGCTTCTCGAGCAGGCGGGACAGCTTCTCGGACTTGTCGACCGAGATCGTGCCGACGAGCACGGGCTGGCCGGCTTCGAAGCGCTCGGCGATGTCGTCGGCCGCGGCCTCGAACTTCGAGTCCTCGCTCTTGTAGATGAGGTCCGGGTTGTCGAGCCGCACCATCGGCTTGTTGGTGGGGATCGAGACGACCTCGAGGTTGTACGTGTGCGCGAACTCGCCGGCTTCCGTCGACGCGGTACCGGTCATGCCCGAGAGCTTGTCGTACATGCGGAAGTAGTTCTGGAGGGTGACCGTGGCGAGGGTCTGGTTCTCCTCCTTGATCTTCACGCGCTCCTTGGCCTCCACCGCCTGGTGCAGGCCCTCCGACCAGCCGCGGCCCTCGGGGATGCGGCCGGTGAACTCGTCGATGATCTTGACCTCGCCGTCGATGACCGCGTAGTCGACGTCGCGCTTGTACAGCGACTCGGCCTTCAGCGACTGCATGAGGTGGTTGACCAGCGGGCCGTTCTCGGCGCGGTACAGGTGGTCGATCCCCAGGAACTTCTCGGCCTTGGCGACGCCCTGCTCGGTCACCGCGACGGTCTTGTGCTTCTCGTCGAACTCGAAGTCGAAGTCGGCGACGAAGTCCTTGCGCGAGCGGGGGTCCATGCCCTCGGGCGTCTTGCCGGGGACCATCGTGCGGGCCAGCTGCGCGAAGCGGACGTAGAGGTCGGCGGCCTGCTCGGGCGCGCCGGAGATGATCAGCGGCGTGCGCGCCTCGTCGATGAGGATGTTGTCGACCTCGTCCACGACGGCGAAGAAGTGGGTGGCGACCGGGCGGCCGTCCTCGCCGATGCGCCCGCCGTGCTGGACCTTCTCCTCGATGCTCTGCGCCATGTTGTCGCGCAGGTAGTCGAACCCGAACTCGGAGTTCGTGCCGTAGGTGACGTCGCAGGCGTAGGCGCGGACCTTGTCCTCGTAGTCCTGCTGGTTCTGCAGGATCCCGACGGTGACCCCGCAGGCCTCGTAGATGGGCATCATCCACTCGGCGTCGCGCCGGGCCAGATAGTCGTTGACCGTGACGACGTGGGTGCCCTTGCCGGCCAGCGAGTTCAGCACGACCGCCAGGGTGGCGGTCAGCGTCTTGCCCTCGCCGGTGCGCATCTCGGCGATCTGCCCGCCGTGCAGGACCATGCCGCCGATGAGCTGCACGTCGAAGTGGCGCATCCCGAGCCTGCGCCGACCGACCTCGCGGACGATCGCGAAGCACTCCGGCAGGACGTCGTCGAGCGCCTCGGCGATCTTGTCGTCGTCGGTCTGGCTGCGCACCTGCTGGCGCAGCTCGTCCATGCGCTCGCGCAGCTCCTCGTCGGACTCGAGCTCCAGCTCGGGCTCGAAGTCGCCGATGCGCGCGACGCGCTTCTCGTGCTGACGGAACTGCTTGGACTCGCCGATGTTGAGCGCGCGGTCTAGGAGACCCATGGGCGTCAGTGTAGGGGGCCAGGGCCCGCTCCATGGGCCTCCTCAGACGTGCGCGACGGCCGTTACAGGGCGGCCGAGACGCCCGTGTCCGACAGCCCCGGCGGCGGCGGCGCCGCGGCGGCGGCGCGCGATTCCCGGCGCTTGCGGCGCTTGTCGCGGTGGCGCTTGACCTGGATCGCCAGCTCGTCGGCGATGAGGTTGACCGAGTGGGCCATGTCCCGCGAGGCGTCGCGCGCGCGCAGCGTCGTGCCCTTCACGTGCAGCGTCGCCTCGGCGACCATGCAGTCGGGGTTGGCGGGGTTGCGCTCCTCGCAGAGCTCGATCTCCAGCACGGCCAGCTCGGAGACCTGCTTGCCCACCTTGGCGAAGCGCTTCTCCACGTGCTCTCGGAGATCCTCCGAGACGGTCGTGTTGCGGCCCTTGACCTCGATCTGCATGCGGCCCTCCTGTGGGCTGGGATCACTGGGTCTTCACAACGGTAGAGCCGGAACCGGCGTACGGCAACGTCCGGTTCTCACACGAGCGTCCTTGCATAGGTGACGGCCCGGATCTCGGATGCACCTGCTGCACGCAGCGCCACGGCGCAGGCGTGCAGCGTGGCGCCGGTGGTGTGCACGTCGTCGACGAGCACGACGCGGGCCGGCGTCGACCGCGTGCGGACCTCGACGCCCAGGCGACCCTCGGCGAGGCGCAGCGTGCGCCCGGCGCCGGCCTGGCGGGCGCCGCGCAGCGCCGGGCGCCGCCGCAGCGCCGCGACGGCGTCCAGCCCGGCCCGGGCCGCCAGCGCGGCGGCGAGCCGGTCGGTGTGGTCCAGGCCGCGGCGCCGGCGGCGCAGCGGATCGGCGGGAACCGGGACGATCGCCGCGCCCGGCTCGTCGAGCAGGCCCGGCGGCGCCGTCGCGGCGATCTGCGCGGCCATGAGCCCGGCCACGGCCAGCGCGCCGCGCTCCTTGAGCGCCAGCACGAGCGCCTTGGCCGGCCCGTCGTAGGCCAGGGGCGCCCAGGCGCGGTCGAACGCCTGGCGGCGGCCCGGGCAGCGCTTCGGCGCGCACGGCGGCGCCAGCCCGCAGCGCGGGCACACGCCCGGGCCGAGCCAGGGCAGCGCGATGCGGCAGTCGCGGCACAGCGGATCGCGCGGCGCCGCGGGACGCCGGCAGCTGACGCACGACGGCGGGGCGAGGAGGTCGTAGAGCGTCCGCAGCATGCCGCCACCGTCCCGCACCTCGTGTCACGGGACAGCACGCAGAGGTCACGGATCTCACACGGGAGGCAGGCCGAGCTCCTCGAGGCGCTGGTCCTCGAGGCGCTCGCGGCGCTGCTGCTCGCGCTCGGACTCCGTCAGCGCGCGGACGAAGAGGTAGGCCAGCGCGATCCCCATCACGACGGACTGCTCGATCGCCATGATCGCCCCGGCCAGCGCCTGGTCGTCGCCCGGCTTGAGGTTCCAGACCTCGGGCCGGTCCTCGTAGAACGAGTACAGCGCGTGCGGCGCGAAGGTCAGGTAGATGCCGAGCAGGCCGACGACGACCTTCGTGCCCGCCATGTAGCCGACGGGCGCCAGGCCCTTCAGGCTGCTGCTGCGCACCGGCGAGAGCAGGTGCCACCAGTACAGCGTCCCGGCGGTCAGGAAGAACGTGTGCTCCAGGACGTGGACGCCGGAGTGGCGCAGGGCCAGGTCGTACAGCGCCGGCACGTGCCACAGCCACATGATCCCGACGTAGAAGACGACGGCGAACACCGGATGGGCGATGGGCCCCAGCGCGCGCTCGACGTCGAGGACGGTGCGCGCCACGGGCCGCAGCAGGATCTTCGTGAGGCCGACGATCAGCAGGATCGGCGCCAGGTCCAGCAGCAACACGTGCTGGACCATGTGCATCGCGAAGACCTGGTCGGCCAGCGTGTCGATCGGCGAGATCAGCGCGACGGCCAGGCACAGGACGCCGGCGTACCAGGACAGCAGGCGCTCGACGCCCGCGCCCCGAGGGCCGTCCGCGGCCCGCACCCGCCGCCAGCGCTCCGTGTAGACGCCCAGGAGCGCGAGGCAGATGAGGATCGGCCCCGGGGCCAGGGAGAAGGACGTGTCGGCGGCCGTCGCGAGCACGACGGTCGATTGTGGCATCGATCCGTCAGGGTGCGCCGGTCAGCAGCGTGCCGTCCTCGATCCGCGCCGGACCCTCGACGGTCACCTCGCCCCGCACGACGACGTCGCGGCCGAACGTCACGTCGCCGTGCACGTGCAGCGCGTCGCAGCCCACGAGCGACGGCGCGCCGTCGGGGAAGCGGGCGTCGAAGTCGCCGACCAGCTTGTAGTGGTCGGCGTCGAGGTCGACGAACGGCGGCACTCCGTCGCGCTGGGGCGCGAGATGCACGGCGCGCCCGGCGCCGATGACGTAGGCGTCGGAGCGCAGCGACAGCAGGTCGTTGGTGGTCTTGACCGGGACGAAGCGCGAGCGCGGCACGCGCAGCGCGGCCGCCCCGTCGAACACGCCGATCGCCGCGCCCATCGCGGTCTCGAGCTGGATGACCGGCGTCGAGGCCTTGTCGGACGGGTCGACGGTCTTGCGGTTGACGATCATCGGCAGGTCGATGACGCCCGCGTCGCCGAGCACGGCCAGCAGCGCGTGCAGGTCGACCCACAGCGTGTTGGTGTTGAAGTAGCGGTGGCGCGAGACGTCCTGGAAGGCGTCGACGTCCTCGTCGGGTGTCTGGGCGATCTCGCGCAGCACGAGCCCGCCGTCGGTCCGGCGGCGCGCGAGGTGGCCGCCCTTGCGGTCCGAGGCCGTGCGGTCGGCGACCTCCATGAGGAACGGCGCGCCGGTCTGCACGAGGTGGGCGAGGATGCGCGGGTCGAGCACCGCGCCGAGGTTGTCGGAGTTCGAGACGAACGCGTACCGGTAGCCGTCGTCGAGCAGCGCGCGGAGCATCCCCGAGGTCACGAGCGCGGTGTAGAGATCGCCGTGGCCGGGCGGGGCCCACTCCAGGCCAGGGTCCTTCGGCCACGTCGCGGGCTCCAGGCCGTCGGCGGTGATCTTCGGGACCTTGTTCTGGACGAAGTCGCGCGGCAGCCCGGCGCTGAGCGCGCCGTGGCGCTCCAGCGCGGCCAGCGAGTCGTCGCGCGTGGCGAACGAGTTCATGAGGATGAGCGGCAGCCGCGCCCCGCTGCGCGCACGCAGGTCGAGCACCTGCTCGGCGACGAGGTCCAGGAAGGTGCGGCCGTCCTTGACCTCGAGCAACGACTTGGCCTTGGTCATGCCCATGCTCGTGCCCAGGCCGCCGTTGAGCTTGATGACCACGGCCTCGTCGAGCGGGGCGTCGGCCGCCTCCGAGAGGTCCTCGGCGTCGGGCAGGTCGGCAACCGGTTCGATGTCGGCCTCGGCCAGCGTGCCGGTCTCGCCGTCGCGCAGACGCCGGTACTGGCGCGCGAAGGTCTCCACCGCGGCGTCGCCGAGTCCCTCGGCGCGCATCTTCTCCAGGGCTGCGTCCAGGCCGCTCACGGGCCGGGACGGTATCGGTTGGCGGCGCTACTGCCAGCGCCGCAGGTAGCGGCGCTGCTCGTCGGTGAGCGTGTCGAGCTCGACGCCGAGCGAGCGGAGCTTGAGGCGCGCGACCTCGCGGTCGATCGCGTCGGGCACCGGGTGCACGCCGGGGCCGAGCGTACGGCCGTCCGTCGAGGCCAGGTGCTCGACCGACAGCGCCTGCAGCGCGAAGGACAGGTCCATCACCGACGCCGGGTGGCCCTCCCCCGCCGCCAGGTTGACGACGCGGCCGGCGGCCAGCAGGTTCAGGCGACGCCCGTCGGCGAGCACGTACTGCGCGACGAGCGGACGGACGGGCGCCGGTGCACCGCCCACCTCGCGCAGCGCCGCGAGGTCGATCTCGACGTCGAAGTGCCCGGCATTGGCCAGCACCGCGCCGTCCTTCATCCGCGCGAAGTGCTCGGCGCCCAGGACACCGGGAGCGCCGGTGACGGTGATGAAGATGTCCCCGCGGTCGGCGGCCTGCAGGGAGGGCAGGACCTCGAAGCCCTCCATGCGCGCATCGAGCGCGGGCACGGGGTCGATCTCGCAGACGATGACCTGGGCGCCGGCGCCGCGGGCCCGCAGCGCGATGCCGCGCCCCGTCGGCCCGTAGCCGAGCACGACGACGGTGCGGCCGGCGAGCAGGAGGTTCGTCGCGCGCAGGATGCCGTCGAGCGTCGACTGCCCCGTGCCGTAGTGGTCGTTGAGCACGCGCTCGGCGCGCGCCTCGTTGACGGCCAACACCGGGCAGCGCAGCCGGTCGTCGGCCTGCATGGCGCGTAGGCGCACGAGGCCGCTCGTCGTCTCCTCCGTGCCGCCGAGCAGGCCGTCGAGCAGATCCGGCCGCGCGCCGTGCAGGGTCACGAGCAGGTCCGCGCCGTCGTCGAGCGTGATGTGCGGCCGTTGGTCGAGCACGTCGGCGACGTGCCCGGCGAGCGTGTCGAGGTCCTCCCCGCGGCGGGCGAAGACCTCGACGCCGTCGTCGAGCGCGAGCGCGGCGGCGACCTCGTCGCGGGTGGCCAGCGGGTTGGCCGCACACAGCGCGACGCGGGCGCCGCCGGCCACCAGCGACCGCACGAGCAGGGCCGTCTCGGCCGTGACGTGCAGGCACGCCGCGACCGTCAGGCCCTCCAGCGGCCGCTGGGCCGCGAACCGCTCGCGGATCGAGCGCAGGACGGGCATCTGGGCGTCGGCCCAGTCGATGCCCGCCGCGCCCGCCTCCGCGAGCGACGGATCCGCGATGTCACTCATGGCAGGGATACCGGCCCGGTGCTGGTCAGGGGCACGAATCGTCGTCGCTGGCGACGCGCGCCGGCCGGGTGATGTGCTTCAGCACTTCCCCGGCCAGGTGCGTGGCGCCAGCGGCGTCGAGGCGTCCCCCTGATCAGTACCGGTAATGATCCGGCTTGTACGGGCCTTCCACCGGAACACCGATGTAGGCCGCCTGCTCGGGGCGTAGCTCGGTGAGCTTCGCGCCGACGGCGTCGAGGTGCAGCCGGGCGACCTTCTCGTCGAGGTGCTTGGGCAGGACGTAGACCTGCTTGTCGTAGTCCTCGTTCTTCGTGAACAGCTCGATCTGGGCGATCGTCTGGTTCGTGAACGAGTTGGACATCACGAACGACGGGTGACCCGTCGCGTTGCCCAGGTTCAGCAGGCGCCCCTCGGAGAGCAGGATGATCGAGTGGCCGTCGGGGAAGACCCACTCGTCGACCTGCGGCTTGATGTTGATCTTCTTGATGCCGTCGACCTTCTGCAGGCCGGCGACGTCGATCTCGTTGTCGAAGTGGCCGATGTTGCCGACGATGGCCTGGTGCTTCATCTTGGCCATGTCGGCGGCCATGATGATGTCCTTGTTGCCGGTCGTCGTGATGAACACGTCGCCGGTGGAGATGACGTCCTCCAGGCGGGCGACCTGGTAGCCCTGCATCGAGGCCTGCAGCGCGCAGATCGGGTCGATCTCGGTGACGATGACGCGCGCGCCCTGGGCGCGCAGCGACTCGGCCGAGCCCTTGCCGACGTCGCCGAAGCCGCAGACCACGGCGGTCTTGCCGGCGAGCATGACGTCGGTCGCGCGGTTGATGCCGTCGACGAGCGAGTGGCGGCAACCGTAGAGGTTGTCGAACTTCGACTTCGTCACCGAGTCGTTGACGTTGATCGCCGGGAACAGCAGCTCGCCGCGCTGGGCCAGCTCGTAGAGGCGGTGCACGCCCGTGGTCGTCTCCTCGGTGACGCCCAGGATGGCCTCGCCGACGCGCGTCCACTTCTGCGGGTCCTTGGCCAGGGACGCCTGCAGCAGCGTCAGGAAGACGCGGAACTCCTCGGACTCGGCGCCCGCCGGGTCCGGCACGGCGCCGGCCTTCTCGAACTCGGTGCCCTTGTGGACGAGCATCGTGGCGTCGCCGCCGTCGTCGAGGATCATGTTCGGGCCGAGCTGGGGATCGCCGCCGAAGCCGGTGAGCGCCTGCTCGGTGCACCACCAGTACTCCTCGAGGGTCTCGCCCTTCCAGGCGAAGACCGGGACGCCCTGCGGATCCTCGGGCGTGCCGTTGGGGCCGACGGCCACGGCGGCGGCCGCGTGGTCCTGGGTCGAGAAGATGTTGCAGGAGACCCAGCGGACCTCGGCGCCGAGCGCGGTCAGCGTCTCGATCAGCACCGCCGTCTGGATGGTCATGTGGAGCGAGCCCATGATGCGCGCGCCCTTCAGCGGCTGCGCGGCGGCGAACTCCTCGCGGGTCTTCATCAGGCCGGGCATCTCGTGCTCGGCCAGGCGGATCTCCTTGCGGCCGAACTCGGCCAGGGAGAGATCGGCGACCTTGAAGTCGGTGGTCGTGGGGGCCGTGGTGCTCATGCGGTCTCCGTGGTGTGGGTTGGGGTCGTCTGACGGGCCCGGACGGCCTCGAGCAGCTTCGAGTGCTTGGCCTGCTCGAAGGTCAGCCAGTCGTCGGCCGGCACGTGCTCGGGACGTTGCGGCTTGGCCTCGAACCACGCCTCCACCGCGGCGCGGAGATCCGCGTCGCGGCGCAGGCGTAGTGCGAAGCCGAGATCCGAGAGGCCGATCTGCCGCTCGTCGAGCAGCTCCTTGAGGGTGCGAAGCCGCTGCAGCTCGGCCGCGCCGTACAGGCGGTAGCCGGCCGCGGACCGCTGTGGCTCGATCAGCCCGGTCCGCTCGATGTAGCGGAGCATGCGCGGCGACCACCCGGTGGTCTGCGCGGCCTCGTGGATCGTCAGGGCGTCCATGGGAACGCCCCAACCTTACCACGGTTGTGTCAAGGTTCGGCCGGTCGGCGTCAGTCCGTGGCGCGGATGACGGTCGCCCGCCCCTTGCGCCCCTGCTCGTACAGGCGCACGACGCCCTTGGTCGCCGCGTCGGCGTCGCGGAGGCGCTCGACGATCGCCGTCGCCGCCATCTCGTCGTAGCCGTCCCACGGCTCGTCGACCTGGATCGTCGCGTGGACGTCCTCGGCCGGCCCGACCGAGGCCACGACCTCGGCGTCGCGGTCGACGTGCCGCGGCGGCTCGGGCGTGGGCGGTGGTGGCGGTGGCGGCGCGGGCGCGGCGGGCACCGGCTCGGCGGGTGCCGGCCCGGTCGGCGGCATCGAGACCACGGGGTCGTCGTCGGTGCCGGCGAAGCGGCCGATGACGCGGCGCAGCAGCAGCTCGATCAGCATCAGCGGCAGGCGGAAGAGCAGGCCCATGCCGTGCACGCTAGCGCCGCTTGACCGTCTCGCAGCCGCTGACCTCGTCGCCCTGGTCGATCTCGGCGACGTCGATGCCCGTGCCGCAGTCGATCACGTCCCCCTTGCCGTCGGCCGCCGCGTACACGACGTCGTTGCCCGGGCCGGCGCGCACGACGTCGTCGCCGCGGCCGGGCCGGATGACGTCGTTGCCCGCGCCGCCGCGGATCACGTCGGCGCCGTCGTCGCCCTGCAGGATGTCGTCGCCGGGACCGCCGTCGAGGAGATCCGGGCCGCCGCCGCCGTAGATCGTGTCGTCGCCCTCGCCGCCGAGCAGCAGGTCGGGGGCCGCGGTGCCGGGGTCGCGGTCGCCCCACAGCAGGTCGTTGCCGCGGCTGCCGTCGAGCACGTCGCCGCCGGCGCCACCGAGGAGCTTGTCGGCCCGGTCGGTCCCGCGCGCCGCGTCCCCGGCGTCGCCGGTGAGGACCTGGACGCCGGCCTGCGGGTCCAGGGCGGGCGGCTGGGCCTCGACGATGTGCTCGCAGCCGACGATGCCGCCGTTGCGCAGCAGCTGGCGATCGGCGGCGCCCCCCGGGGCGCTGCCGGGGTCGACGAGCAACGTGTCGTCGCCCGGGCCGCAGTCGATCGACACGTCGCCGCCGCGGTCGTTGGCCTCGAGCGTGTCGTTGCCCGGGCCGCCGGACAGGCCGTCGCGCCCGCTGCCGCCGACGAGGTGATCGTCGCCGGCGCCGCCCTGCAGGACGTCGGGCCCCGAGCCGCCGTCGAGCGCGTCGTTGCCGTCGCCGCCCTGCAGCCGGTCGGGCGCCTCGCCGCCCTGCAGGTCGTCGGCGCCGGGGCCGCCGATCAGCGTGTCGTGGCCGAAGCCGCCGGCCAGCTCGTCGTCGCCCGCCCCGCCGTCGAGCCGGTCGTCGCCCGACGCGCCCGAGAGCGTGTCCGCCCCCGTGCCGCCGCGCAGGCTGTCGCTGCCGGTGTCGCCGAAGAGGGTGTCGTCGCCGGAGCCGCCGTCCAGCGTGTCGGGGGCCTCGTCGCCATGCAGCAGGTCGGCGCCGCCGGCGCCCAGCAGCGTGTCGTGGCCGAAGCCGCCCTCGAGCGTGTCGTCGCCGGGACCGCCGTCGATGCGGTCGTTGCCGCGCCCGCCGGTCAGGCGGTCGGCGCCCAGGGCGCCGGTCAGGCGGTCGTTGCCCGGGCCACCGTGGCGGACGAGGGCACGCGCGCTGATCGCGGGCGCCTTGCCGTTCCCGGCGCCGCCGCCACCGGCCCGGGCGGCGACCGCGCGGACCGCGGCGGCGCGCAGGGCCGCGCCGGCCTGCACCGCCTTGGGCGCCGGCCCGTTGGCGCGCTGGCGCAGGACGACTGCGCAGCCCGAGGTCTTGTCGGGCGCGTCGGCCGTCGCGACGTCCGCGCCGTCGCAGCTGACGACGTCGGCGTCCCCGCCGTCGAAGGCGGCGATCGCGTCCGCCCCGGGCCCCCCGGTCAGGACGTCGGTCCCCGGGCCGCCCGAGATGAGGTCGTCGCCGCCGGCCCCGTCGATGCGGTCGTCGCCGGGGCCGCCGCTGAGCACGTTGGGGCCGTCGGTACCGCGCAGAGTGTCGTCGCCCGCTCCGCCCGTGACCATCTCGACGTCGTCGGCCACGAGATCGCCCTCGCCGGGCTCGCCGTCGTCGGCGGCGCCGTCGAGGGTGACGGTGACGCCGTTGACGCGCGCGCTGTAGTCGACGCGGTCGCCGAAGCCGTCGCCGCCGAGCAGCACGTCGGGTCCGCCGCCGCCGTCGAGGCGATCGTCGCCCGCGCCACCCGACAGGATCTCCGCGGCGTCGCTGCCGGTGAGGACGTCGTTGAAGGGACTGCCGTCGACGCGCTCGATCTCGCGGACGTCGTCGCCCTCGCCCGCGACGCCGTCGTTGGCCTGGTCGTCGAGCGTGACGGTGACGCCGGCCGTCGCGGCGCCGTAGTCGACCTCGTCGGCGCCGGGGCCGCCGCGCAGGAGGTTGCCGCCGGGGCCGCCCTGGAAGTGGTCGTCGCCGGAGCCGCCGATCAGGACCTCGAGGTCGTCGGCCAGCGCGTCGCCCTCGCCGGCCGCGCCGTCGTCGGCCACGCCATCGAGGGTGAGCCCGACCGGCGTGGTGCGCGAGGCGTAGGTGACGGTGTCGCGGCCGTCGCCGCCCGCGATGCCGTCGGCGCCGGCCTGGCCGTCGAGCTGGTCGTTGCCGTCGCCGCCGGCCAGCGCGTCGTCGCCGTCGCCGCCGGTGAGGCGGTCGTTGCCGGGCCCGCCGAGGAGGTCGTCGTCTCCGGGGCCGCCGTCGAGTCCGTCGTCGCCGGGCCCGCCGTCGACCGTGTCGTTGCCGTCGGCGCCGGTGACCGCGTCGTTGCCGTCCCCGCCGGCGAGATGGTCGGCGCCCGGGCCACCGTCGACGGTGTCGTTGCCCGCGCCGCCGTCGAGGTCGTCGTCGCCCGCGGCGCCGCGCAGCGTCTCGACCGCGGGGCCACCGCGCAGGACGTCGTCGCCGGCGCCGCCGTCGAGCGTCGCGGCGGTCGTGCCCGGGCCCGCGGTGAGGTGGTCGTCGCCGTCGCCGCCCGTGAGCGTCAGCCCGCCGCGCAGGTCGTCGTCGCCGGCGCCGCCGTCCAGGATGGTGATCGGGAAGGCGCTGGTCAGCCGGTCGTCGCCGGGGCCGCCCTCCAGGCGCGTGGTCGTCGCGGTCGCGACCAGCGTGTCGTCCGCCGTCCCGCCGCGCAGCTGCTCGATGTCGGGGGCGAGCGTGTCGCCCTCGCCCTGCTCGCCGTCGCCGGCCACGCCGTCGGCGCTGAGCTGCAGGGACGCGGTGCGGGCGCTGTAGTCGGCGACTTCGCTGCCAGCCCCGCCGCTGAGCTGGTCGGCGCCGGGGCCGGCGATGAAGCGGTCGTCCCCGCCGGCGGTCGTGACGACGTCGTCGCCCGGGCCGTCGTCGACCGTCGCGGCGATCGCGGGCGTGCCGGTCAGCGTGAAGCGGTCGTCGCCGTCGCCGAGCGCGACGTCCATCCGGGCCGGCCGCGGGCAGCGCACGCGGTTGGCGGCGGTGCGGGTGCAGCCGGCGCCGGGGTCGATCGCGCCGGCGGTCGCCAGCAGGTCGAGCGCCGACGCCGACGCCGTGGCGGTGAGCGTCAGCGCCTCGCCGGCCGGCGAGGTGATGTGCACGCCCGCGGCGTCGGAGGTCACGGTCGCGGCAGCCGCGAGCGTGGCCGGTCCGAAGAGGGCGGCCGGCAGCGCGAGCAGCGGCAGGAGCAGGCGGCGAACCATGGCGGCGCGACGGCGGCGGGCCGTCGCCCCGGGTAGTCGGAGCCTGCGCCGCCGGGTTTACCGGCGGCCCCGCGAGATGGCGTTCAGCGGACGCCTGACCGAACTAGCGCGCGGCCAGCTGTGCCTTGAGCTCGTCGATGAGCACGACCGGGCCCGGGTCGATGCCGCGCAGCGCGGCCAGGTAGACCGACACGAGGTCGCCGAGCAGGACCAGCGAGAACACGCGCTCGACGAGCGTCGTACCGCGGGTCTCCGCGCGGAAGGTCGCGTGGCTGGCGTCGCGGATCAGGCTTTCGGTGAGCTCGACGCGGTCGGCGATGCGCGGGTGCGTGTCGCTGTCCTCGAGGAACACCGCACCGAGGCGGCCGAGCTCCCCGGCGCCCGTCCAGCCCACGAGCTCGTTGTGGTCGAGCTCGGGCAGCTCATGCCAGAACGCCGGGACCTTGGCGTTCTCGTTGAGCTGGGTCTTCCAGCGGTAGGCGATCGTGGTCGTCACGCCCGCGCCGTAGATGACCGGAATGCAGCCCACCAGGCCGCGGGCCACGGACTTGGCCAGGCTGTCCTCCGGCGCCTCCGGCCCCCACTCGATCACGAGCTCCTCGAGGTGCTCGGCGGCCACGTCGATGTCCGACGCGCAGCGCGGCCCGACGCCGCAGCGGGCGGCGACCTCGAGCGCGGCGACCGTCATGTAGGCCACGGCCGCCCTCGGCTGCAGCCCGCCGGCCACCGGGATCACCGGCACGCCGTCGGCGCGCGCCAGCTCGGCCAGGCGGCCGCCGCTGGTGGCCACGACCCGCGTCGCGCCCAGCGCGCCCGCCGCCTCGTAGCAGGCCAGGGTCTCCTCGGTGTCGCCGGAGTAGCTCGCGCACAGCACCGTGGTGTCGGGCGTCGTCCACGGCGGCAGGCCGTAGGCGCGCGCGGCGAGGATCGGCCGCGTGGCGCTGTCGCCCAGCGCGGCACGCGCGAGCGCGCCGCCGATCGCCGAGCCGCCCATGCCCGCGACGACGAGCCCGGCCGGGCTGTCCCACGTGGAGAGCTGCGCGGACTCGACCTTCCACAGCGCATCGCGCAGATGCTCAGGGATCGCCAGCACGTCGGTCAGCTGATCGGTCGTGTCGATCCGCCCGATGCTCTCGCGATCCAGATCCAGGTTCGCCGTCGTCATGTCCCTCTTCCCCTCCTGCGCCCCGATGTCAGAACTTGATGGCCCCGGCCGGTAGCTCGACGTCGGGGAACACCTTGATCCCCGCCGTCAGGAGGTTGCCCGCGGCCACGCGGACACCCTCGCCGATCACCGCGCCGCCACTCACGACGGCGCCCTCCGCGATGTGCGCTCCTGGCGCGATGATGCAGTCGCTCACGTCACACCCGGGCCCGATCGTCGCACGGTCGAGCACCACAGCGCGTTCCACCCGCGCGCCCTCACCGATCACGACGTCCGCCCCGAGCACCACGAGCGCGCCGACATGCGCGCGGGCGTGCACCGTGCAGCGCGGCCCGACGACGGCCGGCGGCACGACGCGGCCGTCGACCCGCGTGGACGCGTCGACGGCCAGGTACCCGGTCCCGAGGCGATCCAGGACCGCCGTCCGCACGTTGCCCTCGAGGATGTCGAAGGTCCCCTGCAGATAGCGCTGCGGGGTCCCGATGTCCATCCAGTACGCACCCTCGGCGGGCGCGCCGTACAGCCCCTTGCCGACCAGGCGCGGCCACACCTCGCGCTCGATCGACACGTTGCGCTCGGGCGGGATCAGGTCGAGCACGGAGCGCTCGAGCACGTAGATCCCGGCCGAGATCAGGTACCGGTCGACGCCGACGAGCTCGGCCGGACCGGGCTTCTCCAGGAAGCCCGTGACCGCGCGGTCCTCGTCGAGCAGCACGAGCCCGTAGGCCGACGGGTCCACGACCGGCACCAGGCCGAGCGTGCCGACCGCCCCCGTCGCCTGGTGCTGGGCGAGCTGGGCGCCGACGTCGACGTCGGTCAGGACGTCGCCGTTGAGCATCAGGAACCGGTCCTCGAGGAGCTCCTCGGCGAACTTCAGCGCCCCGGCGGTCCCGCGCGGCTCGGGCTCGACGACGTAGCGCAGCGCCAGCCCCAGCGACGACCCGTCCCCCAGCGCCTCGCGGATCTTCGTCGGCTCGAAGCCGCAGCTGAGGATCACGTCGTCGACGCCGTGGCCGCGCAGCCACTCCAGCATGTAGGACAGGAACGGCCGGTCGACCAGCGGGATGACGGGCTTGGGCAGCCGCGAGGTCAGCGGCCGCAGGCGCGTGCCCTCCCCGCCGACGAGGATCACGGCCTGCATGATCTAGGACCGGCCGACGCCCTCGTACACGAGGCCGGCGGCGCGGATCGCGTCGGGGTCCAGGGCGTTGCGCCCGTCGATGAGGAGGTTGCCGGCCATCGCGGCGGCGACCTGCGTGAAGTCCAGATCGCGGAACTCCTGCCACTCGGTCACGAGCACGACGGCGTCGGCGCCCTTGGCGACCTCGAGTGCGTCGGGCGCGAACTCGACGCCGGTGATGAGCTTGCGCGCCTCGTCCTCGGCGATCGGGTCGTGTGCGATGACGTTCGCGCCGGCGGCCTGCAGCCGCGCGCTGAGCACCAGCGACGTCGCCTCGCGCATGTCGTCGGTGTTGGGCTTGAAGGCCAGGCCGAGCAGCCCGATGCGCTTGCCCACCAGCGAGCCGAGGTGCTTCTCCAGCTTGCCCATGACGCGGCGCTTCTGCAGCTCGTTGACCTCGATGACCGAGTTCAGCAGCTGGAAGTGGTAGCCCGAGTTGCCGGCGAGCTGCTTGAGCGCCGTGACGTCCTTGGGGAAGCACGAGCCGCCGAAGCCCAGGCCGGCCTGCAGGAACTTCGGCCCGATGCGGTCGTCGAGCCCCATGCCCTTGGCGACCTCGACGACGTCGGCGCCCGTCTCCTCGCACACGTTGGCGATCTCGTTGATGAAGGAGATCTTCGTGGCCAGGAACGCGTTGGAGGCCAGCTTGACCATCTCGGCGCTCGCGATGTCGGTACGGACGAGCGGCGCGTCCAGGGGCGCGTAGAGCTGGGCCACCGCGTCACCGGCCCAGTCGCCGTCGTCGCCGATCACGACGCGGTCGGGGTGCAGGAAGTCCTTGACCGCCGAGCCCTCCTTGAGGAACTCGGGGCACGACACGTACCGGAACTCGTCCTTGCCCGTCTCGCGGAACAGGCGCTTGATCGACGCGCCGGTGCCGGCGGGCACGGTCGACTTCATCACGAGGGCGTGGTGGTCGGAGACCGGCATCGAGCCGACCACGGCGTGCACGGCGCTCAGGTCGGCGTCGCCGGAATAGGTGGGCGGCGTGCCGACGGCGACGAACAGCAACCGGCAGTGCTCCAGCGCGTCGCCGATCTTCGTGCTGAAGTGCAACCGCTGGCGGTTGGAGGCGACGAGCTCCTCGAGACCGGGCTCGTAGATCGGGATCTCGCCCCGCTGCAGCCGCGCGATCTTGTCCGCGTCGATGTCGATGCAGTACACGTCGCTGCCCAGCTCCGCGAATCCGGCCGCGG
>Ga0157379_10002416_pt1 | contig 15613 bp, 16 predicted proteins | sample S25metaG_FD_121802 | JGI IMG/M metagenome (GOLD analysis project Ga0157379, IMG submission 121802) | Switchgrass rhizosphere microbial communities from Kellogg Biological Station, Michigan, USA - S2-5 metaG | ecosystem: Host-associated > Plants > Roots > Rhizosphere > Soil | place: USA... | reverse complement strand
CACCCCATGGCGCGGGCTGCACCAGGACCGCTGGCGCATCGAAGCAGTGCTCGCAGATGTGCCCGACAAGCAGCGTGCCAGCGCGCTGCGCCACGCGCTGGTGGAGAGCGGCAGTCAAGGCATGGCGGAGGGACGGCACCACTGGGGGGGTACGCCGACACGCTGCCACGCGGTCATGGGCCGCCAGGTCGGTGCCGTGCACGCGTCGTTTCCGGTCTTCCACCCGGTTCTGCGCTCACTGCCCTGGACGGTCTCCCTCTCCCCTCATGCCACGTGCTCCTCTCGCGCTCAGGATCATGCTCGTCGACCTGTGCGGCCATCATACCATGAGATGGCGTGGCCTGCGACCTCTGTGCGGGCCAACAGGCCGCCGTACTCGCGGGGAGGCCCTCCTCGCCGGGAGGCGCGGTGTCTGCGTGTCAGCGCATGCAGATGTGGCCTCGTGCGCTGCCCCTTTCCCGCGACGAAAGAGCCCTTTCAACGTGTGTTTTACTGTACAATAGAGACACCATGCCTGGCATGCGGGGGCATGCATGATCCACAACACGCGACGAAAGGGTGCCAGGGTCCTGCGCTCCCTCCCAGTGGGCTCGCATCATGCTCGATGGCTGTACACGTCGTGCTGGGGGCCACATAGGGCCAGTCGTCTTCGGCCCGGTGGTGTGACAGCACCCTGCGTGCACACGGCAAAGCGTGCGGACAGCATCGCGGTGTGCGGGGTGTTGCTGCGCGTCGCGTCAGGCAGCGGTGGTCTTCGGCATGGCGCCACCCTGCCCTCTGGCCTGCTCAGGGCCACCTGGCCCGGGCATCACGGGTGCGGGCGTATGGAGAGTCGGTGTATGCAACCTCGGATCACGCTCATCACCCTTGGTGTGGATGATTTGGCGAGGGCCGTCCGGTTCTACCGCGATGGGCTGGGCCTGAAGACGGACGGCATTGTCGGCACCGAGTTCGCGTATGGGGCTGTCGCGTTCTTTGACCTGCAGGCGGGCCTGAAACTCGCGCTCTGGCCGCGCACGAGCATTGCGCATGATACCGGGCTCCCCCTGGCGAGGTCCAGCCCGACCGAATTCACTCTGGGGCACAACGTGGCGTCCAAAGGTGAAGTCGACGCCGTCCTGGCCCAAGCCACACGGGCCGGGGCCGTCGTGGTCCAACCGGCGCATGACACCTTTTGGGGCGGGTACGCGGGCTACTTCCAAGATCCGGACGGACATCTGTGGGAAGTGGCCTGGAATCCCCAGTGGGTGGTCGAAGTGTGAGGCCTCCCCACCCGCGCACGCGGACGGGCCACCAGCGCCGCTGACACGGCGCGGCATGGCTGTGGTGTCGAGGCCTGAGAGCCGTGGAGATGACGTCCGAGACTGCGCGGCCTTCTGCAGCTTGTCGACTTCGGGTGGCGTGAGATGCTCACGAGAACGCACGTCGCGATGTGTGTGGCGCTTGGGAAAGGTGAGCTTCGGCACCAGAGGCTCCTCCGTGAGGGACTTTCCTGTTTTCGATGTGTGGACCCTGCGAACCCAGGGAGCGCAGCGTCAGCAACGACGCAGAGGCGTCTACCGCACTTTCCTGAAAAAACCTCAAAACAGGAAAGTCGGGTCCATAGACGGGAGCATGGGAAAGAGACTATGGGGATACTACGGCGCGGAGGGTCGCGGGAATCCACTGTGTTAACAGCTGATCCAGCTCGGCGGCGCATTCGTCCAAGCGGTGTTCGGCCCCCTCGTACAGGACGAGCTGTTTGGGCTCCCGCGCCCAGTCGTAAATCTGCACGCCGCAGGTGTAGGGCAGGCGCGTGTCGGCTTTCCCATGCACCACCAGCAGCGGCCGTGGCGCCAGCCGCCCCGCGAGGCGCGCGCCGTAGGTCTGTGGTGCTAACGCCACGACGCCCGCCACGTGCTCGTGCACCGCGCCCGCGGTAATGACCACGGCGCCGCCGAACGAGTGCCCGACGAGGACGACACGCTGCACGCCGTCCTGCTGCAGAGCGGCGAGCCCGGCCAGGACATCCAGGGCGCATTCAGGTAGGACGTTGGGGTGACGGTAACACAGCCGCAAGGAGGAGATCTGGTGCCGCTGCAGCACGTCCGCGAGCCTGGCATAGGCGCCCTGGCCGGGCCGGCCGAAGCCCCCCCGGGCGCCACCCACCCAGATCACCCCGTGCTGCGCCTCTGGGGCCTGGTGCCATATGGCCTGGATGTCGCCCCGGTCCGTCCGGAGCAGCACCCCCTCGCCCAACTCGCCTTCAGAGGGTGGACCGTTACGCACGTCGTGGAGGCGGATGGCGAAGGCGAGCGGGTGTTCCTGACGCGGCTGGTGGTGCGAGGGCTCTGGCACTGGACAACTCCTCCCGGTACATGTCTCTGGCGTGGGCTGGCACGACCACCGTCCCTCATGGCCAGGGAGCGATGGCAGAGGGGCAACCCTGGAGACCTGATATCATACATCGCTGACGAAAGATAGAGGCGAAGAATGACGGCGCGCCGAGGTGACACAAAACCCCTCTGCCATGGAGCACACGCGAGCGTGGCCTTGCCCGGGGTGCGCCTAGGCCTCTCAGTAGTGTCAAATCTCTAGTTTTGTGCCAACCCGTGAGCCCGAGAACACCCCGCCTATTCTTCTCTCGTCCACGCCGTGGTGCTCCGTTCTACGTGGGCCTCTACGGGGCGGGATTGCTACGTGAGCTAGACGGCCGATACGCCCGGCGCGGGAGGTACTGTCCCGGGGTGGTGGTGCAACCGTGAATAGAGATGGACATACCATCCTAGAGATCACAGTCCATGGCGCGACTTTCGTGCGCAGCCAGGTGCTCTGACCCAGACCGACCACGGCGCCTAGCGGAACGCGGTGGCGGTGGTACGCAACAGCTCCAGCACATCGAACACCCGTGCAAGGTAGTGATCACGGACGCGATACGCGCCGTCACGGCCGCCACGCAGCTCTGCGCCCACGGCGGTGACGAAGCGGTCAAGCCGGCGCCGGTGGAGCCCGGTGGTCGCGAGCAGGGGATCGAGGACGATACCGGCCAGCGCGGTCACCACACCGCCCACGGCGAGCAGGGCGCCCGTGGTGGCCGCCACCAGCCCCACCGAGGCCGCGACGGGAAAGACCGCGTAATACCAGGCACCCACGGACGCCCCCAACCAGAAATGGGCGATGGCGAGATGCTGGGCGATCGCCGTGGCGGCGACCGTGCCGGCGGAAAGGGCGCCAGGAGTGGCCTTGCTCAGGACAGCATACCCGGCCGCCAGATGGAGCAGGCTGCCGGTCAGTTCCGAGACGGCGCCGCGGGTTTTCCCATACTCCGCCAGATGCTGTTCCAGGGCGGCTCGGAAGTCGGGTCGCTCCGCGACGCTGTGCAATTGCGTCACATATGCTTCGCATAGCGCGGCAATCCGCGGGTCGGCCAAGATGTGTTCCAGCAGCGCATCGCGGTGCGATGCCCGGCCCTCCTGCGCATAGGGGAGTTCCAGCAACTCGGTATAGATCAGCCATTGGAGTTCCCTGTGGAGGGCCGTCGACAGCCCCCGCGGTATCCGATGCAGCCATTGGGCCGTGCGGTGCGCTCCGGCCTTGTCCAGGAGATCCACAGTGCCTGTCACAAGCGCCGCGGGCACACCCCACAGCAGGTTGACGGGATACTTATACACATCCCTGCCAAAGGTCTTCCGGCGCAGGGCGAGCGCCCCACGGAAGGAAAAATGCTGGTCGATGAACAGGGGAATACGGGCGCGGCGCGACGTGATATAGGCTTCGATGCCCTTGCCCACGGCGTGGTGCAGGGTCTGGTGCAGGTCGAGGTGCATGCTCGTGCCCTCCGATAAGGCGCGGTAGCTCCTAGAGGAGTTCCGGGGCGTGGTAGTGTGGGTGGGGGTCCCGTAGCATGGGATCAAGCATGACACGCATGCAAGGCATGCGTGTGCGCCTCCGACGGGCACCCCGCTCTGCCATGCCCCACGGCCACAGGCCCAGGGTAGATCGGCCGCACACGCCAAGGGCGCCTTCACCTGCGCGCCCTTGGGCTCCAGGGATGGTCTACCCTCACCGACCGCCAAGGGCACGGGGCCACTGTGGTGCCTGAGGTGGTGTGACGAAGGGGTATGGCCATGCGTCTCCCTCTCTGAGAGGAAGGCGCCCGTGGCTTCTCCCCGCCCGCAACACCGGGCGTCTTGCCGGGGCGTCTCTACCTCCGCGATGCTGAGGGAGCAAAAACCATGCCGCTCTGGGCTGTTGGCGAGGATAAGGCCGAGGTGTGCGTAGGCCTCCGCTGCTGCTCGTCCTCACGCACGGGAGCGCGCGGGGAGCAACGACTAGGACGCGAGCAGCCCGAGGAGGCTGCGGGAGACGAGACCTATCTCACAATGAGAGGACATAGGCGCTGAGCACGCATGGGGGAGCTGCATGTCCATGAGGGGCTCATGGCCCTCGCCTGTCGGGAGCGCCAGAGACGACGGCTCGCCACTTTTGGATCGGGATTGCGATCGTCTCTCCTGGCTGACCCGGGTCGCGACGCCTGCCGAGGTGGGCGGGGCTATGCCTTCCCTCCCCGAGAGCGACCTCCCCGCATCGCCCGACAACGTCTGACACGCGCCACGGGCGCTCGCACGCTCCTGTGGACGACACATGGCCACGGATGATCGTCCATACCAAGCAAGCAGGTTGCGTCAATGACCCAGGTATACCCCTCTCGCAATAGGCATCCAGAGCCTCGACAGCCGTGCCTTCCATAAAAAAGGTGGTTGAGTATTTTCTTGGAGAGATACCATCCAGAAAAAACCTCAAGGAATGGAGATAGGCACTGGTTCCGTTTCGTGTTACTCAGCCTTCGTTCTACATTTATGCCGCTTTTTGAATCAAGAAGAGCTCATGGAGCGCGCAGCCATGGTCCAGAATCCCTAAAGCCACTGCCGGGACTTGCCGTGTCGTAAAATGCACCCGCACACAATGATGCACGATCCAGTAGACATCCAATCGTTCCTGGAGGCGTCCTGTGTTTTTGGCATACATATTGGTGTGCCTCCGATAGGTCGCACACCGGCGTCTCAGCGACGTATGGAAGGCTTCCAGATGATTGGCATGCATCTCTGTGGTAGCTACAGGCTGTACCGTGTCGGGATGCTCGGGATACGGGGCTTGATATTTCGGCCGTTTGGGACCTCGCCTATGCCTTTGGGACCCTGTGTTCTTGCGCCGCACTTTGACGCCTTTGGGCAGCGTCTTCTTCGGGCGCCCCCGCTTGCCAGTGCGCAGGGCTTCGCTACACAGCTCAAACAAGAGACTTCCCTAGCGCCTCTCGCCATCGGTCAGCAGCGTCAAATCGCCTGTTTGCTCGATGACGTGACACAAGAGGCGCATGGCATTTTTAAACAACTGGCGATTTTTACGTCCACAGTGCATGTCCCACAGAAAACGGGTCGCCCGATCCATCAACACAATCGTCCATCCTTGTGATTCGTCGGGAGCACCATGCTTCTTGACCCGTGTGTACAGCTCATCGCCTTCAATGATCTGTTGTAGAAACTGGTGGGTTAAGGCGAACAACAGCAGGGTTTTTTTAAACCACTGAGGCGCTCTTGCCAGCGATAGATACTCTTTTTGCTCACACCATAGAGGCGTGTCGCCGCGTTGATCCCTACCCCTTCTGTCAGGGCGGACAGGACTTGCACCACGAGGGCAATGGGGGTTTTCAGCTGGGCAATGGGGGTATAGTCTCCTCCTAACGACAAGGACATACCTCTGTGGAGGAGCATGATTCTACACGGCTGTGTCGTCCAGCAAAATCGCGTGTGCGTATCTGACATCAAACGGAACCAGTGCCATGAAGTAGAGCTTACCGTAAATTTAAAACCGGATGCGCCTGGAGGGTCCCTGGGGCCTCGCGGCTCAATCAAAGTGCGGTCCCTGGCGGCGTTCGGGCACGGGGCCAGGGGCTGGGGGGGACGCCGCCGCTGGTACCACTGGGTCACCGAATAGGCGTGGCACCTCGCGGTTGGCCTGTGCCGGCCGGGCGAGCGATTGCACGATATGATCCATGGCGCGTAGCAATGCGTGACCCTCCTGGGCTAACCGGTCGACTGCCGCCACATGATCTTGTAGCACGTCCTGCGCCTGCTGCCAAGCCGTATCGACGGCGGCGTCCACACGGCGCGCCAAGGCCGCCCGGAAACGCTGCCGCAGTGCCGGGAAGCACAGGCGCGCCACCATATGACCACCCAGGAGCAGGGCGACAACCAGCGTCATGGCGCTGAGCAGCATGGGCGCACTCGCGTATTCCCCCAGCAGGAAGCCGGTGCCGACGCGCCAGAGCACCAACGCGAGCACGCCGGATAGCAGTACCTCCACGCCTGCCAAGGCCACCCATCCGATACCGCGGCGGACGGACGGCTTCCCAGCCTCTGCCACGATCGTCCCCTCGACGAGCGTAGGCATCGCGGCCAAGTGCGTGGTCAGCTGCGCCACTGCGTCCATCCATCCGGCGCGTACTGGCTGCAGCGGCAATCGGTGTGTCTCCACGTCGAGCAGGAGCCTGCGTGTGACATCGCCTAGTAGCGCCACCACCGCGTCGCCGACTCCAGCACCCGCTCCCCAGGCCGGGTGGTCCTGTGGCACCGGGGCGGATATCTCGGACGCTACCAGACCGGCGCCTGGCAGCATACCTCTTCCACTGCCAAAGGCGCGCCACCCCGAGCACACGGATGTGCACCAGGTTAACAATTGCGTATAGATGCCGAACAACCCCGGTGTGACCGGCCACAGGGCGCGGTCCACATAGTTCGCCGCGACCGCTTCCACCGTGGCTTGCGCCAGTCGCCGGCCTTCTGGATGCGCCTCAGTTAAGGCCCGAGTGGCGGCCGTTACCCAGGGCTCGGTGCCCATCGGTGCGGGGACGACCCCCGCCACCACTGCTGCTATGCGACCCCAGGCCACCCGTCGCCGGCGGGCCTGGATGGCCCCTGAGGTCGATCGATCCAGCCCGGTCTCGAGCCATGCCTGGAGCTCCGCCAGCTGGCTCTCCTCACGCTCTGACAGCGCGTTGCCCGACTGCTGGAGCTGCGGCTCATACCGAGTAGAGACCTTGAACAGCACGGGGGACGCAAACCCGCCCTCCATGAGCAGACGGCGGAAATCGTCCTCCACCATCTCACGGTGCTCATACTGCAGGCCAAAGCCTTCCCGGTCCCATTTGTTGAGCACGAACACCAGCGCCCGTTGGTGGCGCTGCTGCGCGACCCACTGTGCTGCCTGCATGACCTTGTATTTCTCCGGCGTCGTCACGAACAAGACGACATCAGCGGCACGCACCAGGGCTGCCGTCAACTCGCCATGCTGCCGTACCACGCTATCGAGGTCGGGCGTGTCCACGAGCACCTTGTGGAGCAATGCGTCGCGCTTGTGCCGGATCACGGTGTGTGGTTGCCGCGCCAACTGGCCGACCGCTTCACCATACTCAAACAGACGCGACGGGTCGTCCTGCTCGTGCACGTACAGCACGGCCGCACTGGTCATAGCGCCGAGACCGGGACACGAGATGTCGGCGCCCGCCAGGGCGTTGATGAGGCTCGACTTGCCGACGGCAGTGGGGCCGCAGAGCATCACCACGAGTAGGGGGTCAGCCGGCGTGTCCAAGCGCTCCCCCCGCGCCTGCATCAGCGTCACCTGCAGGCCATGGCGGCTCATCTCGTCGCCGAGGCCACGGGCGCGCAGCTCCGCGCTCCAACGCTCTAAGCACTCTAACAGGCCAGCAGGGTCAACCGGTGGTGTGGATGCCATGCGTGTCCTCCCCAGCCGTCAGGCCGAAGGCCGGAGCGGCCAGGTGTGCCTGGAGCTGTGCAAGGGCGGCGGGCAGTCGCGCCAATATATCCTTGCCGACCCCGAGCGTGCTGGTCTGCTGGATGGCCGCATGCGCGATGCGCAGCAACGGATTGTAATAGAGCTGGACCGCCGCGGTCCGGGCGTCATCGAGGAGCTTCTCGATCAGCTGTGTCCTACGGACGCTGACAAAGGACGCGACGGCACCAGTGGTAGCCGCCTCCACACCGGTCACCAGCGCGGGGGCGATCACCAACTCCTCAAGCAGGTCCTGCACGAGACCACCGTGGACCGGGAGCAGAAATCCCACCAGCGCCCCGCCGACGTTGGCGGTCACGCGCACGCTCCGCAGCGTGTTCAGCAGGAACGGACGCTGCTGCAGCTGCGCGTAAATATCCTGTGCGGCCTGCGTGATCTCGTGCTCCGTCCGTGCCATATGACGCTGAATGTACTCCCCGAAGCGCTCGCTTAGGGGCTTGAGCTCTGCCGTCCACGTGGCACGCAGGACCTCCCAAAACGGATGGTGCCGGGGCGCCTGGCTGGCGCTCTCGATCAGGGCGCCAAGACGGCTGAGCACGACCATATGGGCCTCGGAGTAGGCATGGAATTCCGGGGGCAGCGTATCTGCTTCTGCCTCCCCGCCGCTCAGCATGACGCTCAACACTTGGCGTCCAATCGCCAAGACGAGTCGCGCCGGCCAGCGCGTCACCCAGCGGAGCAGGTGTAAGGCCTGCTGGAGCCCGGGGATGTTTGGGTCGAGCAAGGCCAGGATGGCCAAGTTCAAGCGGCTGAACGGTTCGATCACCTGATGCGATGGCAGGTAGGCCTGGGCATAGACCGTGACGAAGTCCTGGACCGCGGCCGCGACCGCGACCGCCCATTGCTCCGTGGCGCGCACCTCCATCCAGGCTGGCTCCAGCAGCCGGTCCACATGCCGAGTGACAAAGGTGAGTGCCTTGGCGCCGGCGCGTGCCCTGTCGGTCCTCACGAGCATCTCCAGAGCCGTGGCCCGCAACTGCACTGCCTCCGGGTGCTCCGGCCCCCAAAGGTCGTGTTCCTCGCCCTCAAGCAGATAGCGTAGCCCAACAATGGGCGGATCTGGCGCCAGCAGACCGAGCTGACGAGCCATTTCCGGAAAATGTGTGCGACGTTGGTGCTCGATCACGCTCTCCTGATCACGGCGCCGGGTCTTGTTCAGGCATTCCACGACGTCGATCCCGGCGTCGTGGAGCAGAAAGATCCACTCAATCAGGTGTGCGACCGCATAGCGCTCGACACTGGTCACGTAGATAACCACATCGGCGACGGTCACGGCCTCCACCACGGCACTCATATACATGCGCGACCCGGTGGCATCGCAGTCGGGCATGTCCCACAGCACCACATCGGGCGGGAGCACGGGCGAGGAGCGTGAACCGATGCCGTATTGATCGAGCCGAGCGCGGTCCAGAACGCCCACGGCAGTCGGGGTGAACCGGCTAAAGGCGTACGGATTCTCACCGAAGAGCCGGCGCCGTTCCCCCTGCACGGCCGATGCGCAAAAGGCCTGAGCATGCCGCGTGTGTGCGCCCTCCGGACTCGTGCTCGCGACCTGCTCAGCCGCCAGGATGTTGACGACAGTACTCTTGCCAACATTGTTCCCACCGAAGACGGCGAGGTGTTGGAAGCCACTGTCAGAGACCAGCCGGCCGACACGATTTCGGAGGAGGGCTTCCGTGAGGAGAAAGGCGCGCGTGAAGCGGTACACGTCGTCCCCACTCCCGAGCAGCTTCTGCGCTGTCTCGGTCTGGGCTGCGCCGGCAAGGAGGCCGGCCTTCGCATAGGCGCGGTACAAGGTATCAAAATCGCTCACGAGCTGCGCGAGCAACTGCTGATGCGTCACTCTCTCGTCTCCTTACGGCTGGGAGTGTCCTCCACGGTATGCTGCGGCGCGCATGGGGTGCGAGTGGCCAGGGCGGCACGTGCTGACACCCGTATGCTTGGCCAAGAGCTTCGAGCCTCATACGCCCTCGCATACCAGACGGGGGACGCGCTGCCGCTCGCGAGCCAGTTCTCTCTGGGAACACGCTCCGCCGGCGCTGTGCACGTTCCCTCTCGAGCACGCCCCCTGCGAGGTGATGCAGCGATCAATGGTGTGCCTGCTCTTGCTGGTGAAGCGAACAGATGCAAATCGTATGCCAGTTGCTGTGATGCCTGACAACCCGAACCCAGATGCCTCCAGATGGCATAGTACAATCTCAACTCATTGCTATTGCTGGTGTTATATTACGGCTGATCTTACCGCCATACATCGTACATCCACGAACATGCAGGGGATAGCTGTCCCTCATCCTTTCAGGATCCTCTCATACACACGGCGGTGAGCTTTGCATCATTTTTTCTCACCACACTCGTTGAGAGACGCTTGAATGCAGCTCTTCTAGGTGCTTGCCCTACAGAAATGATGCAAGATTACCCGCTGCATGTATCAGGCAGCGGTCCACCACGACATCGTCTCTGCCGGCGTCGCCTGCACCCCACCACATGCACCTAGGCGGCAGGCGGCATGGCTGTCGGCATCTGCTAGATTGTGGCCTGCTCCACGGTGGAGAGCGACACGACCTGGCAGATATGATGGGCTATTATTCCTCGAGCAGGGCCTGCCGAGCCCAGGCCAGTACCCTTGTGCTCGCCTCTCACCCCTACAAATGCAACGGTCACTTGGCCCCCGTTGCCGGGGGGTTTTGTGTCACCCATGCGCGTCGCCCGGTCTGCGCGTCTGTCGACCCATGACCCGCACACCTCCCTGGCGAGGCAGATGGACGCGAGGCAGGAGTGCGCGACGCAGCGGGGCTGGACGGTCATCGACGCGCGCGCAGACCTGGACGCTGGGGCCCCAGCGCCCTGCCCCACGTGCCGGGAGCGGCTCCACGCGGCCCGGCAGGCCGCGGCGGGCCTGCGGGGGTGGAGGTGTCGGGAGACCGCGTCCGCTTCGGCGACCTCCTGCGGGCGCGGCGCGTGGGCCGCACGGCACCATGCGCCCGCTCCTGCGCCTGGGGGCCGCCAGGTCCGTGCCGCCCCTCCGCTGTCCTCTGGCTTAGCGCACGTCCGCCGTCGGCCGCGGCGCGGGCACCGGCGTGTGCTGCACCAGCCCGGCCCGGTCGAGGTACTGCCACGTCGTAGTGCCATCATGCGGCGTCCCGGCGATCCGAATCGGATTCGCCCCGGCGCGCGGGACAATCGTGCGGAGCGCGTGCTGTTCGTAAAAAGCGTTCCAGGCGCTGGCCACATGGCGTGCATACTCCGGGGCCCCCAGCAGGCGGCTGGGGGTCGTTAATAGGAAGTGCACGAGCGCCCGGGCGGGCATCCCCTCGGTGAGCCCCGAATCCTGACAGACCGCCGGCCAGAACTGGGCGGCCTGCGGCGGGGCATAGCGGTAGGTCGCCAGCACGACGCTGAGCACCCCGCTGCGCAGGAGCTGGCGGCGTAACTGCCCTTGCATCGCGCCAAAGGCCGGCGTGGCTTCCCTGCTCCAGTCGCGGATGAGTTCGGCGCGCACAAAGGGATCGCGCAGGGTCAACAGGATATCGGTAAACAGGGCGTCTTTGGCATACCCCGTCGCCAGCACCGCCACGGCGCCGCTCATCGCCTTGAGCTGTTTGCCTGTCCACGCATACTGGCGCATGGCGGGATCGCTCTGATAGATATCGTCGAGGGAGCGCGCCAAATTCCGGTCGAACGATTCGTACACGCGACCGATCGCCGCCAGGGTGGGCACATCGATCTCCACGACGGTCAGCCAGGCGGCCAGCTGCTCCTGCACCAGGGCCGTCAGGGTATGCTGGCCATTGATGAGGAAGCGTTCGGTGCCAATGCGGGCGCAGTGAATCTCGGCACCCTGGCGCCAGTGGCCGGTGCGCAGCAGATGGCGGAGAAAGCGCACATGATGCGGGCGGAGCGGGCGCTGACCCTGGTAGGCGGTCGCCAGGAGTGCCTGCGCTTTCTCCGGGGTGACGAGCGTCAGGGCACTATTCATGCGTGGTCTGGACGGGGGGCGCGGGGACGAGGGCACGGGCATCGGGGTGTGGAGCGTGGCCATCAAGAGGCACCTTTCCTGCTGTTGGGTGATAGTGATACGGTCTCTCCGGGCACGCTGGGGGCGGGGGGCACACCCGTTCGCCCGCCCCCGTACATGCGCGAGTCTAGGTCGAGCTGCTGGGGCTCGTCTCCTGGACGGGTCAGCCGCGGTCCTCCCTCCCGAGGCGCTCGGGGAGGAGGCCGATGGACAGCGTTCTCCACCCGACCGAGTGCGCACGGGTCGTCAGGAGGGCTTTCAGGTCAAGGATACACGTAAGAGTAGCATAGGAGAGGCCCGTGGGCGATGGGGGGGCCATGCCAGCGATACGGTGGTGCGGCACGCCGACCTGGCCCTGGTCCAGGATTCCCCTACGTCGCGCACGCCTGGCGACCGTGTGCACTGGCTCGATGAAGTGTCCCCTCCGCCGGCGCTTCCTACCGCGTCCGGTGGGTGCGCGTCGTGGTGCCGAGGCCAGAGCACGCCCGTGGCCTGGGACAGCCGCCGGCACCTCCCAGCAGCGTGCCACCCCCTGACGCGTTGCGTAGGTGTTGTCCGGAGGCGTGCGGGGTGAGCTGTCTCTCTTGACCTAAGTATAGCGCGTCGTGACTGGATACACTGTTCGGTGCGCTTCAGCCGTTCCTTCACCCGCGGCTCCTGTCCCTGGTCAGCCGTCAGCGATCGGCTGACCAGGGAGAGCTGCCTGACGACAGCGCCGTGCACCCTGCAAGGCTAGAGCCCCAGGGCCTGCAAGCCCACGCGAGCCAGGTCCTCGTCTTCCTGGGCGGTGAGGCCGCTCACCCCAATCGCCCCCAGCACCGCGCCGCTCTGGGGATGCAGGACCACCACCGCGCCCTGCGCGGCGACCAGATTGGGATTGCCCATATCGCTGACGCTGCGGCCTTGGCTCTTCAGCCGTTCGGCGTAGGCGACGGAGTCCTGGCCGGACATGGCCGAGGTGTAGGCCTTGCGCACGGCGAAGGTTTGCGGATTGGGCCGGCAATGGTCCATCCGGCCATAGCTGAGCAAGTTGCCAGCGTCATCGACGATGGCAATGGCGACGGGACGGGTGGGCTCCTGGATGGCCTTATCCAGCATAGCATCCATGGCCCGGCGGGTCTGGTCCAGGCTGAGCAGCGGTTTCTGGTACATTCCCCCACCTCCAGTGATGTGTAGCATCTGTGTTGCGCGTCCTGCCGCCCATAGTAGCAGAACACCGGATGGGACTCCATGTCTTGTTGCATCGGGTGGGATCATGGACCAGCGGGCGCCTGCTGCCGCTCACCCCCATTGGGCCAGCACAACGCTGCACGACCCTATCCATCAGCCAGCCACGTGCCATGACCCCTGGGGGTGAGTATGATACCGGCCATCTGCACGGCAGCGTCTGGGAACGCACAACCGATGAGGTGCGCCATGGCCCGAACACCAACCGTCACACGAGACCAAGTCCCTGAGCCGCTCCGGGCGGCCTTTGATGCGGAGACCGCTGGGAGCGGGGGCACCATCGTTAGTGGTCCCGGTTCCGTGATGATCCATAACCAATGGTGTTAGTCTCTGAAAGACCAAGCAACGATATTGGTATTTTACAAACTAAACTCAGCGATCGAAAGAGGCACGAAACCCGACGCGTTGGGTTGGAAGCCATGCCACTGGACGAGGACATTGAAGGCCGCCATGGTGAAGGCCAGGCGCGCCTGAAAATAGGCCCAGCCCCGATGCATGACCTTTTTGAGATGGCAGACGAGTGTCAGCATCGCGAGCACCGTCTCTACCAACATACGGTCCTCCCACGCGCCGCGCTGACACAGTTTCAGGTTGGTCGGATCGCCCTCTGTGGCATGGAAGGCCATATCACTCAGGACAATCATCCGGTCTTCAAACTGGCGTACCAACCACTGAAACGTGTTATCTGCAACATTGGCCGTGGCACAGGCCCACCCTACGATCAACCCCGGAGTTTGGCCGGCGAAATGGGGCGTTTGTCCATCCTGGATGCCTCCTTGGTGATGGGGTGAACCACACAGAATATCGCGCCCCAATTGTTGCAGCCGGCGGGCGGTGGTGGCGATGTCATCTTGTAACGTCAGTCCGGTTAAATGCGCGATAAGCCCAACAACCACAGCTGGTTGCATGAAGAAGACATCTTGTAACGCATGAGGCGTCAATCCATCATCAAGCGGTTGTTTTTGCGTCTCTTGCGGCGTTAAGTCCTCTTGTAACGCCTGGGGTCCCCGTGCCTGGGGGCGCCAGTAACCCGGGTGGGCTCTGCGCCACTGCCGGACGCGTTCGACGTGGGTGGGACCTGTGAAGTAATCGCGGTTGCCTGGCTTCTGTAACCAGTGGTGTTGGCTCGCGGCTTTGCTCGCCTGCCGACACGCGGCCTTGGAGCAGTAGCGTTGGCGTTTGACGCTACGCGGGTCGGGAGGGCTTTGCACCAAAAGTCGTTCCTTCATAGGATTTTTAGGAGTGAAAATAGGTCTCTCTGGTCTCGAAAAAGCCTTCAAAATGAGGCTAAAAAGGTCTTATTGACCGATAGGTCAGCATACTGACCGGATTTTTGGTGCAAAGCCGGGTCGGGAGCAAAGAAGGTCTGACAATTCTTACACTTACGCTGACTCAGTGGACGTCTCATGGGCCTGCCTCTCCTCAGGCCCATGATCCATGGAGCGGGGTGTGGAAGGAAGAAAACGGTGAGGCAAAAAGCGCGTTGAAGAAGATCGAAGAACACGGAAGAAGGGGATAAATATCTGCTGTGGGGAAGAAGACGGAACGGCCTAACCGACAATTTTATCCGGGCCGTTTACATACAGTTTCTGGTCGCCGCTGACAAATTATCCGAAGTGGCGTGTCACAGGCCGTGATCGTCCTCCCTCAGCGCACTGTAGCGGGTGCGGACCGGGGGACGATAGGGCCGTGGGAGCATAGGGATGAAGCAGCGGCCAGCCGGAAGTGGAGACACTCCGACTGGCCGTCAGCCCCAGGCGCGTGGGTGATGGACCATAGGACGTGGCCCCTCAGCCTCACGCGCGCAGGGGATTGGCCCTGCATAGGCTCTTATCGGTGGCGCGGGCCCCCAGCATGAGCCGCTGGCGCTGCTGCGGAGGCCATGCCTGTCAGCGGCATCGCCCTCCGCCGCCGCTCTGTCGCGCCTCCATGCCCCTAGGGTCGGGAGGCCTCGGGCACGGTGAAGAGGAAGAGATCACCCGTCTTTAGGCCAGCCAGGGAACCCGGCGCCATGGACAAGACGATCGTTTGGCCCTCAGACGTCCGGACCTTCACGCGATGCGTAGCGGTATCCACGGTCGTGACGGTCGCCCGCACCGTCCCCTCGGCATCCTTGCCCCGGATGTCCGCGGCCGACTGGGAGGGGACCCGCACCGTGACGGGCTTCCCGTTCCAGTCGCGCGTGTGATACGTGGTGCTCGCGCCTTCCACCGACTCAATCGTGGCGCGCGGCGCGTTCGACGGCGGCGCAGCCCGGTCCGTACACCCCACCATGGTTGTCACGCAGAGGAAGGCCACCATCCCCACAAGGGGAAGAGCAGCGTGGTGAGCGATGCGTCGCAGCATGAGGAGTCCTCCTGTTGTCCAGCGTTGCCCCCGCCGCTATCCCCGGTACGACCACACCCCCCTGGGCGCCGTCCATCACGCCCATGGGCACCAAGAGGTGCGGGGCCATGCTCCGCCCCGGCTCCGCGGTTGAGAGCGTCCCTATAGAGAGAAGTATGCCTGCTGCACCGGAATCTT
>Ga0157379_10002415_pt1 | contig 15615 bp, 14 predicted proteins | sample S25metaG_FD_121802 | JGI IMG/M metagenome (GOLD analysis project Ga0157379, IMG submission 121802) | Switchgrass rhizosphere microbial communities from Kellogg Biological Station, Michigan, USA - S2-5 metaG | ecosystem: Host-associated > Plants > Roots > Rhizosphere > Soil | place: USA... | reverse complement strand
CGGGCCGTCCCAAGGGAGGCTTGCTCCCCCTCCGGGGGCAGCGAACGCAGTGAGCGTGGGGGTCCACCCCTACGCCGGCGCTACTTCCACCAGGCAATCGTAGAACGTCGCGGCGCGGCCGAGATCCGTGAGCGCCTGGCTCGTCACTGCGTTGGCGTTCTCGCCGCCGGGCGCGAGCTTGCGCCACCAGATCGACGGCGCAACGACCACGCCCGGTCGCGCACGGTCGGTCACGCGCGCCTGGGCCAGGAACGCGCCGCGGTCGTTGAAGATGCGCACGGGCGCACCGTCGGCGAGCCCGCGCGCGCGGGCGTCATCGGGATGGATCTCGAGCCGCGGGGACTTCTCCTCGGCGACGAACGCCGGCAGGTTCGCGAACGAGGAGTTGAGGAAGTTGCGCGCCGGCGGCGAGAGCAGCGCGAGCGGATAGCGTGATCCCAGCGCCGCGTTGGTCGCCACCGACTCGCGCGGCAGGATCACGGCGGGCAGCGGATCCTCGCCCTGCGCCTTCAGCTTTTCCGACCAGAATTCGCACTTGCCGGACGACGTCGGAAAATTGCCGTGCGCGAACGGCGCGTAGACCGCGGGCAGCGTAAGCCGCTGCCAGCCGTCGCGCTTCAGCGTCTCCCAATCCCAGCCCTGTGCGCGCGCATCGCTCGCACGGTAGGCGATGCGCGCGAGATCGTCGTCGCTGTCGGCGAAGCACGGCTCCGTGAACCCCATGCGCGCCGCGAGGCGGCGAAAGACCTCGGTGTTGGGCAGTGCCTCGCCCAGCGGCGCGATCGCCGGATTGTTGGCGAGTGCGTAGAGGTGGCCATACGAGCTGTGGATGTCCGTCTGCTCGAGCTGCGTGGTGGCGGGCAGCAGGATGTCGGCGAAGTCGGCGGTGTCGGTGCGAAAGATCTCGTGCACGACACAGAAAAGGTCCTCGCGCGCGAAGCCCGCGGCGACGCGGCCCGACTCCGGCGCGACAGCCACCGGATTCGAGTTGTAGACATAGATCGCACGCACCGGCGGGTCGCGGGCGTCCATCAGCGCATCGCCGATTGCCGACATGTTGATCGTGCGTGGCCTGCCGCGGATGAGATCGGGCCGCTCCAGCGCCGCGCTGTCAATCGGGTACGTGCCCGACGACGACAGCAGCGCGCCGCCGGCGGGGTCGCGCCACGCGCCGACCAGCGCCGGCAGGCACGCGACCGCGCGCACGGCGTTGCCGCCGCCGTGGACGCGCTGCATGCCGTAATTGACGCGGATCGCCGCGGGCCTGGTCGTGCCGTAGTCGCGCGCGAGGCGAACCACCTGCTCGACAGCGATGCCGCAGGTCTGCGCGACACGCTCCGGCGGCCATTCCGCTGCGCGCGCCGCGAGCGCGTCGTAGCCCACGGTGTAGCGCGCCACGTAGTCGCGGTCGACGAGATCCTCGGCGATGAGGACGTGCATCAGTCCGTACGCCAGCGCGGCGTCCGTTCCGGGCATCAGCGCAACGTGCTCGTGGCACTTCTCGGCCGTCGCGCTGCGATAGGGATCGATGGCGACCAGCCGCGCGCCGCGGCGCTTCGCTTCCTGCGCCCGGGTCCAGAAATGCAGGTTCGACGTGACGGCATTGCTGCCCCAGATCAAAATCAGACGGCTGTCGACGTAGCGCTCGACGTCCATGCCGACGGAGGCGCCGATGGCCGCGCCCCAGCCGGCTTTGCCGGCGGCCGCGCAGATCGTGCGATCGAGCAGCGACGCGCCCAGCCGGTGGAAGAACCGGCGGTCCATCGAGCCGTACTGGAGCAGGCCCATCGTGCCCGCATAGCTGTAGGGCAAAATCGCCTGCGGGCCGTCGGGCGACGCGGCGATCGCGCCGAAGCGCGTGGCGATCTCGTCCAGCGCCTCGTCCCAGGAAATGCGCGCGAAGCGCCCTTCGCCCTTGCGACCGACGCGGCGCATCGGCTGGAGCACGCGCTCGCGCGAATAGGTGCGGTCGAGATAGCGCGCGACCTTCGTGCAAAGCGTTCCACCCGTGGTCGGATGCGACGGGTCGCCCCGGATTGCGATCGCCTTGCCGTCCTCGACGGTCACGAGCATCGCGCACGTGTCCGGACAATCGTGCGGGCACGCGGCGCGCACGATGCGGCGGCCGGCGCCCGGTGGCGCGGAGTCGAGAGGCATCGGCGGATTGTAGCGGAAGGCCCGCACCCGCCCGCGCTGGTATTCTCACGCTCATGACCCTGCCGACTGTGGCGTTCGCCGATGGTGCACAGGTGCCGGCGCTGGGCTTCGGCACGTGGCGCATGGGCGAATCGGCGCGCCGCCGCGCGGCCGAGGTGGCGGCCGTGCGGCTCGCTGTCGATCTCGGGATGACGCTCATCGACACCGCCGAGATGTACGGTGACGGCGGCGCGGAGGAGATCGTCGGCGAGGCCGTCGCAGGACGCCGCGACGAGGTATTCATCGTCAGCAAGGTCTATCCGCACAACGCGGGGGCCAAGAGTGCGATCGCTGCCTGCGAGCGCAGCCTGAAGCGCCTGCGCACCGACCGCATCGATCTCTACCTGCTGCACTGGCGCGGCCGCATTCCGCTCGCCGAAACCGTCGCCGCCTTCGAGCGGCTGCGCGCTGAGGGCAAGATCGTGCGTTGGGGCGTGTCGAACTTCGATGTCGACGACCTGCAGGCGTTGTGGACGCTTCCCGACGCACACCGCTGCGCCGCGAACCAGGTGTTGTGGCATCTGGGCGAACGCGGTGTCGAATGGCGCCTCGTTCCCCTGTGCCGCGAGCGCAAGGTTGCCGTTATGGCTTATTCACCCGTCGGTCAGGGTGCACTGCTCGCGGACGCCGATCTGATCAAGCTCGCCAAGCGCGCGCGCATCACGCCGGCGCAACTCGCACTCGGGTGGCTGCTCGCGCAGCCCGGCGCCATTCCGATTCCGAAGGCCACGCAACCAGCGCACGTGCGCGAGAATCGCGCGGCGGCCGAGGTCATCGTCGACGACACGCTGCGCGCTGCGCTCGACGCCGCATTTCCGCCGCCGGATCGCGCCACGCCGCTCGTGGTCAACTAGCCTTCGCCTCTGCGGCCCGCGCAGTAGGTTACAACTGCGAATCTCGTGCCGTCCGTCCTCGCGCGCCAGCGCATCGCGCTGCGTTCGCTTCCTGTCCGTTCAAAGGGTTAGCGCATTGCCGACCAACGGCGTCGCGCCGTGGCACGGATGCTGCTCAAGGATGGTTGTCCCTCAAGACTTCCACGACCCGACAGGAGACGCACGTGAACTACACGCACTACGATTTTCTGGAGATCGCGCCCGGCGCGGACAGCGAGCGTGTCGAAACGGCCTATCTCGCGTTGCTCGAACGCATGCAATACGGTGCGAGCGATGCCGGTCAGGACCTTTCCGGCCTGGTTCGCCGCATTCACGCCGCTTACGACGTGCTGTCGGATCCCGGCAAGCGCGACGAATACGACCAGCACCTCGCGGCCGAGGCGGCCCGGGCGGATTCCGAGCTGAAGGCGATGCTCGACAATCCCGCGCCGCGCACGTCGCGTCGCGTGCAGGACATTCCCGCACCCCTCGCGATCGCCGTTGCGCATATGGCGCAAATGGCGGCCTGAGTCGGACCGATCAACCACCGGTTTGCGGTCGCCGGGTCAATCTAACTGCAAACAGCGATGCGGTCGGCGGCCGTTCTTTTGTCGGGCACCCGGAACGCTCCGCGGCGGAACCTGCGCCGCGATGCGGGCTTCCGGCGGTGCGTAGCGCGAGCAGGACTCGAGCGGCGTCGCGATTCCGGCGGCGGTTCCGTCCCGATCACCCAGTGGCGCCTCGCATCGATGTCCGCGCGCGCGCTGCCGCGCCGCTTCCGCCCGATGCCGCCGCTGCCGTCGCCATGCGGCTTTCTGGCGGCCGTCGTTCACTAGTCGGTTTTCCAGGGGGAAACATGGAGCGCTGCACCACGTGTCAGTTCTTCGATCGGCATGACGCCCGGGGCGCGGAAGGCAAGGCCGCGCAGTGGGGCCAGTGCCGTCGCAGCGCGCCGCGGCTGAACCCCATCAACGCCAAGCCGCACATGATCGAGGGCGTCTGGCCGCACGTGCGCGGCGACGACTGGTGCGGCGAGCACAAGAGCCTCGCCAAGCGTCTCGACACGCAGCTGGCCGCGATGCGCGACGATCCGCTGATGGGCAACCTGACGACCGACACGGTCGCGCCCGCGCGCTACATCCCCATCAGCCCGGCAATCGAGTCCGGGCACGGCACCACCGGCAATTGACGTCCCGCCGGCCGCGCGGCGGCCGGTTCTCCCGCGCTCGTAGCACCTGCGTTCGCGTCGCGCCTTTGAGCGCTCCGCGGGGCCGGCGCGGAAATCCGCTAAAATTCAACGTTTTCGTGCAAGCGGGCGGGATTTCGTGCGTGTCATTCGCGGCCTGCCGGCGTCGGCCGACGTTCCCGTCGCGCTGACGATCGGCAATTTCGACGGCGTCCATCGCGGCCATCAGGCGATGCTCGCGCGCCTCATCGAGGGCGAGGAGGATCTCCAACTCACACCGGCCGTGCTGACGTTCGATCCGCACCCGCGCGAGTCTTTCGCGCCGACGGCAGCGCCCGCGCGCGTGTCGTCGATGCGCGCGCGGCTCGAAGCCTTTCGCACGCTCGGCGTCGCGCGGACATTCGTCGCGCGCTTCGATGCGCGGCTCGCATCGCTCACGCCCGAGGCGTTCATCCACGACGTGCTCGAGGGCGCACTCAACGTACGCTGGCTGCTGGTCGGCGACGACTTCCGCTTCGGCAAGGGACGCGGCGGCAATCTCGCGCTGCTCCGTGCGACGTCGCGTCAGTTCAGCGTCGAGGGCATGCGCACGATCGCCATCGACGACGAGCGCGCGTCGAGCAGTGCGGTGCGCGCGGCGCTCGCGGCCGGCGACCTGCCGCACGCGAGCGCGCTGCTCGGCCGGCCGTTCTCGATCAGCGGCCGCGTGAGCCATGGCCACAAGCTCGGGCGCAGCCTCGGCTTCCCCACGGCCAACCTGCCGCTGCGCCACAAGCCGCCGCTCGCCGGGATCTTTGCCGTGCGCGTGCGCGGCCTCGACGGCGGCCCGAAGACCGGCGTCGCGAGCCTCGGGGTCCGCCCCACGATCGAGAGCGATGGCCGGCCGCTGCTCGAAGTGTTCATTTTCGATTTCGATCAACCGATTTACGGCCGCCGGATCGCGGTCGACTTCCTGCACAAGCTGCGCGACGAGGCCCGTTACGACGACCTCGACGCCCTGACAACGCAGATCCACACCGATGCGCAACAGGCGCGTGCGTACTTCGCCGCGCAGGACACCCATGCCCGCTGACGCCAAGCCCGATTACAAATCCACGCTGAACCTCCCCGACACACCGTTCCCGATGCGCGGCGACCTTGCCAAGCGCGAGCAGGGCTGGGTGCGCGAATGGCAGGAGAAGCGCGTCTACCAGGCGATCCGCGCCGCGTCGCAGGGACGCCCCCGCTTCGTCCTTCACGACGGCCCGCCCTATGCGAACGGCGACATCCACATGGGGACGGCGTTCAACAAGATCCTGAAGGACATCGTCGTCAAGAGCCGCACGATGGCGGGCTTCGACGCGCCCTACGTGCCCGGCTGGGACTGCCACGGCATGCCGATCGAGGTGCAGATCGAAAAGACGTACGGCAAGCACCTGTCGACGGCCGAGACGCAGCGGCTGTGCCGCGCTTACGCCACCGAGCAGATCGCGCGGCAGCGCCTGCAGTTCCAGCGTCTCGGCGTGCTGGGCGACTGGGAGCACCCGTACACGACGATGGCCTTCAAGAGCGAGGCCGACGAGATCCGCACGCTCGGCGCCGTGCTCGAGCGCGGTTATCTGTATCGCGGGCTGAAGCCGGTCAACTGGTGCTTCGACTGCGGCAGCGCGCTCGCCGAGGCCGAGGTCGAGTACGAGGACCGCACGGACATGGCGATCGACGTCGCCTTTCCGCTGACCGACCCCGCGGAACGCGCGAAGCTGGCGCAGGCGTTCGGGCTCGCGAGCCTGCCCGAGGGACGCGTGCAAGCGGTCATCTGGACGACCACGCCCTGGACGATTCCCGCCAACCAGGCGCTGAACGCGCATCCGGACTTCACCTATGCGCTGGTAGCGACGGAGCGCGGCGTGCTGCTGCTTGCCGAGGACCTCGTCGCGGCATGCCTCGCCCGCTACAAGCTTGCGGGCACCGTCATCGCCACGGCCAAGGGCGCGGCGCTCGACCGCATCGCGTTCCACCATCCGTTCTACGATCGCGCATCGCCGGTGTACCTCGGCAGCTACGTCACGCTGGAGCAGGGCACGGGCCTCGTCCACAGCGCCCCCGCCTACGGCATCGACGACTTCAACTCGTGTCGCCGCTACGGCATGCACGACGACGACATGCTGAATCCGGTGCAAGGCGACGGCCGCTACGCCGCCGACCTGCCGTTCTTCGGCGGCCTGAAGATCTGGGATGCCAATCCACTGATTGTCGACAAGCTGCGCGAAGTGCACGCGCTCCTCCACGCCGAGAAGCATCCCCACAGCTACATGCACTGCTGGCGGCACAAGACGCCGATCATCTATCGCGCGACCACGCAGTGGTTCGCGGGCATGGACGACGTGCCCGGCTATCGCGGGACGAAGCCCGCGGCGAGCCTGCGCAGCACCGCGCTCGCCGGCATCGAGGCGACGCAATTCTTTCCCAGCTGGGGCAAGTCGCGCCTCTACAACATGATTGCGCACCGCCCCGACTGGACGCTGTCGCGGCAGCGGCAGTGGGGCGTGCCGCTGCCGTTCTTCGTCGACAAGGCCACGGACGAGCTGCATCCCGATACGCCCGCACTGCTCGAGCTCGCGGCGTGCAAAGTGGAGGAGGGTGGCATCGAAGCGTGGTTCGAGGCGACGCACGAGGATTTCGGCGTCGATCCGGCGCGCTATCGCAAGCTGACGGACACGCTCGACGTATGGTTCGATTCAGGCTCGACGCACCAGACGGTGCTGGGCGGCCCCGAAGGTCGCACCACCGGCGCGGGCTCGCACACGCGGGACACGGGCTTTCCGGCCGATCTCTATCTCGAGGGCTCGGATCAGCACCGCGGCTGGTTCCACTCGTCGCTGCTCGTGTCGTGCATGCGCAATGGGGTGCCGCCGTACAAGGCGCTGCTGACGCACGGCTTCGTCGTCGACGGCGAAGGCCGCAAGATGTCGAAGTCCAAGGGCAACGTCGTCGCGCCGCAGAAGATCGCCGATTCGCTCGGCGCCGAGATCATGCGGCTGTGGGTCGCGTCGACCGATTTCTCCGGCGACATGGCGATCGGCGACGAGATCCTGAAGCGCGTCGTCGAAAGCTACCGGCGCATTCGCAACACGCTGCGCTTCCTCATCGCCAACACTGCCGATTTCGAGCCGGCGCGCCACGCGGTGCCGCCCACGGAAATGCTCGAGATCGACCGCTTCGCGCTCGCGCAGGCGCGAATGCTGTCGACAGCGGTGCAGCAGGACTACGCGAATTACGACTTCCATCTCGTCGTGCAGCGGCTGCAGACGTACTGTTCCGAGACGCTCGGCGGCTTCTATCTCGACATCCTGAAGGACCGCCTCTATACGTCCGCCCGGGAGGGTCTGCCGCGGCGCTCCGCGCAGACGGCGCTCGCCCACATCCGCGATGCGCTGCTCGAGCTCATGGCGCCTGTGCTGTCGTTCACGGCGGAGGAGGCGTGGCGCATCGTGCATCCCGACGATCCGACGATCTTCGTGCGCGTGTGGCAGCGCGCGTTGCCCGAGATCGCCGAAGCCGCGGCGCTCGTCGCCCGCTGGGATCGGATCCTCGCCGTCCGCGCCGTCGTGCAGAAGGAGCTCGAGGACGTGCGGCAGACGGGTCGGATCGGCTCGTCGCTGCAGGCCGAAGTGACGATCACCGCGCCGCCGGACGAGCATGCCGCGCTGGCAGCGCTGGGCGACGACCTTCGCTTCGTGCTGATCACGTCCGCGGCAACCGTGCAGCCGGGCGCCGCACTCGCGGTCGCCGTCACGCCGAGCGCCCACGCCAAGTGCGAGCGCTGCTGGCACTGGCGCGCGGACGTCGGCGCCGCTGCGCAACATCCGGGTCTGTGCGGACGCTGCGTGGCCAACCTCTTCGGCGCCGGCGAGCCGCGGCGCTTCGCGTGAGCGCACGGTGAAGGCGCACTGGACACGCTGGCTCTGGCTCTCGGCGCTGGTGATCGTGCTGGACCAGATCACGAAGCAGGCGATCGTCGCCTCGTTCCGACCCGGCGAGGCGCTGCCGCTGACGTCGTTCTTCAGCCTGGTGCTCGCGTTCAACACCGGCGCGGCGTTCAGCTTCCTGGCCGGGGCGGACGGCTGGCAGCGCTGGCTGTTTGCAGCCATTGCGGTGACCGCCTGCAGCGTGATGGCGTGGCTACTCCGGCGCGGCGGCACGACGCTGTTCTGCGCCGGCCTCGCGCTCATCATCGGCGGAGCGCTCGGCAACTTGTACGACCGCCTCGTCCTCGGCCACGTCGTCGACTTCCTGCTGTTCCACTATCAGGAATGGCACTATCCTGCCTTCAACGTCGCGGACAGTGCGATCACCGTGGGCGCCGGCGCGCTGATCCTCGACAGCTTTCGCCAGCGGCGCGCGAGCGGCGCCGCCACCGAGGATCGATGACCATGGACCTCCTGCTCGCCAACCCTCGCGGTTTCTGCGCGGGCGTCGATCGCGCGATCGCGATCGTCGAACAGGCGCTCGCGCAGTTCGGCGCGCCTATCTACGTGCGCCATGAAGTGGTCCACAACCGTTTCGTCGTCGACGACCTGCGGCGGAAGGGCGCCGTATTCGTCGAGCGGCTGGACGACGTGCCGCAAGGTGCCACGCTGATCTTCAGCGCGCATGGCGTATCGAAGGCGGTGCGCGCCGAGGCGGAAGCACGCGGCCTCAAGGTCTTCGACGCCACCTGTCCGCTCGTCACCAAGGTGCACGTCGAGATCGCCAAGCTGCACGCGCAGGGCTTCGACATCGTGATGATCGGCCACGCCGGACATCCGGAGGTCGAAGGAACCATGGGACAGTGCCGGGACCGAGTGTCGCTCGTCGAGTCGGTCGCCGACGTCGCTTCGCTCGTGGTGACGAACCCGCTGCGCGTGGCCTACGTCACGCAGACGACGCTGTCCGTCGACGACGCTGCGGCGATCGTCGTCGCGCTGCAGGCGCGCTTTCCCGGCATCGTCGGCCCGCGGAAGGACGACATCTGCTACGCGACGCAGAACCGTCAGGATGCGGTCAAGGCGCTCACCTCGCAGGTCGACGTGGTCGTCGTCGTCGGCAGCCGGAACAGCTCCAACACGAATCGCCTGCGCGAAGTGGCCGAGCTGCGCGGCATTCCCGCGCACATGGTCGACCGCGCGGACGAGCTCCAGCCCGCCTGGTTCGAAGGCCACCGCCGCATCGGAGTCACGGCGGGCGCTTCGGCGCCGGAGGTGCTCGTCCGGGAGGTCATCGCGCGCCTCGAGGCGCTTGGTGCGCACGAGGTGGCCGAACTGCACGGCGTGGTGGAGAAGGTCGTGTTTCCGCTGCCGCGCGGCCTCACCGGAACCGCGGTGGTCAAGGCGCCCGAAGTCGGACCGGGCTCGCGGTAGCCCTTCAGCGCTCCGCAGTGACGCGCTCGCGCCGAAACCACGCGAGCACGCCGCCGAAGGCCACGAGCGCAAGCAGCGCGGCGCTGCCGGCGACCACCGCGTGCCTGCCGGGCTCCGTGAGCGCGCGCACGCAGCCTTCGGCGACGTAGAACGGCAGGACGAGCGCCAGCCATTGGCGCGCGCGCCGCTGCCCGCGCACGACCCCGGGCAACAGCAGCACGAGCGGCAGCGCCTTCAGCGCGAGCCAGCCGCTGCCGGGCCGCAACGGCGCCAGCGCCACTTCCCACAGGACGAGCAGCAGCGTCAGCGCCAGCGTCGCGGCGATGGCGACACGCGCGGCGCGCGGCGGCGGCGGCGTCACGCGGCGCGCCGCCTCACTCGACCGACACGTAGTCGAAGATCTCGAAATCGGGACCCTGGTCGACGCTTTTCACCAGCACGGCCACCTCGATGCCGCGATGGCGCCACAGCCGTACCGCCTGTTCGACGCCGTAGGCGCCCACCGGGGCGACGAGCTGATCGGGCGTCGCGCTGTTTGGGGCTGCGCCGCCGCTTTCGCCCGGCAGGATCACGACCGGCGTCGGCGCCGCGCCCGACGCTTCGGCGAGCGCTGCGGTCGCCGCCTCGGGAGCGTCGCTCAGCAGCTCGCAGCCGAACTCGAGCGCGGTGATCTCCGGCGCGTTGCGGAACCAGCGGACGATTGCCGCCTGCGGATTCTTCCGCCCTTCGACCTCGATCGCGACCAGTTCGCCGATGTGCAGCGGCGTCGTCGCGGCGCCGACCTGCCGCAGCGCGTACCCGCCCGGCGTCTGGTTGAGAATCTGGCAGGTCGAGGCGCTGGGCAAGTCGACACCCGCCGTGACATCGCCGTCGGCGGCGTGCCGGCTGGCGTGCCAGACGCCGAAGAGGCCCGTCCACACGCGGACGCGCCCGCGCGACGGCAGCCGCCCGAATTGGCGCGCCGGCGGGATCGCCCATTGCCGCAGCATGCGGCGCAAGAGCGCGATGTGGCGCGGGCGCAGCGTCGCGTCGCGCCGCAGTCCCGCGGGGATCTCGCCGCCGGATTCGATCGTGGTGAGCTGTTCCTGGAGGTGGAACGCGAGGTCGTAGGTCAGCAGGAACAGCTTCGATCCCTGCACCGAGCCGCCCTTGTTCGCCGAGAACGGCGGAAAGTCATGGCCGACGGGGACGATCGCCACCGCTTTTTGCATCCGGTGGACGGGCGCGACGTCCGTGAGCTTCGCGAGGTGCGCGTGGTCGTGGAGGTAGCGCACGACGGATTCCACCTGTCCCGGCACGAAGCCGTAGGGATTCGACAGCGCCAGCAGCAGCGACTGTATGTACATGAGCTCGGGCGTGCGCTCGGACGCTTCCGCACCGAGCGTCGTCTGGTGCACGTCCCGCAGGCGGGCGTACACGTAGACGGCGTGCATGTCGTGCCAGGTGAGCCCGGGCACCGGCGCGTACGCCGCGTAGCTGTTGACGAGCACGCGGCCCGACGACTGCAGCGCCCGGCGCACGAGCGCCGCGAGCAACCGCTGGCCACCGAGCGAGATCCGTTTCTCGGCCTCGCGCGCCAGGAGCCGCTTCCAGGTGTGGGACAACTCCACCGCCAGCACGACGGCGGCGCGCGCGGCGTGCTGCGCATCGCCCGTGAGCGGCTGCGTGCCCTTGGCGAAACGCTGGAGCAGCGGCGGCCACAGCGCGGTCGCCGCCTTCCAGTAGAGCGATGCAATCTCCATGCGGCGCGAGTCCGACAGCTCCGTCCGGTTCGTGGAGGCAACGGCGTCGCCCATCAGCCGCGCCGTCGTGACGGTGTCGCGCTTGGCGATTTGCTCCAGCCATGGACCGAGCTTGGCGACGCGCGTTTCCGCGCGTGTCTCGCCGTCGGCGTCGAGCGACGGAAAATTCAGCGCGAGCTTCATCGTCGAAGTCAGGCGGCGCGCAGAAAGGCCACCACCGGCGCGACCTGTTCGGGCGGCAGCAGCGTGGGTGCGTGACCGACGCCGGCAAACTCGATGACCCGCGGCCGCGGGCCGCGCGCCGCCATTTCTGCCGCGGTGGCGGCCGAGAGGAGATCGGACGCCGCACCGCGGAGCACGAGCGTCGGACAGGCGATCGCGTCCCACACGCTCCACAACGATGGTGGCGCCGGCTGCTGGCGAAACGGCACGGCGATGCCGGGGTCGTAGGCGAGTCCCCATCGGCCGTCAGCGCGTTGGCGCACGTTGGTGCCGACGACATGCGCCCACTGCTCGTCGGACAGTGGCCCGAAAGGCGCCGAGATCTGCCGCAGATAGCGATCGATCTCGGCGTACGTCGCGAACGTCGGATCGGTGCCGAAGTACTCGGCAATGCGCGCGAGCGCGACGGGCTCGATCACCGGGCCGACGTCGTTGACGACGAGCCGTGCGACGGGCGATCCCGACATCGACGCCGCCACCATGCCGAGGAGGCCGCCCATCGACGTGCCGACCCAGCTCACGGTCTCAACGCCGCTCCGCGCGATCAACGCCGTGAGCGTCGTGAGGTAGGTGGGAAACACGTAGTCGGCGGGATCGGCCAGCCAGGCGCTGTTCCCGCGGCCGGGCATGTCGACGGCCAGCACGCGATGCGTGGGCGCGAGCGCCTCACCGAGAACGTCGAAATCGCGGCCGTTGCGGCCCACGCCGTGCACGCACACGACCACTGCGTCGTTCGCGGGATCGCCCCACTCGTAGTAGACGACCGAATGAAAGCCGTGGGGCGAGAGGCTGCGCAGTTCGAGCGTGCGCGGAGGGGTTTGCGTCAGCATGCGGAAGTGTTCCTGAATCCGGCGGCGATTGTACGTGATCGACGTCGGCCGGGAGGTGCGTCGAGCGCCTCATCCGGCGTCGAGGCGATAGAGGGGAACGTAGGCCGGGCGATCGTCGGCGAGGAACGCAGCGATCTCGTCGGCACGCGCCATCGCGTCGGCGTGGCCCAGCGCGATCAGCGCACGGCAGAAGGCGCGGTCGAACAGCAGGTAGGACAGCAGGTTCGCGCCGGTGCCGCGCGTGCTGCCGAAACCGCGGAGCAGCGTGCGCACGCCCGCCGGCAGCTGCTCTTCGTGCGCGAGCGCCAGCGGGCCGATGTCCTGCGACGGCGCCAGCACCAGCGCGTCGACGTGCGCGAGCGCGAGGCCGTGGCGTCCCAGACTTACCGGCGGCACGAGCGCGGCGAGCCGGTTCATCTGCGCAAGCCGCTCGAGGTCGGCACCGAGGTTATCGAGAAAAATCGACGACAGCGCATGTCCCGCCACCTGCCCGAATGACGGATAGGCGGGTCCGTCGGCCGACGGCGGCGGGCGCTGGCCGGCGAACTGGCCGACCGCGATCACCAGGATGCGCCGGGCGCCGAGATGCAGCGCCGGGGACAGCGGCGTCAGCTGCCGCACCGAGCCGTCCATGTAGTAATCGTCGGGAAGCCGCACCGGCGGAAAGATGAACGGTATCGCCGTCGATGCCATCAGGTGCGCAATCGAAAGCGCGGTCGCTTCGCCCCGGCGCCGCATGCGCTGCCACGGCACGCAATCGGCGCGGCCCTGGAAGAATGTCACGGCGTGACCGCTGCCGTAGCTCGTCGCATTGACGGCGAGCGCGGCCAGCGCGCCGGCGTCGACGTGCGCGCGCACGCGGTCCAGGTCCGCTACACGCGCAAGCAGTGTCGCGAGCGGGGCATTGTCGAGCATCGCAGCGACGCCGGGAGGCGCCGTGCCGACGCCGGTCATCGCTGCCAGGAAGCGCATGCCATGACGCGAGAGCGTCGCGAAATCGGCGTGATAGACATCGGCGACGTCGATGCGTCGCCACCAGCGCAACAACCGGGCGACGCCGCAGCGGAAGTCGTCCGTGTGGGTGGCGAGCGCCGCCGCGTTGATGGCCCCCGCCGACGTGCCGCAGATCACCGGAAACGGGCGGGGGTGGCGACGGCCCAGGATCTTCGCCACGGCCCGCAGCACGCCCGCCTGGTAGGCCGCGCGTGCGCCGCCGCCGGAGAGCACCAGTGCGGTGGGCGTGCCTGTGTGCTTCACGCGCGCAGCGTGCGATCGAGGATCATGAGCATCGCCGCCGTGGCGCCCCAGATGTAACGGTCGCCGTAGGGTATCGCCCAGAAATCGCGGCGCAGCGTGCCGAGCATGCGGAAATGCCGCTTCTGGTTTGCGGGATCGAGGAGGAAGGCGAGCGGCACTTCGAAGACGTCGGCGACCTCCAGCGGATCGGGCCGGAGCTCGAACGGCGGCTCGATCCAGCCGACGACCGGTGTCACGCGGTAGCCGGTGACCGTTTCGTACTCCGCAAGCTCGCCCAGGACGGCGACGCGCGTCGCGGGCAGTCCGACTTCCTCCGTCGCTTCGCGCAGTGCGGCCGCGACCGGATCGCGATCCTCAGGCTCGACGCGACCGCCCGGAAAGCTGATCTGCCCCGCGTGATCGGACAGATCGGCGCTGCGCTGCGTCAGCAGCACGTGCAGGCCGCTATCGCGATTGACGAGCGGCACGAGCACCGCTGCGGGGGTCGCGGCGCCGTCGCGGCCGGGCAGCCGGAAGCCGTCATTCAGTCCGCGCGCATCGTCGGGCGCCGGACGTGCGAGGCGGTCGGCGAGCCAGCGGCGCTGCGCGGCGGGAGAGAGGTCGAACAGGGGCAGGGGCATCGACACGGCCGGGCGCCGTCATGCGCTGCGCCCGGAGCGCCGATTCTACCGCTGTGCGCGCGCCGGCTCGTCCGCCACGGCAAACGCTCGGCTGCGCAGCGGCGTGAGATAGGCAATGTCGCCCGGTCGCAGCGCAAGGCCGTGGTAGCGATCGGGCGGCAACTCGACGTTGACGGTGTCGCCCGACGCCTGCAAGGCAAATTCGAGCCGCGCGACGGGTCCGATCGCGGCGCCGTGCACGAAGCGACCCGCAAGCGCCGCGGGGGCGGGCACGCGTGCGACGGCGATCTCGTGGGGACGCGCGTAGGCGTCGGGGGCGCCGTCCGCCCCGGGCAGCCGGTTCACGTGGCCGAGAAACTCGAGGACGAAGGGGGTCGCCGGATGGTCGTAGACCGCCTCCGGCGTGCCGATCTGCTCGATACGGCCGTGGTTCATCACGACGACGCGGTCGGCAACTTCCAGCGCCTCCTCCTGGTCGTGAGTGACGAACACGCTCGTAACATGAACCTCGTCGTGCAACCGCCGCAGCCAGCGGCGCAGTTCTTGCCGCACGCGGGCGTCGAGCGCGCCGAACGGCTCGTCCAGGAGCAGCACGCGCGGCTCGACGGCCAGTGCGCGCGCGAGCGCAATGCGCTGCCGCTGGCCGCCGGAGAGCTGGTGCGGGTACCGATCGGCGAGCCAGTCGAGCTGCACCAGCTCGAGCAGCGTCATCACCCGCTTGCGGATCGCACCTTCGGCAAGGCGTTGCGCCCGTGGCCGCACGCGCAGGCCGAAGGCGACGTTTTCGAAGATCGTAAGGTGGCCGAAAAGCGCGTAGTGCTGGAATACGAAGCCCACCTGCCGCTCGCGCGCGTGGCGTTCGGTCGCGTCCTCGCCGTGGAACGACACCGCGCCTTCGTCGGGCGACTCGAGCCCGGCGATGATGCGCAACAGCGACGTCTTGCCGGATCCGGAGGGGCCGAGCAGTGCGAGGAGCTCGCCCGTCTTCACCTCGAGGTCGATGCCGTCGACGGCCACGAAGGCGCCGAAGCGTTTGGTGATGTGCGCGAGCTCGATGCTCATCGGCCGTCTCCGGGATGCGATGCAGAAGTAAAACGGGTGCGCCGCTCGACGACGTACTTGAGAAGCAGGGTGACGAGGGCGAGCATCGCCAGCAGCGACGCCACGGCGAACGCCGCGGCGAACTGGTATTCGTTGTAGAGGATCTCGACGTGCAACGGCAGCGTGTTGGTGGCGCCGCGGATATGACCCGAGACGACCGACACCGCGCCGAATTCGCCCATCGCCCGCGCGTTGCAGAGGATGATCCCGT
>Ga0157379_10002411_pt1 | contig 15618 bp, 12 predicted proteins | sample S25metaG_FD_121802 | JGI IMG/M metagenome (GOLD analysis project Ga0157379, IMG submission 121802) | Switchgrass rhizosphere microbial communities from Kellogg Biological Station, Michigan, USA - S2-5 metaG | ecosystem: Host-associated > Plants > Roots > Rhizosphere > Soil | place: USA... | reverse complement strand
GTACTGACGACGAACAGCGAGTTCATGAGCTTCGCGCGCCAGATGGCGCGTCTGGAGGAAGACGGCTCGGCCATAGTCACGCGCATCGCGACCGAACCATTCGACAGCTTCCAGCAGCGCTTCAGCGCAGCCGCGCGCAGCGATGGCGTCGATCTCGTCTATGTCAGCCAGGTCTTTTTCGATTCCGGCTTCGCCGTGCCCGATCTTGCCGGTCTGGTGGCAGCCGTGCGCGACGATGACACGTATGTGGTAATCGACGGGTATCATGGCTTCATGGCGCTACCGACAAATCTGGGTGCGGTCGCGCGCCGCGTTTTCTATCTCGCCGGTGGCTACAAATATGCGATGGCCGGCGAAGGCGTTTGCTTTCTGCACTGTCCGCCGGGTTACGGTCTGCGACCGCGCGACACTGGCTGGTACGCGGGATTTTCGGCACTCGAAGGTGGCGGCTCCGCCGTCCACTATGCCTCCGATGGCAGCCGCTTCCTCGGCGCGACGTTCGATGTGACGGCGCTCTATCGCTTCAATGCCGTGCAGAACTGGCTGTCGGATCAGAACCTGACGATTGAAAACATGCTGGCGCATGTCCGCAACATCGAGCAGGAATTCCTCAAGGCGAGCCGGTCCGCTGATGTCAGCGCCGCCAATTTCGTTGTCGCTGACGACAGGCAACGCGGACGGTTTCTCGCCTTTAGCACCAAGCGCGCGGGCGCGATCGTGGCCGAACTCGCAGAACGAAACATCATCGTCGATCACCGCGGCGATCGTCTTCGGATCGGCTTTGGCATCTACCATGCGGAAGAGGATGCGCGACGATTGGCTGTCGCTTTAGCGTAAGACCGCCGCCAGCGACGCGTAGAGCGGGTTGGCCGTGTCGAATACATAGTCGGCATCTTGCGTCGTGGCCGGCGCATCGCAGCCTTGCTTGCGCAGTGACGCAATCGCGTCCATCAACTTCTGGCGCGGACAGAGAATTGCATACTCGCCGGTCGGATCGGTCGGTCGCGACAGCACCGAAGCGCCTGCTTCTTTCGCCAATGCGGCGAGAATCTTGTCGGCATGCTGATCGAGGCGCACGCGCAGGATCTGCGAGGTCTTCGCGCGTTCGCGCGCGCCGAGCCGGGCCAGCAGCGCCTCTGCCGCGGCGCGCGCCGGGGCGTCCCAATCCGCGGTAAGCGAGGCGGCAAGTTGCGCCTGGCTTTCGAGGATCGTGCCGTCTTCGAGCGTCTTCAAACCGTTGGCCGCAAGCGTCGCACCGGTCGTGGTGATGTCGACGATGGCTTCGGCCGTGCCCGCGGCCGGTGCGCCCTCGGTCGCACCGGCGCTTTCGACGATGCGATAGTCCGAGATGCCCATGTGCGCGAAGAAGCTGCGCGTCAGTTGCAGGTACTTGGTCGCGATGCGCAGGCGGCGGCGATGTTTCTGCGCGAAGGCGGCGCAGACATCGTCGAGGTCGGCCATGGTGGAAACGTCGATCCAGTATTGCGGCACGGCAACGGCCACATTGGCGAAGCCGAAGCCGAGCGGCTTGATGAGATGGATGCGGCCGGCCAGCTCGGGCGCCTGCTCGCGCAACAAATCCTCTCCGGTGACGCCCAGATGCACGTCGCCGGAGATCAGCGAGGTCGCAATCTCCGACGCCGAAAGCAGCATGACTTCGATGTCCGCAAGGCCGATGAGCGTGGCGCGATAGCCGCGCGCACCGGCCGACTGTTTCAAACCGGCGCCGGCATCGGCAAAATATTCTTGCACCTGTTCCTGCAAGCGACCTTTGGAGGGAACAGCGAGCGTCAGCGGGGCCATCACGCGCCTCCCGCAAAGCGTCGCGCGGCGAGCACGCGTTCGGTGCGGATGGCGCAGCCCACCGCCGAGATCGCGCGATTGGCGCCAAGTGCTTCGAGCAAGGTGTCGTAGCGCCCGCCGCCGGCGACCTGGACTCTGCCTTCGGCGTCCTGCGACCAGAGTTCGAAGACGAAGCCGGTGTAGTACTCCATGTTGCGACCGAACCGCGCCGCGAACGAGACGCGCGCCGGATCGATGCCGAGCGCCTTCAGCGCAGAGAGCCGCTGTTCCATCGCTGCCAGCGGCGCGTCGAGCTTGATGCGCGCGTTCTTGGTCAGCATGCGGATCTCACCGAGTGCGGATTGCGCGGTGCCGGAAATGTTGAGCAGACTGGTGATCACTCGGGTGATCTTGGGATCGAGTCGCAACGCAGCCGCGTCCGCCGCCTGCTCCATCAGTCGCTCGACGATTTCCTCGCGGGTGCGCGCGCCTTGCGGCGCATCGGCGACCATGTCCATCAGACCTTCGATCGCCGCGCGCGACTCCGTAGCGCTCAAACCGCCGAGCGAGCCGAGCAGGCGTTGCGTGTCGGTTGCCGCCCCGTGCGTCAGGCGGTTGAGCAATGCTTCGAAATAGCCGGCGCGCCAGAAGTGGCGCTTGAGCCGTGCCCGCCACTGCGCCGGCACGTCGAGCGCGTCAACCAGTGCGCCGAACAACGCCAGATCGCCGACCTTCAAGTCGAAGTCATTGAGTCCCGCCGCACGTAGTGCTTCGACAGCGAGGGACATGATCTCGATCTCGCCCGCTGCGCGGTCTTCGAGGCCAAGCAGTTCGGCGCCCGCCTGGAAAAATTGCGTCGGGCGGTGCGGCTCGTTCGGCTGATGACGAAAGGCCAGGCCATTGTAGGAAATGCGCTGCGGAAACGGCGCGCCAGAATCTACCGCCATCTTGCAGATCGGAATGGTGAGGTCCGGGCGAAGGCAAAGTTCGCGACCCGACGGATCGGTCAAGGTGAAAGTGCGGCGGCGGATTTCCTCGCCCGAACGATCGAGGAATATGTCGGCCGGCTGCAACACGCTCGGCTCCTGGCGCGTGTAGCCGCGCGCCGCCATGCATTTCAGCATCGCGACGGCTTGGCCGTTCAGTGCGTCGATCGCGGGCGTGTCGTAGTGGGGAAAGGCAGGCATTTCAGCGACTTCGCGTGAGAAGCTCACGCACTTTCGTAACCAAGTCAGCGCGCCTGACCGCGATCTCGGCTTGATGTTTGCCAATCCACTCGGCCCGACTCTCGACCGTTTTCGCAAGTTCGGCGCCGAGCGCCAAATCCTTGATCTTCACCGTTCCGGCCGCAGCCTCGTCCGGCCCCTCGATCACGACAAGGGCGGCGCTGCGCTTGTCGGCATATTTGAACTGGTCGCCGAGCTTGCCGGTACCGACATAGGCCTCGGCGCGGATATTCGCCTGGCGCAACTCACGCACCACTTTGAAGGCCGGCTTCGCGTCATTCTTGTCGAACACGGTGACGACGACGAGCGGCGCACTTTCCGCAATTGGGGCTTTGCGCATCTGCAACGCGGTGAGAAGGCGACTGACGCCGATGGAAAAACCGACTGCCGGGGTCTTTTGTCCCGTGAAGCGCGCGACAAGATCGTCGTATCGTCCGCCGCCGCCAACCGAACCAAAGACAACATCCTGGCCCTTCTCGTTCTGCACCGGAAAGGTGAGCTGTGCCTCGAATACCGCGCCGGTATAGTAGTCGAGACCGCGGATGATCGAAGGATCGACGACCACGCGCTTCTCGTCGTATCCCGCGCTATCAAGAAGGCCAACGATCGCGCGAAGTTCGGCTGTGCCAACGTCGCCGACGCTGCTTCCTTTCACATCACCTTCGAGATTGGCGATCGTGTTCTCGTTGCGCGGCACGGAACTGAGGGCCCCGGCAATGTTCAATATCTTAATTACAGTTTCTTTCGGAAGGTCGACGCCTTTTGTGAAGTCGCCCGATTCATCCTTTCGGCCGGCGCCTAGTAGCGCGGAGACGCCTCCTATTCCGATGCGATCAAGTTTGTCGAGAGCACGCAAAACCGCGCCGCGGCGCTCAAGTACTTCATCGGAGCCAGTGACAGCCAGCCCAGCAACTTCGAGCAAACCATCGAGTACTTTTCGACTATTCACCTTGATCACATATTCGCCACGCTTGAGACCAACCGCTTCCAACGTGTCGGCGAACATCATGATCATCTCGGCATCGGCCGCGGGTGAAGAAGTACCGACGGTGTCGGCGTCGCACTGGATGAACTCGCGATAGCGTCCCGGTCCCGGCTTGTCGTTGCGAAATACCGTGCCTATCTGATAGCGGCGAAAGGGGCGCGGCACGGATTGTTGATTCTCGGCGACATAACGCGCCAGCGGTGCGGTCAGATCATAGCGCAGCGACACCCATTGCTCGTCATCGTCGCGGAAGGAGAATACGCCGGCATTGGGCCGATCGACGTCGGGCAGGAACTTTCCGAGCGCATCGGTATATTCGAGGAACGGCGTTTCGAGCGCGTCGAAGCCATAGCTCTCGAACGTGCGCCGGATCGTCTCCAGCATGCGCCGCTCGGCCGCAAGCTCGCCCGCGGCACGGTCGCGGAAACCGCGCACCGTCCGTGCCTTAGGTCGGGATTGCTTGCCGTCTGCCATGACACGCCTTCAGGTCGAGCGGCCTTGTAAAGGCTGGGGAGTCCCGGGGCAAGGAAACCATCGTACCCCTCCCCCGCTAGGTTCTGACTCGACTCAAATCTAACGTGTCATGGCCCGCAACTGCGGGCCATCCAGCTGACGCGGATTGTGTTTCGCAGAACCGTGTTTGATCCAACTGGGTGGCCCGCACTCCGGCGGGCCATGACAAGTTATTAAGTTTGTTCAAGACAATTGCATACAACCCTACTTCGCGTTCGGAGCGGCCGCCGGATGCTTCGCGGCATAGAGCGCCTGCGCCTGCTGCAAGGCATAGGCGCGGATCGCCTTCGCGTCATCGGCGGTCAACAGGTCCGCGAAGCTTCCCATCCCGATGTCGGCGAGCGCGCCTTTGAGCAGGATCGCGTCATACTGGCTCCAAGTTTCCGGCGCGACCATGCGCAGGTCCGGCACCTCGCCCGAGGATTGCATCAAGACGCCATGACAGACTGCACAGTGCTGGTGGAAGAGATTAAAGCCGCGCGCCGCTAGCTTGGCCTCCACCATCTCAGCAGGCGGCAGCGGCACGTTGGCGGGAAGTTCGGGCGGGATAGCCTGCACATTTTTGGTGCCGCCGATCTTGAAGGCGAAAATGCGGCCCTGATTGTTGCGCCACTTCTGCAGCGCCGTGTTGGGATCGCCGGTGGCGCCAAGACCGCCGGAGCCGCCGAACGCGGCCGCGATGGCGATGTATTGCTCGCCATCGACCGTATAGGTGATCGCCGGCGCGCTCACGCCGGTCTTGAGATCGATCGACCACAGCTTGACGCCATTGGCCGCATCATAGGCGGCGAAAATGCCATCAGAACCGCCGCCGAAGACGAGACCGCCTGCCGTCGTCAACATGCCGCTGTTCCAGCCGCCGCCCATTTCAACTTGCCACACCATCTTCTGCGCCACCGGATCCCAGGCGCGGATATAGCCCTTGGCCGGCGCCGGCGGCTGGCCCTTCTTGATGGCGGCGAGAACGAGCTGGCCCAATTGTGCGAAGTCGCTCGCGTTCCAGGCGCCTGCCGAATAGCCAAGCGCTCGCTGCTGCGCGTAGATAAAATTTCCGTCAATCACCGGGATGTAGACGAAACCCGTCTGCGGATTGAATGCCATCGGCTGCCAATTGTGCGCGCCAACTGGGCCTGGGATCTGCACCGATGGCTGGCGCGCATAGCGCACGCCGCGACTTTCGACAGGCCGGCCGGTCTTCATGTCGACGCTCTTGGCCCAGGTGATCGTGGTGTAGGGCGCGGCGGAGATCAGCTTTCCGTTGGTGCGGTCGATGACGTAGAAAAAACCGTTCTTCGGTGCCTGAAGCAGGACCTTGCGCAGCACGCCGGCGATCATGATGTCTGCCAGTATGATGTGCTGGGTGGCGGTATAGTCCCAATCGTCGCCGGGCGTGGTTTGGTAGTACCAGACCAGTTCGCCGGTTTGTGGCTTCAGCGCGACGATAGAGGAGAGATAAAGATTATCGCCGCCGCCGGGCGAGCGGAGATTGCGGTTCCACGACGAACCATTTCCGGTGCCGAGATAGATGAGATCCAGGTCGGGATCATAAGCCATCGAGTCCCACGGTGTGCCGCCGCCGCCCTGCTCCCACCATTTGTGCTTGGTGCCGCCGTCGCTCCAGGTCCTCAGAGCGTCGGCCATCGCCTTGTCTTCCGGCGGCAATTTGGGATCGCCTGGCACGGTGTAGAAGCGCCAGAGTTGTCGACCGGTGTCGGCGTCGTAGGCCGTCAGATAGCCGCGCACGCCATACTCCGCGCCGCCATTGCCGATCAGCACCATGTCTTTGACGACGCGCGGCGCACCGGTGATCGTGTAGGGCCGGCTGCGGTCGATCGTGTTGATGTCCCAGACAGGTTTGCCGGTCGTGGCGTCGAGCTTCACCAGCCGGCCGTCGAGCGTGCCGACATAGACCGCACCTTTCCACACTGCTACGCCACGATTGACGACGTCGCAGCAGGCATAGCGACCCCATTGCCCGGGCACTTCCGGATCGTAGAACCAGAGCTGGCGGCCGGTCTTGGCATCGAGCGCCCAAACTTTGCTCCATGAACCGGTGACGAACATGATGCCGTTGGACACGATTGGCGTGGCTTCCAAACCGCGCACCGTGTTGGTGCGGAACTCCCAGGCCACGCCAATCTGCTTGACTGTGTCGCGATTGATATCCCTCAGCGGTGAGTAGCGCTGCTCGGAATAGGTTCGGCCATGCGCCAGCCAATCGCCGGGCGTGTCGTCGGCGTGGACGATGCGTTCGCCGTCGATATTCGCGGCATCATCAAGGCGCGCCGCCGGTCCGTCATCGGAGTTGTTCTGCACCGTCGGCAGCGGCTTGCGGGCCGCCGGTTTTTGGGCGTTGTTCGCTGGACCGCACGCGGTTAGCGCGACCAGCAGCAGTCCCGCCAAACCGACATGCCAACGCCAAGCCATCACTGTCCCCACTATTGGTCGCGCCCAGAAAGCGGCGCGAACCGGGCGCAGGCTACTGACGCGCAGGGTCGGCGACAAGCGACTGGCTGAGGGCCCGTTTCATGACTTTAACGCCCTCGCTCATCTGACTGTCGATGTAAGGTGCGACCGCATCAGGCAGAACGTCTGTCATCCAAATGAATCGGCACCGCTCCTGGCCGACAGGCATAACCTCTGCGGACGCGTTGTGGTGGGAAATTCGCTCGCTCGAAACGAAATAAACCAGGCGACGGCGAGCTGCATCCTTCGTAACCAGGGTTTCTTTGACCACCGAGCCGTTCGAAAACGTGACGATACGGGCATTGTCGCCGTCCGGCGTGCTGTCCGTGACAAAGCCCGGTGCTACCCGGCGATGTACATTGTGGAAGTCCGCCAGTGCCTCCCAGACCGCGGCTGCCGGCACATCAAGCTCAAATTCCTTTCGAATAGACGCCATGTTTGTTTCTCCGTTTTGACGAAGATCGTCATGCCATGGCGGGGTCCGGCGCGCTGGCCGGAATCGGACGTGATGGGCCCTAGGCGGCGAGACGGACGCGCGTCGCGTTTAAACGCACCGGCAAGGCCTTGACGCCGCGAATACCCAAACGCTCGATCCATTCGAGCCGGTTGGGCTCAATGACCTGCAGGTCGGGATAGCGGGCGTAGAGACGCGTCAGCGCACTCTGCGTTTCGACGCGGGCCAGTTGCATGCCGAGACAGAAGTGGATGCCGGAACTGAACACCAGATGCGGATTGGGAAAGCGGTCGAGTTGCAACCGTTCGGGATGCTCGAACTGCGCCGGATCAGCATTGGCCGCTGCGACCAGGGCCAGGATCAGGTCGCCGCGATGCAGGGACTGACCAAAAAATTCGCCGTCGCGCGCCACATATCTGGGCTTGGTACTCTGCACCGGCGAGGTGTGGCGCGCCAGCTCTTCTACGGCGCGTTCGATGCGCCCCGCCGGATCGGCCAGGAGAAATTGCTTTTGCGCGGGATTTTGTTCGAGCGCGAGCACCGAGTCCGATACGAGATGCGTCGTCGTTTCGAAACCCGCGATCAGCAGGAGCAGCACCATGGACAGGAGCTCACTTTCGTCGAGCTTGTCGCCGTCTTCTTCGGCGCGAACCAGCTCGCTGATCAGCCCTTCGCGGGGTGACCGTCTACACTCCGCAATCTGTTCGCGAACATAGTTCGTCATCTTGCCGATCGAGCCGAAGGCGCGCACCAGGCTCAATGGCCCCTTGAGCGCGAGCATCGCCCTGGTCCACGCCGCGAACGTGCGACGGTCCTGGTTCGGCAAGCCGAGCAGTTCGCAGATGACATCGAGCGGCAGACGGCGCGAGTAGTCACCCGCAAGGTCAACTTCGTCCCGGCCTTCAAGCTCGTCGAGCAGCCGATCGGCGATATGGTCGATCCTGCCGCGCATCGCCTGCACGTCGCGCCGCTGGAACGCCTTGTCGACGAGTTTCCGTAGCCGACGGTGATCCGGCTCGTCCTTCAGCAGCATGTTGTTGGCAAACAGGCGCAACGACTTGGGCATCCACCACTGCATTCCCGCAACACCCGAGCGGCCGGCATGCCGGCCTTCTTGGACGAAAAAGTCATTATCCTTGACCATCGCACTGGTGGCGGCGTGCGTGGTCGTCACCCAGCCCTTGCCGACGAACGGCAGCTTTATCGGGATGACGGGTCCGGCCTTGCGCATCTGCGCAAAGGTCGCCAGCGGATCACGCTTGAACGACGCACTCTCGAGGTCGAAACGAAAGGGTGCTTTGAGACTGTGGGCGGTTTCAGCGACCATGACTTCAGGATTTTGGGCTTATTGCGCCCAGCATGCCAGCATATTCGTCTAGGCGCGGCGAGGCGCCGAATCGGCGGAATCGCGATGCCCGCACTGTGCGACGGCCGTACACAAGGTTTGCGGCGTGAATGGTTTGCGCAAAATTGCGTCGGCACCGAACTGTTCGGCGATCGCAAGATAGTCATTGCGCATTTGCACGACACTTGCGCTGGTTGCGATCACGGCAATGTCGGGTGAGCGCCGCTTCAATTCGAGGAGCGTCTCCAGTCCATCCTTGCGTGGCATCAAGATGTCGAGGAGTACAATATCGGCGTGCTGCTCGTCCAACGCCGCAATGGCCGCTTCGCCATCACTCGCCACGCGAACGGAATAGCCGGATTGTTCCAGGATGCTTTGGGCAAACTCCCGTGCCAGCGGATCGTCATCGACGATCAGCACCGACATACCGATGACGGGCATGGACATCCCCTATCTGCTCTGGCCGGACTCGAACTACAGAACGCGGATTACGAGATTTTACGCACGATAGACGCCGTTGCTTAATGAAGGACAAATGTCGTTCAGCCGATTATTGCCGATCGCGCCAATCTAGAGCTTGCTTCACCAAAGATTAACTAGAAGGGCGTCTGCTTGTGAGTGAAGCAGCCTAGGGGGAGTTCCTCTTGACTAGGCCATCCCTGGAAGCACCAAAGCCGCTTGTGCCAAGCACCGAGATCCGCGAAGGGCTCGGCCTGCCCGAATGGTTGTTCGGCGCGCTGTTCGTGCTGACGCTCATGCTGTGCGTCGCGTTCATCTGGGACTTGAACAGCAACCACGCGGAAACAGCCGCCCTCTTCTTCACCCACACGCGTGTATTGACTTGGGCTCTGGTGGCCGCATTGCCGGCGCTCGCGCTTGCCGCCACATGGCTGCTTCGGACCAATGTGCGCGAGCGGAACAAGTTCGTCGCCCAGCGCACCGCGTTCATTGCGCAACAGCAGGCAGCCTTCGACAACGCCCGCTATGCCACGCTGGTATTCGATGCTGCCGGCCCAATTGCATTGACGAATTCCGCCACTGAACGGCTATTCGGACACTCCAGCGCCGAAATGCTCTCCCGCGACGCTTCGCTTCTCCTGGAAATTGACGCTGGCCCCGGCGTCTTGGCCGATCGGTTGAAGGTTTTGGCCAGTGAGCTCGATGTTGGTGTCGTGCGTGAACTGTGGGCTCGCAATGCCTCGGGAGAGCGTTTTCCCGTCGAGATCACCATGCGTTTCGTGGCCGGAAGCAAGGGCGAGCGCATCGGAGCCCTCGTGCGCGACGTCAGCGAACGCCGCGCCGCGCAGGAAGCCTTGCGCGAAAGCGAGCGCAAATTTCGCCTGCTGGTCAACGGCGTGACCGATCATTCCCTTTTCATGATCGACCCGGCCGGCATCGTCAACAATTGGAACGCCGGTGCCGAACGTCTGCTGGGCTACACCGCACAGGAGGCGATCGGCCTGAGCATTTGCCGCTTCCATACCGAGGAGGAAAACGCCCAGGACATCCCGATGCAATCGCTGGCCAAGGCGCTCGCCGCCGGGAAGTGCACCATGGAAGGTTGGCGGGTGCGCCGGGACGGCAGCAGATTCTGGGCTGACACGACCTTGCATGCGGTGCGTGATGATGATGGCAAGCTTGTCGGATTCGCGAAAATCACGCGTGACATCTCCGAGCGCAAGCGCGTCGAACGCCTGAAAGACGATTTTGTTTCGACGGTCAACCATGAGCTGCGCACGCCGCTTACATCGATCGCCGGCTCGCTTGGGCTGCTCGTGGGTGGCGCCGGCGGTGATCTGCCGGCGGGAGCGGCGCGTTTGATCACGATTGCGCATGCGAATTGCCAGCGGCTGATCCGTCTCATCAACGACATGCTCGACGTTGAGAAAATTCAGAGCGGCAAGATGCGGTTTGAAATGAAGCAGCTGGCGCTCAGCGACGTCGCGCGCCGCTCCGTGGAGCTGTTGTCAAACTACGCTGAAAATCCGCGCGTCCAAGTGGAGCTGAGCGTTGACGGCGAGCCCTGCAACGTTCGCGCCGATTTCGATCGCCTTATCCAGGTGGTCACGAACCTCGTCTCGAACGCGATTAAATTTTCACCGCCCGATGGTCGCGTCACGGTGTCCGTTTCACGGGAGGAACGACTGGTGCGGCTGTGTGTGAAGGACGACGGCCCGGGCATACCTGACGAATTCCGCTCGCGAATCTTCACGAAATTCGCGCAGGCCGACTCATCGGACACCCGCCAGAAGGGCGGCACCGGCCTCGGCCTCGTCATCGCCAAGGAGATCGTCGATCGCCATGGCGGTCGGCTGTGGTTCGAATCCGAACCCGGTTGCGGCGCCAGCTTTTTCGTCGATCTCCCTGCCATGGACGCACAGAGCGAACAGCGCGAAACGCGCGCCGGACCACGCGTGCTCATCTGCGAGGACGACGCCGATGCGGCCACAGTCCTGGCGGAGTTCCTCAAGAGGGAGGGTTTCGCCGTCGAAGTCGTCGGCACCATTGCCGAAGCGCGCGCCGCACTCTCCAACGCCGGGCGCTTCCAGGCCATGCTGCTCGATCTTGTGCTCCCTGACGGCGACGGCGTGATCCTGATCAGAGAACTCAGATCAAGCCACGAGACGCAGGATTTGCCGATCATCGTAGTTTCCGCCTACACCGAACGCGGCCGCGAGGCTCTCGACTTCAATGCACTGAACGTCGTCGACTGGATTGCCAAGCCTGTTGATCTCGACAGTCTGCGGCGCGCGGTGCGGGCGGCGGTTCGCGGCGTGACAGCACGCCGGCCCCTGATCCTGCATGTCGAGGACGACCAGGACATCCTGCGCGTGACGGCATCCGCTCTGCGCAGTTGCGGCGAAGTGGTGTCCACCGAAAGTCTTGAGGCCGCGCGCGAACTGCTCGCAAGGCGTTGGCCCGACCTCGTCATTCTCGATATCGGGCTGGGCGACGGGTCGGGGCTCGAGCTTTTGTCCGAACTCAGCAATCGCTCGAAGACCCTGGTGCCGATCATCATATTTTCGGCGCGCGAACCCGATGAGCTATTGGTCCACCCCGTTACGGCGGTCATGACCAAATCCAAATCGTCCTTGGTGCAACTGGCGCAGACCGTCCAGCACTTGCTGCAGCAATCGACGGTGCAGACCCGGATTGCGATTTGAGCGTGCTCAAAGTTCTCTACGTCGACGACGAGCCCGACATCCGCGAGGTCGCGACGCTGTCCCTGGAACTTGATCCACAGATTGAATGTCGTGCGGTTGAGAGCGGCGCCAGTGCGTTGGCTTTGCTCGCCGATGGCCCGTGGCGGCCCGATCTCATCCTGCTCGATGTCATGATGCCCGGCATGGACGGTCCCGCCACGCTCGCGGCGCTGCGGGGAATGGCAGGTTTCGCCGCGACGCCGGTCGTATTCATGACAGCGCGCGCCCGGGGCTTCGAACAGGAGCACCTGCTACAGTTGGGCGCAATCGGGGTCATCCCCAAGCCGTTCGATCCCATGAGCCTTGCCGTGCAACTGCGGTCTTTGAGCCGCAGCTGGGCTTCGGTGTGACGGACTTCAACACCACCCTCGAAAAATTTCGCGCGCGATTTCTAGCCCGCGCGGCACATGACCTCAGCCGCTTGCGTGGCCATCAACAAGGCACTGTCTTGGCGAAACCAGAGTTGCTCGCGCTCGTGCACCACATGGCTGGCAACGCCGGCATGTTCGGTTTTCAAAAGATCAGCGTACTGGCCAGCGACGTCGAACTGCAGCTCGACAATGATGCCGATGCGACGCCAACGCTTGAGGCACTCGTCGCCCTGTTGCAGGAGACCGTAGAACCAAAAGAGTAGGATCTCGAGCAAACATGCAGAACAACTCTCGTAGACTGCAGAAGACACCAGTCCTGGTGGAAATTATTCTTGCCGATGGATCAACACTTCACGGCAAAATCTTCGTGTCGCCTCAAGACCGCTTGATCGATGCGTTGAACGACGAACGCGCTTTTCTGCCAGTAGAGACCATCGAAGGCACCGTTCTGGCAGTCGCAAAAACCGCAATCAAGCACGTTGTACTCCCCACCATTTATCCCGCAGCCTATCGCGGCAACGATCCCTATTTGATTCTCGGCGTTAAGGAGGGCGTGTCGAACGAGAAAATCAAGCAGGCCTATCATCAGCTCTGCATGAATAGCCACCCAGATCGGATCAAGGGTTTCGGCCTAGGTCCCGACTTCCAGGAACTCGCCTCACAGAACATGGTTCGGATAAACAACGCTTATATGCAAATAGTGCGGTCGAGAAAGAATCACGAAGGCAAAGTGTCTGATGTTGCCCGTGAGGTAGATCGCTAGAGCGAGGCTGTCGCGGCTCTGACCCAGCCGGTTGCTCCGGGACTTCGCGGCCGTTTTCGCGACGATCGACGTCAACGCTGAATACCACCACATGCAACCACGCCAGCCTGGCCGAGATGAGAGTTGGGGTTTTGTCCTTTTGCGAGAGAAAATCTCGCGCGGACGAAGATGCTCTGACAACGAACTCAAATGCTTCGAGCATCTCTTTGAGCGAGGCCAGATGTCGGCAGCGTGAGGTTACGTAATACTGCGTAAGGCGCTTTCCAAATTTGTTCACGTCTTATGCACCGTGTCTGCGTCAGTCTCATTGTGTCGCGAAAGCACTTGCTGGCGCGCGAACGAGGCGGCGAGTCAGTGATGCAATCCAACACCAAAGCAACGCCTCTACTTCGACCGGACTATGCTGACGCCGAGGAGAGCTTCAAGCTGATGGTCGCGAACGTGGCCGATTGCTCGATCATTGTGCTCGATTGTGCAGGCCGCATAAGAACTTGGAACTCCGGCGCCCAGAGGATCAAAGGTTATAAGGCGGCTGAAATAATCGGCGAGCCGATCAACCGCTTCTTCACACCTGAAGATGTCGCCGCCAGGAAACCAGAAATGGCGCTACGCGATGCTGCGTTGATTGGCCGCTTCGAAGAGAATGGGTGGTGGATCCGCCCTGACGGCTCTCGATATTGGGCCAACGTAGTTCTAACGCCGATCAGGGATTCCAACGACAATCTTCGAGGCTTCACCGAACTAGCGCGCGACTTGACCGAACAGAAGCGTGCAGACGACGAGGTCAGAGAGAGCGAGGCGCGTCTTCGCTCGATACTCGCCACGGTTCCCGATGCGATTGTCACAGTCGACGAACATGGACTGATCGAATCCTTTAGCTCGGCGGCCTCGCGACTATTCGGATACACACCAGAACAGGTAACCGGCCAAAACATAAAGATGATGATGCCGGAACCGTATCGCGAACACATTGCTCGCCATTTTAAAACCGGTAAAGAGCGAATTGTCGGGACCGAGCGAATTGCGTTCGGCCAGCGACAGGACGGCAGCATATTTCCGATGGAAGTGGCGGTCGGCGAGGCACAAGTGGGCACGCGGCGTCTCTTCACATGCTTTTTCAGGGACTCGACGGAACGTCAACGGGTCGAGGCCCAACTAAGCGAGACTAAAGTTACTGCAGAGGCAGCGAACAAGGCCAAGTCAGAATTTCTCGCCAACATGAGCCATGAGCTACGGACGCCACTGAACGCCATTCTGGGTTTTGCGCAACTTATGGAGTCTGAAAGGCCAAAGCCGACTCAAAGTCAGACAGCAAGCATCGACCAAATACTGCAAGCCGGATGGTACCTGCTCACGCTGATCAATGAGGTTCTCGATTTGTCGCTCATCGAGTCGGGAAAGCTGACCATCACGCTTGAGCCTTTGTCCGTGGCAGAGGTGCTGACTCACTGTCAGACCATGTTGGAACCGATAGCACAGAAGCGCGGCATCGCCATGACTTTCCCCAACTTCGACTCGCCCTGTTTCGTGATGGCCGATCGAACACGCCTGCGACAGGTTTTCGTAAATCTGTTGACTAACGCCATCAAATATAACCGTCCATACGGCAACATTACCGTGACTGCGGCCCGCAAAGCTGGTGGGCAAGTTCGTTTTAGCGTTCGCGACACGGGAATGGGACTGACGGCAGAACGTATCACGCAGCTCTACCAGCCGTTCAATCGACTCGGCCAGGAAGCCGGGCCCGAGCAAGGCACCGGCATCGGCCTCGTGGTGACAAAGCGCTTAGTCGAAGCCATGAACGGCACTGTTGGGGTCGAGAGCGAGGTAGGTGTGGGGACGGTTTTCTGGGTCGATTTTCCGGCTACCGATCAAGCCGGTGTGCCGACCGTTTGCGATGACCGAACGGCTGAGCCCGCGGTTCCTGTCGACGATCGCACAGCGGTCCGGACAGTGCTCTATATCGAAGACAATCCTGCGAGTCTTAAACTCGTCGAAGTTTACATTTCGCGCCGCTCGGACCTCCAGTTCCTGAGCGCCAACAACGGTAAACTCGGCATGGAGCTGGCGCTGACCCGCATTCCGGATGTCATACTGACGGACATCAATCTGCCCGGCACCAGCGGCGTCAAGCTAATGACGGTCCTGCGCGCCAATCCCGCCACGGCCCATATCCCGATCATCGCGCTTAGCGCGAATGCAGATCCGCTCGAAATCCAGCGCGGCGAAAAATCCGGCTTCATGAGGTATCTCACCAAACCGATTAATTTCACCGAACTCATCGAAACGATTGACCTGGCGCTGTCCAGAGCGACCGAGTCCGTTCTTGCATCCGGCCCGGCTGGTTAAAATCATGGCAACGGAATCGGATACAATTGACATCAGCATTCGCAAAGCGGCGGAAACCCATCTGGCGCAGATGGAAGGCAGGTACCGTGGCCTTCTGGAGGCGGCTCCCGATGCCATGGTGGTGGTAAACCAGGGCGGTGAGATCGTCTTATTGAACGTCC
>Ga0157379_10002410_pt1 | contig 15619 bp, 9 predicted proteins | sample S25metaG_FD_121802 | JGI IMG/M metagenome (GOLD analysis project Ga0157379, IMG submission 121802) | Switchgrass rhizosphere microbial communities from Kellogg Biological Station, Michigan, USA - S2-5 metaG | ecosystem: Host-associated > Plants > Roots > Rhizosphere > Soil | place: USA: Michigan... | reverse complement strand
CTGCGCCGCGCACTCCTCGTCTCAAGCGAAATATCGCTTGAGACGGCCCGGCTCACGGACGCGCCTGCTGCGCGCTGATCCAGCTTTCAACCTGGGAATGCAGGACACCCAACGGCAGCGGGCCGCCGCCGACGACCTCGTCGTGAAATGCGCGCAAGTCAAATTTGGCGCCCAGCTTCTGTCGTGCCTCTTCGCGTAGTCTTAAAATCTCCAACTGGCCCAGCTTGTAGGCCAAAGCCTGTCCCGGCCAGGCGATGTAGCGGTCCACCTCGCTCTGGACGTTAGGCTCATCCATCGCGGTGTAGCGATGAAAATATTCCACCATCTGATCCCGCGACCAGTGTTTTTCGTGCACACCGGTGTCGATGACCAGGCGGATGGCTCGCCACATTTCGTTTTCCAGCCTTCCGTAGTCGCTGTAAGGGTCCTCGTAGAAGCCAGTTTCTTTGCCCAGCCGCTCCGAGTAGAGCGCCCAGCCCTCGACGAAGGCGGTGTACTCGCCGTTCTTGCGGAAGGCGGGCAAGTCTTTCAATTCCTGCCCGATGGATATTTGCAGATGATGCCCCGGCACGCCTTCGTGGTAGGCGATGGCCTCGATGTTCAACGTCAGCCGATGCTCCGGTTCCCATTCATTTACATTGATGTGCCCAGGGCGCGAACCATCCTGCGCTCCGGAATTGTAGTCAGCCGGGACCGCATTCTTGGCGCGAAACGGATCCATGGGGATGACCTCGAGCTTGTTCTGCGGCAGCCGTCCAAACAATTTGGGCAGTTGCGCCTCCATCTGCCGCGTGTATTTGGTGTACAAGTCGAGCACTTGCTGACCCGAAGTCGCATAGAACTTGCGATCGTTCTTGATGTGTTCATTCAGGCTGGCCAGGTCCTTGAAGCCAAGCTTGTGCGCCAGCGCCAGCATTTCTGCTTCGGTCTCAGCCAACTGCTTGAGCCCTATCTGATGGATTTCCTCCGGGGTCAGGTCGGTCGTGGTCATGCGCCGGATTTGAAAGCGATACCGCTCCGCGCCATCAGGCAGCGCCCACACTCCGGGCTCGGTGCGGCCGTGAGGAGCGTAATCGTCCCGCACGAATGCGGCAAAGAGTTTATACGCGGGGAGGACCTCGCCATTGATTGCGGCCAGCACGGCTGATCGCAATCGCTTCTGATCGGCGTCGGAAATTCCGGCGGGAAATTTGTTGACGGGCTGGGCAAACGGGCTCGTGCCAGCGTCTGTTTCCGCGATCTCCTTCGTCTGTGCGGCTACCTTTTCCAGCAGATAGCGCGGCGGCATCAGCCCGTCTTTCATTCCCTGCCGCATGTTGCCGGTCACTTGATCGAGCATCCTAGAGACTTGATGCAGCCGTGACAGATAGTCCTCGTAATCCTTCACGCTGTTGAAAGGTGTGAGACTCAGGGTCTCGATCAATCCGAGGTGAGGGCCGTCCATCTGGTTCACCGGCATTTCCCAGGGCTTGAAACGGGCTTCTTCAATATCCTGGCGGAGGTTTCGGATCATCAACTCCCGGCTGAGGGCGTCCTGCGCGGACAGACCGTCGAGACTTACTGCTTCGAAACGCCCTAGAAGTTTGCGCCTCGCTTCGAGATCGGACTGATAGAACTCCGGCGAGCGATCGCTGAGACGATCGTTGTAACGGTTGTCCCCAATTGACGTTGCCATTTCGGGGTTGGAACGCAGCTCGTACTGCCATTCTTCGTCGAACACCGAAAGTAGCTGAGTTCGCCGGCTCTCGATATTTGCAGCCGGCCCGGCGGTTTGCGTCTTCTGGGCAGTCAGCGCAGGCGGGAAGAAACAGATCGTGCTGGAGATTAGGACCGCGATGCCACAGGTTCGTGCGAAGCCTACATTCATCAAAGTCTCCTGATTTTTCCAGAGTGACCAGATCGTCCGGCGGCAAACTTTCTCTCGTGATTCGATATTCTATATAGTAGCGCCGGATTGATGGTGACCTTATGCCGGCTGGCAAGAAAGGTGATGTGCAGGCCCAGCCGATATACTGTTAGACGCCGACCAACCAACACCGAGCACTACTGGAGGAAGGGCTTTGAAGATATCGGGACAGTCAATTGTCGGATTCGGGTCCGCAGCCAACACTGGGCCATCCTTTCGCGCCAGCAACCCGCGCACCGGCGAGCACCTGCCGCCGGAGTTCTTCTCGGCCGGACCCGAGGAGGTAAATCGGGCGGCAAGTCTGGCGCATGACGCGTTCGCCACCTACAGCCAGGTCTCGGGAGGCGAAAAAGCAAGGTTTCTACGTACCATCGCAGCCAAGATTGACGGCGCGGTGGATGAACTCGTCGAGCGTGCCGAGCAGGAGACTGCTCTCCCGAAACCTCGCTTGCAAAGTGAAACGGCGCGTACCAGCGGCCAGCTTCGCCTTTTCGCGAAAGTGGTGGAAGAAGGTTCGTGGGTGATGGCGCGGATCGACCGGGCTGACGCCGGCACCAAACCCCCCAAACCCGATCTGCGTTCGATGCTGCATGCGCTGGGCCCGGTGGTGGTTTTCGGCGCAAGCAATTTTCCGCTGGCCTTCTCGGTGGCGGGCGGAGACACCGCCTCTGCGCTGGCAGCGGGAAATTCTGTCCTCGTCAAAGCGCATCCCGCCCACCCAGGCACCAGTGGACTGGTGGGGCAGTTGATGCAGGAAAGCGTTCAGGAATGCGGTTTGCCTGAGGGAGTTTTTTCTCTCCTGCTGGATTCCGGCACCGCAGTGGGTGTGGCCCTGGTCAAGCATCCGCTGGTAAAAGCTGTAGGCTTTACGGGATCGCACAAGGGCGGGAGGGCGATCATGGATGCGGCTGCCGCGCGTCCCGACCCGATACCGGTCTTTGCCGAAATGGGCAGCACCAATCCGGTCTTTATTTTGCCGGGCGCGCTGCGGGAAGATGGCGAGAACATCTCAGCCGGAATGTATAAATCTTTTACCCTGGGAGCAGGCCAATTCTGTACGAAACCTGGAATCGTGTTCCTGCCCGGGAACAACGACGCGTCAACCTTCGTCGACCACCTGAAGAAGTCGGTCCTTGAGTCCGGTCCGTTCAACATGTTGACGAACGGTATTCGGTCTGCCTATCAATCTGCCACGACACGGCGCAAAACAGAAACAGGAGTAACGCTTCTGGCCGAGAGGGCTGCCTCGTCTATCGATCAGCAACTGGGCGTGGACGCTGTGCTTTTCGAGGCCGATGCGGAATCGTTCCTGCGAAATCCGGAGTTGGCTGCGGAGGTCTTCGGCCCTGCGACCCTGATCGTCCGCCACTCCAGCCGCGCCCAGGTGCTCGAAATCGCGCGCAATCTAGGGGGCCATTTGACCGCGACCATTCATGGCACGGAAGCTGATCTTCACGAGTTCAGCGATTTGGTTTCGATTCTGAAGGACAAGGTCGGCAGGCTGGTGTTTAACGGTTTCCCAACCGGCGTCGAAGTTTCCCACGCGATGGTTCACGGCGGCCCCTATCCCGCGACATCCGATGGACGCTCGACCTCGGTAGGCAGCCAGGCAATTTTCCGTTTTTGCCGGCCTGTTTGTTACCAGGGATTTCCTGAGTCGACGCTGCCCGACGAATTGCGCGACAGCAATCCTTTGGGTATCTGGCGAATGGTGGATGGAGAGATGAGCAGAGAACCGATGACGCTTTGATCCCGCGTCGCTGGCTGCCCCGTCCTCGCGGTTTCGCATTTTGGAACGAGAGGGCAGTGCCTTTCACGCGACAGCGCTTCCCGCCCTGTCTCCCAAGAAAAGCCGATCAGGCCGTCTCCGGCTCCAACGCTTTGGAGGAAAGAGCTTCGGCTGCGAGCGCCGCGCCTCCGGCAATGCCGGCATCTCCGCCATAAAAAGCGTGTAGCAGCGGGATCTCCTGGCAACGCTGGTTTACACAGCAACTGGGCAGTAGGGCGCGAATTTCTCCGACGAAGGGCTTCATCAGATCTGCCACACCTCCTCCCAGAATGATCACATCAGGTTCGAGCAAATCGATCATGTTCCCCAGCCACACAGATAGCAGCTCAACCGTTTCCCGAAGAGTCTCTGCCGCCACGGGATCGCCCTGGGCATAAGCTTCGCCAAGCATTTCGGCGCTAACGTCGTCGCACACTCCGTGTGCCAAGCGCAGGAGCACTGACTCCCGCGTTCGATCTGCACTGAGCTTTGCCCGTGCGCGTTTGGCGATGGCCGGACCGGCGGCAAATGCCTCGATGCAGCCCGGCTTGCCGCACCCGCAAAGCGGGCCGCGATAATCAATGCTAACGTGGCCGCCTTCTCCTGCCGCGCCCGTGCGCCCGTGATAAATGCGGCCGTCGAACACGATCCCAGTGCCAATGCCCGTCCCCAGGATGGTTAAGAAAATGTTGCGGTAACCGCGTCCCACACCCCACAGGGCCTCGGCTAACGCGGCGGCGTTGGCATCGTTGTCGACCTTTACGGGGACTTTGTACTTCTGCGAAATTTCGTCGGCCAATGGAAAGGCGCGCCAGCAGGGCAGATTGGGAGGATTAATGATTACTCCAGTGCTGGGGTCGAGCGGCCCGGGACAGCAAATGCCGATCCCACGCAACAAGCGGTCGCAGCCGGAGGCCACCGCCTTCGCACAAACCTGGTCGATGGCTTTGATCACCGTCGCGAGAGCGGCTACAGGCCCGTCATTCGGCAACATGGGAACGCGGGTGTGATGGTGAATCTCCCCGCCCGCAGTGACCAGCCCGGCGGCAATCTTGCTTCCGCCAATGTCTACCCCGACGACGAATCCGGTCTGGGCTGAGGACGACTCTGTTTCCATAGGTTCCGCTATTCCGATGGCTTTACTGGAACAGGCCTCGACCCTCTGAACGCGTAAAAAATAATGTACAGGTAGCAGATTGCTGGCAAAACGAATGCGTGGTGAAGTCCGATCATGTCGGCCAGGCGTCCTTGCGCCAGGGGAATTAAGGCGCCGCCCACAATTGCCATAATCAGAAGACCGGATCCGTCGCCAGTGAGGGGACCGAGTTCGGCAATTCCCAACGTAAAGATGCTGGGGAACATCACGGAATTAAACAGGCCTACCAGGATGATGCTCCACATGGCCAGATGACCGAGGCTGAGGATGGAGGTGCAAACCAGCAGGCATGCGACCAGCGCGGCGATCCCCAGAACGGTCCCGGTACGCACCTTCTGCAAAATGGCGGACCCGGCGAATCGTCCAATCATGGCTCCGAGCCAATAGTAGGACACATACTTGGCAGCAGCCAACTCAGAGATATTGCCAATGTCGGCCTGACTGAAGTAGTTGATGAGATAACTTCCGATGGAAACTTCCGCGCCCACGTAAACGAAGATTCCGATTGCGCCCAGCACCAGTTGAGGATGCTTCCATATGCTCTCGCCCGCAATTTGTCCGTGACGCTCAGCACCCGGCAACGGTGGCAGCTGGAACATGGAAATCGCAACCGCCAACGCCACCAAAGCCACTCCGATGATCAGGTAGGGCAGCTTCACCGAAGAAGCTTCGTGAACGCGGTAGGCTTGCTGGGCCGCTCCAGACATCTGCCGCACGACCTCGGCATTCTCCCGAGTGCCGCTGAGGATGATCGTCCCGCCCAGCCAGGGAGCGATGGCTGTGCCCACCGAGTTGAACGCTTGTGCCAGATTCAAACGGCTGGACGCAGTCTCCGGCGGCCCCAACACCGCTACATAGGGATTTGCCGCAACCTGCAACGCGGTGATTCCGCCCGCCAGCACCATCAAGGCGCCGAGAAAAAGCGGGTACGATGCCGCGCTCGCCGAAGGAATAAACAGCAGCGCCCCCAGCCCCATGATCAACACGCCCACTACCATCGTTTTCTTGTAGCCAATCCAGTCAATGAGCTTCGCGGCGGGAATCGAAAAGATGAAATAGGCAGTAAAGAAAGCAAACTGGATCAGGCTGGCGCGGGCGTAGTTGAGATCAAATATTGCTTTCAGGTGAGGCACGAGTACGTCATTCAGGACGGTGACGAAACCCCACATGAAGAACAACGTCGTCACCACACTCAAGGCCGCGCGGTTGGAAGAGACAGGCCCGCCCACCGGATTGATGGAAGTCCTAACGCTAGCAATCGCCATTCGCGCTCGTCCGACCGGCTTCGTGGCCGCCAGAATACCCAATTCGAGCCAGCATCATACCATCGGAAGCGCCGATTTTCGCGTCGTTTCTTATCAAGGTAATCGATTAACTTACGGAAAATATGCACTACTTTGTCCTTGACAATGGACGGCCAATAATCCAGACTGCGCCGCGGACTGGTTTCTGGGAAGCGCCGGCGACTCCTTCCTTACACTTCGATCTGCAATCTTGAGACAGGGGGCAGGAAAGCGACACCGCGGGAACGCGTCTACCGGGTAAAATTTCTTTCACCCGAACGGGAAGGACTCCACTGGGCATCTCGGCCATCTTGTTGTTCCTGCTTTCGGGATTAGCTGCAGGTCAAGACAAACCCGCGGTCGTGATACGCGCGGAGCCCGGGTTTCCGGCGGCGGATTCCGCTGTGGCTAGACCGCAGCCGCTGGCAAGCTGGGTGCAGGGCGCGCCGCTAGCTTCGGTGGAGCAGCTGGGCCAGTTGTTGAACGCTCCAGCCTCCGCCGCTCTCCTGGTGCTGCCCTGTGGCCAGCCCTTTACCCGCGCGGCTTATCGCGACTACGGAAGCTGGAAGTTGCGCGAGTACAGCGTGCGCTAGATCCGGCCATTGATGATTGATCAAGCCCGGGGTTAACTGGGGGATACGACAAAGCCCCGAAGGGGGCGAAACCATCGTCTCCAGACAACCTTGATCATCAGAAGTGACATAAGCGCAAGTGCTATAGAATGTCGCCGCGAAGCGCACTCACTCTTGGGGGAGGACCTCCGACCATGTCTGATTCATTGCCTAAAGAAATAACTCGCCGCGGATTCATCACGAGGGTCGGCCAGGGCCTGGTCGCGGCCAATCTTGCCGGAACGTTCTTGAAAAGTGCGGCGGCAGAACTGCAGGTCCCAGATCCGCCCGGCAAGAAATTAGGATGGGCCATTGTCGGCCTGGGGAGTCTTTCGATCAACCAGATCCTGCCCGCGTTCGCGAAATGTGAAAAATCGAAGGTCGTGGCGCTGGTCAGCGGCCATCCCGACAAGGCCAACAAGTTGGCGCTGCGCTACGGCGTGAACCCGAAGAATATTTACAACTATCAGAACTACGACAAGATTCGGGACAATGCGGAAGTTGACATCATCTATATTGTCCTGCCGAACGGAATGCATGCCGAATACACAGTCCGCGGATTCCAGGCGGGCAAGCATGTGCTCTCGGAAAAGCCGATGGCCAATACGCCCGACGACTGCCAGCAGATGATCGACGCGGGACGCAAGGCCAATCGAAAGTTGATGGTGGCATACCGCTGCCGTTACGAACCCCACAACGTGGAAGCGATCCGCATGGCGCGCCAGCAGGAACTGGGGCCGACCAAGGTCATTCTCGCCGATCACGGATTCAGTATAGGCGATCCTACGCAGTGGCGGCTGAACCGAGCGCTGGCGGGAGGCGGATCGCTGATGGATATCGGCATCTACTCGCTGAACGCGACTCGTTATCTTACTGGCGAGGAACCCACCGAGATCAACGCAATGCTGTATACCACGCCGGGAGACGTGCGCTTCAAAGAGGTGGAGGAGACCATCAACTTCCAACTACGCTTCCCCAGCGGAATTCTGGCCAATTGCACTTCGAGTTACGGATATTCGGGACAGAATCGTTATCGGGTCGTGACTGCCAACGGATGGTTCGAGCTGGAGCCAGCGACCAACTACAACGGTTTGAGAATGTATGTGCACCACGAGAACATCACCGAAGAGCGCTTGCTTCCAGTACGCGACCACTTCGCGCTTGAAATGGATCACTTGTCGAGCTGCGTGATGGAGAACAAGGAGCCACTCACTCCGGGCGAGGAGGGATTGCGCGACTTGACCATCATGATGGGCATCTACGATGCGGCGCGGAGCGGTAAGACGGTCAAGCTGTAGCGCGCCTGCGGTAGACCAGGTCGACGATCTTATTCCATGATTGCGTCATCCTGAGGGACCTCAGTCCCGAAGGATCTGGCGCGAAGCCTCGCGATTCTGGCCAGCGTTCATATCCACCCTCACGCCAGATGCTTCGCAAGCTCAGCATGAGGATGCATTGTGGAATTTTGCCACTACCGTTTGCTTCGAATCTCTTTAAGGCGTTTCGTTAAGTACTCCTGATATTCCTGCTTCAGCTTGGGGTCGGCGGGGGAACCATAAATCTCGCTTGATTTGTATTTCCCCTCATCGAATTTCTTCTTGGTCCACTCATCGTGAATGTGAGTTTCATCCGCGTGATCAAGGACATCTTTCACGGCTTGCGGCGGAATGAAATACACTCCCTCGCGATCGCCGACCACGAGGTCGCCCGGCATGACTGTGACCCCGCCGATCCGGATTGGAATGTTTATGCCGGTAAGCATCACGTTCCCGATGGGCGTGGGATCAACCGAGCGGAAATAAGCCGGCATATCAATCTCCGAAAGGCCGTCGAGGTCGCGAACGCTGCCGTCCACAACCAGTCCGCCCCCGCGGGTGGCCTTCATGACGTAATAAAACAGATTGTCGCCAACGATCGTTCCGTCAACCTTCTTGCCAAAGAGATCGACCACCAGCACATCGCCCGGCTGCAGCATGTCGATGGCGGTCTGGTTGGTCAGCCGCGGGATGCCACGCGCTTTGGCCTTGGCGGTAGCAACGCTGTCCAGGTCGGAGCGCTCGGGCATGAACTGGACTGTAAAGGCTCGTCCGACGAGCGTTTTGCCGGGATGCAAGATCTGGAAGCCATCTGCATATTGATTGCGGAACTTCTTGTCTTCCAGACCCGCCCAGATCTCTTCGGCTGACAACCCCCGCGCCCGCTCGATCAGGTCATCCGGCACTTTTGGCCTGCCATCCGGGAAACGGCCGAATGGATTCTGCGCCGTGTAGTCCAGTAGTTCCTGATTGGAGAACGTAATCATTTGTGCGCGGCTGATCGTCGGCGCGAGCAGCATCGCGCATGCGCTGAGGGTCAAGATGACTGTCGTGCGAAGTGCATGTGTGATTGCAGTTCTGGTCATTGGTTTATCTCCGCCCGCCGCAAAGTCTCAAATAGAAGAAGATTTGTCAAACTTCAACTGCGGCAATGGAGGCTGGGTGTGTGTGGCGCGGGGCGCCCTCGCGTGCGGCCGGTGACAGGTTAAAACTCGAGTCATGCGGGCGAGAGCACCCGCGCCACACACGCCCACCCTCCATTTCTCCAGACTCGGAAAATTGTTGAATCGATCTTGCTAGCACATTACCCTGCTTGCGACTTGCGCGAGAAAGGGCGGACTGGCCTATGAGCAAATTTCCGATTAATCGTCGCGATGTTCTGAAAACCTCGGCTGGGGCACTGGGTGCCGCTCTCCTGCTGGGCGATCCTCTGGAAGCGTATCCCAAGGGAGTCAACACCAACTCGAGTCCTTCCGCATTGCGTATTACCGACTTGCGCGTGGCGACAATCGTCAAGCCCGGACCCAGCCCCTGTCCCATTATTCGCATCGACACCAATCAGGGTGTGTACGGACTGGGCGAAGTTCGCGACGGCGCTAGCGACACTTATGCTCTGTTTCTCAAGAGCCGCATCGTGGGCGAGAACCCGCTGCAGCTCGACAAGGTTTTCCGCAAGATCAAACAGTTTGGTGGCCCCGCCCGTCAGGCCGGCGGAGTGTGCGCCGTAGAGATGGGGCTGTGGGACATCGCCGGCAAGGTCTACAACGCGCCGGTGTATGCAATGCTGGGCGGCGGCAAGTTCCGCGACAAGATTCGCGTCTACGCCGATACGACCGAATCGAAAGATCCCAAGATCTACGCGCAGCGCATGAAGGAGCGCAAAGAGCAAATGGGCATCACCTGGCTAAAGATGGACCTGGGCATAGAGATGGTCTCGGATATGCCCGGCACGGTGACCACGCCGTCCGATCTGAGCTCGTGGGAGATGGCGCAGCTCGAGCATCCTTTTCTCGCGATGGAAGTCACTGACAAAGGCATCGCGATGCTGGAGCAGTATGTGGCCGCGGTGCGTGACGCAGTAGGCATGGAAATCCCTCTCTCAATGGATCACCTCGGCCACCTGGGCGTGAAGTCGATTATTCGTCTAGGTAAAGCATATGAGAAGTACAACCTCTCCTGGATGGAAGACGTAATTCCATGGACCTACACCGATTTGTTGAAGCAGATTTCCGACGAGAGCCCGACGCCAATTCTTACCGGCGAGGATATCTACCTGAAGGAACACTTTCGCGTGCTCTGCGAAAAGCACGCGGTGTCGAAGATTCATCCCGATCTGGCGACGTCGGGCGGCATTCTGGAGACGCACAAAATCGGCAACATGGCGGAAGAATACGGCGTGCCCATGGCGATGCACTTTGCGGGAACGCCCGTCAGTTGCATGGCCAACGTGCACTGCGCCGCCGCCACGTTGAATTTCCTTGCCCTGGAGAACCACTCGCTGGACGTTCCCTGGTGGTCGTCCATGGTGGAAGAGGGAGTGAACACGCCAATCGTGGAACACGGCTGGATTACAGTTCCAGACCGGGCGGGCCTGGGTGTGACACTCAACGATGATGTCGTGCGGCAACACCTCATGCCGGGCACGGGGTACTTCGAACCTACGCCGCAGTGGGGCCAGGAGCGTTCGTGGGACCGGATTTGGAGTTAGCCGTGGCCTCGACAGCCTGGTGCGGGAAGCTTCCTCAGCCTAACCTCATTGTCATCTTGCGCGGAATGAACGGACTCGTTTGCGAGTCCTCGCGGTGTGGGGTTGATGCGGCGACGTCGGCTCAAACGATCAACGCGACGGACCTCTACTTGGACGCCAGGACACTCTTCCAATACCCCTGGTGACCGTGATAGTCATCGTCCGCCAAATTCGCAATGATCAAGCGCTTCAGTTGCAGCGGATCTACAGTGCCCTGGTTCTTGTAAACGACCTCGCCATCCGGGCGGATCAGCAGCGTGTAGGGAACCGCAGCGCTCCAGTCAGGATCAAAGGCCGCCAGTTGCGGGTAGATATCCGTCGAACTCAGGATGCGGTTGGTGCTGGTAGCGTGCTCCTCGGTGAGAACCTTAAGCACCCCGGCCTGCTCGTCGGGATAGTTGATGCTCACCGTGACCAGGTCGAACGCCCGGTGTCCATACATCCGGTACATGGTTTCGAACTGAGGCAGTTCGGCGCGGCACGGGCCACACCACGTCGCCCAGAAATCCACCAGCAGCAATTTGCCGGTAGAGTTTTTTCGAAGCTCCTTGAGATCTGCGACGCTCACCGGCTTCAGGACAACCGGCTTCTTCGCGATGGCTTCCATCTCTTCGCGCCGGCCGGCTTCCTTGTAGAGCCATTTCGTCGAGCAACCCACCGAGGGAGTCTTCGCAGTCGCAACCGAGTTTCCGGCCAGGAGCGCATCGAGAGCTTCCCGTGCGTCCTGTCGAGTGACCAGCGGCTCGCGCATGTTGTTGTCGACTCGGCCTTCGTAACGAAGCTTGCGGTCGGAATCGAAAATGAAGATATGCGGCGTAGCGGTGGGCCCGTAAGCGGTAGAAACTTTCTGAGTCTCTCCGTCGTACAGATATGGAAAATTGAAGTGCCGGAATTCCGCCCGGGTCTTCATGTCTTCGAGCGAATCTCCCACGTCGGTGTAGCCCATTTCGTTGAGCAGAACCGCATCGGGATTGTTGGGCTCGATAGCCACTACGGCGACGCGCTTGTCTTTGTAGTCTGCGGCAATCTGTTTGATCCGCGTCTCGTAGAGTTGCGCTGTAGGACAGTGATTGCAGATGAATGCGATCATCAGAACCTTGCTGGCTGCGTATTCCTTGAGACAGTGAGTTTGCCCATCTACGCCAGGCAGGCAGAAGTCCGGCGCCGGAGAGCCAATTGCAAGCGTGGGATGCTCATCACCGCCGGCAATGGCAGGCACACACAGCAGCGTCCCTGCCAACAGAAATAAGACCGCAAGAAAGATAAGGTATTTTGGATTCACGGCGATCGCGTGAGAGTCTGCGGTGTGCAGTGAATGCATGATCATCCTCCTCGGGATGAGAGCTCTACTTCGGAGCCGGCTCCATCGACCAGATAGCTCCGGGTCTCATGTACATGCTGGCGCGGTACATGCCTTGAGCGTCGTAGGCTTCGGGGGTGCGAAAAAAATATCCACGATCTTTCCAGACAACGTTGTAAACACCCCGCGCGGTGTGGAATGCCTGGTCGCGCATTCCCTCCGACAGCATATGAGAGGCAATAGAAAAAGTAGCGCCGGTCCAAACTTCCTCGACCTGCTCGTTTTCGTGCAGGACTTGACCGTCCGCGCCCATGCCATTGAGGGCTCCCATCTCTCCGTTCTGGAACTTCATCACATTGTAGTCGTACACGCGTTGCAACGCGGACTTGCGCATCGACACCGGAACAAGGTCGCCAAGTCCAGTGAGATTGGCATACCACTGGCCGGCGAGTTGCTCCGCCATAATGTCGGTGTGATATGTGCTGTCCTGGTCGTAGTTGAAGTAAGTACCATTCCATAAGTTCTTGACGTACGACGCCTGGGCTTTCTTGAATAGGGCGTCATACTCTGAGGCGGTTGGGATCTCGCCCAGCTTGCGAGCTATCTCGGCGGTAGCGCGAAGCGCGGCCAGGTAAAGACTGCCGCTGTAGGCGCTTTCGCCGCGGGCTACCCAGTTGTCGTAGGTCTGGTCGGGGAAGCCGCCGTTTTTGATCAGGCCGTCGCCGTCCGTGTCATATTGGCGAAGGTGCTGCATGGCTTGTTTGATCGCGCTCCAAGCGTAGCGGAGAAAATTGCCGTCTTTGCTGCCGCTCCACACATAGTCGCGCCAGATCATAAGAACGTATTTGCTGTTCAGATCACGCCAGTTGGAGACATCCTGGTAGTTGTACTGGTTGACGTTCACAAATGGGTCTTCGGTCGGCGACCCGAGGTCATGCGGAGCCGATCCCGCCACCTTGCGCTGCATGGTTTCGAACTTGCCGTGATCAAGCTTCCATGACCAGAGATAGCGCTGGAGAATACTCTCCGGAATCGTGTCGGTGTACTCCCGCATCTCCTGCTTCTCGATCTCGGGCCAAAACTTGATCAGGGGGAACGATCCGTAGAAGCGCACATCCGACGTCCCGTAGTACGCGTAGTCGAAGCATTCGAGATAGGCGAAGGTATCAGCATTTTTCGCCGACAAATGCAGCGGATTCGCCGGGCCGCTCTGCTCGTGGGCCCAGAGTGTGCCGCCGTCCGCGAGGATGTACAGCTCGTTGAACAGCTCGCCGCGGTACCACGCGGGTTTCGACTCGTCTTCGATGTAAGGTTTCTGCCAGGCATCGACTTGATCGCTCCACCGCTGGTTATTCTCGAGCGCGGTACGGGCAATCTTCCATGCGTTGGTCCCGGAAGCGTCGAAGAATTCGGTGTAATGCCGGATCCACTTGCGGCCTCCCCCAAACTGCACCACGGGCAGGTCCCATGAAAGGGACATGGGGATAACTTTCTTTTCCTTGGGGGCCAGAGTAAAGCGGACGGCGATGGCTCCGGCCATTTGTTCTCCGGCGCTGGCAACGTCCGGCGACTGGTTCGGCAGGCGTCCCGTAGCGGAGAAGGGCTGCCAGACTTCAGCGCCGGACCTCTGCGGATCGAAGTCAGTGATGTAGGTGATCTCAACCCCGGGTGACGAGACAGCAGCGATGACGAACTGGCCGTCCCATTCGTCGGAAACGGGACTGGTGCGAATGCGGTCGAAGACAATGCCCTGCATCTGCTCGCCGGAGAGCGATTCCGAACGGAATGCATTTTTGTTCTGAGCGTTCAGCACCGCATGGAAGTTGCGGGTGGTGTCGCGAAACCAGCCCACCATGTTGGTCCATGAAAACAGCAGCGAAACCGTCACTGCTTTGTTTGACGGATTCTCCGCATACCAGTTATAGAGAGCAACCGGGTAGCTGGTTTCCTTGTAATTGTTGGGCAGAATGGGGGAGAACTGTTCGACCGTCAGGGTTATAGGAAGTTGAGGCGAGCGATAGGCGAACCATGACTTCGGATAAAGTGCGGCATATTCCCCCGCGCCCGCCGGGTAGGACCAGTTCCAAGCCGAGAGCGCCCCGCCCTCGGGTTTACCGGCGGAAAGGACCTGCGCCATTGGGGGTTCGCCTTCGGGCTGCACAAATACCGCAAACTGGTTTCCGGGAACATTCTGATATTTGTGAACTCCCGCCTTGATATGCCAGCGCTCGAAATTGCCGCGATAGGAACGGGAAAACGTTCCCGCCCCGATGCCACCCACAGGAGCGCCCTGCCAGAAACCGTCGTCGATATTGGACAGTTCGGGTTTGCGGCCGCCAGGGTTTGCGGGCGGCTGCCCGATGGGAATACGCCAAGCCGTGACAGGAATCTGATCACTGGCAGCGAGAAAAGGATGGGCCAACAACACGAGGAAGGCCAGGAAGAGGGTCAGCACCAAAGAGCGCTTAGTTCGTGTCATGAGGTCAGGAACGCGGGCTTGCGTCGAGGAAACTCCGGCAGTCTGAAGCACACGACCCAGGTTGTCAAGGCTGAAGTAAGCGATTATCCACTGGAGAATGTTGGGGTTGCCCCGAGGGTCGCGGCATTGACAATTCTTGCCGCGAGTCCTACCTTTTTCACCGAATCGTTTCCACTGACGAGCAAGGAGGCCTGCGTGGACAGAAAAAAGAATTCGTCGCTGATCTTGATCTGTACGTTGGTCTTTTGTGCCGCGCCGAATCTGATTGATGCTCAAGCAGCAGCGGCTACGCTCGGTATTTTTGACGACCACGGCGACGTCGGTACGGTCCTTCATCCCGGTTCGGCCGAATACGATCCATCGACGGCCAGCTATACGATCAGCGGCAGCGGCGAAAACATGTGGTTCGGCAAGGACGCATACCACTTCGTGTGGAAGAAAGTCTCCGGCGACATTTCGCTGACCGCCGACGCCGACTTCATCACCAAGACGGGAAATCCGCACAAGAAGGCCGTACTGATGTTTCGCCAGAGCCTCGACACGGATTCTCCTTACGTCGACGTGGCGGTGCACCTGAGTGGAATGACTTCGCTGCAATATCGCGACGAAAAGGGCGTAAACACGCACGAGATCCAATCCAATATCTCCGCCCCGACGCGGCTGCGACTGGTAAAACGGGACGACTACGTCCACTTATGGCTGGGCGGCCCCGCGGGTGACCTCAAAGTGTCAGGCGCTTCCATCCGCTCTCCGCTCCAGGGAACGTTTTATGTCGGAATCGGAGTTTGCTCTCACGATAAGGACGTGGTCGAGAAGGCCGTGTTCTCCAAAGTCGAGTTGACCACGCCGCCCGCTGCGACGGGCGAACCGAAACTCTACAGCACTCTGGAGAGCGTCGCCATTTCCTCTGCTGACCGCCACGTAGTCTACGTCGCGCCGGAACATTTCGAGGCACCCAACTGGACCCGTGATGGTGCGGCGTTTCTCTTCAACAGCAATGGTCACATCTTGCGACTGCCGGTACCGGGCGGCGAGCCTGCAATCATCGACACGG